>Ga0208355_1001373_pt1 | contig 10636 bp, 7 predicted proteins | sample NGESurdeep072012_6_FD_184458 | JGI IMG/M metagenome (GOLD analysis project Ga0208355, IMG submission 184458) | Arctic peat soil microbial communities from Barrow, Alaska - NGEE Surface sample 210-3 deep-072012 (SPAdes) | ecosystem: Environmental > Terrestrial > Soil > Wetlands > Peat ... | reverse complement strand
CGGAGGATCTCTCGGTCGTCGGGTTCGACGACATCGCGATGGCAACCTTCACCGTGCCGGCGCTGACGACTGTGCGCATGCCGATGGCCGAGATGGCCGCCGCGGCGATCGCCCTGGCGGTTGGCGCGACGGGCCGGACCCTGGGCGATGGCGCGAGTGACGGCGCCGAGGTCGCGGGCCGCGGACCTGCGGGCGCTCGAATGTTCCGGCCCGAGCTCGTTGTTCGCGAGTCGACCGCGGCCTGCCCGGTCGACCCTGACCCGGTTGCCCGCCAGCGGCCGCTCGAGAGCCATGACTGGGCATCGCCGCGGGAGAAGGGCGCGTAGGCATGGATCTGGCCGAGCTCCGCGAGCAGGTCTGCGAGGCGAACCAGGAGCTGGTCCGGGCCGGGCTCGTGACCCTGTCATTCGGCAACGCGAGCGGTGTCGATCGCGACGCGGGCGCGCTGGTGATCAAGCCCAGCGGCGTTGCATATGCGCGGCTGCGGCCGTCCGAGATGGTCGTCGTGAATCTCGCCGACGGAGCCGTTCGCGAGGGCACGTACCGTCCATCGTCAGACACGCCAACCCACCTGGCGCTCTATCGCCGATATCCGTCGGTCGGTGCCGTCATCCACACGCACTCATCGTTCGCGTCATCGTGGGCACAGGCCGGGCGGCCCATTCCGTGCCTGGGGACGACCCACGCGGACCACTTCCACGGACCCGTCCCGGTGACGCGGGCACTCCGTGCCGAGGAGATCGACGGAGAGTACGAGCGCGAGACCGGCAACGTGATCATCGAGACGCTCGACGGTCTCGGCCTCGACCCGCTCGAGATGCCGGCGGTGCTTGTCCTGTCGCACGGCCCGTTCACCTGGGGCGCCGACACGGCCGAGGCAGTGGCGAACGCGATCGCCCTCGAAGCGGTCGCGGCGATGGCCTACCGGACCACGAATCTCGAGGAGGCCGTCACGCCGATGGCCGCCCTCCTGCAGGAGCGCCATTTCCGACGAAAGCACGGGCCGGCCGCTTACTACGGCCAGCCAACCAAGCAGGGTTGACGCGGACAGTCGACCGCACGAGCTGCCAGGGAGACAAACCATGAGCCGCAACCGCTACACGATCGGCGTGGACTTCGGCACGGAGTCGGCCCGTGCTGTGCTCGTGGACGTCGCCAACGGCCGCGAGCTCGCGACCGCGGTCCACGAATACGCGAACGGCGTCATCGACGAGCGGTTGCCGGAGCCGGACCAGGACGTCGTGCTCGAGCACGACTGGGCACTCCAGGATCCGGCCGACTACATCGCCTCGTTCAAGGATGCCGTGCCGCGCGTCCTGGCCGAGAGCGGCGTCGATCCGGCCGACGTGATCGGCATCGGCATTGACTTCACCGCCTGCACGATGCTCCCGACGACAGCGGACGGCACGCCGCTCTGCTTCCTCGATGCATACCGTCGCCAGCCGCACGCCTGGGTGAAGCTCTGGAAGCACCACGCGGCACAGCCCGAGGCGGATCGGATCAACGCCCTTGCCATCGAACGCGGCGAGCGGTGGCTGCCGCGCTACGGCGGCAAGATCTCCTCGGAGTGGTTCTTCTCCAAGGCGCTCCAGATCGTCGCCGAGGCCCCGGCCGTCTACGCCGCGGCAGACCGGCTCATCGAGGCTGCCGACTGGGTGATCTGGCAGCTCACCGGCGTCGAGACGCGCAACAGCTGCACGGCAGGCTACAAGGCGATCTGGTCGAAGAGCGAGGGCTTTCCGCCCAGCGCTTACTTCGCTGCCCTCGACCCGCGCGTCGAGAGGATCGTCGATGAGAAGATGTCACGCGCCATCCTCCCTCTCGGTACGCGCGCCGGCGGGCTCACCGAACGCGCGGCGGGCTGGACGGGACTGCGCCCGGGCACCGCGGTTGCGGTCGCCAATGTCGATGCCCATGTCGCCGTCCCCGCCGCGACCGTCACGGAGCCGGGCACGCTCGTCGCGATCATGGGCACCAGCATCTGCCACATCGTGCTCGGCGAGCGCACCGCTGACGTCGAGGGCATGTGCGGCGTGGTCGAGGACGGTGTCGTGCCCGGGTTGTTCGGGTTCGAGGCCGGCCAGTCGGGCGTCGGCGACATCTTCGCCTGGTTCGTGGAGAACGGCGTGCCGCCCGAGTATCACGAGCGCGCCCGCCGCCAGGGGCTGAGCGTCCACGCCGTGCTCGAAGCGGAGGCCGCCCAGCTCGCTCCCGGCGAGACGGGCCTCCTGGCGCTCGACTGGTGGAACGGGAATCGCTCAATCCTCGTCGACGCCGACCTGACCGGACTGCTCGTCGGAGCCACGCTGGCGACCCGGGCCCACCACATCTACCGGGCGCTGATCGAAGCGACTGCGTTTGGGACACGGGTGATCATCGATTCGTTCTCGGCGCGCGGCGTGGCCGTGGACAGGGTCGTGGCCACCGGCGGCCTTCCGGAGCGCAACAAGCTGCTGATGCAGATCTACGCCGACGTCACCGGCCGCGAATTCCGCGTCGCGGCCTCACAGCAGACGAGCGCGCTCGGGTCGGCAATGTTCGCCGCGGTGGCCGCCGGCGCGGAGACGGGCGGGTACGCGACGGTGGTCGAGGCATCTCGGCAGATGGCCCGCCTGCGCGACGAGAGCTACCGCCCGAACCCCGACCACCGCGCCGCCTACGACGAGCTCTACCTCGAGTATGTCCGCCTGCATGACCTGTTCGGGCGAGGAGAGGTGGACGTCATGAAGACGCTGCGCCGCCTGCGCGGGGCGGCCGGCCGGGCAGCTGCGCGATCGGCCCAGCCGGCGGCGTCCGTCGTCGCGGACTGACGGTCCGGTTCCCTGGGCGACGTCGTCCGGGCGGTCCGGGACGCGGGAGTGACGGAATTGACGACCGGGATCGTGTTCGATGTCCGCGAGTTCACGATCCACGATGGGCCCGGGATCCGGACGACGGTCTTCATGAAGGGCTGCCCCCTGGCGTGCACCTGGTGCCACAACCCCGAAGGGCTTGACCATGCCCCTCAGGTCATGCGTTCGCCTATGGGCGACCGAACGGTGGGACGGCGTTACGAGGCAGCGGAGCTCGGCGAGCTCATCTCTCGGCAGGCGAGCATCCTCGAGTCCAACGAGGGCGGGGTGACCTTCTCCGGCGGTGAACCACTCGCACAGGCCCGGTTCGTGGCGGAGGTCATCGACCTTCTGCCGGGCGTTCACATCGTGGTCGACACGTCCGGCTTCGGCGGGAAGGACGCGTTCATGGCGCTCGCCCGACGCGCCGACCTGGTGCACTTCGACCTGAAGGTGATGGATCCGGTCGCGCATCGCCGGTGGACCGGCCAGGACAACGCACCGGTCCTCCGGAACCTGGCGCTGCTGGCGGAGCTTGGGCGACCGTTCGTCGCCCGCGTCCCGCTCGTGCCCGGAGTCACCGACACGAATGAGAACCTGACGGCCATCGCAGCGGTCGTGGCATCCCAGCCGACGCTGGTGCGGGTCGACCTTCTGCCGTACAACCGCGCCGCCGGCGGGAAGTACCCCGCCTGCGGGATGACATTCCTGCCCGGCTTCGACGAGGACCGACCCCCGAACGTGGACGTGCGCCCATTCCGACGGGCGGGCATCGAGGTGCGAGTCGCATGAACGAGAGGCTTGAAGGCCTCCGGGCGAGGACCCGCGACGGCCACTATCGCCGGTATCGCCAGCCCGGCGGGCCCGATCTCGTGGCCGAATGTAATCACGAGCGCCTTTCGTGGCCGAGGCGGATGGCCCGCCTGACCCGCCGGATGTGCGAGGCCGAGCGTGTCGTCATTGAATCTGACGAGCTCATCGTCTTCACCCGGACGCTGACGACGGTCCCGCCGGTCTACTCGGCCGGGGACGAGGCCGCGCTGACCGTTGGGCGAACGCTTCACGAAGGCGGCCTGATCAACAACGTGTGCGCCGACTGGGGGATGGCGCTTGGGCAGGGCCTCCTCGGTCGGCGCCGGGTGGCACGCGAGACGCGGGACCGCATGGCATCGACCGGCCACGCGACGGTGATCGAGTTCCTCGATGCCGCGGTCGAGACGATCGATGCCGTGCTCGCGCTCTCCGCACGGTACGCGACGGAGGCGCGCCGGCTCGGCAAGGTCGATGTCGCGAGCGTGCTCGAGCGCGTCCCGGCGGAGCCACCGCGCACGTTCCATGAGGCGTTGCAGGCGCTCCGGATGCTTCACGCGGTCGTGTGGCTCTCCGGGCACCACCACGTGGGGCTCGGCCGTCTGGACCAGTACCTGTGGCCCTACCTTGGCGCCGATCTCGCGGCCGGAACGCTCGACACCGCGGCCGCCGAGGAGCTGCTGGCCGAGTTCTTCATCGCGCTCAACCGCGACTCCGACCTCTACCCCGGCATCCAGCAGGGTGACAACGGCCAGACGATCACGCTCGGGGGGCTGACGCGCGACGGGCGCGCCGCGGAGAACCCGCTCACGTGGATGGCGCTTCGGGTCGCGCGGGACGTCGGGCTCATTGACCCGAAGGTCAACCTGCGGATCACGGGCGAGACCGAGCTCGCGCTTCTCGAGCTGGCCAGCGACCTGACCCGCAAGGGCCTGGGCTTCCCGCAGTATGCGAACGACGACGTGGTGATCCCCGCGCTGGCCGCGCACGGCTATGCGCTCGAGGACGCGCGCGACTACACCGTGGCCGCGTGCTGGGAGTTCATCATCCCCGGCCGCGGCATGGACGTGGTCAACATTGGCGCCGTCTCCTTCCCGGCGGCCGCCGACGTCGCGGTCCGGGAGGGGCTCGCCGAAGGGGCGACGTTCCAGGCCATCCTGGCTCGAACGGGCGCCGAGACCGGGCGCCAGGTCCACGAGCGGACCGCCCCGTACGAACGGCTTCTCTGGGCGCCGGCGCCCTACTACTCCGCGCTCATGACCGGGGCCCTCGAGGCTGGCGTCGATCACGGCCAGGGCGCCCGGTACCGGAACCTCGGGATCCACGGCGCCGCCGCCGCCAGCGCCGCCGACGCCCTTGGGGCGGTTCGCCGGCATGTCTTCGAGCTCGCCGACGTCGACCCCGCCGAGCTCCTGGCCGCGCTCGACGCGGACTTCGTCGGCCACGGGGCCCTTCGTCGGCGTCTCGCCGACGAGAGCCCCCGGGTCGGCCTGAACGAGTCTGCCGCCGACAACCTCATGCGCCTGCTCTACGACCAGCTGGCCGACGCCTGCGAGGCCGAGACGCCGCGGTCCGGCGCGATCGTGCGCCCGGGAACCGGGTCCGCGATGTACTACCTCTGGCTTGCCCGGGGACGGGACGGCGGGCCGCTCGCGGAACCGGTCGTCGGCGCGACGGCCGACGGGCGGCGGCGAGGTGACCCGTTCGGCGCCAATCTCGCCCCAACGCCCGGGACCCACCTCCGCGGACCGATCAGCGTCCTCCAGTCCTACGCCGCGATCGACTACCGGCGCGTCTGCAACGGCGGCCCGATCACGCTTGAGCTCTCGGACTCGGTCTTCCGCGACGGGGAGTCGATCCGCAAGGTCGCCCTGCTCGTGCGCACCTTTGCCCGCCTCGGCTGTCAGCAGCTCCAGCTCAACGCGCTCAACGCCGAGCGGCTCCTGGACGCGAAGGCGCATCCGGAGAACCACCGCGACCTGATCGTTCGGGTCTGGGGCTGGAGCGGCTACTTCTGTGAGCTTGCGCCCGAATACCAGGATCACGTCATCTCCCGCCACCTCTACGCCGACGTCTGAGGTCGCCGGCGATTCTCGGCCGAGGCTGCCGGGCCCGGACCAGGCGGGGCGGAACGTCGAACGCCATGACTGCTGGGCGGTCCAGAAGTCCCCCTCGGGCGATACGGTCCGGATCGTGCGCTCAGCTCCCTGGCATTTCGCAGCGCCTGCCCCGGAGTGAGATGCCCTTGGCGGGCGGATCGCGCCCCGCAGGCTCGGCCGGCCCGCGGTGCATTCGAGCCGCCTGACGATCTACAGGAGCGTCTGCGATTGCACGGTCTCGATCATGGCCAGCATGTTCGCGAGCGGCACGTCGCCCTCGACGTCGTGGGAGGCCGCGAAGATGTAGCCACCCTCGGAGCCGAGCTCGAGCAATCGTCGTACTTCCGAGCTGACTTGTTCGGGCGTGCCGAATGGCAGCGTCCTCTGAGTTGACAGGCCGCCGTGAAAGCAGAGCCGCCCACGATACGAAGGCAGCAGACGATCGACGTCCATCACCTCGGGCTGGAATGGGTTGTAGCAGCTCACGCCGGCGTCGATCAGGTCGTCGAAGAGCTCATCCACGTCGCCATCGGAATGGATCATGACGTACTTGCCGGCCTCCCTGACGGCGCTGTACATCCGCCGGAGCTGCGGAAGGATCCGTTGGCGCCAGAGGGGTCGTCCCATCTGGAGGCCACGCTGTTGCCCCCAATCGTCTCCGAAGTAGACCGCATCGATGTCGTACCGAACAGCTTCCCTGACCTGGGCGATGTTGTAGTCGGCAATGGCCTCGAACAACTCCTGGACGAATCCGGGATGGTCGTAGAAATCCATCAGGAGGTTCTCCATGCCGCGAAGGGTCCAGCCTCGCTCATAGAGGGAGAAGCCAATCTGGAAGACCCGGAAGCGATCAGGGAACCGGGCGATTCTTGCAGGGATCTCGGAGAAGAAGCGCGGGTCGAGAGGGTTCGGGAGTCCATACCCGGTCAGGGTCGCCTCAGGAAGAACGCATCCCTCGACGATGCCGATGTCCTTGTCGATGCTGCGGTTCCAGACGACGCCGAACACGTCCCGCACGCGGTCGTCTCCAAGATCGTCGAAGAAGCCGATGTCGCTTCCCAGCCTGACGAAATGGTTCTCGACTCGGTCCTCGAGGGCGTCCGCTCCATAGTGGAGCTGGAGCGTCTCCGCAGCTTCCTTGGTGAACCCGATTGACCATGGCACGTACGGTGGTCGCTTGCCGTCGAGAACCGCCTTGACAACGTCGCGCTTCTGCATCCTCTGGAACTCCTCGCGCCATCGACGATGGCGTTGCGGGGCAGCTGTGCCCGGCCTGCGGCCGCCGGGGGCACGGCCGGGTGGCTCAGTATCCGCCGTGCTCGGCAACGGTATCGAAGGCCGCCACGATGTTCTCAGGCGGGACGAGCGCCTGGATATTGTGGACCGCCGCGAAGACGAAACCGCCTCCGGGCGCGAGATCATCGATCCGGCGTCGGACTTCGTCGCGGACCTCCTGCGGCGTCCCGAACGGGAGGACTCGCTGCGTGTCCACGCCGCCGCCCCAGAAGACGAGGTCGCGCCCGAACCGCCGCTTGAGCTGCTGCGTGTCCATCCCGCGCGCGCTGACCTGGACCGGATTAACGATGTCCACCCCGATCTCGACGAGGTGCGGGTAGAGCTCCGATGCCGCGCCGCAGCAGTGGAAGAAGAGCTTCGCGTTCGTCCGGCGCCTGATGGCGTCGAAGAGCCGTCTCTGGCGCGGCTTCACGAGCGCGGCGTAGGCCTCCGGGCTGATCATCCAGCCGTCCTGGGTGGACACGTCATCCCAGTACGTGAAGACGTCGATGTACTCGCCGACCTGCTCGAGGTAGCGGTCCACGGACTCGATGTAGATGTCCGTGACCTGGTCCATCAGCCGCTCGGCGAACGGTCGGTCCGTGACCATCGCCATCATGAACTGCTCCAGCCCCACGGTCCTGCACGGCTGCTCGAAGATCCCGCCGCCGATGATCCCGCTCCCGACGAGCGCGTAGTCCGTGTGCGCGTGGAGCCACTGCGCCCGCTCGCGAAGTGTCGCGACAACCTCCGGCGGGTCGGGCTCCGGCCAGCGGTAGGCATCGAGCGCCTCCATCGTCAGGTCGCGGATCGGGAACTCGACCCAGTCGTAGTAGAGCGGGCTTGCCTTGGGCATCCGCAGCTTCGAGCCCCACCGGTCGTACATCGCCCAGTACTCGTCCTCGTCGAGGATCTCGACGCCGGCGACGTGGGCCGGCGGCAGCTGCACCATCCGGGTGTCGACCGCGAAACGCCGTAGGAGGTCCTCGGCAAGGTACGGGAGCTGCTGGATCTCGTCGTGGATCGTCACGTCTCCGGCCGGCAGGCCGAGGTGGGCCATGAGGGGGACGTACGCTGCCTTCGTGATAGAGGTGACGATCGACGATCCGAGGTCGACCGGGACGCGATCGGCTTCCTGGTGGGCGAGGGCGCGCCGAACGCGCTCACGTGGGGTCATCGGGGTGCACCTCAGCTTGCTGTTGCGGCCAGCGGACGGGGCCGCCTGCCGCGCTGCTCTCCGGTGCGGGCCGCCCGCGAGCGTGGTGCCTCGCGGCCCGGCGCGGCCCGGGCCCCACGCCGGGGGTTGCCGCTGCCACACTGACCCTGTGAGCGCCACGGCCCAGAGGACTCGAATGCGTCACCGCGATCGCGTCATTGCCGCTCTCTCCCACGAGGAGCCCGATCGCTGCCCCATGCAGATCAGCTTCACGCCGGAGTTCGCGGATCGGCTGCGGGCAGACCTCGAGGGGCGCGGCCTGGTCGCCAGGTCCGGGCCCGGAATCCACAACCCGCACGGTGGCGGCAACACGTACGAGCTGGAACTCGCCCTCGACGAGGATCTCATCCTCACCTCGGTGGGGTGGGCGAACTCGTACTACCAGGAGGCCGACGTCTACACCGACGAATGGGGCGTGACCTGGCGCGCCCAGCCGTACGACACTCCGTTCGGCACGGGCCACTACACGGAGATGGTCGGGAGACCACTTGCCAGCGACGAGGCAATCGCATCGTATCGCGCTCCGGATCCCGACCGGCCAGAGCTCTACGAAGAAGCCGAACGCGTCATCCGGGAGCTTGCCGGCGAGTACTACATCGTCGGCGTCACGGTCACCACAATCTGGGAGACGGCCTGGGCGCTGCGGGGCTTCGAGCAGATGATGATCGACCTGGTTGCAGAGCCGGACGTCGCCGAGGCAATCCTGGAGATCCCGTTCCGATATCACCTCAGAGCTGCCGAGCGGCTCACCGCTATGGGCGTCGACATGATCTGGACCGGCGACGACGTCGGGATGCAGACGGGCATGCTGATCTCCCCCGCGCTCTGGCGTCGCCATCTCAAGCCGCGGATGGCCGAGCTGATCGCGCGGGTCAAGTCGATCAACCCGGCCGTCAAGGTGGCATACCACTCGGATGGGATGATCTGGGACATCGTGCCGGACCTGATCGAGATCGGCCTCGACGTCCTCAACCCGGTCCAGCCTGCCTGCATGGATCCCGCCGATCTGAAGCGGCGGTTCGGCGACCGACTGTGCTTCTGGGGCTCGCTCGACGAGCAGCACACCCTGCCCTTCGGCTCACCCGAGGATGTGCGCGCCGAGGTCCGGACGCGGCTGGGCACGATCGGCCGCCACGGCGGCCTCATCCTGGGACCGACCCACCACGTGCAGCTCGACACGCCCATGGAGAACTTCTGGGCGATGGTCGAGACGATCCAAGGATGAACGCTCCGCGCGCAGGCCGAGAGATCACGCGTCGGCCGGCAGCGTTGGCGGCGCGGGCGCGTCTGCGCGCAGGACCGACGTCCCGGATGGGACCACGGGACCCGGGAAGTCGGACTCGCTCACGGACGGCCCGATGAGGCAGTTGCGCCCGATCCGCGTGCCCGCCGGGATGCGCACTCGCTCCGCGACCACGGTGATGCCGCTGTAGAGATGCTCCGGCTCGTCGGAATTGGGGATCGTGCGGTCATCGCCCATGCCGACCACCGCGCCGGCGCCCACGTGGACGAACTTGTCGATGATCGAGGTGTCGACGACGGCCCCGGGACCGATCTCGCTGTCGAGCAGCACGATCGAGTCGCGAACCACCGCCCCTTCGGACACCCGCACGCCGGGCGACAGGACGGAGTTGAGCACGGTGCCGTTGATGATGCATCCGTGGCTGATCAGGGAATGGCGCGCGATGGCGTCCGGGCCCAGCTTGGCCGGTGAACGCTCCTCGGAGCGCGTGTGCATGAGCCAGCTCCGGTCGAAGAGGTCGAGCGGAGGCACCAGGCCGACGAGGTCGAGGTTAGCCGCCCAGTAGGCCTCGATCGTCCCGACGTCGCGCCAGTAGCCGTCGAAGAGGTGCCCGAAGACCGCGGCCCCGGCGGCCAGCATGGCAGGGATCACGTCTCGCCCGAAGTCGCTGCGCGAATCACCCAGCCACTCGTGGAGAGCGGTGCGGGTGAAGACATAGACCCCCATCGAGGCGAGGTCGCTCTTCGGGACTGCCGGCTTCTCCTCCCAGTCGACGATCCGGCCGTCGGCATCCAGCGAGCAGATGCCCATGCGGGACGCCTCGGCCATCGGCACGGTGCGGACCGCCACCGTCACCGCCGCGCCCGTGGCCCGGTGCGCCTCGATCATCGGCCGGTAGTCCATCTTGTAGATGTGGTCGCCGGCCAGCACGAGGACGTCGTCGGCACCGGCCTGGTCGATCTCGTGCAGGTTGTAGCGGACGGCATCGGCCGTGCCGACGTACCAGCCGCTGTGCTCCCGCGACATGTACGGCTGCAGGATCTTGATCCCGCCGCCGCGCATGCGGTCGAGGTCCCACGGTCGTCCCGTGCCGATGTGATCGATCAACGAGCGCGGGTTGTACTGCGTCAGGACGAGGACGTCGTCGACATCCGAGTTGACG
>Ga0208355_1001371_pt1 | contig 10652 bp, 18 predicted proteins | sample NGESurdeep072012_6_FD_184458 | JGI IMG/M metagenome (GOLD analysis project Ga0208355, IMG submission 184458) | Arctic peat soil microbial communities from Barrow, Alaska - NGEE Surface sample 210-3 deep-072012 (SPAdes) | ecosystem: Environmental > Terrestrial > Soil > Wetlands > Peat ... | reverse complement strand
TTCGTCTCATAACAATATTCCCTCCCTTGTGTTGAGCTCTCGTAGTTTCGATTGTCATCCGGCGCCCTGGTTCAGTTTGCGGAGCATATGAGTGGCCTCGCGTAACCATTTGCGGGTGGCGGCGACCTCCTCGGTGTATCGGCCGTGCTTGTAGTTGCCGCTCTCTTCAACTGTTGCGAAGTGGCAGCTTCGGGCAAGTGGCCCGCTGTGGTCATTTCTTACAATTCGCCGCTCTTTTGGATGTTACCGATCACGGCCTGACCACCTTCCTTGACTTCAACTCGTTCAATGCGAATGACCTGCGATCCGCCGCTCCGCAGCCGGCGCAATTGCGATCTGGCGCGTTAGGCATGACGATCACCCTGTTACGGTGAACAAACTCCATGATGACGTAAAGCAAGCGATTGATCCGCAGGGACGCGGTCGCCAGTACGTTGCTTCCCAGCTCGAGAAACATACTGGTACGCGGGTCGGAGGTTTTGTTCTCGAACGACAAGCACCTGTCGGAAAGTGGGGCGCCGCAACGTACGTGCTCAAGATCCCCAACACCAACGAAGAGCATGGGGGGCATAGGGGGCATGGGGGCGTTGCAGAAGAATCGACGGCTATAGAATCCGTCGGTCCGGATGCCCCCTATGCCCCCTATGCCAACGGAGAGCGCGGTTCAACAGCTGCCAACACGATAACCCCCCTCAGGCCTTGAAAAACTGGCTGCTATCGAACCGACCGGAATTCCCGAAACCGTATCCTCAACTGATTCTCAGTCCTGGAGAAAGCGGATATGAGCGCCACCAAAGCCTCTTTGGTCGGATTGAGCGGAACAAGGCTATGGAGATCCGGAACCTTTTCGCACCACATTCCCGAGCCGACGTCGTAGCCCTTGAACGTATTTATCGCGCCGTCATTCGTGAGCAGCGGTGAGGACGCGATACCGTTGAGAGGAGCCAACCGCCACTCGCCGCGCCAGCCAAGGTACATGACTGCAATGGGCCGGGGTAAACGCGCATCGACTTCGATAATCGTGCCATCCCGTAACTTTTTGAGCGCGTAGGGCCGGCAGACGGTATGCGCCAAAAGCACGATTGCGTCCGGTGTCATCACTTGCGCGATCATACCGTCCTGCAACTGATCGAAAGCGAGACGTACCGGAAATCCTCGCTCGTAAATTGCGTTGGCCCGAGCTGCAAGGATATCCCGAAGTTCTGCTACGGTACGATCGGGATTGCAATGATCGATCAACAGACGAGGCTTCGAGCCTTCTTGCTTGTCATATGCTTGAAGCACAATCTCCTCAGATTGCGCGACGGCCTCCATGATGAGGTTTTCCGCGCGGCTCGTCATGACGATCGCCCCGCGGCAGTGTCGGCGCCGTGGAGAAGCAAGTCGTTGAAATCCTGCCCCTTCGGTGGCCTTGCGATACGAACGCGGCGCCCTTCGCGCACCCAACGCCGGGCGGCGTACTGCGTAGCTTCTTCTCCGGGCAGATCCCCATCAGCAAGAACAACGACCTCTTTGACCTGCTCCGGAATTTCAAGGTTGCGCAATCCTGCGGTGGAAAGCGCCGCCCATGCCGGTTGCCCCGTGGCTTGCATCGCAGCCAGGCACGTTTCGATGCCCTCGCCTACCAGCAACAGGTCGGCAGCTTCGGCCAGGCGAACGGCACCGCGGCGGCATGAGCCAAGCGTCATCCTCGGCGTGTCGACCACCGCCTTGCCGTTGCCGTCACCGGCTAAAAATGTCCGGTGCACTGCGCAAGGCCGTCGCTCCGGCCAGACCGTTACCGCAGCGATCATCGCCGGAAGCAATTGATTGCTAGGACTGTGCTTGGCTAGGGACAGAAAGCGCAGCGTGGGCGGTATCTGCGCGACGATGCCACGGCTTCGTAGATAAATGTCGACCAGCGTCCCCTTGGCTGCGGCCGCCTGAATCCAGAGTTCACGAGCCTTTAGACCGGCGCGCGACAACTCGCGAGGTTGCATCTGCACGAGCTTCGACTGATCGGTATCGGCGCCGTGCTGCCAAAGGCCACGGCGGCGAATTGCTAAAATGACCGCGTCGGTGTCTTGGCAAGCGTGGCAAAACACAAGGGGGTGATCGGCTCCATCGCATACGACAAACGAATTTGAATACCCGCATGCGGGACAGGCGCCGATGTACCGCCGGCCGCTGCGGCGTAAACCCAGTTGGCGCGCGAGAGTCTCGCTTGATACAGAGAATGTTTCGTGAGCTGGCATGGCTACGCACCGCGATCCATGAGGGCGCGAATATCTTCCACGCGCCACGCGGTGATACGGGGGCCGAGCTTGACGGGCTGAGGATAGCGGCCATCTTTTACACCAGCCCACCAGGTGGATTTGCCAACCGGGATCGGTCCAACGGGTGCGATAATGGATTTAAGGCGAACGAAGCCTTCCTTGGGAAAGCTCTCAGAATTGTCCGACATGGTCTTTGTTGGCTCCGGGTTTGCCAGCAAAGATCGCCCTGGTCAGTCTTAGAATTTAGGGGGGGATTTCTAAGTTTTCGGGATTCCGGGCGGACCATGGTGCAACAACGCTTCGATTTCCTTGCGGGTATCCCCGCATGTAAGCAAGTCCTTTCGCATGAGATCGAAGGCCTTGCTCTCTTCAGGCGGCAACGCTGGAAGGTGATTTCGCCAGTTCTTTACGGTATTTGTTGTGACTGGTTGATCACCCATACCGCGCCATTCGCGGGCATACCTCGCTACCCGCGAAGCGGCTTCGTCGACGGGATCGCCCAGCTTAACCAATGCTTCAAGGCAAGCGCCAGCGACGGTGATTGCGTGTTTCTTGAGGGATGACCTCGATCGCCGGCCGTCGCCAGAAGACGGATCAATTATTGGATTAGTGATCCCCTTTGAAAGGTCCAGGAGCGCTGCTCTTACCGCGAGCAGTGGCGCGACCAATAGCGGGTTCTCGTGATTTACTGCGATAAACCGCGCAACTGCATGACAGGCAATGGTAATTCCCTCACGCCCTGCATCGTCCCTCTGCTCGAAAACCTGGTTTGCATAAAACAAGGCTTCCAGAAACTCCCGATAAGCTTCGGGTAGATCCTTCTTCGGAGGTGCGCCTCTGGGGCCATCGTGGTTTGCTATCTCAACCATTGGTCCGCACTGGCTTTAACTGAATTAATGTTGCCGACTTAACAATTTGGCCCATCCATCATTTTCCGCCGTTACTCGAATAGATCCCTGGCTGTCGCCGCCCGGTGGTCTTACCACTTTTTTTTGGACCCTTCAGCGCGCAGGCTCGCTGGCGGCGCAAAACCGATCAGGCCGCCTCGTCCGCCGCCTCAAGCTCGGCAAGGTCCATAGTGAAGTCGAAAATAATCTGAATCGGCTCGGCATCCTTGTGAGCATCGTTGTAGCTATCAACGTCCACCTTCATCTGCCGACAGTCACCAACGATTCCATGTCGGCGATGCTGAAAAGAGAGCTGCATATGATCGCGGGGGGCGGTCCGGATGTCATCCCACATCATTTCCCGGGTCCCGTCCGTTAAGAACGGGGCTGGATGGAGTAGACGCACACGCCGGCCTTTGGGGTCGGTCATATACTCCTCACGCATAGCCGATGCGATATCGTCGGCGCACCGCCTGCGAATGGCGGCCTCGGGCAACTCCCATCTTCCGGTGGTAATTGCCCAATCGGCCATTACTTTCGCGGACGCAGGCCATGGCTCACCCGAAAGGCGGTAATCGTCCACTATCCTCTGCATCTGTTTGACGTATGTGGTCATGACGTTTTCCCATAGCCATCAGTGAGCGCGGTTTGCATGATAATTTGCCGTATCCTTGGTTGATGCTTTTTGAACAAATCCCAACGTCCGGTTTGACGTTGTATCTGTCCCGCTACGATGCCCGGGTGGCGCTTCAAAATACGCGCGAATCCCAGCATGTGCTTTTCAGAGAACATCGGATTGTGTCTCAGGATAAAATCCCTCATCGCTCCCAGCGGGACGCAATGGTCTGCGGCGCTTCGATTAGCGTTCTTCTCACATTCGTTCATGTTGGCGTTGGTTTCGTCGAAGTCCTCGATAATGAAACTATCTTTGCCGTCCCCGTTCAACACATGTTCAATTTCATGCCAAAGGTCGAACCAAAACTTATCGATTTGATCCCCTTTGAGAGTAAGCCCAATAACCGGAGATTTGTTTTCATTTATCCAAAAACAGACTCCTTGAATTTCCGAACCTGGAATAGGTTCAACAATCACCAGCCGCACCCCACACTCCAACAGGATGCGAGGAACGTGCCTGATTTCCTCGGGTTCAATCATTAGTTTTTCCAACTCGGGCACCTTCGCTCTCAATGTAGCGCCAGAAAATCCGGGCGCCTGAAGCGCTGTTGCAAGCTGGTTAACTCGAAGGATCCAGGCCCATTGAATGCTACTCACATCGCGTTCGTAATTTCGACGCGCGGCATGAGGCATGAAAATTTGATCTTCGATCGATTGGATGCCGAAGAAATTAAAAACAGACGCCTCTAGCTCATCAATTGACTTTGAACCGGCAATCCAGCCTCGCTTGATCATTTCGCGAACGGGGAAGCGGCCACGCAGGGCTGCTTCGCGCGCAATATTTTCAGCTCTCGGCCGGACTTTTGAAAGCTGCCAAGTAGTTTCAAAATTCATCCAAAGTTGTGCACTGGTTCCAAATGCTGCGGCAAAATCATGGGCAGTCTCAGGGGTAACAGCGCGCTTGCTCGCAATGATCTCGTTTACCAGGCGGATAGGTCGTCCGATCATTTCGGCAAATTCGGTTTGGGTCCACCCACGCGCCTCAAGTTCGTCGCGCAAGAATTCCCCTGGGGGGAATGTCTCGGCTGGTACAAACTTGTTCATATGACCCTCCATGGTCCTTTTGGTCTCAGTGGTAGTCTTCGATTCCGACGACCTTCACTGTCTTTACTGTTGCGGCCTGGCCCAGCTCCAGAACTAAACGCCATTGCTTATTCAGCCTCATTGATCGCTGATGTGACCGCTCGCCTTTCAGTTTTTCAAATTGCGCTCCTTTCAGTTGGTAGAAGTCGCGCTCATCCATCGCCCCCCGGATCAATTGCATACGCTTCCGAAAGGCGCGGACGATTTCTGCAGAGAATCCGCCCGTGAATTGGAACTCTTGTTCCAGCCGTTCGAGCACTTGGTCCGCGAACTCCACGTCCATTGATTGTTCCTTGGCATACTCCTATGTATCACGAATTTATAAGATTGAAACCCCATTTTACCGCTTAGTGTAAAAATCGTATCTGATGGGCCTCTTGCTGGCCTAGTTGCTGGCCTTCTTGATTAGTCGATAGGAAAACCATATTGGTTTTCAATCACTTAAAACGCAAAATCGGATCCAGCCCGGGGAGCCACAAGTTCTCAAATACTGCGAGATTGCTCCGCCCATTTCGGGTACGCGCCGCGGCGCGCGTAGCGGCGCCGTGGTCATCAGGGCAAATACGGCAAGGATTCTCAGCCAAATGTGAATTTTCTCACATTTGGTCCCGACCGGATCGGGTTAATCTTCACCCGGAAAATTAAAGAAATCAGTAACCAAGTCAGCTGCGATCGCTCGATCGATACAATTTGAGCGATCTGTTCAATCTGGAAATAAAGGACTTTTGAGACTGTGCGCTCTCGAACTTGGGAGAGCGCGCGATGAGCGAAGTCGAATTCGACCGATTGCTGGATGCCGTCAGAATGGCCATCGAACCCGCGCCGCAGGAAGACTTTTTGGCCCGCCCGTCGACCTTCAACGAGCCGCCGAAAGCCGCCGCCAACGACAACGAGCTGGCTTGGCCGCTTATTCCGTTTCCCGAAGGCTGGTACGCCGCCTGCTGATCGCGCCGCGTCAGGCTTCTTTGATTCCTCAGATAATCAGCACAAGTCCTTGATTATATTGATGGAGACCACGACGGCGAACACGAGGCTCAATTGTCGTGGTCCCGTCTTTCTCAATCCATCTCTCCCTTTGCTAATCAAACTGGTTCACCTGATGCTGAAAGCAACGGTGGTGATGCCGGATGGGACGAGAGTCGCTGTCCAGGAAGGAACGCCACTTAAAGTGACGTGCGCAAGCCGGATGATGTTACTTGCTGCTTTCCCGACGAGCGGGAATCTTCTTAACCCTGTTCGTCCGCAATGCCGTACTCCCGATAAACGGTCATTGGATCAAGGTCGGGAAACAACCTGCACTTTGCCTGGGCCAGATGCAGAGTGACGTTTGCAGGGTCGGAAGCGGTCAAAAGCCTCCTGATTTCGTCCATATGAGAGCGCGGTTGGCGTTTCGGCGGAAGCTGCTCCAGCGCGACCAGCGCCGTTGCCAACGCCTCCGTGATAATCCATCGGTCGCGGTTTTCCGTTCTCATTTAGACCATCCTCCCATCATCCGATTGGACCGGGCACCTGTTGCTCTAAATCATCACTCAGATTCCGATTTTCGGAAGCGCGCGAAATCCTTTTGACTGTGCGGCCCGGCATGTCGCTCTATCCGGGCGGGGTGCAAGGACATTTCCGATGATAGAGATAGCTACAGCGTTTTTGGGACTGATCAGCGCCACCATTTTCGTCGCCCATGCATTGGATGGCTTTCATTCGAGGGCCTGATCTCAGGGAGCACCACGCAGCACCTTTTACCAAGAAGCCGATTCCGAAATCTTTAATAAATTCGGACCAGCATTCTAAGCGGCAGGTGTACCATGCGTAATCATGACTTCGTGTCCGACGGATTCCTAGCGGTGACTGCGGCCGGCCTCGTGCTGCTGTGCTCGAGCTTGCTCGTCATCGCGTTTAGCTAGTCTGGACCGCCGCCCGATCGCGATCGCGTGAACCTGTTTCATGCGCCCGATGGCCACGAAATGATTTAGCCGCCCGGCGAAGCCATTTTCATGGCGCGGCGAAGACACCCTGAAACCAGGATCCGCTATCAAAGACCTCGATCAAACAATGAGGTTCGGTCATGTTGTCGTTCATTATCGGCCTGATTTACCGCCAGTATTGCAAGAGTTCCCTGACCGGCATGCGCAGGCATCGGTGGAATAGCGCGACGGCTGGCTGATGCAGGGAGCCGGGCGCGGGACTGCGCCCAACGCGAATTGCCGGAACCCAGAGCGCCTGAAATAAATGAAATAAATCAAAGGCTAAGGGTGGAGGCCACGACCAGAATTGAACTGGTGTACACGGTTTTGCAGCCCTTCCGGAGGCCAAAACCTAACCCATTGGCACTGACGAACAATTTCCGCAGCACCTCAAAAACCATTGGCACACAAGGGAAGCGCGTTGACGTAAACGGTATTTTCCGGCAGCGTCCGGTTGCTCGCGACACCGCGAAGCACTGACGAATCTCTGACGAGAAAGCCCCGCAACATGAAGCGCGCCAACGCGGAACGGGGTAAAACCCCTGTTGAATCAAAGCAGTCAAGTAAACGGTCCGATATACCGTTGTCGGCGGCGCTGACCAATAAACCGTCCACGAAACTGACGCATGACATCGTCAAGAACGCTCAGGCGCCAGCGACCGGCTCCGTCACGCTATGGGACGGCAAGGGCTTCGGCGTCCGCATCTTTGCGGCCACCGCTCGCCATCCGGAGGGCGCCAAATCGTTCTTCCTGAATTACCGGAAGGACGGCCGCGAGCGCCGTTTCAAGATCGGCCTATTCCCGGACTGGTCGGTGTCCGCTGCGCGGGACGAAGCCAAGGAACTGCGAAAGCGTATCGATCTCGGCGAGGACCCGGCCGCCGACAAGGCCGAGGGACGCGACGCGCCAACGGTCGAAGATCTCGTTGAGCGCTACATCGCGGAACATCTGCCGAGCCTCGCGGCGCGCGAGCATACCAATCAGCGGCGAATGCTCGCGGTGATCACAGAGCACCTTGGAAAGCATCGGCCGGTCGCCGACGTCCACTACGGTGACATCGAGGCCATGCATCGCCGCATCAGCGACTCGGGTCGGCGCGTTCGTGCGAACCGCATCCTCGCCGTTTGCTCCAAGGCGTTCTCGCTCGCGCTGAGACCGCGCGAGAAAGAGGATAAGCCGTGGCGCAACGCGGTGGACGGCAACCCCTGCAAGGGCGTCGCGCGGAACCAAGAGGAAGCCAAGGAGCGCTTTCTCAGTGCAGCCGAGCTAGCGGCGCTGGGCGACGCGCTGCTTGAGGCCGATGCCGTCCATCCGACTTCAGCGAACTGCGTCCGGTTGATCATGCTGACAGGATGCCGGCCGCACGAGGCGATGAACGCGCGCTGGCAGGACTTCGACGCCGAATCAGGCTTCTGGGTCAAACCATCGGCGCATACAAAGCAGCGGAAGGTGCACAAGGCACCCCTCTCCGCTGCCGCCCTTCAGTTGATTGATGACCACAGGGCCACGAGGAAGGGCGAATGGGTTTTCCCCGGTGCGGTCCCTGGCGAGCCGATCAAACAGACATGGGCCGTTTGGTACGCCTGCCGAGACAGCGCATCGGTAAAGCTGTGGGCCGCGTCGCAAGACGACAGGGTTGCCAGTGTCGTCACGGAGCTTCAAGTGGCCTTCGGCCGCGCGCCGACCGTCGCCGAATGTCAAGCGGAGGCCAAGCGACGGGACGTCGTTCTGCCGACAGCGTTGCTCGACGCCCGTCTTTACGATTTGAGGCACACGTTCGCGAGCATCGGCGCGGGCGGCGGGCTCAGCCTGGCGATCATCGGCCGACTGTTGGGCCACACACAGCAGCGAACGACTCAGCGCTACGCCCATCTGGCGGACGACCCGCTGCGGGAAGCGGCGGACAAGATCGGTGCTGTGATCGCTGGCGCTGGAAAAAGTGGCGCAGATGTCGTTCGCATTAAAGGGGAACGATCATGAAAGAGAGTCATCGCTTCGCAGTCTGGCTCAAGGACTGGGCAAGCAATCCGGATATAGCCCTTCCGCACCTTCAATCCGACTGGGAAGATACTAAAAATCCCTTCTTCGTTTGGTCAGCAATTAACGTTTGCGACCTGAACCAACGAGAGCTTCCCGACTGGGTTCGCGCTTATCTGGCAAGCTGTGCACTCAGAATGGTGTCCGAAGATGCCGTTCAAGCGAGCGACCTTCGGAAAATCCTCCCTGAGGTCCTCGGGTTCCCCCGAAAAAAGCGCGGTCCCGGAAATCTTCTGCGGCCTGAAGGTGACGGTGTCGAGTATATGGTACAAGCGATGGTGTTTGCTGTTGAGATCGAAAAAGGGGCTAAGCCGTCGGTTGCGCTTCATACTGCATCTGAATCCCTTGGCAAAAAAGTGGCCGACAGGATCGACGACAAGACACTCCTAAACAAAATCAAAACGTTCTTCGGTCTGAAAAATGCCACGCGCACCAACGCGGACTGGAAACGGGATATCCGCGCTTGGTCTGCGAAAACGTTCGAACCGCTTGCGAAAGAATTTCGCGAAACGTCGCCGTGACCTCGCGGAACGACTGCTGCTTCATGCAGGGAACGGCCCTTGATGGCCGTCCCTTGATGGAGGTGGCAATGGCCGGAGACCTTTTGGGAGACTACTGGTGGGAAGCAGAGTTTGCGAAGGAGATCAATAAATCGCTCCGCACCGTTCGAAAGTGGCGACAGCAAAAGATCGGTCCCCCGTACGCGATGCTCGGCAAGACTCCCATCTACCCTAAATCCGGTAGTCGCGATTGGCTGAAGTCTTTAGAGCGCCAGCCTGTGCGCAAGCGCACCAACCGCGCTTGATGCATGGCCTCTCGCAAATGCACGCGCCGATACAGCATCATGCTGAGGATGCTTTCATGTGCAATCACCATTCCAAGACCCATAACGTCGACGCGATCCGGCGCCTGTTCAAGATCGATCCGTCGAACGATCGCACCGGCAACCTTCCGCCATGGCGACCTCCGCCGCCATGTCAACCGCGCGATCTGCCCCGCTGGATCCGTCAGTGGCCACCATAATATGTCGCATGAGATTGTCCTGACCTTTACATTACTTCATTGTGCTGACAGGGCTCCGATCTAGCTCAAACCAAATTTTAGATGCCCATAGCTTCGCTCAACCGGGACGACGCGAGGACCTGAACGCCAGAGCTTATCGCTGATAGATTCCGACGAGGGTCGCTTCGGCGATAACATGCCTGCGTGCCTCTCGCTCGACCTCGCGGCAGGAGGACTTGGCGCCGAGCGATAGGTGGTCGACGGAAAGGGCCAGCAAACGAAAATGATAACGATGACGTCCATGACCACGGGGCGGGCAGGGACCGCCGTAGCCCAGCCGGCGAAAGTCGTTGATGGCCTGCTTGAATCGCGCCATGCCGCTGTCATGGCTGGCGCCTTCGGCAAGTCCCGTTTTGGTCAACATCAATGTCGTAAGCGGCCCAATGATGCCATTTGCCTGCGGGTGCATCCGGGTCGTCGCAGAGGAAGGCGAAACTGCGGGCCGTCGGCGGTGCGGCTTCCCAGTCAAAGGGCGGGGAAAGGCCCTCCGCATTCCCGCCTGGCTTCGCGAGTAGAAGCAGGGCGGCTCACCATAAGCAAAGACGGCCGTACCATCACGGTGCATATCCTAGTCAGCCTGCGCCACCAGGGCGGCCGCAAACAGATCGTGACGCCTGCAGGCGCCACGCCATGGGTGTCCACTCGCGTCGACAGCACCCTGGTGAAGGCGATCGTGCGCGCCTACCGCTGG
>Ga0208355_1001370_pt1 | contig 10665 bp, 13 predicted proteins | sample NGESurdeep072012_6_FD_184458 | JGI IMG/M metagenome (GOLD analysis project Ga0208355, IMG submission 184458) | Arctic peat soil microbial communities from Barrow, Alaska - NGEE Surface sample 210-3 deep-072012 (SPAdes) | ecosystem: Environmental > Terrestrial > Soil > Wetlands > Peat ... | reverse complement strand
CACCTTTGCCGCGCACCGTCACATCAGGGTTCAGCTGCTGATTCATTTCGGCAGGCCAGACGTTGTCGGTGGTTGGGTAGTCATACCAGTTGAAGTAGCGCACTTTGTATGGACAGTTCGCCTCACAGTATCGCGAACCTATGCAGCGATTGTAAATCTGCGAATTGATTCCGTCCGGCGTATGGTTGGTCGCACCCACCGGGCAAACCGTTTCGCATGGAGCGGCTTCGCATTGCTGACACATCATCGGCAGAAATTGTGCGCCCTGATCGGGGAAGTCACGGCCATCTTCATCCCAGTAGCGTTCAATGCGCATCCAGTGCATCGCATAGCCATGCGCATATTTATCCTTGCCCACCACCGGCAGATTATTTTCCGCATAGCAAGCGACGCTGCACGCATTGCAACCGCTACACGCGTCCAGATCGATACTCATCGCCCATTTGTAGGGGTTGTGCGGCACATCGTCCACCGGGTGGGTGTGACGAAAATCCGACCAATTTTCCAATAGATTGCTAACCGACATAATAGACCTCCTCCGAAAGCTTAACTTTATCGCTGGGCAAGCGCGCGGCAATCTTTTTGCCCATTTGACTGCCGCCTGCCGGGCCTTCATCTTTAACCACGATCACGCGCGATCCGGTTTTGCTGACTTTAACGCGCGTCTCGTGCAGTGCCAATTCACCGGTTTCTTTGTCGAACACCATATCCAGAATCTGGAACGGGTTCACGCCATAACCCTTGGCATAACGGCCCAGCGCTTCATGACCGCGGCCCAGCGGTATTGAAATCGCATCAGGATGTATCCCCGGGAACAGATATGCCTGCACTTTGATCGAGCCGTTTTTGCCGGTCACTTCAACGATATCGCCTTCTACTATTCCCAGCTCAGCGGCCTTCCTGGGATGAATTTCCACCCAGGAATCCCACACGATAGTGGTCAATGGATCAGGCGATTCCTGCAACCAGGGCTGGTTGGTATTGCGCCCATCGCGCAGGCTGGCGTTCACGGATGGAATCAGTTGCAACGGATATTGCGCATCGATGGCAGAAGGTGCCGGCAGCGACAGGCCCGCCGCACCGGCCTTGCCGGACAGTGCGTGCGCAGCACTCGCCAGCTTGATGATGCCTTTGCTCAGCGTCTCGTTCCAGAAGGTATCGTCATCAGCAACACCGCCGCCCAACGCACCCTTGTTTTGCAACACGGCTGCGCGCAGATAAGCATAGTAATCATCGTATTTTTTGTAGTCATCGGCGCGACGCAACTTGATCAAAGCCAACAAAATATCGCCCATGCCACGGGTATTGGCGTGCAGCTTTTCCATCAGCGGCTGCTGAATGTTGATTTGCGCGCCTTCAGCCATGTACTCGGGAACCTGTGTTCCCCAGTCTTCCAGCGCCGAATCCAATGGCAACACCAAATCAGCTTGCATGGCGGTTTCATCCAGGTAATGGGTAAACGCCACCTTGAAGCCTGCCTTGGCCAGATTGTCCTTGAACTTCATCGCACCCGGCGCGGTGAATACCGGATTGGCTGCATAGCTGAACAGCACCTTGTACTTGCCCGCATTCAAACCATCGTTAAGCGTCTTCAGCGCGACGGTATTACCGGTTGCCGGAGCCATTTGCGGAAATGGCACTACCGCAGCAGCTTCGACTGTCTTGCCGACATTGCCCAACACCTGGTTGAGCAGATTGATCGCGGCGGCATTTTGCGAACCATGCGCATAACCTTCTGCCGCACTGCCCGCCAACACCAGACTCGGCGTGCGTTCTTTCAGCAAGGCGACGATCTTGTCGATCTGCTCAGCCGAAACGCCGGTATCTTTGCTGACACGCGCCTTGTCATAACCCTTCACTGCAGCGGCAATATCGCCAGTCGCAGTGCCAAGCGCATTGATGATACCCAGAGCCAGAATACCTTCCGTTCCCGGACGCACCACCAGCCAGCGATCCGCATTGGCACCGGTTAAGGTCATCTTGGATTCGATCTGCACCAGCACGCCGCGCTGACCATCCACACCCTTGCGGAACTGCGCATACTGTTGCGAGAAATGCACCGGGGAAATCCATGCACCCAGGAAGTCGGCACCAAACGACAACACCACCTTGGCTTTATTGATGTTGAAACGCGGCATTTCCACGCCGTAAGACTTCTTGTTGGCAGCGCGCAGCACAGCCGGCGCAATCGCTTCATACACGAAATGATTTTTGCTGCCGAAGCTGTCCAGATAATTGCCCAGCAACACCTTGAGATGGCCGCTCACGCCGCCGGTCAAAAAAGCGATCTCTTCGCCGCTCACACCGTTGAGCTTTTCGGCGATCAGCGCATAGGCCTTTTCCCAAGTGATGGCTTCGCCTTGGTCACCATTCCGCAACAACGGCTCGCGCACACGGTCAGGATTGTAGTGGTGTTGCACACCTGCCTGCCCCAGGCCACAGGTCTTGCCGCGATTGATCGCGGAATTGGGATTACCTTCCAGCTTCAGTACGCGCCCTTCGCGTATGCGCCCGGTGATGCTACAGCCCGCATCACACTGCGCGCAGGTCGAATTGAAGTACACGCTGATACTGGGAATCATGTAGTCATTCGTTTCAACATACGAAACTACAGTTTCCTTGCCATCCTCGACTGAACCGTTGCCGCAGCCGCTCAACGCAACCGCCGCACCGCCCCAGCCCAGCACCTTCAGAAAATCACGCCGATCAAACGGGTGCCCGGCCAAATGTTTTACGGAACCACTGTTCATCATCACAACCTCTCTACTATTTATGGCATACCGAACAGTCGTTCGGGCCTTTAGCTTTAATAATGCCCGACGCATCAACAGGCGGCTTATGCATGCTGTACCAGTACGCTTGATTGCCGATAGGCGTACCGCCCTCATCGGTGACCGGATGATCTTGCTGATGACAGCTGACGCACCAACCCATAGAGAGTAACTTGCTGCGGCGTGCCACCGTCATTTCTTTGACATTGCCGTGACAATAGCCGCAAACTTCTTGAACCGGGCGGTTTAACTGAAAGATAAAACGTTTGATATGGCGCTCGTGACTGAAACGCACGTAGTCCGGAAGATCATGCACCTTCTTCCAGGGAATGGCTTTCTTGGCATCCCAGTATTCGAATAATTTTTTGATGCGCGGCCGTTCGCGTACCGACTCGATGCTTTGATGGCAGCCTATGCACTTTTGAATGGGCGGAATACCCGCCACCAAACTGCGCCGGGCGTAGGTATGGCAGTACATACAGTTGATCTCCATGCCGCCCTTGAGAGGGTCGCTATTGGTGGGGTCGCTAGGATTGCGAAGCCCTGCATGGCGATTATGGGGAAACTCGATCGGCTGCTCGATAGCCGGGCCTAAGTCATCCTCGGTCGTAAGGGCGGGTGGCGGGGCATCGGCTGCATAACTGCTCGCTGCAGCAAACAATCCCAGTAGCAAAACAGACAAACGTAAAAAACGTTGCATCGTAAGGACTCCCCCAGCAAACAAATGATCCCACACCAAACTTATTGCCGGCATGATAGAACAGGTAAATCGGATTATTTTTTTGATGCGTTGTGTCGCGATAGTAATTATCATCTGCCTTGGTTTTTTTCCGTCTGGATGAGCGCGGCGCGACTACACGGACGAATAATGTCTACTCTGAAAAATAAAGTCAACACTGAATATTGCAACCCATCCCCGGCATGACAAAAAAAGTTATATGCCGCACAGAATTACAGTAATTGCTTATATACATTTTGGATTTAAACCATTTTATTGGCATTGTTAATATTTGTGCCACTTTAGGATATGACACCATGAATGAAGAACAGGCTGTACTGGATTTTTTTGCCCAAACAGAAAATTTGCCATTGGGTCTCTCCGTTGCCGAGCAGATGGATAGGCTTCGCGAGCAAATGAACAATCGCCTTTGGCTGGAATTGCTGCCACGCCTCAATGCCCTGATCAAAGAACATGAACTGGCATGGCACGTCGAGCCTACCGAAGACAAGAACGCACCGGATAGCCTGGTCGGATTACATTGCACCACGCATACGGAGCAACCGCTTTACCTTCGTCCGATGGTGGAGCAGCAATACCTGGGCGGGGAATGGCGTGTTTATTTTGGCTTGATGTGGAGTGCCGCACCCTCGCCCGATCAACTCGGATTGCCTGCCGTAATCAGCCTGAAAGAGTCGCTGCAAAACGCCGGTTTCAAGAATAATGAAAGCTTTCTTGCCTGGCAGTGGACAGCGTTTCATCCGCGCCGCAAAGATTTCTTGCTGCGTTACGCACACCGGCCTGAACAACTATTGGGTGATATTGAAGCTATTCTGAAAACGCTGCTGATAGACTACGGCACGTCAATCACACAAGCCAATGCCGCACTGCAAAATGCGCCGCGCAGCATGGCTGTTTCGCTGAATCAGTTGCGCAGCAAACTGACTAAAGGGAACCTCTAAATGGGGATTTAAACCAGGGCGATTAAATTGGATTGGCCTGGTCGAAAAAGCGATGCTCCAGACCGAATTGTTTTGCCAGATGCTCTCCCAGCGCCTGAATACCAAAACGCTCGGTAGCGTGATGCCCGGCGGCGATGAAGGCCACGCCGGTTTCGTTGGCCAGATGAAAATTCTGCTCGGAAATTTCTCCGGTGATATATGCATCCACGCCCTGAGCGATGGCGGCTTCAAAGTAGCCTTGTGCGCCGCCGCTGCACCACGCCACTTTGTATATGCTCTTGTTACCATCCCCGATGACTTGTGGTGAGCGCTGCAAGTCATGCCCGACCTGCTGGGTGAATTGTGCCAGCGTCTGAGGCTGCGCTAACGAACCCAAACAGGCGATGTTTTGTTCCCCAAACCTGCCCTGCTCTACCAAACCGAGCAACTTGCCGAGTTGTGCGTTGTTGCCCAGTTCGGCATGCGCATCGAGCGGCAGGTGATAGGCCAGCAAACTCACGTCGTTGCGCAACAGCTGCGCAATGCGTTTTTTCTTGATGCCGACAATAGTGGCCTCTTCGTTGCGCCAGAAATAACCATGATGCACCAAAATCGCATCCGCACCCCACGCGATCGCCGCGTCCAGCACCTGCTGCGAAGCCGTCACCCCGGTTGCGATACGCCGCACTTCCGCACGACCCTCCACCTGCACACCATTCGGGCAGTAATCTTTGAACAGATTGGTTTGCAGCAGGCTTGCGTTATAATCGCGCAATTCATTAAGCAACATAACATTCCCTTCATCAATTGAGACAAGGGAGTCTCTAAAAAAATTCATAGTTCACCCAAATGCAAGGCGCAATAAAAATTTCGCAGTGCCGTATATAGTTTGATATACAAGCAAGAAATTTTTAGCGCAACACAGTAGGTGGGATGAAATATGGGTTTTTAGAGGTTCCCACAAGCGAGTTCATCTTACCATGCGTAAACATTGGCTTCTATTCACCCAAACCGTCACCATTGCGCTGGCGCTGCTGTTTATTATTCATACCCTCAAGCCGGAGTTGCTGCCGAACGCGGCACGCAGCGGTGTGGTCACCCTGTATGAAAACACCCCACTGGTCAGCGGCGACAAATCCCCGGCGATGGGGTTAAGTGCCGCCGCACAAAAAGCCATGCCTGCCGTGGTGAACATCTTTACAAGCACCGTCATCAAGACACCGATCAATCCCTTCATGGATGATCCGCGTTTCAAATTTTTCTTCGGCGACCAGGGAGATGACGAGCCGCAAAGCAGCTCCAGCCTCGGCTCCGGCGTGATCGTCAGTCCGGATGGCTACATCCTTACCAACCAGCACGTGGTGGAAGCCGCCGATCAAATCGAGGTCGCACTGTCCGATAGTCGCAAGGCCAAGGCACACGTCATCGGCTCCGATCCGGAAACCGATCTGGCGGTGATCAAAATCGAGCTGCCCGGCAACCTTCCCGCCATCACCTTTGGTCATCCGGAACAAGCGCATGTAGGCGACATGGTGCTCGCCATCGGCAACCCGTTTGGCGTGGGTGAAACGGTCACCATGGGTATCATCAGCGCGCTCAAGCGCGAACACCTGGGAATCAACACCTTTGAGAACTTCATCCAGACCGATGCCGCAATCAACCCAGGTAATTCCGGCGGCGCCTTGGTAGACGGAAACGGCAATTTGATCGGCATCAACAGCGCAATCTATTCGCCGAATGGCGGATCGCTCGGCATCGGCTTCGCCATTTCCGCCAGCACCGCGAAAAAGACCATGGAACAAATCATCCTGCACGGTTCCGTCACGCGCGGCTGGGTCGGTGCAGGGGTGCAGGAACTCACGCCGGAATTGGCCGAGTCATTCAAACTCGGCGACACCAAAGGCGTGTTGATCACCGAAGTGATACGCAACAGTCCGGCAGAGCATGCGGGCGTAAAGACTGGAGATATTCTGATTGCGATAGACGACAAAATCATCGATGACTCGAGTGCCATGCTGGATACAGTAGCCAACCTGCCACCCGGCAAAGTTGTCCTGATCAAACTGATACGCAACGGGACAACCATAGGTTTACAGGTGAAGATCGGCAAACGTCCGAAGCCGAGGACGCAGTAAAACGAAGCAGTGTTGGCTTTTATTGCGCCCCAGTTTCTTTCACCTTGCCGCGGCCAACCCACGCGGCGACCACGATTCCAGCCTCGTAAAGCAGCCATAATGGCATCGCCAGCATGGATTGCGACACCACATCAGGCGGGGTGAATATCGCGCCGATTACGAATGCGCCGACCACCATGTAGGGGCGGATTTCGCGGAGTTTTTCGACGGTGACGAAGCCCATGCGCACCAGCAGCACCACTGCCACTGGCACCTGAAAGGTAATACCGAACGCCATGAACATGGTGAGCACGAAACTCAGGTATTTGTCGATGTCGGTCATCACGGCCACACCGTGCGGCGCGCTGGCGGTGATGAAGCCGAACACCACCGGGAATACCACGAAGTAGGCGAATGCCATGCCGCAAAAAAACAAGAGCGTGCTGGCGATGATCAGCGGCCACACCAGACGTTTTTCGTGTGCGTATAAACCTGGGGCAACGAATCGCCAGATCTGATAAAGGATGTAAGGCAGCGCAATGAGAAAAGCGGCCATTAATGCCACTTTGAGCGGCACGAAGAATGGCGTGGTGACATCGGTGGCGATCATCTGCCCGCCTTTGGGCAGCTTGGTCAACAGCGGTTGCGCCAACAAAGTGTAGAGGTCGGATGCCCATGGAAACAGGCAGATGAACACCAGCAGCACAGCCACTACGGCATTCAATAGGCGGGCGCGCAATTCCACCAAATGCGCGATGAAACTTTCGCCAGTGTTCATTGGGATTTATTGGCGGGTAGCGTCGAGGATGGGTCGGCGGTGGGCGACGGCAGTTGCGTTGTTTGCCCGGATGATGAAAGCTGTGCAACCGCCGCATTGATTTGTTGCACTTGTTGATCCGCTGTCAGTGTCACTTGCTTTACCGATTGCTCCAGCGCGCCGGCTTCGGCTTGCACTTTTTGCTGCAACTGGCGGAACTCTTCAACCGCCATGTCGCGCTCGATGTCGGCTTTCACGCCATTCACATAGCGTTGCGCGCGCCCCCACAGATGCCCCAAGGTGCGCGCCACTTTCGGCAGGCGTTCCGGCCCGATGACGATGAGTGCCACCACCATGACCACCATCAATTCTGAAAAGCTGAAGTCGAACATCTTTGCCAGCCGTAAGGATAGGCTTAAATGTTAGTCGTTTTCTTGTCTTTCACTTCACCTTCGATGGTTTGACCGCCTTCTTTAATCTGCCCGCCTTCTTTAATCTGTTTGGCGGTTTCATCCTCGGAGCGCATGCCTTCCTTGAAACCCTTTACCGCGCCGCCCAGGTCGCTGCCGATGTTGCGCAATTTTTTGGTGCCAAAGATCAACACGATCACCAGCAACACTATCAGCCAATGCCAAATACTTAATCCGCCCATCTCGTTCTCCTTGAAATTAATTGCGACGCACCATGGGCGGAATGATGCCGCCACCGATGATGTGAATATGAAAATGAAACACTTCCTGCCCGCCGCCCTTGCCGGTGTTGATCACAGTACGAAAACCATTGTCCAATCCCTGTTCTTTTGCCAGCTTGGGCGCCAGCAACAGCATCTTGCCGAGCAAGGCGGCATGGGCATTTTCGGCCTGCATCAACGAAGCCAGATGCAGCTTGGGGATCAGCATGAAGTGCACCGGCGCGACCGGATGGATGTCATGAAAGGCGAACAACTCATCGTCTTCATACACCTTGCGACAAGGAATTTCACCGCGTGCGATTTTGCAAAATAAACAGTCACTCATGCTCAGTCCTTTTTCCGGCCAACCTTTTCGGCAATGCCCGACAAACCCTCGCGGCGCGCCAGTTCGTTCAGCACGTCCGCCGCGCTCAAGCCATGCTGCGCCAACAGCACCATGCAATGAAACCACAGATCGGCAGTTTCATACACCAGATGTGTTTTGTCGCCCTCTTTGCTCGCAAGAATAACTTCCGTGGCTTCCTCTCCGACTTTTTTCAGGATGGCATCCTCGCCCATGCTGAATAGCTTGGCGACATAGGAGCTTTCGGGCAATGCTTGCTTGCGCGTCTCCAGCGTTTCGGTCAATCTTTGTAAAATGTCTTGTTTCATTTCTTATATATCTCATCAGGAGATTTCAGCACCGCATCCACTTCCACCCACTTGCCCTGTTCCAAACGGCTGTAGAAACAGCTCTCGCGTCCGGTATGACAGGCGATGCCGCCTTGTTGTTCAACCTGCAATAGGATCACATCACCATCGCAATCGAGACGTATCTCTTTCACCTTCTGGATATGCCCTGATTCTTCGCCCTTGTGCCAAAGTTTCTTGCGCGAACGCGACCAATATACCGCTTCGTTGTTTTGCCAAGTCAGTTTCAGGGCATCGCGATCCATCCACGCCACCATCAGCACCCGGCCGGTAGCGGCATCCTGCGCGATAGCCGGCACCAATCCATCGGCGGACCAGTTCACTTTATTTAACCACGCTTCGCTCATAAGCGAACCTCAATGCCTTGCTTCGCCATAAACTGCTTGGCTTGCTGCACGGTATATTTTCCAAAATGGAAAATACTCGCCGCCAATACAGCATCCGCCCCGCCTTTTTTTACCCCATCGACAAGGTGTTGCAGATTACCCGCGCCACCGCTGGCGATCACCGGAATCTCCAGCGTGTCGGTAACAGATCGGGTCAACGCCAGATCAAAACCATTTTTTTGCCCATCCCTATCCATGCTGGTCAGCAGAATTTCACCCGCACCCAAATCCTGCATTTTTTTTGCCCAAGCCACCGCATCCAAACCAGTGGCCTTGCGTCCACCGTGGGTGAATACTTCCCAATGTCCCGGCGAAACTTGCTTGGCATCAATCGCCACCACGATGCACTGCGAGCCATAACGTCCGGCAGCATCGGCGACCAATTGCGGATTGAGTACAGCGGAAGTATTGATGCTGACTTTATCCGCTCCGGCATTCAGCAGATTGCGCACGTCGCCCACTTCACGCACGCCGCCGCCGACGGTCAGCGGGATGAACACTTGCGAGGCGACTTGTTCGATGATGCGAAAAATAATTCCTCTATCGTCCGAGCTGGCAGTGATGTCGAGGAAGGTCAGTTCGTCCGCGCCTTGCTCGTCATAACGGCGCGCGATCTCCACCGGGTCACCGGCATCGCGCAGTTCGACGAAGCTCACACCTTTAACGACTCTACCAGCCGTCACGTCGAGACAGGGAATGATGCGCTTGGCGAGCATGGACTAGCGCGCCGCTCCGGTCAGTTCATCGGCACCGATCAATTCATCGGCCAAGGATTGAGCGGCTTTGAAATCCAACGTACCTTCATAAATCGCACGCCCTGTAATCGCGCCGGTGATGCCTTCAGAGCGCACCGCACACAGCGCGCGCACGTCATCCAGATTGGTGATGCCGCCGCTGGCGATCACCGGAACGTGCAGCGGCCTTGCCAGTTCGACTGTGGCAGGAATGTTCACGCCGGACAACATGCCATCGCGCCCGATGTCAGTGTAAATAATCGCTTCCACGCCATAGCCTTCAAAACGGTGCGCCAAATCCGCCACATCATGTCCGGTGAGTTTAGACCAGCCATCTACCGCCACTTTGCCGCCCTTGGCATCCAAACCCACCATGATGTGTCCGGGAAAGGCGTCGCATGCTTCATGCAAGAAACCGGGCACTTTCACTGCGGCGGTACCAATGATGATGTAAGTCACACCGATGTCGAGATAGCGTTCAATGGTTTCCAGATCACGTATGCCTCCTCCCAGTTGCACCGGCACATCGCTGCCCACCGCTTCAATGATGCTGCGCACGGCGGCTTCGTTTTTGGGCTTGCCGGCAAATGCGCCATTCAGATCCACCAGATGCAAACGGCGCGCGCCTTGCGCTAACCAGTGTTTTGCCATGGCGGCGGGGTCTTCTGAAAACACTGTGGCATCTTCCATCACACCTTGTTTGAGGCGCACACAGTGGCCGTCTTTCAAATCTATTGCAGGAATAATCAGCATCGCAGTATGTCAAAAATTTAAGGATTCCATTGCATAAAGTTTTGCAGCAGTTTAAGCCCGGCCGCTTGGCTTTTTTCAGGATGAAATTGCACCGCAAACAAATTATCTTT
>Ga0208355_1001368_pt1 | contig 10681 bp, 12 predicted proteins | sample NGESurdeep072012_6_FD_184458 | JGI IMG/M metagenome (GOLD analysis project Ga0208355, IMG submission 184458) | Arctic peat soil microbial communities from Barrow, Alaska - NGEE Surface sample 210-3 deep-072012 (SPAdes) | ecosystem: Environmental > Terrestrial > Soil > Wetlands > Peat ... | reverse complement strand
TTCTCAACAAAGGCACCGCCTTCACCGAGCAGGAGCGCGACACGCTGGGTTTGCGTGGCCTTTTGCCAGCGCATGTGCTGTCGATGGAGGCGCAGGCAGGCCGCGAACACGCGCCACTTAAACTTGCGTCGAGCGGTAATAGCCCGATACCACCTTTATTTGCGTCATGCCCGGCCTTGTGCCGGGCATGAACGTCTTTAAGCTGGCCTGAACAGGCTGTGGAATGTCAGGCATAAGACCGGGCATAGCGGCAAAAAAAACTTCGGGGAGGACGACACTATGTCACGCGTTGCGTTAGTTACCGGCGGTACCCGCGGAATTGGGGCAGCCATCTCGAAAGCAATGAAAGCTGCCGGTTACAAGGTGGCGGCCACCTACGGCGGCAACGACGAAGCGGCGGCAAAATTCAAGGCGGAAACCGGCATCGCGGTGTTCAAGTGGGACGTGTCGTCCTTTGACGCCTGCGCCGATGGCGTGAAGAAAGTGCAGGCCGAGCTTGGTCCGATCGAGGTGTTGATCAACAATGCCGGCATCACCCGCGATGGACCGTTCCATCGCATGAAGCCGGAACAGTGGAGCGCGGTGATCAACACCAATCTCGGTTCGCTGTTCAACATGACCCGGCAGGTCTGGGAAGGCATGCGCGAGCGCAAGTTCGGCCGCGTCATCAACATTTCCTCGATCAACGGCCAGAAGGGTCAATTCGGACAAGCCAATTATTCCGCCGCCAAGGCCGGCGAGATCGGCTTCAGCAAGGCGCTGGCTCTGGAAGGCGCGCGCGCCGGCATCACGGTGAATGCGATCTGTCCCGGCTATATCAACACCGAAATGGTACAGGCGGTGCCGAAGGACGTGCTGGAGAAGAGCATCCTGCCGCTGATCCCGATCGGCCGGCTGGGCGAGCCGGAGGAGATCGCGCGTTGCGTGGTGTTCCTGGCCTCCGACGAGGCCGGCCTGATCACCGGCTCGACGCTCTCGGCCAATGGCGGCCAGTATCTCGTCTAGCGCGGCGCCTGGATCGAGCAGCGGATCGGCATCGACCTGGCGCCAAGCCAGAATGCGTGTGAAGGGAACGCTCCTCGTTGGCATCCAGTAGTTCCAGGAAACCGGTTCCAGGAAGTCACCAGTCCCGACCAATGAATGATCAACGATACGGCGCAACCAAACAAGAACAAACGCCGTCAAACGTGATCGAACGCCACGCTCGGATTCGTGGGCTGTTCAAGCCACAGCGGCAGGCGTAGTTTTATTACGCAAGCCGCAAGAAAAGCGTCGTTCGTGGGTGGGTCTTTGCGTGACGTTCAGGTGCTTGCGGGACATGCGAGCCTTACGACCATTTCGCGTTACATTGAAACTGATAACGAGGCGCAGCAAAAATTAGTGAATATCGTTTGATCGGGGAGAGTGCGTCATGACGGGGCAAAAAATAGCCGAGCTTTCGAAAGAAGAAAACGCGGAGTTGGGGAAAATAAAGCCTGCAAAACGCCAAGGTCAGGCTGCAACACCAATGATTGATAAGATCATAGGAAGATGCAAAGCGGATAGAAGAGCGATTGAGATGCTTGACGAGGATCAAAAGGAATATCTGAGAAGGAATGCAAAAGCGTTTTTAGCGGCACGAATGAAAAAAAAGAATAGACGTGACAAATAAAAAAGTTGGAATGCGGACTATTCAAAAACTAATGGGGCATCGCAACACCGGAACAACGGCGCTATGCGCTATATTGTGATGTATTTAACGAGACTGTGAGAAATGCGGTCGAGTTGGTGTGAGAAAAATAGGGGTAAAGATGTCTATCCAAACAACGAAAGGGCCAAATGAAAAATACTGTCTCGAGTGCAGGTCGATCATAAATGCTAAAGCGGAAATTTGCCCTAAATGCGGTGTTAGACAAATGCCTGTTCCCACTGCTATCGGCATTTCATCAGCGAGTGGCAAGAATCGGCTTGTGGCTGCTATTTTCGCAATTCTGCGTGGTGGCTTGGGCATTCACAAATTCTATCTTGGGCGTATTGGCCAAGGAATCATCTACCTACTTTTTTGTTGGACATTCATTCCTATGTTGATTGGACTTATCGAAGGTATCGTCTACCTGACCATGACCGACGATAAGTTTAACGCCAAGTACGGCTAAACAAGTCTGATCGAATATCATGAGTGAAAGTAAAGGGCAGGGAGCGTTTCAAAATGACTGAAATGTCATTGGCGGAGTTGAAACGAGTTCGATTGCGGCTTCAAAAAAGAAAGGCAAAATCAAAGCGTAGAAAAGATATTGCGCGGCGAAAGATGGCGAAGAAGGAAGAGTTGACGAGAAAAGGCGCCGTTAGAAAAACATACGAGCGAAAAAAGAGCGTTCCGAAATAGAGAGAGGAACGAAACGCAGAGAGATAAAGCGTTTTGGGTGGGGGTGTCCCTTCCGAAAATTCCATCCGGCCCAGATTCGCATCGTAAGACAGAATCATCGCATCATTGAGAGCAATGTTTGCAATCCTGCACGCGCTCGGAATGTTTGTCGCCGACCTGTTCAAGTCGCGGAGCCGGGGCACGCTCCTCGTTGACCTCAAGCTCATGAAGGAAACCAATTCCATGAAGCCACCGTTCTTGACCAACGATTGACCAACGATACGACGCAACCAAACAAGAACAAACGTCGTCAAACGTGATCGAACGTCATGCTAATCATCAGATTCTTCCGGCTTTTCCGGGGAGGGCGCACCGCTCATAACGGTCTGGTTGGAGGTTGAGAGACCCAAACTAACGCGTCGCGAGCAATCGATTTAGAATCTCAGTCTCGATAGCGTAATACCTCGGCTTTCCCTCAATGCCGCTGATTTTCTTATTCACCGTGGGGGTGTCTTTACGTTGAGTGCGGAAGATGTTGGCTTTCCGCAATATTGACCGGTCCTGGCTAGACGGAAACCACCCTTCAATTCGATCATTTTTGAGGTACGTGACACCATTGATAATGAAGCCGTCGGCCTTCTGCCGCGCAGTCGCTTCTTCTTTGGATGCTTTCTTTCCTTGTTGGACTGATCGCAGGTCACATTGGTCCAGCTTTTCCTTGAGGGTTTGAAGGACATTCGCGGAGTTAGAAGCGCTAGATTCAGCAGCTGCAGTTGTTGCTGGGCTCTGCAGAGCGGCCAAAGCCCGCCGGAAGCATTTTTCAATTGCCCTGAACGTGCGAGCCTTCTTCCAGAGAAGGACCTTGTAATCGATTGCTAGGGCAGCTGCTGCCCAAATGATCGCAAAGTTGCTCCGAATCCGATAAACAGCCTTCAAGCCGGGTGCGTTCACTTGGGCCTCAAACTCGTCCTTATACGAGCGGACCGTTCTTTCCCAATTCTTGTCCGTCATTAGCTTAGTGAGGAACGCAGGAAGGGCATGTCCCTGGTACTTCTGCGATGCATCGGACAGCTCTTCCACCAGTGCCTTGGTTGTTGCCAGCAGAGACTTCTCGTCCTCGGTTTTAATTTTGCCGTCAAAAATCCCTTGAGAGTCTGGTTCGCTAGCGGGGACGTCAATAAGTCTTACTTCTTCGCCGCCTAAGCGTGGCTTTCCGGCCTGTTGCGCCACCTCGCCAAGCGCTCGTTCGCTGGAACTTAGAACGATAATTCGGTACTCGCGGTTTTCCAGGCCATGTTGTTTCTCGTAGGTTGCCGCAAGCGTACGCGGCCTATTTCTCGCTATCCCAAAAGCCAGCGTCCGAGCTCTTGCTGCGAGCGACATTGCCTTTTCGCCATCGGCGGCCTCGTCGAGAGGCAGCACGCAATCGCGGTGACCCATCGCCTGTCCTTCGAATCCGGCCTCGGAGTCAGCCCAGCTCGGCATCGTATTGCCCGGACCGAACAAACCTGCAACAGACGCTGCGACCTTAAGCGTCAACGACTTACCCTCGGACGTAGTTCCGAACCAATTAATGGCAAACGAGTCCATGTTCAGCTTTCGCAAGAGCGGTGCCGCAAGTGCTGCTGAAATGGCCACGCACAGTGGCGATGATTTGCGCGCCAATTTTCCGACCGTTTGTTGCCAGTCGCGAAGAACGCCTTCGCCGGTGAGAAACGCACCAACATGCTCCACTGAATTTGGGTCGATAATGACGGGAACTGCGGTGGCATCGGGAGAAAAGAATCTGCCCGGCAATGCAAAGCCATTGGCGTGCCAACCCGGTGTGCTAACGATAATGAACTCTCTCTTCGGTCGAGAACTAACGAGTTTTATCCAAATGGCGTCCGATATTGCTTTGTCCTGTGGCCATTCATAGCCGAGAGTGGCCAGTCTGGCCTTTAAATCGGTCTTCTTTTCAGCAAGCATGAGTGACCAATCGACGAGCTCAGACCGAACCGGTCCTTTCAATGGATGAAAGCGGATTTCTGCAAGGTGACTACGATCCGGACGCGCTCCAATGGCGCGCAGTTGGATGCGTGGTGCAACCTTCACCCATTTATTTCTGCCATCGGCAGTTTTCTTACGCGCCAAGGCACCGTGCTTCGTCAATTTGATTTTAATAGCAGTCGATGTTGTCATTATCCCCTCCTAGGGAAGTGCTCAGTGCTCAGTGCTCAGCAACAAATTAGCGTTCTCTGAAAATGCCTAAGGATAGCAACGGGTGTTTATTGCGAAATCAGTTATGTTCACTTTCCTCTCTCTTTCCCTGGTTCCTTTGATCTTCATAGCTTCCAGACTCAATCTTTTGACCTTTCTGTCCAAATTCTCGACACGACACCGGTTACCGATATTATTTCCTCGTATGACCCATTGGCCAAATGATCAGTTGGCCTTGCTGAGCACTGAGCCGTAGTTTTATGAGAACCAGCAGGTCCAACGGCTCACGATACGAACCTAGTTGACGGTCATGGTTTCTTTCGGGGCAGGGGGCGCAATACCAACCCACCAGACTGAGCATTGAGCTTCAACCCTATTAAAACCATCAGGTCCAACGGCTCAATGTGGTCTAGGGCCAGGAATAGTTCGGGTAAATGAGTTCGGTTCCGACGTAACAGGTCAGGTAATTTGATTACCTTGTTCAGGTACGGCAGGAACCCGTGATCACGGGCGACTTCAACGTCTATGTGACGCTCGTACTTCTTGGCTCGCTGAAATAGTGATTTTAATTTCTCTTCAAGGTTGTCGGGGTTGCTTGTCCAAAAAGCTAGGTGCCAGTGCAGTTGCAGGTAATTTCCGCCACGACGGCTTTCCCAGCCAAAGTCTACGCTACCCAGAATAGGTCGCTTCCCCACCGGCTTCAGGGTGTCCTTCAACCATCGGTTCGCCTTGATGATGTCGATGCGCGAAAAACTACCTGGAGGGTAAGTCATGCCCTTGGGAATAATGGACACGAATACCAGGCGCTTTCTTGCGCGGTTCTTTTGTAGGTCCAAGATGACGGTCTGTTGGGCGGCAGTCTTGGCCTTTTGAAACGCTCTCGCGCACTTGGGGCAGGCTAATGACCCGCAGCGAGCCCGGGGCCTGCAACCGGAGAGCTTGTCGGCGAGGTCGTAATAGGCATCGGCAAGCCGTTTGTTCCCAGCCGTTGCCGCTTTCTTTGCGGCCTTCAGAAGGATCCTCACGACGGCGGCGTGGCGCTCGGCGGTCTTTCCGGCGGTGAAGGATTTTCCGAGGGAAGGGGGGCCGTCGCCGTACCAAAACTCGTTGGTGACGACGGCCTCGTGGGTGCGAATATGTGCCACGCTACGACTTTGACTGCGGCGCTTCACCGCATTGGTCATGATGCCGAGGGTCGGCTGCGCATTCAGCGAGGCATTCGGCCACTTCGCGCAGCAGCCATGCCGGTGCAGGAAGGTCTTGCTCATTGGCGTCGATAAATCCGCATGCCATGGGTTCGACCTGCAGCTTTTTCAAGGTTGTGACGAAGTAATCCCGTAATGCATGCTTTCGGCGGTTGATTCGAATGGTGAACTTGGAATCGCAAATGCGTAGTTTGACACCAGGGGCGAGGCGCCATTCGATGTAGTCTATTTCTGAGAAATGATGCATGCTTTGTACCTTTTCCTTTGTGTGTTGCTCACTTCGAAATTCATTTCGCGATGTTCCAGCTTTCTAGAAGCTGAAGCCGTCGCTCACTATTTTACAGTTTGTGAATTTGGCGCCTCATGTGGCGAAGCCGATAAACTGGACTGCTCCGGTCCCGACGAGTTACTCTCGTCGGCAACTATAATCGGCGTTGCGATATACGTGCGGAGATCGCGGGCTAGCCCGTCCCACACGACCGCTGGTACGCAGTTGCGGTTCCGCAGCTGAAACGGAAACCCAGTGGCGTCCAAGCTCACCTGTTCCTTTACATCGACCAACACGCCACGGGTTTGCTTGGCGTCGCGCTTGATCAGGAACACCGCGCTGACGGCCTCAAGGGATCCAAAGGCGGTGACGGCTTCTGTAACCGTGTCGTCATCGCTGGTTGGCAACTGACAGGGCAAGATTATCGCCGCATTGTGTTCGACCGCGAACTCCTGCAAAGCCTTAGTGGCATACCCAAAATGGCGAATTGTTTGCTCGGTATCGCCGAACCGCAAATATTCAACCAGATAATCAACGATCACGCAGCTGACCGGCCCCTTGGTGGTAATCTCTCGATGTAGACGGCGTAGGTCTTCAGATAGATTGCGGATGGGAAGTCCAAAGTCATCGGCCTCTACCTCCAGGAAACGGACACCCTGCAGGTAAGCCCCGGCGGCTTTAAACTGTGGGTGCAGAAACGCTTGTGCGCACGCTTGGGACGAAAGCCAGACTACGTCGCCGCGTTCAGCCCGGCTGTAATCCGGCCATTCAACCCCCGCCGATACCGTGGCCGCGATCTTGACGGCGACCTCCACCACCGCCGCCGTCAAGCTGCCGACGAGGAACGTGACGCCGGGCTTGGGGAGTTTGAAGGCAGGCGGCCAAGTGGCCGCTCTTGAGAGCGGTTCCGCCAGCGGCGGAGACTCCACTTGCACGGTGGGCGCCTCGACCATGGTGTTGGCATCAGGAGAGGGTTCAGTCGCAGGCGCGTTGGCGGACGCCGTAGGTGAATTGAGGCTAGGCGCGGTTTTATCAGAAGACGCCGCTGCCTGGTTACGAGCTAGCTCAGCCGCTGCTGTGACGGTGAGGTCGCCCGATTCCACCGCCGCCACCAGTTCCGGATTCCCGTGCGCAAGGACTTCCCTGGCGCGCGCGGTCGATCTGGCGCTGACGTTCATCAGATTGGAGGCTTCGCCAATTGGCAGACCCTCAGAATGCTGGTTCGCGCCAACTTTGAAATTTGCGATCTTCGCGGCAACCATCGCCCGCTGACTGTCGGTCAGATGGCGCCGGTGGAGATTGCGGCTAGCGACATAGGCTAAGGGGTCGTCGCCGCTGAAAATCTCAAACTCGGGTTCGACGCCTGCCATACGGCACGCCCGATAGCGTCCGCGACCATCCAGGATCTTATCTTCAAACGTAACGATCTTATCGAGCAGGCCGTGTTCACGAATGTCCTGCGCCAACTCGGCGAGGCGGTCGTCGGTCAACTCCGGGAAGACGTCGGCGTAATGGTGGAACCCCAGGGTCGTAGTACCCTGCGGTATGACTACCGACGCCTGCGATTTAACTGTCTTGTCGGTCGATGCGTCGCCCTGGGTGGTGGTGGCGGTGACATTGGCATCTGCGACGGCATTTTCGTCAATCACCTCCGTGGTAGCGGCTGCTGCACCGGTGGAACCGGGGGCAACATGCCCCCGGCTAATCTTTGAGAACGCCTTCGGATCGCGCCTGGCAATGGTGCCGGTGGACCGCGCCGCGAACAGTTGCGGTGCCAGGCGCTTTTTCTTACGCATGGTGGTCGCCCGCCTTGTCGGAGGTCTTGGAAAGGAGCCAGCGAAACAGGTCAGCAGCTTCAGCGGGAGATTTCGCCTCGCGTTTTACAACAAGCTCGGCGAGCTTGCTTGGCAGGACGAGTTTTGTTGACGGCAGGCCATGCGCCTCGATTTCCGCGATTATCTTTTTTAACAAGCTGATAGCTTTTTCGCCCGAAATTTCCTGGTCAATTGAAACCAGCACCTCTGCGTCATCGATAGCGTCTTCGTCGATCTCGTGTTGACCAATCTTCCACGTTTCAAAATTGCGCAGTTCTGTATGCAGAAATTCTTCGTCGGCCGTCTTGTAGATGATTGTCTCAGCACAAAGTTCGAGCTGGTCGCTGTAGTCGTCGTTATTTTCGTTGTCGTTGTATGTACCCATTGGATCCTCCTAATATCCCATAAAACTGGGATAGAATGCATTGACATTGGCCGAAAAGTCAATACATTAGCCTAGAAAATATCATGAATATGGGAGAATTGGATGCCCAAGAACCTGTACATGCCCTGTGAGCGGGAGACCGCCCTGCTGCTGGCTCGATTAGCCGAGGAGAAGGGGGAACGCCGGGATACAGAGGTCAAAAACCTGCGGCTCTCGAAGGCGACGTTTCAGAGAATTAGCAATCGAAAGATGCTGTCGCCTGAATTTCTCGGAGGGGTTGAACAGTGGTTGCTTCACTGCGGATGGGTGCTCTTCGAAGCCGGTTCGGTTTTTGGCCTAGTGCGGATTCGGACGGTAGAAAATTGGCCACGCTGTAGTTCCCAGCGCATCGAAGAAACGCTGCAAGAGGTCAAGGCGAAGAAATTCGACTTCGGCAAACTGGAGCATCTCCTGGAAATAACGAAGGTGGATGGCAGGGGTGGAAAGGGTGATGCCGACAGTGATGACGACGAATAAGTTTCGGATCTGAGATTGGCTTCGCCTCCTAAGCAACAACTACGATGTCAAATCCCATGCGGTATCAGATTGACTGCGATGTGACTTTGGAAATGCCTGCGTATGCAAAAGCCGTTACCAACGCGCGAGCAAATTGGTTCCGATACGCCGCTGCGGCTCAGCGTGGCGGCCGCGCTTGCCTATCCAGATGGTTCAATGACGGCAAGCGGATTACGCCGTGAAGCCGCTCGTGGCCGACTTGTGATCGAACGCACGGCGGGTAAAGACTACACAACGCTAGCGAACATAGATCGGATGAGAGAATTATGCCGCGTCCAGCCAAAGGAGCCCGCCTGTGGCTTCGCCCCGAAGAACGACACGCCGATGGCAGGCTCCGCACGCGCGCAGTATGGGTCATCCGAGACGGACCGCGCAAAATCAGCACGGGCTGCGCTGCAGTGGATCGCGAAGGCGCCGAGCGCATCCTTGTCGAGCACTTTGCGAACAAGTATCAGCCAAACCGCGGGCGCGGCCGTCATCCGTCCGAAATCCTGATCGCCGATGTTCTGGCAATCTACCTCAGCGACGTTGCGCCACGCCATGCGCGCGAGGACGAAACCAAGCAGCGCGTGCTCGCGCTCGACGCTTGGTGGGCCGACAAGACGCTGGCGGAAGTGAACGGCGCGAATTGCCGGGCCTATGCCGCCCACCGTGTTGCACAGCCCTGGAAGTCCGCGAAGCCTAGCAAGACAAAAACCGCACCGCGCATGGTGACGTTGGCCGCGGCCAGGCGCGAGCTCGAGGATCTGCGCTCTGCGATCAATCACCACCGCAGGGAAGGCCTTTGCTCGGAGGTCGTGTCAGTGGTGTTGCCGCCGAAGGCAGATGCTCGTGAACGGTGGCTAACACGATCTGAGGCCGCGCGCCTGATATGGGCGGCATGGCGATCCAAGCAGGTCATGCAAGACCAGCGCACAAAGCGCGCAGTCGGTCGCCACGTGGCCCGGTTCATTCTTGTTGGCCTTTACACCGGCACGCGATCATCGGCGATCTGCGGCGCGGCGCTAATGCCTACGATCGAGCGCGGGCACGTCGATCTCGAGCGGGGTGTCTTCTATCGCCGCGCGATCGGGCGACGGGAGACCAACAAGCGCCAGCCGCCGGTCAAACTGCCGCCACGGCTGCTCGCGCATATGCGGCGCTGGGAGCGGCTTTTGTTGTCGAAACACTATGTCATCGAGTGGAACGGGAAGCCGGTCGAGAGCGTGCGTAAGGGCTTCGCGGCCGCGGTGCGAAACGCTGGGCTCGATGCCGAGGTGACGCCGCACATCCTGCGCCACACCTGCGCGACGTGGCTGATGCAGGCCGGTGTCAATATTTGGGACGCGGCAGGCTTCCTCGGCATGACCGCGCAGCAGCTCGAGCGCGCCTATGGTCACCACCATCCGGACTTCCAGCAGGAAGCGGTCGCGGCATTAGGCGGCCAGCATGCGGAACGAAACAGCGTGAACAAAACGCGACGGACGCTTGGTAACGTGACGAAAATCATCGACGATTCAAGGGGTGGATAGATGATCACCTCGTTCGGGACGAGGGGGTCGCAGGTTCAAATCCTGCCACTCCGACCAAATTTCCCATATATTTCAAGGTCTTTTTGCCTAGCCGTAATGACTTGGCTTTGACCGGGACAGTTATCGGGACAGAAACACAATCCGTGGTCCAGCCGCCGCTCTTGTCCGGCGCACCTTTGTAGCCAAACGGACGACCCGCCTTGCTGCACTACTAGAAGGTGTAAGCTCTCAGGGGCGGTCGGGGGCTTAGCCGAACGGACGAACCCGCATTGAGAGTGAGCGGCATGTTTTCAGGCGAAGTTTTTGGACATAGCCGCCACACTTGCCATGCTTTCATTGATATTCATCAATGACGATTGCTGGTGCGCTTCGTTCCTTGCTATCTTGGACCTCATGCTTG
>Ga0208355_1001366_pt1 | contig 10689 bp, 9 predicted proteins | sample NGESurdeep072012_6_FD_184458 | JGI IMG/M metagenome (GOLD analysis project Ga0208355, IMG submission 184458) | Arctic peat soil microbial communities from Barrow, Alaska - NGEE Surface sample 210-3 deep-072012 (SPAdes) | ecosystem: Environmental > Terrestrial > Soil > Wetlands > Peat ... | reverse complement strand
AGCGCCCCATAGCGCTGAGAGTGCGGTTCGCCGCAGACCCTCGAACCTGCTCCGGTTAGCACCGGCGAAGGGAGTTGAGAATCTCAGGTTTGCGCTCGATGTCCCCGCCTGTGCTCCGGCACCGGTAGGTATGACGAGTGCTTGCCTCCCCGAGGCATCCAGCCACACGGATTCCACGGGATGGAAGAACGCACATGAGCAGATCACGTAGCACCGGGCTCTCCACACGGGTCGGGAAGCCTTCGCGAAGGCCAACCAAGACAGTACTGGCCACCAGACCTGTGATGAGGTGGCGTGGTGTCGACCTGATCACTGCGGCCATGCTCGCCGTGGCGTTCGGCGTCATGTTCTGGGGCTTCGACACACTCATCTATCCGTTCCTCAGTGTGCTCACCGCAGGCTTCCCCCCCTTGGGTGAGCTCATGCTCGGCATCTGGCTGATCCCCGCAGTCGTCGGAGCTCTGGTCGTGCGCCGACCTGGCGCCGCCGTGTTCACCGAGCTCGTGGCGGCCAACGTCGAGCTCTTCCTGGGCAACAAGTGGGGCGCCGCGGTACTGCTGTCAGGGGTACTGCAGGGCCTCGGTGTCGAGCTTGCCCTGGCTCTGTTCCGGCACCGTCGCTTCGGCGTCGCGGTCGCGGTGCTCGGAGGCGTCCTCTCGGCAGTGTTCGAGATCGTCTTCTTCGAGTGGCAGTCCTACGTCGCCGACTACTCCAGCGCGTGGAAGGTCATCTACCTGGGCTGCGGCATGGTCTCCGGCGCCGTCGTCGCAGGGGTAGGCGGCTTGCTCCTGGTGCGCGCCCTGGCCAGGTCAGGGGCACTGAACGCCTTTCCGCCTGGTCAGGAAATCCGTGAGTCGCATCCCGCCTGAGACCATGGCACCCACCGGCGTGCCCGCAGCAGGGGTGGCCGGGGGCCCGACGCCGGTGGAGCAGGGCGCGCACGTTGAGGTGCGTGACCTCACCTGGCGCCCCTTCGGGCGCCGGGAGCCCGTCTTGGTCGGGATCAGCCTGCACCTCGAGGCGGGCTCGCGCGTGCTGCTGGCCGGGCCGAGCGGGTCGGGCAAGTCGACGCTGCTGCGCGCGCTCGCCGGAGTCCTGACTGCGACCGAGACCGGTGAGCTCAGCGGCTCGGTCCTGATCGACGGCTCACGCTCCACGGGCTCCTCAGTTGGCCTGTTGCTGCAGGACCCGGCGGATGCGCTGGTGGCCGGACGGGTCGGCCGCGACGTGGCCTTCGGCCCGGAGAGCTTTGGTATGCCCCGGGACCAGATCTGGTCCCGGGTGAGGTCGGCGCTGGTCTCCGTGGGGTTTCCGTACGACCAGGACCACGCCACCAGCGCGCTGTCCGGCGGTGAGACCCAAAGGCTGGCGTTGGCCGGCGTGCTCGCTCTGACACCGCGACTGGTGCTGCTGGACGAGCCGACCTCGATGCTTGATCCGTCGTCCGCTGCGGTGGTGCGTCAAGCCATCATGTCCGCGGTTCGTGCTTCTGGGGCCACGTTGGTGCTGGTCGAGCACCAGCTGTCCGACTGGGTCGATGAGGTCGATCGCCTGGTGGTGCTCGACTCGACCGGCCGGGTCAGCGCCGACGGGCCAGTGGCGGCGACCCTCGCCACGCAGGCAGACTCCCTTGCGGCGCAGGGTGTCTGGGTGCCCGGTGTGCCAGCTCCCGGCCTGCTGGGCGTGGCCGGTGCGCTCTGCGCCCCGACCCTGCCTGGCGGTCATGGTGGTTCTTCCGGAAGCGTGCTTGTCTGGGCTGATTCGGTGTCGGTCACCCGCCGGGCCCGGGCATCGGTGATGTCTGCGAACCGGCCGCCGCGGCAGGTGCAGGCGTTGCAGGACGTCTGCGCCGAAGTCCGCGCGGGGGAATGTGTCGCTGTCATTGGCCCCAGTGGTGCAGGCAAGTCGACCTTGACGGCGCTGCTGGCGGGCGTCGATGCGCCCACTCGAGGTCGGGTGCGCGGCCGGGGCGAGTTGCTGGTCGGCATGGGAGCGAGCCCCCCGGACGCCATCCATCGCTGGGCTTCGGGGGCCTTGGCTGCCCGGTTCGGGTGGGTGCCACAGCAGGCTGAGCAGGCAGTGGTCGCAGCCACGGTCCGCGATGACGTGCTGTCGACCAGCCGGCGCCTGGGTCGGGACGACGACGCCGCTCAGGCCCGGGTCGACGGCCTCCTGGAGGTGCTGGGCCTTTCAGCCGTGGCTGACGCAGATCCGCACAGCCTCTCGGGGGGAGAGCTGAGGCGCTTCGCGCTGGCCGGTGCCATCGCCCACGGCCCTTCGGTCCTGGTCCTGGACGAGCCGAGCGTAGGCCAGGACCGGTTGACGTGGTCGGCCGTGGCGGGGGTCGTTGCCGCTGCCCGGGACGCCGGGGTGGGCGTGGTCCTGGCCACGCATGACCCTCTGCTGATCGCCCTGGCTGACCGGCGGATCACGTTGGCGGCCGGGCGGATCATCGGCCCCGTAGCCGAGCAGCGACCGCCAGGTAGGTTGCCCACCATGCCTGCGCCGGCCGGTCGCTTTGCCGGGCTCGCCGGCCGGTCCGGCCCACTGTCGCTGCTTGTGGCCTGCATCGTGCTGGTGTGTGGTGCACCGTTCATCTCCGACCTGCGCACGGCCCTGATCGCCTGCGGGATCGAGATCGCTGTGGCACCGATCGTTCTCGGTTTCGCCCGCCCGCCCTGGCGCCGGCTGCTGCCGGCCCTGTTCGCGGTCGCCTCGGTCAGCTTCTCGAACTGGTTGCTCAGCCCTGGGCGTGAGCTGTCCGCCGGCGGGCTGGCCGGGCTTCGGGTCGCCTTCTTCGCGGTACCCGGGGTGCTCCTGGCGTCGCGCATCGACCCCTCGGAGCTGGGCGACCATCTGGGCCAACGACTGGGGCTCCCGGCCCGGCCGGTCGTGGCCGCGGCTGCGGCGCTGTACCGGTTCGAAGGCCTTGGCGAGCACTGGGACCAGCTCGCGCGGATTCGTCGGGTCCGAGGGCTGGGCCCCGGCCGTTCGCCGCTGGGCCGCATCCGCTCGGTTGTGGCCCTGACCTTGGGGCTGCTCATCGAGACGCTGCGTCAGGCCGGTCGGATGGCGGTGGCGATGGAAGCGCGCGGCTTCTCGGCCGCAGTCACCTCGGCGACTCCCCGGACGTGGGCCGAGCCAGCGCCGTGGCGGCCCGGCGACTCGCTGATGCTGGCGCTGGCGCTGCTCGTGGCGGCCATGCCACTGGTGCTCTCCCAGGTTTGACATTTGTCGTGAGTGGCGGGAACAATCGATGTTCTGCTTAAGTTGAGTCTCATAGACGCAAGTTTGCAGAGCGTCGGCTTGACAACTCAGGCTGAAGCCGAGCACAGTGGGTCACGAAGCACGTAACGGCATCACCCATAGCAGCACAGGGGCGGGCAACGCTCGCCGGACCACTCGTCACACAGGAGATAAGAAAATGGCACGTGCGGTAGGCATCGACCTGGGCACCACCAACTCGGCAGTCGCCGTCCTCGAGGGCGGGGAGCCCACGATCATCGCCAACGCCGAGGGCGGGCGCACCACGCCGTCCGTCGTCGCGTTCGCCAAGAACGGTGAAGTTCTCGTCGGCGAGATCGCCAAGCGGCAGGCCGTCACCAACATCGATCGGACGATCCGCTCGGTCAAACGCGAGATCGGCACCGACTGGTCGCGCAAGATCGACGACAAGAACTACACCGCCCAGGAGATCAGCGCCCGCATCCTCCAGAAGCTCAAGCGCGACGCAGAGTCCTACCTGGGCGAGACCGTCACGGACGCCGTGATCACCGTCCCGGCCTACTTCGACGACGCTCACCGTCAGGCCACCAAGGAGGCCGGCGAGATCGCGGGCCTCAACGTTCTGCGGATCATCAACGAGCCCACCGCTGCGGCGCTGGCCTACGGCCTGGACAAGGGCAAGGAGGACGAGCTCATCCTCGTCTTCGACCTTGGCGGCGGCACGTTCGACGTCTCCTTGCTCGAGGTTGGCAAGGATCCACAGGATGGCTTCTCCACCATCCAGGTTCGCGCAACCAACGGCGACAACAAGCTCGGTGGTGACGACTGGGACGAGCGCATCGTCCAGCACCTGGTCACGATCGTGAAGAACACCAGCGGCATGGACCTGGCCAACGACAAGATCGCCATGCAGCGTCTGCGTGATGCTGCGGAGCAGGCCAAGAAGGAGCTTTCCACCGCAACGAGCACCAACATCAGCCTGCAGTACCTCTCGATGTCCGAGAATGGCCCGATCCACCTGGACGAGTCGATGACCCGCGCGCAGTTCGAGCAGCTCACCACCGACCTGCTTGAGCGGACCAAGGCTCCGTTCCGTCAGGTCATCAAGGACGCCGGCATCAACGTCAGCGAGATTGATCACGTCGTGCTTGTCGGCGGCTCAACCCGGATGCCGTGCGTCGCGGAGGTCGTCACCGCCCTGACCGGCGGCAAGATCCCCAACAAGGGCGTCAACCCTGACGAGGTTGTCGCGGTCGGCGCGAGCCTGCAGGCCGGTGTCCTGAAGGGTGAGCGTAAGGACGTCCTGCTGATCGACGTCACGCCGCTGTCCCTGGGCATCGAGACCAAGGGTGGCCTGATGACCAAGCTCATCGAGCGCAACACGGCCATCCCGACCAAGCGTTCCGAGGTCTTCACCACCGCCGACGACAACCAGCCATCGGTTCTCATCCAGGTGTTCCAGGGTGAGCGCGAGATTGCCCAGCACAACAAGGGCCTGGGCACCTTCGAGCTCACCGGCATTGCGCCGGCTCCCCGCGGCGTGCCGCAGGTCGAGGTCACCTTCGACATCGACGCCAACGGCATCGTCCACGTCTCCGCCAAGGACCGGGGCACCGGCAAGGAGCAGTCCATGACGATCTCCGGTGGCTCCGCGCTACCGAAGGACGAGATCGAGCGGATGGTCCGCGAGGCCGAGGAGCACGCGGAGGAGGACAAGGCTCGCCGTGAGGAGACCGAGGCACGTAACACTGCCGAGCAGCTCGTCTACTCCACCGAGAAGTTCCTCGCCGACAGCGCCGACAAGATCCCGGCCGATGGTCGCGGTGCGGTTGACGCAGCCCTGAAGGACCTCAAGGACGCGCTCAAGGACGGCTCGGGTGTGTCGTCGACGGACATCTCCACCAAGGCCGCCAAGCTCTCCGAGGAGTCCCAGAAGCTGGGCACCGCCATGTACGCCGCCGCATCAGCAGACGAGAGCGCTGCGGGAGCAGAGACCCCGCAGGGTCCGTCCTCGGCCGGCCCGACCAAGTCCGCTGAGGACGACGTCGTTGACGCCGAGGTCATTGACGAGACCGAGGGCGACGCCAAGGCCGGCGGGGACAAGAAGTGACGGACGCCAACCCGGTCGACCCGGAGCGCGTGGGCTCGCAGGAATCCGAGCCCACGGGCCCCAGAGTCACTGACAAGCGGCGCCTCGACCCGCAGACGGGCGCGGTGCGTCATGCCCACTCCGGGTCGGGGGCGGCCCAGGATGAGGTGGCCGCCGAAGCCGTGGGCCATGAGCCCGCACAGGCCGCAGAGCTTGTCGAGGGCGATGAGGTGCACCCGGACACGACCCTCGCGGCTGATCTGACCCGCGACCTGCAGAGGTTGCAGGCTGAGTACGTCAACTACAAGAAACGTGTCGACCGGGACCGCGAGATGCATCGCGACCTGGCGGTATGCAGTGTCGTCGAGGCCCTTCTGCCGGTGCTGGATGACATCCACCTGGCGCGTCAGCACGGTGACCTCGAGGGTGGGCCGTTCGCGGCTATTGCCGACAAGCTCGACGCCACGCTGACCAAGATCGGTGTGGAGCCCTACGGCCAGCCCGGCGATTCGTTCGACCCGACTGTCCACGAGGCGCTCATGCACATCGAGGCCGAGCTGGCAAAGGGCACCAAGGGCACGACGGTGGTCCAGGTACTGCAGCCCGGTTACCGGATGGGTCCCAGGATCATTAGGGTGGCTCGAGTCGCGGTGGCCGATCCGCAACCAGAGCCGCAGGCCCAGGGGCAGGACAGCTAGACCAGGTCAAACCTCGGGACCTTGCCCGGCCCGGTCCCGGGGTTTGGCCGGTTGGAGACTGCGGTCCCTTTGGATGCATGAGACGAAAGGAGACGTCGATGGCGAGCCAGGACTGGTTCGAGAAGGACTTCTACGCGATCCTCGGCGTTCCTGCCGATGCGGACTCGGCCGCGATTAAGAAGGCCTACCGCAAGCTTGCTCGCACGCTGCACCCGGACCAGAACCCAGGGGACAAGGCGTCCGAGAAGCGTTTCAAGGAGATCGGCGAGGCCTACGCCGTCCTGTCCGCTCCCGAGGAGCGCAAGCAGTACGACGCCATCCGCTCGATGAGCCACGGTGGGGCCCGGTTCACCTCCGGCGGTCCCGGTGGCGGTGGTGCCGGGTTCGAGGACGTCTTCAGCAACCTGTTCGGTGGTGGCGGTGGCCCCGGTGGCAATGTTCGCTTCAGCACCGGCCGTGGTGGCGCCGGGCAGCCGAACCTCGAGGACTTGCTTGGTGGCATGTTCGGACCCGAGGGTCCGCAGGGTTATGGGGGCCGTGGTGCGACGGCGGGACCACGCCGTGGCCAGGACATCGAGGCTCGCACCACGCTGTCGTTCCGCGACGCGGTCCAGGGCTCGACCGTGACGCTGAGCACTGCCGATGGTTCGCGGATCACCGCGCGCATCCCGGTCGGCGTCAAGGATGGTCAGAAGATCCGGCTGCGCGGCAAGGGCAACCCCGGCGACCAGGGCGCTGCGGCTGGCGACCTCATGCTCACGGTACAGGTGGGGGCACATCCCGTATTCGGCCGGGACGGCGACAACCTGACCGTCGATCTACCCGTGACTTTTGCCGAAGCTGCTTTGGGCGCAACCGTTTCTGTCCCAACGCTGTCCGGCGACCCGGTCAAGGTCCGGATTGCTGCCGGGACTCCCAACGGTCGCGTGCTGCGGGTCAAGGGGCGAGGCATCGCGACCAAGAGCCACACCGGTGACCTGCTGGCCAAGGTGAGCGTCGCGGTCCCCCAGCGGCTGTCCGAGAAGGCGCGCAAGGCCGTGGAGGTGCTGCGGGCCGAAGAGGCAGATGCCGATCCGCGGGCGGATGTGTTCGCCAGGGCCCGGCAGGGGTGAGGCCGTGGACGCCGTGCAGGGTTCCGGCGGGTTCTCCCCCGATGACCAGACTCCGGTCTTCGTGATCTCTGTCGCAGCGAAGCTGGCCGGCATGCATGCCCAGACTCTGCGACAGTACGACCGGCTGGGTCTGGTCTCACCATCGCGCACGCGCGGAGGTGGACGTCGTTACTCGGCGCGGGACGTCACCAGGCTGCGGGAGGTGCAGCGCCTCTCCCAGGATGAGGGGGTCAGCCTGGCCGGTATCCAGCGAATTCTGGATCTGGAGAACCAGGTGCAGGCGCTTCGAGCCCGGGTCAGCGAGCTGCATGCTCAGGTGGACGCGCTGAAGTCGGTCCTGGGTGCAGGCTCGAGGGTCTTCGCCGCCGGCCGGGCCGGTGAGGTCGTGGCCGTGCGGGCCGGTCAGCGGCCCGCCCCGAGCATCATCCCGTCCTCGGCAGTGGTCATCTGGCGGGGACGCAGCTGAGGCCTTCGGGAGTTCAGCCCTCAGACGCGTTGCGGGCGAGGAACTTGTGGCTGAGCTCTCATCGCAGCGCGGCAACGAACTCCTCGTGAGTAGCCGGACTGAACAGGACGAAGCGCACCAGGTCCAGCTCGCCCAGGTGGGGTGAGCCCCGGACCGCGGCGACCGCGATGTGGGCGACCTCGGCCGGGTCCCATCCGTAGGCACCCGCGCTGACCGCTGGCAATGCCACTGACCGGGCCCCGACCAACACGGCCTGCCCGCGAAGCTCGCGGCACTCATGCAGCAGGCGAGGTCCCGCAGCTGCGGTGGATGGCCCCGTCGACGCCCCCGCCGCCGAGCAGGGAGGCGTTGGCAGCGTTGACGATCGCCTCGACGTGCCCGGTGGTGATGCCGCCGTCGGCGGCTCGATCGAAGCCACGTCTGGCCATGCCCCGACCGTAGACTCCCGGGTTGCGATGTGCACGGATGCCTTAGATGCCGAACCTGTCCCTCAGCCCGCCGATGAGGGTGCTGGCCGCTGAGATCGGGGTGAAGGCGCGAGCCTCCTCGGTCAGCGCAGCCTGGGCGCCTTCGTCAAGATCGAGGTCGGCGGCTGCGACGTTGAACTCGAGCTGCTCGACGCTGGAGGCTCCGGGGATGACCACGACCTGGGGCAGGCTGAGTAGCCAGGCCAGCGCTACCTGGGCGGGCTTGGCGCTGTGGGCGTCGGCGACGCGGCGCAGCAGGTCCAGCAGCGGTGCGGCCCGACGCAGGTTCTCCGTGCCGAACAGTGGGTTGGCTGCCCGCACACCGCCGGGCCGGTTGTCCACGGAGTACTTTCCGCCGAGCAGGCCCTGGGCCAGCGGGCTGTACGCGATGACCATGCGGTTCTCTCGCTGCGCGAACGGCACGAGGTCTTCCAGCGGGTCGGGGTGTGCAAGGGAGAATTGAACCTGGTTGCTCACCACTGGCTGCCCGAGTGCCTCATCGGCCTTGCGCCATCGGTCCAGCGAGTAGTTCGACACCCCAACTGCACCGATGCGTCCTTCCTGCAGCAGGCTGCGCATACCCGGCATGATCACCGAGTCGGGCACGACCGGATTGGGCTGATGAACCTGGTACAGCGGGATTCGGCGAAGCTGCAGCCGCCGGGCGCTGGCCTGCTCGCGGTTGCGCACCACCGCAGGAAACGGGGCCACCGGGAAGACCTTGCTGGCCACCACGACCTGATCGCGGTCGGCGCCCAAGGCCCGGGCCAAGATTCGCTCGCTCTTACCGAAGCCGTAGACCTCGGCGGTGTCGAACAGGGTCACCCCTAGCTCACGGGCCCTGGCCACGATCTCGCCGGCGGTACCTGTGGCGTACCCCGGCCCGTATCCCCATTCTCGCGACCCGAACTGCCAGGTGCCCAGCCCGACCCGGCTGACCTGACCCAGACCTGGCACGTGTAGGAATCTCATGCCACCAGTGTGCCCTCTTGTGGCCGGGCAGCTCACCAGAGCCCTCCCAGAGGGACCCGAGATGGCTTGGTCGCAGGGCGCGTCGCCCGTTCTACGGTGTATCCAGGGCTCTGCGTCACGGTAGCCACTGAACCCACGGTGTTCGTGGTTCGCCAGGGCGTGTCAGTGGCTCCGCCCGGAGGTGTCTGGCTACGTTGGTGGCACCCAGGACCAGCAGCCCAACCCAGGCGGACCCCGACCCTCAGAGCTGAGCGCCGCGCCCGGGCCACGGTGGTCGGGCAGCCGCGAATGTGCGCCCGCACGTCGGACATCCGGGCAGAGCAGGCCTGCGGGAACCGAGCCGATGAGGCCAGGGCCATCGGGGTGTTCCCCGCGAATGTGCCTGCCGCCGCCGTCCCATGGCTTGTCAACGGTGCGAGAGTCCACCCCGTGACCATGGCCCAGACCCGTCGACCACTGCCGAACCCTCTCGGGCCACGCCTGGAACTGATCAGTCGGCCGGCGGGCCTTGCTCCGGGGCTGCCGGGTGAAGCGCCTCGCCTACTGACTGGCGCAGCTGGGCCCATTGATGGGCCCAGCTCCCCAGCGGCGCCAGGGACTTCTCGAGGACATCCAGCTGGTGGTCGAAAGCTGACAGCTCTGCCTGCAGCGCTTGCACTGTCAGCCGTTGGGCACGGATCTCCTCGACCAGGACATCGAACTCGGCGGTGAACGGGGGCGCCTGCTCGATGAGCTGCTGAAGGGACTTCAGCAGCCCGGTCACGGTTGCCGGGACAGGCTCGGGCATTGCTCCGAGCGCTTCGTTTCCGACCGACCCCACGAGGTTGGCCACCGCGCGGGTCCGCTCCAGGAGTTCCTCCATCGCAGACTGCAGCAATCCGTACCGATGCTTTTCGCCTTGCTCAGCCATAGCCACCACTTTCGTTCGACGTCCATACGGCGCGTGGTTGTCGATCCGATTATCCGCCTCGGATGGCCCCCGGCAGCCGAGCTCCAGGACGTTTGTGTGTGCCGCGGCGATGCCCAGGCAGGGCGAAACCTCGCGAGCTGGACGCCGAAGGCCCAGCCTGCGTGGTGTCGATGGGGTCTCCGCCATCGACGGTGGACGTACCTGCCGCCTGACGCAGTCCTGTGAGATCGCCCATTCATCTGCGTCTGCCTTGCCGGCGGTCGGTACCGCGACGTCGTTGGTGAAACAGCTCTGTGTCTTCTTCATTCGGTTTGGCAGGACCAGAAGGGGTCCTTACGAGGCCTGGGCCACCTGCCGGTCTCGCCCGCGGGGCGCAGCGTGACCTTGGTTCGTCATCTGAGCGATCGGCTACCAAGACTGACCGGGTTCGTCGGGGCAAGCCAGGCGAGGCTGTGGCCATGTGGCCCAGTCACCGCAACCGGCGCCTGGTCGTGGGCGAGGATGAAGCGGCCAGGAGGTCTCGGATCGAGGTCGGCGCCACCGATGACCCCGGGTGGCTCGTTCGACACCCAGTGCACGCCGCGGGTTCTCCTCAAAGCGCGCATCACCGCGGTGAACCGACTCCTCTGCTCTTGATCCAGGTAAGCCAGCACCGCCGAGTGGAAGACAACCAAGGTGGCGTCCGGCGGTGCGTCGGCGAGCAGCCCGGGCAGGTCGGTGAGCAGGTCACCAGCCTGGAGTCGGGGCGGG
>Ga0208355_1001358_pt1 | contig 10706 bp, 6 predicted proteins | sample NGESurdeep072012_6_FD_184458 | JGI IMG/M metagenome (GOLD analysis project Ga0208355, IMG submission 184458) | Arctic peat soil microbial communities from Barrow, Alaska - NGEE Surface sample 210-3 deep-072012 (SPAdes) | ecosystem: Environmental > Terrestrial > Soil > Wetlands > Peat ... | reverse complement strand
GAGGCGGCTGCCGAGACCACCGCCGTCTCCAGCCCGCCCAGCACGATCAACTCCGAGCGGGCCCACGCGCCGCCGGAGGCGACCGGCAGGAGGCGAACCGGCCCGTCAATCGCGGTCAGGACGTGAACAGATTCCCCGTGGGGGTGGAGGACGGCAGGACGGTCCGGCCCAACGATGAGCCGCTCCAGGACGAAGTGCTCGCACGCAACGAGCGTTGCGCGGTCGACCTTCGGCGCGCGTCGCAGGCGCGGCCGGCTCGAAGGCCGGATCGAGGCCAGGGACTGCGACATATGCAGCGGCCGCTCGGGCGTCGCGGGCCGGCCCCAGTCGTCGCATCGGTAGGTCAGGTCGGAAGGTTGCTGGACTTCGTAGAGGAAGACGCCCGGCCCCACCGCGTGGATCGTTCCGGCGGGAATAAGGACCGCGTCGCCGGCGCGGACCCGGTGCCGAGCGATCAGGGGAGCGACCGAGCCGGACCCGTCGGCGATTGCCGCCCGGACTGCCGCCCCACCGATGCGACCGCGGACGCCGACGAGGAGCTCGGCGTCGGGTGCCGCGTCGAGGACGTACCACGCCTCTGCCTTTCCCAGGGCCTCCGGTCCTTCCAGCTGACGCGCCGTCGCGTCGTCAGGGTGCACCTGGACGGAGAGCCACGCGGCGGGATCAAGGAGCTTCACGAGCAGTGGGAAGCGGTCGCCCGTTCGTGCGCCGGCATTCCGACCCACAAAGGCGGCGCCTTCCCGGGCGGCGACCTCGGCCAGCGTCCAGCCTTCGTCCGGCCCATCGGCGATGACGTTGGACGGACCCGCGACCCACGCCTCGCCGATCGGCTGGCCGCGCGGCGAGCCCAGGCGGTGGCCGCCCCAGACGCGCTCGTGAAGGTCCGGAACCGGCCGGAAGATCGTCGGCATCGAGGCCGAGCCTACCACGCTGCGGGGTGCCATTCCCGGGTCCGTCGTGCCTGGTGGGCTGCCCGCCCTCGCGCCAGGCGGCCTGCCCGCCCTCGCGCCAGGCGGCCTCGGGCGGTGCGTCGGAGCTGCCTGCCTTCTGAGCCCGGACGATCAGTCGCGGGCGAGCCGGACGGCCCCAGCCGGACTCGTGAGCAGCCGCGGGCGCGTGACGGAGGCGTGGGGGCCCGCCCGCGGCCCGGGTCAGTCGCGCGGCGGAACCACCGGTCGCGGCGCAAGGGCCTCGTCGAGAATCCCTCGGAGGATGACTGCCAGGGCGTCCCACTCGGCCAGGAAGGCGTCGTGGCCCTTCGTGGAGTCCAGCTCCAGGTATCGCGCGTGGGCGCCCTCCGCGGCGGCGGCGGCGACCAGGGTCCGGACCTGGTCCGGACCGTACAGGATGTCGCCCGAGATGCCGAGGCCGGTGAGCCGGACGCCGTGGTCCGCCAGGCGCGCGAGTGCCGGCCCGACCCCACCGCGCCCGACGCCGATGTCGTGGCGATCCATCGCGCCGACCAGCGTCCGGTACGTGTCGGGGTCGAAGCGACGCACCAGCTTCTCGCCCTGGTAGCGGAGGTAGCTCACGATCGACGGCGTCCCGTCGGCCTCGGCCGCTCGGCCAAATCGCTGGTCGAAGTCGGCCTCGCTCCGATACGTCGTCATGGCGAGCTCGCGGGCGAGGGCCAGCCCGTCCTCACCGAGCCGGTCCACGAGCGCGCGCTGGATCGCGTTCCAGGCAACCGCGAGTGCACCGGTCGCAGCCGGCGCGGCGATCGGAGAGACCGAGCGCACGGCCTCTGGCCGCTCGAGCGCCACCTCCAGTGCCACCATCCCCCCGAGCGATCCGCCAACCACGAGCGCGAGCCCCGGCACGCCCAACGCGTCGAGCAGCGCCCAGTGCGCATGCGCCTGGTCGCGCGTGGAGATCGCCGGGAAAGCCGCGCCGTACGCGCGGCCGGTGGCCGGGTCGGGGCTTGTCGGCCCGGTGGTGCCGTAGCGGCCGCCGAGCAGGTTGGCGCTCAGGACCCCGACCCGGTCGGTGTCGAGCGCCAGGCCGGGCCCGATGAGCGGCGACCACCAGTCGCCGGCGGCGTCCGCGGACCCGGTCAAGGCGTGGATGACGAGAACCTGCGGTGCTTCCGCGGGCCCGGGGCCGTCGTGACGATAGGCGACCCGGAGCGCGGCGAGCCGCGCCCCGGACACGAGCTCGAACGGCCCCAGGTCGCGCCCCAGGACGCGCCCCGCACCGAAGGGCGAGACGGGCCGGGGCCGCGCGCCGGCCGCCGGCAAGACGTCACCTGCCTCCCGCTCGTCGGCCGCGGGCGAGATGGGCGACACGACGCGGACTTCCCGCGCGCGCATCGGTCAGGCGCCCGCGCCGACGGGCACGCTGCTCGTGGCGATTGCGAGCGCCCGATCGAGGTCCGCGATGATGTCGTCCACGTGCTCCAGGCCGATCGACAGCCGGACCAGGTCGTCCGTCACGCCGGTCGCGAGCTGGTCTGCGGCGCTGAGCTGCTGGTGCGTCGTGGTCGCGGGGTGGATGATCAGCGACTTCGCATCGCCGACGTTGGCGAGCAGGCTGAAGAGCTGGACGTTGTTGATCAGCGACTTCCCCGCTTCGCGGCCGCCGCGGATGCCGAACGCCAGCACGCCGCCGAAGCCGCCCTCCAGGTACTTCTTCGCGTTCGCATGGGCCGGGTGGGACTCCAGGCCGGGGTAGCTCACCCAGGTGACGCGGGGGTCCTGCTCCAGCCAGCGCGCGACCGTCAGCGTGTTCGAGGCGTGCCGTTCGATTCGCAGCGGGAGCGTCTCGAGGCCCTGGAGGAAGAGGAAGCTGTTGAACGGGCTCAGGGCGGCGCCCAGGTCACGCAGTCCCTGCACGCGCAGCTTGACGATGAAGGCGAGATTCCCGACGGCCTCCACGTAGCTGACGCCGTGATAGGACGGGTCCGGCTCGACGAAGTCGGGGAAGCGCCCGGAGGCCCTCCAATCGAACGTGCCGCCGTCCACCACGATTCCGCCGATCGACGTTCCGTGCCCGCCGATCCATTTCGTGGCGGAGTGGATGACGATGTCCGCGCCGTGCCGGATCGGCTGGCAGAGGAGCGGCGCGAACGTGTTGTCGATGACGAGCGGAATCCCATGCGCGTGCGCCACGTCGGCGATGGCCGCGATGTCAGGTACGTCCAGCCGCGGGTTGCCGATCGTCTCGAGATAGATCGCCTTCGTGTTCGCGTCGATGGCCGGCGCGAAGCTCGCCGGGTCCGAGCCATCCACGAAGCGCGTCGTGATGCCGAGCTTCGGGAGCGTCCAGGCGAACAGGTTGTAGGTCCCGCCGTACAGGCTGGCGCTGCTGACGAGGTTGTCGCCGGCCCGGGCGAGGTTGAGGATCGTCAGCGTCTCGGCCGCCTGTCCGGACGCCACCGCGAGGGCGCCGACGCCGCCCTCGAGCGCGGCGACCCGCTCCTCGAAGACGGCGTTCGTGGGATTCATGATCCGGGTGTAGATGTTCCCGAACTCCTGCAGGGCGAAGAGCCGGGCGGCATGGTCGGCGTCGTTGAAGACGTACGAGGTGGTCGCATAGATCGGGACCGCCCGCGCGTTCGTCGTGGGGTCCGGCTTCTGGCCGGCATGGATGGCGAGCGTCTCGGGTCGGTACAGGGGCTTGTCGGACATCGGGGTCACTCCGTCGGTGATCTGGGACTGGTCGTCGGCGGGTCCCTGGTCGGCTGGTCGGGGAGGGACGTCCTCGCCGCCGGGCCTGCTTCGGCGGCTGCCGTCTCGCTTCCCGGAGAACAGAAGAGCCGCAGTCCGGCTGGACTGCGGCCCCGGGACCCGGTCTCGGACCCCCGGCTCGACCCACCCAGGTCGATCAGGCGCTCGAGACCCCATCCTCCACGTGACGGGGCCGCCAGCGCATACACATGAGCCAGGCGACGGTCGTGATTTGCATTGCCGGCGCAGTGTGGCGCAGGCGGGCGCCGCGCGCAAGTGCCTCTGTCGACCTGGTTGCCGCTACCCGCGCCAGGAATAGCGTGGCGAAGAAGACCACCCTAATCCCCCCTCGGTGTAATGCACCGCTTGAACTTGGCGGTGCGCGGCGTCACCGATAGGGAGATCCCCCTAGTGGGCTGGTGCCACCGGGTACCCGCAACCCGGACCCCAGTACCATTTATCTACGCGGCGCAACCGACGATGCTCCTCGGGACCGGGGTCGACCCGGTCTCGCATGCAGCAGGATCGGGGAACGTGGCGCTCCGAACTTCCACTCGCTCGCGCGGACGCACCGTCTTCGGCGTCATCGCGGTCGTCGCCCTCTGGCTGGCAGCCCTCGCGGCTCCGGCCGGGGCGAGCTCGGGGTCCACCGTGCTCATGAGCCCGTCGATCTCGCCCGCCGCGGGCACCCCGTCGACTCCCATCACGTTCTCCGTGGTCTATCAGAACCACGAGAGTTCGGGGGCGGACTGGGTCCACGTCTCGATCGACGGGGTCGCTCACGACATGGCGCCGACCAGCGGCACGGCGAAGAGCGGCGTGGAGTATGCATACACGAGCACCCTCCAGACCGGCGCGCACGAGGTCGTCTTCAGCTCGAGCGGGCGTGGCAAGTTCGAGGGCTCGCTCTCGGGCGGCACCGTCACGATCAGCTCACCGCCTCCGACGCCGAAGCCCACGCCGAAGCCCACGCCAACGCCGGCCGCGACCACCCCAACGCCGAAGCCCACGCCAACGCCGGCCGCGACCACCCCAACGCCGAAGCCCACGCCAACGCCGGCCGCCACCCCGACCGTTCCCGGCGTGCCGGCCGTCGGAGGCCCGACGATCCCCGGCGGCGACGGCACCGGTTCGGGTGGCGACGCGGCCGCGGGCGGCTCCCCGGGCGGCGACCCGGCGTCAGCAGGCGGGGGCACGCCGTCCGGCTCCGGCCCCGATTCGGGCGCGACCGCTCCATCGCAGGGCGACCCTGCACTCGGCCCGGCAGCGGGCGATGGCGCGCCGGGCAGCAACTCGCTCGACTCCGCCGTCGGTGCCGCGAGCGCGGATGGCGGGCGCGGCACATCGCAGGCGGCGCTCGAGGCGGGCATCCCGGGCCTGCCTGGGAGCGACCAGTTCGGCCGGCTCTCGCGCCTCGCCCCGTTCGCGACGCTCCTTTCCACCATGACGACCCTCGCGCTCGCATTCCTGCTCTTCGGCAAGAAGCGCCGCGACGAGGAGCCAACCGGGTCCAACAGGGACCTCGCGGCGGCCGCTGCCTCGCCGTACACGATGTTCGGGGCCGGCCTGGTTCCCACGTTCATCGGGGTCGATCCCGGGCGGGTGGATCCCGGGACCGGTGGCACGGACGTCGACCTGCCGCGCTGGCGCCGCCCCTCCCTGCTCGCCGCCCGCAAGTCGGACCCCGTCCGAAACGGTGCCGAGCACGTCAACCTGACCTTCGAGCTCCAGGGTGCGCCAACGGCGGGGGGCGAGCGCCAGGTGGTCCGTTACCGGCTCGTTCGGCTCCTTGACCGTCCCGACGAGCTCCTCGGCCAGGCGGTCGATTCGCTGGACGACGGCGACGAGGTGGAGGTCCTCGAGCGGCACGGCACATACCGCCGCGTGGTGACACCCGACGGTCGGCAGGGTTGGCTCCACCGGATGACCCTTGGTGACATCGTGACCGACGACCTGGCGTCCATCCCGGGGTCGAGCGGGCTGGGCGACGACTTCCTGTCCGCCTACATCGCGGCGCGCACGCGCGCCTGACGCCGCCGGCCGGCCGGCTCCTTCCGCAGCACCACGATGTGCTGGTGCGCGATGTTCGGAACGAATGCCCGCGGGTAGCCATATGGCCGCAGCCGCGTGCCGGCCTGGTACCAGACCAGGTCCCCCTTGGGCACGAGGCCGGCGGACTCGGCACGTGCCGCGAGCTCCGCGCCGGTGAAGCGGTAGCGTCCGTCCAGGTAGGCGTCGCGCACGATCACCGCCGCGTATCGCCCTGGACGGAGCACCCGGGCCACCTCGCCGAACACCCGCTCCATCAGCGCGAGGTAGGCGTCGTGCGACGGCGCGTTGGCAAGGTCAGCCGGATCCTCGGAGACCATCGCATAGTTCGTGCGGCGATTCGCGTGCCCAATGGCGAGCCGCCCGCCGGCCATCGTCAGCGGCAGCTGGACGGTGTACGGCGGATCCGTGGCCACGAAGTCAACGCTCGCCTCGGTCAGCGCCGGCAGGAGCGCCAGCGCGTCGCCGATGCGAAGCTCGCAGCCCGCCGGGTCGAACGTGCGGACGCCGGCGGGATCGGCCGGCCCCAGGTCGGCGAGGAGCGGCCCGGCGCCTCCACGCTCCGCCAGCTCGGCCGCGACGACGTCCGCGTAGATCGCCGCCCAGCGGGGGTTCAGCTCGAACCCGAGCGCGCGGCGCGGCCCTCGAGCGATTGCCGCGCCAAGCAGCGTCCCGCCGACTCCGGCGAACGGGTCCAGGACCAGCTCGCCCGGCCGGGTGAAGAATTCGATCAGCCGCGCCATCAGCCGCGGCGGCTTGTTCGCGCCGTGCGCCCGCCGCAGCGCGTGCCCAAGCTCGGATGGGTATGCGGTTGTCAGGACCGACTTCGTGAAGTAAAGCCATTCCTCCCCCGACAGCTCGTTGAGCGTGTTGGCGGGATGAGGCTCCTTTGGCACCCGGGGAGTCTACATTCGGCCGTGTGCGGAGGTCCGTAGAATGCCGGAATGACGAGTGGTCAGGGCCCCGGGCGCTTCATCGGCCGTCAGCGTGAGCTGGAGCAGCTCGATGCGGCCGTCACGGACGTGGCCGCAGGGCGCGGCGGCGCGCTCCTCGTGGCGGGCTCGAGTGGCATGGGCGCGAGCCGGCTGCTCGACGAGCTGGAGTCCCGGATCGTCGGGGCGTCCGGACAGCCGCTCACCCACCTCCGCAGCGACCGGCTGCCGGCATGGCGGCGCGATCCGTACCGGCCCATCCGGGCCGCCCTCGAGGCGCACCTGCGCGCGCTTGCGCCATCGCGCGTGGCCGCCCTCTTCGATCCTGGCGCGGAGCTCCTCGGCCCGCTCTTCGCTGGCATCCCGGGGGTTCCGACGGTCGACGTGGGACGGCCGGGCGGCCCGGAGCGGCGCACGGAACGGACCCTCGAGGCGTTGCGCGGCCTGTTGGGCCGGCTCGCCGCCGACCGCCCGGTCGTCCTGCTCCTCGAGGATCTCCATCAGGTCGACGCGGCGACGCGCGACCTCGTGGCCTTCCTGGCCCGAACCGCCGGTCACCTGCCGCTCCTGATCGCCGGGACGTACCAGCCGGACGCACTGATCCGGACGCATCCGCTTCGGGCGACCCTGGAGGCGATCGAGAGCGGGCCGCGCGGCGTCACTCGGGTTGACCTCGGCCCGTTGAGCCAGCCGGAGGTGGGCGCGCTCATCGAGGCGCACGAGGGCGAGCGTCCATCCGCCCCGCTTCTCCTCCTTGTCGCGGAGCGATCCCGCGGGAATCCGCTGATCGCAGAGGAGGTCCTCGACGCCCGGCGTGAGCTCTCCGGGGCGTTGCTGACGGCGCCGCTGGCACAGCTCGTGCTGGGCCGAGTCGCGCACCGATCCACGGACTGTCGCGGCGTTCTGCGGGCGCTCGCCATGGCGGAGGGCCCACTTGCGCCCGACGAGTTGGCCGCAGTGGCGGCCGCGTACCAGGCGGGCGAGGGGCGACAGGCTCACCTCTCGACGGGCCGCGCGAGGACCGGCCACGGGATGCTGGACGGGGACCTCGCCGCCGGGCTCCAGGAAGCGCTTCGCGAGCGGTTCGCCGTGGCGCTGCCACGCGCGGTCGATGACGCGGCCGGGGGCAGGGTCCGGATACGCCACGAGCTGATCGCCTCCGCGCTCGCCACCGACCTGCTCCCGGACGAGCGCCGGCGAATGCACGCCGCGGTTGCCACCGCGCTCGCCGTCCATCCAGCCGAAGCCGCCCGTCACTGGCTCCGGGCCTACGAACCCGCTCGTGCGCGTGCCGCGGCGCTCCAGGCGGCTTCAGCCGAAGAGTTGGCCGGCGCGGGCGCAGACGCCCTTCGGCACCTGGAGCTCGCGATCGAGCTCGCCGCCCCGGCCGCCGCGGCCCTCGACGATGCCGTGGACCATCCCGACGTTGCGCTCCTGCGACGGGCCGCCGAGGCGGCGCTGGCGGCCGGCGACCCGGGCCGCGCAGCCGCATTCGCGGAATCGGCGCTCGCGCCCGGGATCCCGTCCGGGGATCGCGTCGCGAGCGCGGCGGCGTGGGATCGCCTCGGCGTCTTCCGCTGGGAAAGTGGCGATCGCGAGGGGGCGATCGGCGCCCACGCCCACGCCCTCGAGATCCTGCCGCGGACCGAGACACTGGAGCGGGCGCGGGTGCTGGCGACCCTGGGCCAGATCCGGATGCTGGAGGGCTCCTTCAACGAGGCCGAGCACCTGGCAGCGGAGGCAATGACGCTGGCCGAATCCAACGGACCGGGCGGCGACGCCTGGCTCGGGCATGCGCTCTGCACGCTCGGCGTCGTGGACGGCTGGCTCGGCCGGCCCAAGTCCGCCGAGGCGCGCCTGGAGCGGGCGCTCGCCATCGCCGTCCGCCTCGACCGGCTGGATGACGCGTTCCGGGCGCGCGCCAACCTCGCCTCGATCCTCTACGTCGAGGGTCGCCGCGAGGAGGCTGTGCAGATCTCGGAGGCGGGGATCGCCGCCGCGGAGGCGGCCGGCCTGGAAGCCGTTCACGGCAATCGCCTGCGGGGCGGCGCCGTCGACTCGCTCTTCCTGCTCGGGCGCTGGCACGAGGCGCGCGCGCTCGCGATGCATGCGCTGGCGTGGGCGCCTGCCGGGATCGCCTTCGTCCATGCCGCGGTGGGGTTCATTACCGTGGAGACGGAGCTCTCGGCCGGGGAAGAGGTCAGCCGGACGCTGGGCCGCCTGCTCGTGGAGCTGGAGCTCATCGCCGACACGCAGTTCGCCGTTCCCACCTACCAGGCCGCGGCGTCTCTTGCGCTCTGGCGGGGAGACCCCGCGGACGCCCGCCGGGTGGCCGACGCCGCGTGGGATCGCGTCCGGATCACCGAGGACTGGGTGCTCGCCGCGCCCACGGCCGGCACCGTGCTCGCGGTGGCCGGCGACGTCGCGGAGGCCGCGCGTGACCGACGAGACCTCGTGACGCTCGCCGCGATCCGTGCCCGGGCGGATGCCGTCCTGGGCGAGGCGCAGCGGATGGTCGAGGCATCCGGGGTTGCCGCCGACGTCTTCGCGCGCCGCGAGGTGGACGCCGAGCTCGCAACCGCCCGGGCGCACCTGCTGCGGGTGATCGGGCGCGACGATCCGGCGGCCTGGTCCGCCGTCGCCGAGCGGTGGGTGACGCTCCGTCGTCCGTACGACACGGCCCGTGCCCGCCGCCGACAGGCGGCGGCGATCCTTGCCGCCGGGACCGCCGACGGCGAGCGGCGCGGTCGGCGCGACGAGGCGCGTGAGCCACTGCTGGAGGCCGCCAATATCGCTGCAGGCCTACCGGCGCTCCCGCTCCTGCGGGCCGTCGCGGATCTCGCCGCACGCGCCCGGATCACGCTGCCGACGGCGGCCCTGGAGGTCCTGGCGGCTTCCGCGGCGCGGGACACAGAACCCGCGGGCAGGACCGCCCCGACCGACGCGCGACCGGGCCGCCCGGACTGGGGCGCGTCCGCGGCGGAACGGCGGACCGCGGAGACGTTCGGCCTGAGCGTCCGCGAGCGAGGCGTGCTGGCAGAGGTCGTGGCCGGCCGCACGAACCGTGAGATCGGTGAACGCCTCTATATCAGCGAGAAGACGGTTGGCGTCCACGTCGGGAACATCCTCGCCAAGCTTGGGGTCTCCGGCCGGGTCGAGGCGGCGACGGTGGCGCTCCGGCTGGGGCTCGTGGATGACCTGGCGGCCGGCGCGAAGAGACCCGGACCGGCCGGTCCGGGTCTCGTTCGGCGTGGGCGGGGCGCCTGATCGGTCCGCGGGAGGGCTCCGCGTCCCGGGCGTTCCCGAAGGGTGGACTTACCAGCGCTTCGCGACCATCGGGGAGACGAACGCGACGAACACGGCGAGCGTGATGGCAATTCCGAAGAGGCGGGACTTCAGCGACTGCTTCACGGGGGTACTCCTGGCGCGAACGCCATTGATGGCGTGGATCAGAGCGGTGCGGCCCTCTCGCGCCTCTCGAGGGTCGCTGGTCTGGCGCGTACCCGGAACGTAGCCCGCGGCGCCATGGCTGGGCTACGGGACGTTCGTACCATGTGGTCCGGGCTGACCCCGTACTTCGGTACTGGTTCGGTGCGCCGGCGCACCGGTTCCGTGGTGCGGGGCGATCAGCGACGCGTTCGCCCAAGTGGCGGTACGATTTCGGTGGCCCAGGACGCCGAAATCGAGCTCGCCGGTGCACGTTCGCGGCCCGAACTGGACTCGAGCCGGAGTCGGTCGGGCCACTCCCCGGGTGGCGGATCGCGACCGCGCCCGACCCAGCGCCGGTCGAGCTCGACCCGGAAGCCGGGGTCACTTCAGCAGGAGGAAGCAGCCCGCCCATGCGCACCCGTCACGCAGTTGCCCTCATGAGCATCCTCGCCACGGTGCTCGTCGCGTGCTCGTCCGGCGCGCAGCCGGGGTGGACGTTCGCTCCTACACCCCCGCCGAGCGCGGCCGCGAGTGGCGCCTCGTCGTCCGCCCCGAGCGCGGCCGCGAGTGGCGCCCCGTCGGCCGCCCCGAGCGGGGCGCCCTCGGGCAGCCCGGCCGCCTCGCCCGCCGC
>Ga0208355_1001356_pt1 | contig 10709 bp, 9 predicted proteins | sample NGESurdeep072012_6_FD_184458 | JGI IMG/M metagenome (GOLD analysis project Ga0208355, IMG submission 184458) | Arctic peat soil microbial communities from Barrow, Alaska - NGEE Surface sample 210-3 deep-072012 (SPAdes) | ecosystem: Environmental > Terrestrial > Soil > Wetlands > Peat ... | reverse complement strand
TGGCGACCGGCGTGTTCCTCACCTACCTGGTGCCCGACACGCTGCTGTTCATCCCGCTGTTCAAGATTTTCGCTTTCGTGCACGAGTACACCGGCATCGAACTGATCAACCACTGGTGGGCGCTGATAATCATCTATCCGACGCTGACGGTGCCCTTCGCCACCTGGATCCTGATCGCCTATTTCGCCTCGATCCCGAAGGAACTCGACGAGGCGGCGCTGATCGACGGCGCCGGCTACCTGCAGATGCTGACCATGATCTTTATTCCGGTGGCGCTGCCCGGCATCATCGCCGCCACGATATTCGCCTTTACCGTCGCCTGGTCGCAATTTCTCTATCCGCTCGCTTTCACCACCTCGGCCGACCAACTGGTGCTGCCGGTGGGCATCGTCACCACGCTGATCAAGGGCGATGTGTACAACTGGGGCCAGATCATGACCGGCGCGCTGCTCGGCGCGGCGCCGCCGCTGATCATTTACGCCTTCCTCATGGACTACTATATTGCCGGGCTCACTGCCGGCGCGACGAAGGGATAGCTGCATGGCACAGGTGACATTGCGCAAGCTGGTCAAGAACTACGACGACACGCCGGCCGTTCGCGGCATCGATCTCGACATCGCGGACAAGGAGTTTGTCGTCCTGGTCGGTCCTTCCGGCTGCGGCAAGAGCACGACGCTGCGCATGATCGCCGGCCTGGAGGAGATCTCGGGCGGCGACATCATGATCGGAGCCGATGTGGTGAACGACGTGCCGCCGAAGGACCGCGACATCGCCATGGTGTTCCAGAACTATGCGCTGTACCCGCACATGACGGTGTACGAGAACATGTCCTTCGGCCTGCGCCTGAAGAAGGTCGCGAAAGGCGAGATTGCGCGGCGGGTCGAGAACGCTGCGCGCATCCTCGACATCAGCGAGCTGCTGCAGCGCAAACCGAAGCAGCTCTCGGGCGGGCAGCGCCAGCGCGTGGCGATGGGCCGCGCGATCGTGCGCGACCCGAAGGTGTTCCTGTTCGACGAACCGCTGTCGAATCTCGATGCCAAACTACGGGTGCAGATGCGCACCGAGATCAAGAAGGTGCATCAGAAGGTCCGCACCACCACCGTCTATGTGACCCACGACCAGGTTGAAGCGATGACGCTCGCCGATCGGGTCGTCGTCATGAACGGCGGCTTGATCGAGCAGGTGGGTACGCCGAACGAGCTTTACCATTTTCCGGCGACGAAATTCGTCGCCGGCTTCATCGGCTCGCCGGCGATGAACTTCGTGCCCTGCGCGATCGAGGAAGCGGCGGGCGCATTGCGCGTTCGCATCAACAGCGACATCGTGTTTCCGGTACCGCAGGACCGCACCCAGCGTTACCGCGCGCACATCGGCAAAGCGCGCCTGCTATTCGGCCTGCGGCCGGAACATATCGTGGAACAGCGTTCGCATATGGAGCCGAACCAGCATGCGTTCGAGGTCGAGCTGGAGGTGACCGAACCGATGGGGATGGAGACGATGGTTTTCTTCCTGTTAGAGGGAACCGAGCTGTGCGGGCGGGTCAACCCCAACGCGGGAGCGCAATCCGGCAAGCGCATGAAGCTGGTTGCCGACCTCGGCAATATGCATCTGATCGACGACGCGAGCGGGCAGGTGCTCTGACGGGCTAGAACATAGGATGGTCTGTGACCGCTCAGGAATTGCTGCAGCGATTAGGGCGAGCCCGCGCGTTCGTATAGCTTGAATACCGCGGCTGTATCGAACTCCGCGTAACCAAGATGGATAAGCATTCGATAAAGCGACAACGCTTGACCTGTCATCGGTAATGGCGACTTCAACCCGCCAGCGAACTCGTTCAGCATTTCGAGATCCTTGAGGAGCTGTCGCGCGTAGCCCTGTGGGGCGAAATCGCGCTTGACGATTCGCGGATAGACCTTCTGCAACATCGAGCTGTCGGCGTAGCCGCCAGCAAGGCACTCAGGGATGCGCGCCGCGTCGATGCCCGCCGCTTCGGCGAGAACGACCGCTTCGGCAAGCACCGCGTACGAGCAGCCGACGATCAACTGGTTGATCATCTTGGCGGTCAACCCGGCTCCTGAAGGCCCCATCGGCGTGAATTGGCCCGCAATGTCCGCCATCAACGGTCGCACGCGTTCGATCTCAGCCGCATCGCCGCCAGCCATCACGGTCAGCGTTCCAGCGGCACAGGCGGGTGGTCCTCCGGAAACCGGCGCATCGATCCAGCCGCAGCCGGTCTTCTCCCGCAAATTCGCGGCGAATGAGCGTCCCTTGTCGACCTTGACCGTCGAGAAATCGACGACGAGTTGCGGCGGCCGCAGTGCGGATGCGACACCACGCTCGCCAAACGCCACCTGCTCGACCGCATCGGTTGTCGGCAAATTAAGCAGCATGATATCGGTGTCGCGCACCGCTTCCGCCGGTGTGGCAACCACCGTTGCACCTGCCACGTGCGCCGCATCGGTTCGTGCCGCGACGATGTCGCAGACCGTGACCGCGTAGCCGCGCTCGAGCAGGCGCCGCGTCATCGGCAGACCCATCAGTCCAATGCCAATATAGCCAATCCGCAGTCTCTCCATTTCCTACTCCATAGCGTAAATGCGTACGGCGTTGTCGTGGAACAGCGCGCGTTGTTCCGACGCAGAAAAATCCGAGACGATCGTGCGAAACCCCGAGAAGATCGTGTCGAAAGTGGCGCAGAGGCTATCGACCGGGAAATTGCTGGCGAACATCGTGCGCTCGACGCCGAAAGCCTCGATTGCTGTCAGCACGACTCCGCGGTTTGCGGCAACGGTCCAGGCTTGACCCGCCTGGCCCAAACCCGAAATCTTGATCATTGCGTTAGGGCATATGGCAAGCGTTGCGAGCGCGCGCTGCCAGCCGGCGAGCGCCGCGGCACTACGATCGCTCGGCAGTCCTGTGTGATTGAGAATAATTGACGTGTCGGGAAAGTCGCGTGCAAGGCGCGCGGCGTCGGCGAGATGCCACCACGGTGTCTGCAGATCGAAACGCAAGCCCAGGGGCGAAAGCCGCGCAAAGCCGGCGCGCCACTTCGAATCGGTCATGCCGCCGGGCGCAGCATCATTGGGCGATGCGTTCGCCCTCGGCTTGTGACGCACGCTGCGCACGAAATCGAACGCAGCCTGTTGTTCGAGCACCGCAGCGCAATCATCCCGGTCGAGCCAGGCCTGCGCGACCATTACGGTCGGAAAATTCGTCTCGCGCCGCAAGCGCGAGACGTAGCGTGATTCGCCGATGGGATCCGCAGGGTTCCATTCGGCCTCGACGTAAACCGTCTTCACCACGCTGTGCGACCCAACGTCGGCGAAGTAATCGTCCGGCAGGTAACGTCTCCGGATTGCGCGATAGTCGCCATAACGAAAGGGAATAGGCGGCTCGTCGCACAGCCACGGGTGATAGTTCGTGCCGATGTCCCAGAAGTGTTGGTGTGCATCGGCGATCGGGAAGTCTGCGCTCATTTCGTCGCGCCTTCGCTCAGAGTGTCACCTTTAGAAAACAGTGACACCCTGCCCAGCCACCATGGTGCCGATGCGGCACGCACTATCGAAGCCGTGCTTTTTGAATTCGGCCAGCACCTGCGCCTCGGTATCGGCTGAGCAGGCAACGAGCAGGCCGCCACTGGTCTGCGGATCGGTAATGAGCGCGCGCACCCAGTCGGGCGCCCCTTCGGGCAGGCGGATGTCCTTGCCATAGCCGCTCCAGTTGCGCTCGGTCGCGCCGGTCACCGTGCCCTGCTGTGCCCAGGCCAGCGCTTCGTCAATGATGGGCACATCGCCGAAACGCACGTTCGCACCGAGCTTGGAGCCGCGGCATATTTCCAGCAGGTGCCCGGCGAGGCCGAAGCCGGTGACGTCGGTCATCGCGTGTACGCCGGGCAATTCGGCCAGTGCAGTGCCCGGGGTGTTCAGCTTCGTAGTGGAAGCGATCATCTGGTCGTAACCTTCAGCCGAGAGCTTGCCCTTCTTCAGCGCCGCCGACAGGATGCCCACGCCCAGTGGCTTGCCCAGGATCAGCACATCGCCCTCTTTCGCGCGGTCGTTGCGCTTGACCTTGTCCGGGTGCACCAGCCCCAAGCCCACCAGGCCGTAGATCGGCTCGAGCACGTCGATCGAATGTCCGCCGGCAATGGGTATGCCGGCTGCGGCGCACACCGATTCGCCGCCGGCGAGGATTTTCTGGATCACCTCGACCGGCAGCTTGTCGAGCGGCATGCCGACGATCGCCAGAGCCATGATCGGGTAGCCGCCCATGGCGTAGATGTCCGACAGCGCGTTGGTCGCGGCGATGCGACCGAAGTCGTAGGGATCATCGACGATAGGCGTAAAAAAATCGGTGGTCGCGACCAGCGCCTGACTGTCGTTCAAGCGATACACCGCGGCGTCGTCGCTCGACTCCGTGCCCACCAGCAGCTCCTTCGGCAGGGCGCGCATCGGCGTGGCCGCGAGCAGCTCGGTGAGCACGCCGGGCGCGATCTTGCAGCCGCAGCCGCCGCCATGGGAGAACTGGGTGAGGCGAAATGGAGCAGCGGCAGGTGCATTCATGGCGACGGGACTCGGTTGGGATGTGGTGTTTGCGTGTAAACTTGGGCCTGATTCTCGAGCGGCGAAGCCGCATCCGGGTCTGAAGCGGCCTATTCGGAAAATCCGTGAAATTTCCTAACGTCGTAACCGTAGCACAGCTGGCCGAGTTTGACGAGGTGATCGACGTGCGCTCGCCCTCTGAATTCGCCGAGGACCACGTGCCCGGCGCGATCAACTGCCCGGTGCTCGACGACGCCGAGCGCGCCGCGATCGGTACCATGTACAAGCAGATATCGCCTTTCGACGCCAAGAAGCGCGGCGCGGCGCTGGTGGCGAAAAACATCGCCCGCCACATCGAGGGAACATTCGCCGCGCACGGCAGGGGCTGGCGTCCGCTGGTGTACTGCTGGCGCGGCGGCAAGAGAAGCGGCGCCATGGCCCATATCCTCTCCGAAATCGGCTGGCACGCGGCGCAACTCGACGGCGGCTATCGCGCCTACCGCCGCGAGATCCTGGCGCAATTGGCCGAACTGCCGCAGAAGTTCCGCTACCGTGTGGTCTGCGGCGCCACCGGCAGCGCCAAGAGCCGCCTGCTGCAGGCTTTGGCCTTAGCCGGCGCGCAGGTGCTGGACCTGGAGGGTCTGGCCAGCCACCGCGGCTCCGTGCTCGGAAATCTGCCGGAGACAATACAACCGGCGCAGAAAATGTTCGACAGCCTGTTGTGGGACGTCTTGCGCAAGTGCGATCCCGACAAAACCGTGTACGTGGAGGCGGAAAGCAAGAAAATCGGCCAGTTGCAGGTGCCCGATGCGCTGCTTGCGCGCATGCGCGCAAGTCCCTGCGTGCTGATCGAGGCGCCGCTGGCCGAACGCGTCGCCTTTCTGGTGCAGGAATATGGCCATTTCCTCGGCGACCCGCAGGATCTGAAAGCGAAGCTCGATTGCCTCGCGGGCCTGCACAGCAAGGACACGCTCGCGCGCTGGATGGGTCTGGTAGAGCACCGGCAATGGGACGAACTCGTCGCCGACCTGCTACAGAATCACTACGATCCCGCCTATCGCCGCGCCACGCTGAAAAATTTCGCGCACCTGGCCGAAGCGCAGGCGCTGCGGCCGGCGAAGCTGGATTTCGCATCGCTCAAGCAGATGGCGGCGCAACTGATCGCAGACGCGCAAACATGAACACCCTGGAACTGAAATCCCGGCTGCTGCAGCTGTTCCCGGTGTTCCTGCAGTTACCCGACGCGGCGGTGGACGAGATCGTGCGCACCGCCGCGCCGAGGCAGGCACCGGCAGGCACCATCTTGTTCGAGGCGGCCAGTCCCTGCACCGGTTTCCCCATGCTGCTCGAAGGCAGCGTACGCGTAGTCAAGACCGCGCCCAACGGCCGTGAAGTCCAGCTCTACCGCGTAACGCCGGGGGAAAGCTGCCTGCTCTCCAGCAGTTGCCTCCTCGGCGGCAGCGCGTACTCGGCGACTGGCATCGCCGAGACCGCGGTGATCCTGCTTGCCCTGCCGCCGGCGCTGTTCCACCGGTTGCTGGCCGAGCACAAGGCCTTCCGCGACTACGTGTTCGGCCTGTTCTCGGAGCGCATGGCCGACCTGATGGCCCTGGTCGAGGCGGTCACCTTCCACAAGCTGGATCAGCGTCTCGCCGCGTTGCTTCTGGGCAAAGGGGAGTTGGTGCGCGCCACCCACCAGGGCCTGGCCGATGAGCTCGGAAGCGTGCGCGAGATGGTGAGCAGGCTGCTCAGCAATTTCCAGGACCGTGGCTGGGTCGCGCTTGGCCGCGAGCAGATCCGCATCACCGACGCAGCGGCGTTGCGCCGGCTGGCGCAGCCCTAGCGGCCACCGATCGGCCCGGGGGCGGGCCTCCTACAGCCCGCTCAGCACCTTGATATGCGCGACCACGCCGCGCGCCAGCGCCGACAGGTTGTAGCCACCCTCCAGCACCGACACGATGCGTCCTTCGGCGTATTTGTCCGCTACCGCCTTGATCTCCTGCGTGACCCAGGCGTAATCCGCGTCCACCAGCCGCAGCATGGCCATGTCGTCCTCGACATGGGCATCGAAACCGGCGGAGAAAAACACCATCTGCGGTCGAAACGTTTCCAGCGCCGGCAGCCACCGTAGCGTCACCGCCTCCCGGAACAGCTGGCTGCCGGCGCCGGCCGGCAGCGGCACGTTGACCATGTTAGGCGACGGGTTCTCGGTGCCGCAATACGGATAAAAGGGGTGCTGGAACGTGCTCACCATCAGGGCGCGCGCATCGTCGTGGAAAGCGTCTTCGGTGCCGTTGCCGTGGTGCACGTCGAAATCGACGATGGCGACGCGCTCGAGCCCATACTGCTCGAGCGCATGTTTCGCGGCGATGGCGACATTGTTGAACAGGCAAAAGCCCATGGCGCGGTTGCGCGTCGCATGGTGCCCCGGCGGGCGCACGCTGCAAAAGGCATTGTCCGCCTGCCGGTTCAGCACCAGGTCGACAGCGAGCACCGCAGCGCCGGCCGCGTGCAGCGCGGCGTCCCAGGTATGCGGATTCATGGCGGTGTCCGGGTCCAGATGGACGGTGCCGCTTGCCGGCGCGCTGCTGCGGATATGGCTGATGTATTCCATCGAATGCACCCGCGCCAGGCTGCTCACTTTGGCCGCCGGGGCCTGGTGATGCGTCAGGTGCTGCCCGATGCCGGAGGCGATCAACTGATCCTCGATCGCGCCCAGCCGTTCCGGGCACTCCGGATGGTAGGCGCCCATGTCGTGCTTGCGGCAGTGCGGGTGGGTGATAAAAGCGGTGGCCATGTACCGTCTTGCTACCAGTGATTTTAATGAATATTAGCCGAAATCCACGTAAGATGACGAATACATTGTGAAAAACCGCCGTATCCCCAGCCGGGCATGTGCGCCGCAGGGGAGCGCGACCACCCGGCAATGCCGGACGCACCACGGAGAACCCGCTTGCTGCTACACGCTGAAACAAAATTTGCCGTACGCGACACGCCGATCCATCGCGTCATCGCCAACTCGGGCAAGGTCATCCTCGGCAAGGAGCGGCAAATCCGCCTTGCCGTGGCCTGCCTGCTGGCGCGCGGCCACCTCTTGATCGAGGATCTGCCCGGCGTGGGCAAGACCACGCTTGCGCACACGCTGGCAAAACTCCTGGGCCTCAACTTCCAGCGCATCTCGTTCACCAGCGACCTCCTGCCCGCGGACATTATCGGCGTGTCGGTATTTGATCGCGACAGCGGCGCATTCAAGTTCCATCCCGGGCCGATATTCTCGCAGCTGATCCTGGCCGACGAGGTCAACCGCGCCACGCCCAAGACGCAGAGCGCGCTGCTCGAGGCCATGGAAGAGCACCAGGTCACGGCAGAGGGCGAGACCCGTCCCCTGCCCGAGCCGTTTTTCGTCGTGGCCACGCAGAACCCCTCGCACCAGGTCGGCACCTTCCCGCTGCCGGAATCGCAGCTCGACCGCTTCCTCATGCGCATCGAACTCGGCTATCCCGATCGCGAGGCTGAGCGCGCGCTGCTGCAGGGCGCCGACCGGCGCAGCCTGGTGGCCACCCTCGAGCCCTGTCTCGCGCCGGGCGAATTGATCGAACTGCAGGCCAACGCCGATCAGGTACACGCGGCGGCGGCCTTGCTCGATTACATTCAGGCCATCGTCGAGCACACGCGGCGCGCGCCCGAATTCACCAACGGCCTGTCGCCGCGCGCGGCGCTCGGCATACTGCACGCGGCCAAGGCCTGGGCCATGCTCGAAGGCCGGGACAAGATCCTGCCTGAAGATGTGCAGGCAATTCTGCCGGGCGTGGCCGGTCACCGCCTCGCGCCGGCGCACGAAGGCGCGCGCAAGCGCGCCTCCGAGGTCACTGCCGCGCTGCTCGAGGCCGTGCCGATTCCCTGACAAGATTTAGCCACGAAGAGCACGAAGGACACAAAGGAAAGCAATTCTTGAACGTAACGGGTCAGCACATTCTTCGCCTTTCCTTCGTGTCCTTTGTGGTGAAATTCCAAATTCAAAGCGGGCGAGATGTTTGAAAAGATCCTGAGCCGCTCCCAGCTCTACAACGCATTCTTCGGTCCGCGCCAGCCTGAGCCGGGCACCATCTTCCTGCGGCAACAGCGTGTCTACATACTGCCGACGCGCCCCGGTCTCGCCTTTGCCATGGCGCTCATCGTGATGCTGATCGGATCGATCAACTACAACCTTTCCCTCGGTTACATCCTCACCTTCCTGCTCGCGAGCATGGCGCTGGTGGCGATCCTGCATACGTTCCGCAACCTGGTGCATTTGCATATCACCCCGGGCCGCGTGGAGCCGGTGTTCGCGGGCGAAATCGCCTGGTTCGAGCTGTTCGTCGAAAACCGCTCCGGCTATGACCGCTGTTCGATCTCGCTGTGGCATCAGGGCAAAGCGACGCAGTGCAACGTTGCGTCCGGGCGCGGCACCACGGTGAGCGTCCCGGTCGCGGCGCAACAGCGCGGCTGGCTCGCGCCGGGACGCATTACCGTGGACACGCGCTTTCCCGTCGGCCTGTTGCGCGCCTGGAGCTATATTCAGCCGGACATGCGCTGCCTCGTCTATCCCAAGCCCGACGACGGCCTCTTGCCCCCGCCCGAGCCCTCCGGAGGGGCCGGCGAGGAGCGCGTCGCCGGCGGCGGCAGCGACGACTTCGCCGGGCTGCGGCCGTATCACACCAGCGATTCGCCGCGGCACATACACTGGAAGGCCGCCGCCAAGGGACGGGGGCTGCAGACCAAGGTGTTTAGCGGCCGCGCCGCCGCCGAATTGTGGCTCGACTGGAACCAGCTTCCCGCGAACCTGGACCCCGAGTCCAAGCTTTCGCGCCTGACGCGCTGGGTGCTCTCGGCCGATCAGGACGGATTGCGTTACGGCCTGCGCCTGCCCGGGCTGGAGCGCTCGCCCGACGCAGGCGAGTCGCACCGCCTCGCCTGCCTGCGCGAGCTTGCCTTGTATGCGCTCTAACCCAGGCACACAGTTGCAGTTGCGCCATCTGTTCTGGCTGCTCGCCGGCCTGGCCCTGGTGACTGCGCCGCACTCCCCGCGCCTGCCCTGGTGGCTCAATCTGATCGCGCTGATACTGATCGCCTGGCGCGTCTATCTGGGCTTAAGCGAGCGCGCGTTACCCAAAAAATGGCTGCTGGCCCTGTTCGTCGTCGGCGGCCTGTTCGGCGTTTATTTTACCTACCGCACTATTTTCGGACGCGATTCCGGCGTGGCGCTGCTGGTGCTGTTTCTGTCGCTCAAGCTGCTCGAACTGAACAATGAGCGCGACGCCATGGTGCTCGTCCTGCTCACCTATTTTCTCGCACTCACGAACTTTTTCTATTCGCAGACGCTGCCCACCGCGGGACTGATGCTCGTCTCGGTGCTGGTCAATACCGCCAGCCTGGTGCATTTCGCGGCACCCGGGCGCGCGCTGCGCGCCAACCTGAAGACCGCAGGCGTGCTGCTGGCGCAGGCAGCACCGGTGATGCTTATATTGTTTTTCCTGTTCCCGCGGGTCCAGGGCCCGCTCTGGGGGCTGCCGCAGGATGCCTACAGCGGCGTCACCGGACTGTCGGACTCGATGTCGCCCGGCCTGATCAGCCGGCTGTCGCAGTCCGACGCCATCGCCTTTCGCGTCAAATTCCAAAAAGACGCGCCGCCCATGCGGCAGCTGTACTGGCGCGGGCCGGTGTTCTGGCACTTCGACGGCCGCACCTGGCGCCCGGGCGAATTCCGTCCGTTCGGACAACTCAAGTTCGAGGCGAGCGGCGCCCCCTACGATTACGAAGTTACGCTGGAACCGCACAATCACAATTGGCTGTTTGCGCTCGAGCTGGCGGCGAAACTGCCGCCTGGCGCGAACGTCACCAGCGACTATATGCTGATTTCGCGCACGCCGGTTCGCGCCCGCATGCGCTACGACATGCGCTCCTACACCAGTTTCGCCATACGCGGCGCCGACGAGGCCGATGAGATCAGGAGGGGGCTGCAACTGCCGCGAGGTTTCAATCCGAAGGCGCGGGAGCTGGCGCAGTCATGGGCGGCAAGCATCAATTCCGACGCCGCCATCGCCCAGAAAGCCTTGAGCTACTTTCGCGAACAAGGATTCGTCTACACGCTGGAGCCACCCCTGTTAGGCCGCGACTCGGTGGACGAATTCC
>Ga0208355_1001353_pt1 | contig 10717 bp, 9 predicted proteins | sample NGESurdeep072012_6_FD_184458 | JGI IMG/M metagenome (GOLD analysis project Ga0208355, IMG submission 184458) | Arctic peat soil microbial communities from Barrow, Alaska - NGEE Surface sample 210-3 deep-072012 (SPAdes) | ecosystem: Environmental > Terrestrial > Soil > Wetlands > Peat ... | reverse complement strand
CCATTTGGAGTTGGGCGAGCCCGATTTTCACCCCGATGGCACAGTAGTTGATGCGGCCAAATCGGCGCTGGAGGCCGGCCGCGACCGTTACACTCCCCCCTTGGGCTTGCCGGAACTGCGCGAGGCCATCGCCAGCTATCTGCGGCTCACCCGCAGCCTGAGCGTCTCTGCCGACAACGTCGTTACCGCCCCCGGTTGCAAGATGATCCTGTCGCTCGTGGCCACGTCCCTCATCGAGCCCGGGGACCAGGTGCTCTATCCCGATCCCGGCTTTCCAATCTATCCCTCGCTGATACGCGCGCTGGGCGGTGTGCCGGTCGCCTATGGCCTGCATGAGGCAAACGGATTTCAGCCCGATCCCGAAGAGATTGAAGCCGCCATCACACCCTCGACTAAGCTGTTGATTACGAATTTCCCCAATAATCCCACCGGCACTGTGCCGACGGACGAAATCCAGGAGCGATTGGCGGCGGTTATCCTGGCCAACGATTTGTGGCTGATTGCCGACGAGATCTACGCTCGCATCATCTACGACCGTTCCTACACTTCGCTGGCCACCTTGCCGGGCATGCAAGAGAGGACCGCCGTGGTAGACGGTTTTTCCAAGACTTTTGCCATGACAGGCTGGCGGCTCGGCTACGCCGTCGTGCCCCAGGCGCTGATAGGCCCTTTGTACATGCTGATCTCGAACACCTACACCTGCGCCTCCGAGTTCATTCAACTCGCCGGGGTCGCCGCCCTGGCCGACTGCAACGAAGCCGCCGCCAAAATGGTTAGGGAGTTCGCCAAGCGCCGAGACCAGTTCATCGTGGGGTTAAATGAAATCGCCGGATTCCGCTGCCTTCCCCCTGCTGGAGCCTTTTACGCCTGGGTGAACGTGGAACAGACAGGCAGAAGCGCCGAGGATATTGCCGAACTGCTGCTGGAGCAGGCTGGAGTGGCCGGCAATGCAGGAGGGACATTTGGTAAGAACGGGCGTAATTTCCTCCGGTTTTCCTTTGCCGCATCCGCGGAGCGCCTGACCGAGGCGGTGAACCGGATTCACCAAGTGTCGTCGGTTTGGCAGCGGGAAGCTACGCCGCAAGCAGCCAACCGTTAGGATTTTTTCTTCAGGCTTGAAAGTATCTTGGGAAACAAGAGTGGCGCGCAGCGGCGCAGGTTGCTTGGAAGTGGCGGGGTTTGCAGGATTGAGGCCTGCGCCAGCGGCCCCAGTCAACCGATCGTCATCGTGGAGGCGCTCAATGGATACTTCGAACGGGCTTAAAGCAAAGTGGAAAGAGGGGATTCCGACATTTGGTCCCTTTGTGCAACTCAATGCGCCGGGAATCTGCGAGATCCTAGGCCATGCAGGGTTTGACTTTTGCATAATCGACATGGAACACGGCGTCATAGGTGTTGAGACCGCCGAAAATATGGTTCGAGCCGCCAATGCCGCCGGAATTACACCTATCATTCGAGTGGCGTTTAACAGGTCCGAATTACTGCACCAAGCACTGGGGTATGGCGCAAGTGGAGTGCACATTCCCCACATCTCAACTGCCGAAGAAGCACAGAAGGCAGTATGGGGGAGCAAGTTCTATCCTGTCGGTGAGCGAGGCGTCTGCCCGTTCGTTCGAGCGGCAAGATATTCGGCCGACAAGGCCGTTTTCTACAGGAAGGCCAATGAGGAAATATTAGTCATCCTCGCCATCGAAGGCACCGAAGGTATCAACAACCTGGGCGAAATCCTGAAAGTACACGGTGTTGACGCTGTTTTTGTCGGCCCCTACGACCTCTCGCAGTCCCTGGGCATCCCGGGCCAAGTAAACCACCCGAAAGTGCTGGATAAGGTGCGAGAGATTGCCAGTCTCACCAAACAGGCTGGCGTGGCCTTAGGGATGTTCGTGGAGGAACCCGGAGTCGCAAAAGAATGGGTGAAGCAAGGCGTGCTCTATTGCTGCTTGGATGTGGACGCAGCGATCTTGCTCAAAGCGAGCATGAATTACATTAACCAGCTTCAAGAAACTAAATCTATGGCTGCAGCTACTACAGAAACGAGGTGAGGTCATTATGAAAGATTTGCGTGCAATGATGAACGCTGGACAACCCTGCATAGGAATCTTCTCGGTAACAGCATGTCCCGCGATGGTGGAGGCAGCAGGTTACGGTGGACTCGACTTTGTCATCATTGACTGTGAGCACGCGGCACTCAGTCCCTGGGGAACCGAACTCGAAGAATGTGTTCGGGCAGCTTACGCAGCTGACGTAACACCTCTTGTGAGAGTGACCGAAAATAGCAAGGGGATGGTTTTGAAGGCGCTCAATTTCGGCGCAAAGGGAGTTGTGGTACCGCACATCTGCACCAAAGAAGACGCCGAGAAGCTGGTTCGATATTCCCGCTATGCCCCGGAAGGACGGCGCTCCTCCGCCCCGCCAGTTCGTGCAGCAAAGTACGGTGCCATACCGTTTGATGAGTTCTGGAAACAACAAAACAAAGAGAATCTGGTCATTCCGATCATCGAGGAGAAGGAAGCGTTAAAGAACTTGGACCAAATCTTAGAAGTCAAAGGGATCGATGTGTTGTTCTACGGTCCATTCGATCTCTCGATGACTATGGGACTGAACGGTGTTTGCGATCATCCTGCCATATGGGAGGGCCTCGACTACACGGTTAAGCTCTGCAAAGCGAAAGGAATCCCGGTCGCAAATCTTTGCTGGGATATTCAATCGGCGGCTGAATCGATCAGGAGAGGGGCAACTATGATTCTCTTGAGCGTGGACATGGTTATCTTCCGCCAGGGACTGCAAGCCCTTTCCGCTGATATTGAGGCGCAGCTCAGAAAGCCGTTGGCGTTGAAGAAAGGTCTGTGAGCGCCAATTGAAAGATAGCTAGAATGAATGGGCTTCGAAAGAGTTACTGAGATGCATTTCTCGATGACTGCCACGAGCCCCGGGGATAGCATAGGTTTACGGCGACAGGGTTCACGGCACTAGGCTCGATCATGGATTCGCATATCAATTTGCCGGAGGGCCGGCACCGCGTTGCTTGCGTGTCCGCACGTCGAACCTAATGAACGCGCGAGCCCTCGCCTCCTATGAGCACTCTAATCCAACCCGAGGTTTGCGAGTGGGGCATCGACGCCCGAACCATACGTAAGGTGAAGTTCAGGATTCTTCCCTTCCTGTGGGTTCTTTACATCATTGCGTTTACTGACCGGATCAATATTGGTTTTGCAGCCCTCACGATGAACCGTGAGTTGGTCATTACCAGCGAAGGGTTCGGCTTACTTACCGGCATTTTCTTCATCGGTTATTTTCTATTTGAGATCCCGAGCAATCTGCTGCTACACCGAGTCGGAGCACGCGTGTGGATTGCGCGCATACTGATCAGCTGGGGAGCCGTAGCTCTCCTAACCGGGTTTGTGCACACCTTGCACCAGTTGTACCTCGTGCGTTTCCTCCTAGGACTGGCCGAGGCCGGCTTTGCGCCGGGCATGCTCCTATATCTAAGTTACTGGTTCCGAGAGCGAGAACAGGCGCAAGCTATTGGGCTGTATTTGACGGCAATGCCCGTCGCCGCTCTTATCGGCGCCCCTATTTCAGGACTAGTTCTGGATCACATACATTGGCTTGGCCTTAGCAGTTGGCGATGGCTTCTGATCCTGGAGGCACTTCCAGCCATAGTTTGCGGCTTGCTCACCTATGTTCTGCTGCCGAACCGTCCTGAAGATGCCAAATTCCTGAGCACGGATGAGAAGCAGTGGCTGCGAATGGAATTAGCGCATGAAGCGCAACAAAAAATGGAGCGGCACGGCTTGTCTGCGCTTCAGGCGTTAACGAACGGTCACGTCTGGCATTTGGTTGCTATTTATTTTGGGATGCTTACCGGTCTGTACTCACTGAACTTTTGGGCGCCTCAATTGGTGAAGTCACTTTCGACTGGGTTCTCTAACAGTTCCATCGGATTTTTGATAATGCTGCCCAGTTTGGTGGGTGTTGCTGCGATGGTCTTGCTTTCCCGCAGCTCTGACCGCATGTTGGAGCGGCGCTACCACGTGGCAATTCCCGCCATCGTGGCGGGTACGGCTCTGGTGCTGCTGGGCTTAACAGGTTCCCCATTTGTTGCCGTAGCCCTCCTCTGTTTTGTAGCGATCGGCGTCTACGGTTTCTTGGGTCCTTTCTGGGCACTGCCGAGTGGGTTTTTGACAGGATTTTCCGCGGCTGCCGGGCTTGCACTAATCAATTCCGTGGGGAATCTCGCTGGCTTTGTCGGGCCATTTATGATCGGGGCGATCAGCATGACAACACATAGCGTATATGCAGGTCTTGCCATTACAGGAGTGTTCATGTTCATAGCAGCGATTCTCGTGCTACTGCTTCCGAAGACAGTGAGCGTTCGAAGGACTTGACGGTAACAGGCAGTAGTGCGACGGCGGGCTTGCTGGCTTCCGGACCAGACAGTGATGAGGTCCGACAGCGGCGTAGTTTTCGGTCAAGAAGCGCAATTGCGCACAGCGAACAATGCCGCTAGAATTGGCGGTTTCCTAATCTCATTTTTGGACGCGCGTATGAACAAAGTGGTCGCGAATGCCGACGAAGCGGTGCGGGACATTCCGGATGGCGCCACCCTGCTGGTCGGGGGTTTCGGGTTGTGCGGCATCCCGGAAAACCTGATTGCCGCCTTGGTCCGCAAGCGGGTCAACGACCTCAACACCATCAGCAACAACATGGGCGTGGACGAGTTCGGACTCGGCCTGCTCCTGCAAAAGGGCCAGATCCGCAGCCACAAGGGCAGCTACGTCGGCGAGAACAAGCTCTTCGAAGACCTGGTGCTCGCCGGCAAGCTCGACCTCGAACTCATCCCGCAGGGAACATTCGCCGAGCGCATTCGCGCCGGCGGCGCCGGCATTCCCGCCTTTTTCACTCCGACCGGTTACGGGACCGTTGTCGCGGAAGGAAAAGAAACGCGCGAGTTCGACGGCCGCATGTACGTGATGGAGCGCGCCATTACCGGCGACTTCGCCCTGGTCAAGGCATGGAAGGGCGACAAGTGGGGCAATCTTGTCTATCGGAAGACGGCGCGGAACTTCAATCCGATGATTGCCACCGCGGGTCGGATCACGATCGCCGAGGTCGAGCACCTGGTCGAGGTCGGCGAACTCAAGCCGGACGAAGTGCATACTCCCGGCATTTACGTGCACCGCATCTTCCAGGGCGCGCACTACGAAAAACGCATTGAACGCCGCACCGTGCGGCAGGCGTAACGAGGTCACGATGGCGACTCCCTCGAAATTCGGCAAGGACACCACGAAGCGCGACCGCATCGTGCGCCGCTGCGCCCTGGAACTGCGCGACGGCTTCTACGTCAACCTGGGCATCGGCATGCCCACACTGATCGCCAATCATGTGCCGGCGGGCATGAACGTGGTTCTGCAAAGCGAGAACGGGATGCTCGGCCTCGGACCTTATCCGGTGGCCGGCGAAGAAGATCCCGACCTGATCAACGCGGGCAAAGAAACGGTCACCGAGATTCCGGGGACGGCGTTTTTCGACAGCGCCGAGTCCTTCGCCATGATCCGCGGCGGCCACGTTGACCTGAGCGTGCTGGGGGCGATGGAAGTGGACGAGCAGGGCAACCTGGCCAACTGGATGATCCCCGGCAAGATGGTCAAGGGCATGGGCGGCGCCATGGACCTGGTGGCCAGCGCCCGCCGCGTGGTCGTTGCCATGGAGCACTCCACCCGCGACGGCAAGCCGAAGATTCTGAAGCAGTGCACCTTGCCGATCACCGGTGTGGGGGTTGTGGATACCATCGTCACCGAAATGGGCTATATCAAGGTGACCCCGCAGGGATTGGTTCTCGAGGAGGTAACGCCCGGAGTAACCGCCGAAGATGTGCAGCGCGCCACAGAACCAATGCTGATCATCAGCCCTAATCTTACGACTATAGAGAGCTGATAGCTCCACCAAGCTGCAGCGGAACATGGCTGACACTTTTCTTACAACGGGAACCGTTCTTATGGGGTAGGCAGTTACAGAGCGGCTATGGGCGCTGTGCCTCGCCAAAATGCAAAGCCTCCTCTTTTCGCTGAAACCTGCGGAAGAAACCCTGGTTGATTACAGGGCCGTGAATGCTCGGCCCGCTCAGAGTGAGCAGCGAGCGCCGGACTGAGTTGATATCATCGCGTCGTGGGCGAGGCTCTCCCTCAAATGAAGAACCTAACTGGACATTCTTAGGCCCCACGATCGTAGCGGTGGTGCAAGCCGCCCAATCGCGCGCGGCATTGAATCGGGCCCTCACTCGCACCCGTTGCGGCGACGGCACGTCCTTCCGGCGTGTCTTTCTTCAGCCCCAGATGAGTGCGGTCGTCATGATAGTAGCGGACGTAGTCGGCCAGGAGTCTCTTCAGATGTCGCTCGTCCCGCACGATGATGTGATCCAGCAAGTCCCGTCGACAGCTTCCAATCCAGCGCTCGGCGACGCCGTTCTGCCACGGACTTCGGAATGATGTACGGGTGGGCTTGCTCCCCATCGCCCTTACTGCGGCGACTACATCCAAGCTGAACTTTGCGTCGCGGTCGAAGATGAGATGCCGGTGGGCAGAGTCGTATGGAAATGCTTCTCGCAACTGCTGTACGACCCAGCCGCTGGTTGGATGTCGCGTGGCGTTGATGTGCAGGATTCGCCTACGGTCGTGAGCAATAACGAAGAAGCAGTACAGGACCCCGAAGGTCAAGGTCGACACAGTGAAGAAGTCCATTGCCGCGATGATCTCGCGGTGGTTATCCAAGAAGGTCAGCCACCGTTTGGCCGATTCTGGATTCCGCGGCGCGCGCTGCACCCAGCGGGAGACGGTGCGTTCGGAAATAACAAACCCGAGCATTTGCAGTTCACCATGGATTCGCGGCGCACCCCAAGTCGGGTTCTCCGCCACCATCTGGAAGATCAGCACTCGGAGTTCCTTGCCGGTCCGCTTTCGACCAACTCTCGCTCGATGCCGCGACAGCCAGGTCCAGTACAGCCGAAAGCCGGCGCGGTGCCAGCGAACGACCGCTTGAGGAGTCACGATGGTCAGCGACTCCCGCCATCCGTGCCACAGTCGCCGGGCGCAAACCCAGAAGACCTTGTCCGCCGCGCTCAGATTGGATCTTCGGCGGCGCCGTCTCAGTACCGAGAGTTGCTGACGTAAAACCAGGTTTTCGAGGAGAAGGTTCCTGTGGGAACGGAAGAGCCGCAGAACGGAGCCTAAGATCAGTTTCGGCCATGCGAACATGCGGACGTTTTAGCAGCAAACGGCCATCCGATCCAGGCCGCTAAACTGGTGTTGCCGAAGCAGATCAGGGTTTTGGCGAGGGACAGGCGAACGCATGCGAGGACCTGCTCCAGCATTTTTCCCAGTTCAGCTTTCCGCCGTCTTCATAGAAACCCGCGGCTAAAAGGACTATTATGCTGCGCGGAGGACTTTATGCAGCGGAGTTTCATTTGGACTACTTACCTCGTACTGAGTTGCGCCGCGTTCGTTCAAGCGCAAGAAGTCAAGCACGTACCGGCCCCGTACACGAATCCTGGGTCCGGGCAGGAGATGTACAGGGCCTATTGCGCATCGTGTCACGGTGTGGACGGCAAGGGTAACGGGCCGGCGGCTTCCGCCTTGAAGGCGCGGCCTACCGACTTGACGCGGCTGGCGGTGCTGAACAAGCGTGTCTTCCCGGAGCCGCGCGTCTACCACGCGATCGAGGGCGAACCAGCGCTCAGCTCCCATGGATCCAAAGACATGCCCGTGTGGGGGCCAGTATTCTCCTCGCTCAGTTCACAGACCAATTTGGAGGTGAAGCTGCGGATTAGCAACCTGGTCAAGTACGTAGAAACCATGCAGGAAAAATGACCGGAATCAGGTTGGGGACAGCCGAGCGCAGGGCGGCTAAGGCCTAGTTGAATTCGATCAGGGTCCATTTGTGCCAGTGAGCTCGGCCTTCGCCAGAAACTTCGTAGCGGGCGGGCAATCGTTTCGACATGTTCCCCTCTAGCTGCTACTTTCGTAGGTGTCGGACGGCGGTGTATCAGCCGTCATGAGTTTTGTTGCCTGTTCGAGCCCCTTCCAACGCTCATCGAAGCTCCGTGTACTAAGCGTAAGAGCGGCACCAAATCGGGGATAACGGCGAGCGTAGTTCGCCGGAAGTCGAGAAGCGAGTTGCAGCGCTCATCGAGAAGATGTTTGTAAGCGCCGGAGCAAAAATAGACCGCATCACGCCGCGGGAGCGGCGTGACGCGCCGGAGCAAAAGTAGACCGCCGGATTTTGGTTTCACGAAGTTGTTGTCGTAAGTAGCTGCTTCGTGGGACACCGGAGGGATGTATCAGGTGGAGATCTATGGGCGTGTACGGCGAGCGGTTCTGGTGGAAGGCAGGAGTCAACGGTCGGTAGCGCGGGAGTTTGGACTGGCGCGCGTAACAGTGCGGAAGATGGTGGGCTATTCGATGCCGCCGGGCTACCGGCGGAAAGAGCCACCGAAGCGGCCGAAGCTGGGGCCGTGGGTGGGCGTGATCGACGCCATTCTGGAAGAAGACAAACAGAGATCAGCCAAGCAGCGGCACACCGCCAAGCGGATCTTCGACCGTTTGCGGGCGGAGCACTCGTTCCCCGGCGGTTACACGATCGTGAAGGACTACGTGCGCGCCGCGACGCTGCGCGGCCGGGAGATGTTCATTCCACTGACGCACGCGCCGGGAACGGCGCAGGCCGACTTCGGCGAGGCGCTGGTGATCGTGGCCGGAGTCGAGCAGAAGGCGCACTACTTCGCGATCGACCTGCCGCACTCGGACGACTGTTTCGTGATGGCGTTTCCGGCCGAGACGACCGAGGCCTTTCTGGAAGCGCATGTGCGGGCCTTCGCCTACTTCGGCGGCGTTCCCACCTCGATTCTGTACGACAACACGAAGCTGGCGGTGGTGCGGATTCTGGGCGGCGGGGAGCGGCAGAAGACGCGGGCGTTCTCCGAGTTGCAGAGTCACTACCTGTTCGCGGAGAAGTTCGGACGTCCGGCGAAGGGCAACGACAAGGGCAAGGTCGAGGGACTGGTGGGTTACACGCGACGCAACTTCCTGGTACCGGTTCCGCGAGTGGCGAGCTGGGAGGAGTTGAACGAGCGGTTGCTGAACGCATGCCGGGAGCGGCGAGCGCGGCGGCTACGCGGTCACCAGGAAACGATCGGAGAGCGCTGCGAGCGCGACCGGGCGGCATTTCTTGCACTGCCGGCCAGCGACTACGAAGCCTGCGAGAAGCGGGTGGCGCGGGTCAGCTCGATGTCGTTGGTGCGCTACCGCACCAACGATTACTCGGTGCCGACCGAGTATGGGCATCGCGACGTGCTGGTGAAGGGCTACGTGCACGAGGTGGTGATCGTCTGCGGCAGCCAGGTGATTGCCCGCCACCGGCGCAGTTACCAGCGCGAAGACATGGTCTTCGATCCGCTGCACTATCTCGCCCTGCTGGAGCAGAAGACGCGGGCGTTGGACCAGGCGGCGCCGCTGGTGGGTTGGGCGTTGCCGGAGTGTTTCGCGCGTCTGCGGCGGCTGTTGGAGGCGCGGCTGAACAAGGGCGGCAAGCGGGAGTACGTGCAGGTGCTGCGTTTGCTGGAGACGTTCAGCGTTGCCGAAGTCGAGGGGGCCATTGTGGATGCGCTGCGTCTGGGCACGATCAGCTTCGACGCCGTCAAGCATCTGCTGCTGTGCCACATCGAGCGGCGTGCACCGCGGCTGGACTTGGAGAACTATCCACATCTGCCCCTGGCCGAAGTACAGACCACGCAGGCCGCCGATTACATGGCGCTGCTTTCGGCGCAGCCCGCAAGCTTGGTCGAGGCACCACTGGCCGAGGTGACGCGATGAGCGACGAACAGAACACAGCTACGGCGGACACTCCGCAGGTGCTGCTGGAGCATCACCTGAAGCAGTTGCGGCTGCCGACCTTTCTGCGCGAGTACGACAAGGTGGCGCGGCAGTGCGCGGCCGAGAGTGCGGACTACCCGCGCTATCTGTTGCGCATGACCGAGCTGGAGTTGCTGGACCGCGAACGGCGGGCCACCGAACGCCGCATTCATCAAGCGCGTTTTCCAGTGGTCAAGAGCCTGGACACGTTTGAGTTCATGGCTATGCCGTCGGTGAACAAGGCGCTGGTGCTGGAGCTGGCGCGCTGCGAGTTCCTACTGCGGCGCGAGAACGTATTGTTGCTGGGCAACTCCGGTACCGGGAAGACTCACCTCGCGCTGGCCCTCGGCCTGTCGGCCTGCCAGAGGGGCCATCGCGTCCGTTTCACGACGGCGGCGGCGATGGTGCACGAGTTGATGGAGGCCAAGGATGAGAAGCGGCTGCTGCGCTTCCAGAAACAGATGGCCAGCTACGAGCTGCTGATCGTCGATGAGTTGGGTTTCGTGCCGCTGTCCAAGTCCGGCGCCGAACTGCTGTTCGAGGTCTTCAGCCAGCGCTACGAACGTGGCTCGACGCTGGTGACCAGCAATCTTCCGTTTCAGGAGTGGACGGAAGTTCTCGGGTCGGAACGGCTGACCGGCGCGCTGCTGGACCGGCTCACCCACCACGTTCATATCCTGGAGATGAACGGCGAGAGCTATCGCCTCAAGCAAAGCAAACGCAAACGCGGCCCGCAATCGAACTCCTGACCCGGCTACGCCTACCCGACGAAAGCGCCTCGGGGAGGACGACGTCTTCCGCTCCGGCCTAAA
>Ga0208355_1001350_pt1 | contig 10729 bp, 8 predicted proteins | sample NGESurdeep072012_6_FD_184458 | JGI IMG/M metagenome (GOLD analysis project Ga0208355, IMG submission 184458) | Arctic peat soil microbial communities from Barrow, Alaska - NGEE Surface sample 210-3 deep-072012 (SPAdes) | ecosystem: Environmental > Terrestrial > Soil > Wetlands > Peat ... | reverse complement strand
AGTAGCGGGCATTGGCGCCCACGACGGCGCCGACAGAGATCCAGATGACGTTGAGTAAGGTTGTGCCCACGATGGAGATACCCCTTCCGATTCGCCCGGTTGAGCGGATTGGTAGGAGTCATCAGCTCGTTATGCCCACCCATCCAAGATCGGTCAGGGTGGGGCACCCGAGCGGTTAACGGCGAACTCCATCGCCTGCCGCGGGCGGCACAAGCAGTGTAGCAAAAGTAAGTTATTGCAGAAAACTGACAACTGGCGACTGGGCGCGATACCATGTCCGGCTTTGCCAAAGGACTTCTCATGCGCGCAATAATTGCTTTAGCACTGATCGGAATCGCCGCTATGGCCCAGAACGCACCTGCACCGAAAACCGGCAACCCACTTCCCATCCCCGGACGCTCCGTCATCGCGACGCGGTACGGGATCGTTGCGGCCAGCCAGCCGATGGCGGCGATGTCGGGCATACAAATCCTGGAACGCGGCGGCAACGCGGTGGACGCGGCCATCGCGACCAACGCCGTGCTCGGGCTGATGGAGCCGACCAGCAACGGCGTCGGCGGCGACCTGTTCGCCATCATCTACGAGGCCAAGACGGGCAAGATTTACGGCCTGAATGCCAGCGGTTGGGCGCCCAAGGCGGCAACGCCGGAGTTACTCGCGTCGAAGGGTGTGACCAAGATGCCGGAGCGCGGGGTGTGGACGGCGACGGTGTCGGGCGCAGTCGGGGGATGGGCGGCGATGCGCGATCGGTTTGGGTCGAAGCCATTTTCCGAATTGCTGGCGCCGGCGATTTACTACGCCGAGAACGGCGTTCCGATCAACCAGGTGACGGCCGGATTGTGGCGCGGGTCGGAGAAATTCCTGGCGTCGCATCCATACTCCAAAGCGACATTCCTCGTGAACGGCGAGCACGCGCCGCGGTTTGGAGAAATCTGGAAGAACCCCGACCTGGCGAAAACCCTCCAACGCATTGCTGAGAACGGGCGCGACGGCTACTACAAGGGCGTGACGGCGCAGGCGATCGTGGACACGGTGAAGGAGTTCGGCGGCGTCACCACGCTGGAAGATTTGGCCGACTTCCAGCCCGATTGGGTGGAGCCGATTTCGACGACGTATCGCGGCTGGACGGTGTACGAGATTCCGCCCAACACGCAGGGCATCGCGGCGCTGATGATGCTCAACCTGATGGAGCAGTTCCCGATGGGCGAATACGGCTTTCATTCAACCAAGGCGCTGCACGCGATGATCGAGGCCAAGAAGCTGGCGTACGCCGACATGCTGAAGTACATCGGCGACCCGAAGTTCTCGAAGATCCCGGTGGAACAATTACTCAGCAAGGACCGGACGGCGCAGCGGGCGAAGCTGATCGGCGAGAAGGCAAATTGCTCGGTCGAGGCGGACAAGATTCCGGGCGTAACCGACGCCAAGGGCCGCGACACGATTTACATGACGACGATCGACAAGGACGGAAACATCGTGTCGCTGATCCAGTCGAATTATTCGGGCTTCGGTTCGGGCATCGTGCCCAAGGGCATGGGATTCATGATCCAGAACCGGGGCGCGCTGTTCACGCTGGAACCGAACCATCCCAACACGTTGGCCGGGCACAAGCGTCCGCTGCACACCATCATTCCGGCGTTCATGAAGAAGGGCGACGTGAACATCGGGTTCGGAATCATGGGCGGATGGAACCAGGCACAGGCGCACGCGCAGTTTGTCGCCAACATCGCGGACTACGGCATGACCATCCAGCAGGCGCTGGAAGCGGGGCGGTTTACCAAAGGCACGTTCGCGGGCTGCGACGTGGATATTGAGGACACGGTGCCGGAGGCGGTGCGAACGGAGCTCACCGGATTGGGACACAAACTGAATGTGCGTCCGCGGCGCACCTCGACCTTCGGCTTCGGGCAAGTGGTAATGGACAACAAGACCGGCACGCACTTCGGGGCCAGCGATCCGCGCCACGATGGCGAGGCGATCCCGCAGCCAGGGGAAGTGTTTGGGAAGAAGTAAGTTAGTAGTCAGGGGTTAGCGAAAAGACTTCACCACAGAGGGCACAGAGGTACGCAGAGGAAAACAAAAGGTCCCTCGACTCGGGCTGAAGCCCTCGCTCGGGATGACAGCCGCATAATTCAGCATGACCGGCGAGACGCCGGTGCCACGGTAAAATCGCCTGACGTGCGCTATTTCACCGCAGTCGTAATTCCGATCGGATTCGTCGTCGCCGTGTTCGCCACGCTGGCGATCCTGACATCGGTGGCAGACGGCTGGTCGCCGCGGGCGCAGAACGTCCTGACCGAGATCGTGGTGGGGTGGGCGCGGTACTGGTGGATGATTGGGCTGGTGCTGGCCTCGGCTTGCCTGATCATTGCCACGGTGAGCGACGCTCGCGCTCCGGGAAAGCGAATGCGCCGCTGAATCCAGGCAGGGAGTCACGCACCCGGGCAGTTTCGTTATGCCGGCGGAATGCTTATACTGAGCGGCCATGAAAGCGAATCGATTCGCGTTGTTATCCGGCGTATTGATCATTGCTGTTTGCGCTTCAGCGCAGATGCAGCCGCAACCACCAGCGCAGCCGCCGCAAGGCCAGCAGCAGCAACTCGATCCCAACAGTCCGGCGGGAATGGCGCAACAGGCGCGCCGGCTAATGGGCCAGGGCAAGTTCGACGAAGCCCTCGAGCTGACCCACAAGGCGATGCAGGCAGATCCGAAATCGTTCGACGCGCACCTGGCGACGGGAATGATTCTCGATTTGCAGGGCAAGTACGAAGAGGCGCGCAAGCACATCCAGGCGGCGATGAATGTCGCCGACGAAAAGCAAAAGCCGGGCGCGCAACGGTCGATGGCCGTGTCGTATTTCTTCGAGCGCAATGCGAAGGGCGCCGAGGATGCCGAGCGGCCGCTGATCGAGACGTACCTGGCGAAAAAGGATTTCGCGAGCGCGGCCGACGTCAGCAACGAACTGGCGCGGTTGTTATTGGAATCCGGCGACTACAGCGGCGCGACGAAGTACTACCAGATGGGGTACGACGCCTCCACGAAAGCGGACTTCAAGCCGGAAGACCACGCGTTATGGGAATGGCGTTGGCACAACGCGCAAGCGCGCATCGCGGCCCGCAAGGGCAACAAGGCGGAGGCGCAAAAGCACGTCGAGGCGGCGAAGGTCGCGTTCGACAATGCCAAGAACGCGGACCAGGCGCCCTACTGGCCGTACCTGACGGGCTACGTCGCATTCTATGGTGGCGATTACAACACTGCGATCACCGAGTTGCTGAAAGGGAATCAGCGCGATCCGTTCGTGCTGGCGTTACTGGCGCAGGCGTACGAAAAAACCGGCAAGAACGCCGAGGCGATGGAACTGTACAAGAAGATCCTGACCATCAACAGTCATAACCCCACCGGGGCGTATGCACGGCCGCTGGCGCAGAAAAAGGTGGGATCGGGCACGTAGTTTCAATGGTTTAGGAGCATCGGATCGACCCCTGCTGAGGGCAGCCGGGGCCACACTCCTCTTCCTACGCCCGCACTTTTTTCGACCAGCCGTCCTGAATTTGCGGTTAACCGTTGAACCTTGGAAACGTCTACCTCGTATAACCTAACGAGGGGAGAAGTTCTGCCCCGTGGTGTCTAAACGGTAGCCGGTCCGATGCGTTTATTGTTCGACATCTTCGTCCAGATGCTGCGCACCCTGTGGGGAAACAAACTGCGCTCGTTCCTGACCATGTTCGGGATCGCGTGGGGCGTGGGATCGCTGTTGTTGCTGGTCGGGTTGGGCGAGGGGTTCCGCACCGGCAACAAGAAGCAACTGGCGCAGATGGGCGAGAACGTGATGTTCCTGTGGGGCGGACGCGCACCGGCCATCAGCGGAAGCTTCACGTCGATGCGGCAGTATTCGCTCAACGACAAGGATTACGAGGACATCAAGGCCGAATGTCCGGAAGTGCGCATCGTAAGTCCGCTCATCAACCGCGGCAACTTGCGCGCGGTGAGCGAGTTCGGGAGTACCTCGGGCGGGACCCAGGGCGTGCTGCCGAACATCAACCAGATCCGCAATTTCCCGCAGCACGAGGGCCGCTGGTTCCATGATGGCGACATCGAGCAGGCGCAGCGCGTGGCGGTCATCGGCGACGAGACGCGCAAACAACTCTTCCCGGGTCAACCTGCTGTGGGCAGCACGATGCTGCTCAACGGAATTCGATTTGAAGTGATCGGCACGATCGAGCGGATCGGGAAAGGCGAAAACACCAACCGCAACCTGTTCGTGCTTATCCCATTCTCGACCATGCGGCAGTTCTTTCCGGTCAACATTGCGGACCAGCCGACGGCGATCTCGGCGATCAACTACCAACCGAAGACGCGTGCCCTGCACGACACGGCGATGCTGGAGATCCACAAGGTAGTCGGGCGCAACCACAACTTCGACTGGCACAACGTGGACGCCTTCGACGAGTGGGACACGATCAAAACGCAGGACATGATCGGCGGCATCTTCGACGCCATGGACAGGTTCCTGGGCAGCGTCGGGCTGGTAACGCTGGCGCTGGGAGCGATCGGAGTCATCAACATCATGCTGGTGGCGGTGGCCGAGCGTACGCCTGAGATTGGGCTGCGCAAGGCACTGGGCGCGACCAATCGCAGCATCATGTTCCAGTTCTTCGCCGAGGGCGCGTTCCTGACGCTGATGAGCGGAGGCATCGGGATGGCCGCGGCAGCGATATTGATGGCGGGGCTCCACCGACTGGACCTCTCCACCGGAGGATTCGATCCGCCGACGCTGGTACCGATGTCGGCCGCGATTGCCATCGGCTCGCTGGCGCTGGCGGGAATCATTGCGGGACTATATCCGGCGCGCAAGGCGGCGAGGCTGACGCCGGTGGATGCGCTGAGGAAAGAGTAAAAGAGTAAAGAGCTAATGACGGGCGACTTGCTCCGGATGGCGTTCAGCGCCATGCAATACAACCGGCGGCGCACAGCACTCACCATGCTCGGCATGGCGTGGGGCATCGCCACCGTGGTGCTGCTGCTGGCCTATGGTGACGGTTTTGGACGCGCGATCACCGCTATCTTCGAGAACTTCGGCGCCAAGTCTGTGGGCGTGTTTCCGGGCCGGACGTCGTTGCAGGCGGGCGGCAACAAAGCGGGAATGCCGATCCGGTTTACCGACGAAGATGTGGAACGGCTGCGCAACGTGGTGCCGCTGGTCCGGCACATTTCGCGGGAATCGGACAAGGATGCGACGGTATCGCACGAAGAGCGCGCTTTTACGCTTTCGGTAAGCGGGATCGATCCGCCGGCACAGTCGATATGGAACCTGAGCACCGCCGACGGCCGGATGCTGAACGACGATGACAACCTCTCCCGGGCGCGCGTGGCGCTGATCGGCTGGGAAGCGAAGCAGAAACTTTTCTCCGGCGCGCCGGCGGTGGGCGAGTCGCTGCGCATCAATGGCGTGACGTTCCAGATCATCGGCGTGTTGAACGCGCGCATGCAGGAGGGCGACAGCGACGACAACCGCATCATCTACATCCCGTTCAACTCCATGCAGGTGTTGCAGGACACGCATTACCTGCGCGGCATCTGGCTGGACTACGAAGGGATGGACCACGACAAGATCACCAAAACCATCCGCGAGAGCATGGCCATCGCGCACAACTTCAAGGCGGAAGACCAGAGGGCGATCTTCGTGTTCGATGCGCAGCGGCAGGTGGCGCAGTTCCAGATCATCGCCATGGGGATCAAGATCCTGATGGGATTCATCGGGACGCTGACGCTGGGCATCGGCGGCGTGGGGCTGATGAACATCATGCTGGTATCGGTGACGCAGCGGACCAAGGAGATCGGCGTGGAGAAGGCGCTGGGCGCGCGCAAGCGCGACATCCTGTTCCAGTTCCTCGCCGAAGCGCTGGTGATCACCGCGGTCGGCGGGATCTTCGGAATCATTCTCTCGTACGCGGTGTCGTTTTCGGTGGGAAAGCTGACGCTTTACAGCGCGCTGGCACAACACGCGGAAGCTGGCGACATCCAGTTGCTGATCGCGCCGAAGGTACTGCTGGTGGCGACGGCGATCCTGGCCTTCGTCGGCCTGTGCAGCGGCATGCTGCCGGCGGTGAGAGCGGCGAACCTGGATCCGATCGAAGCGCTGAGGTATGAGTAGCTAAGCGGCAGTTGCCTTCGGGCGACCACCCTTTTTCCCGTTTCGCCGGGCGGCGGCCGCCTTCGCCGCGCTCGTAGCGGATCCACCGAGACGACCGAGTTCCGCCATCCATTTTTTCGTGCCAAAGATGCCGTTCAGTATTCCAGGCACGTAGTGATCCACGTTGAGTTCCGGCCAATGCAAGCCACTTCCGCCGCCCAGCAGTTCGATTTTCGATAGGTTGCCCCTGGCAGCGTCTTCCAATCCCTCTAATTGCGTTCGCGGAATGGACACGATGACGCCGTCGCCCATTTCGATGACCACTCGGTCAGAACCACGGTCGTATTTGACCGCGCGGGCGAGCCTATCGTGGCGGGCGAATTCATTGGCACGTGCAATGGCCTCGCGGATTTGCTTGTCGGTCGTTACGACGCGATGAGCTGCTCTCTTACGCATGCATCTGCTCCCATAGCTGTACAAGTTCGTCGAAATGTTCTGCCGCTAAAGTGAGTATCCTTCGGACGTCAGACACTTTCGCGCTCCGCGGCCGGATCGCGTCCCGCCGAACCGCGAGAGCGACCGTGCCATCCTCGTTCAAAATGACGATTGCTTCTGTTACCGCATAAAACCCATGTACGTGCCTGGGATAGTGATCGTGCGGGTAGGCGACAAACATTACGCCTTCAAGTTTTATCGAGGACACACAGCATAATAACCCAAACGGCTTGGGTTTCCAAGATTTCTGGCAACAAAAGATGAGGCGCCCGAAAGGGGCGCCTCTGGTGTTTGGGAGTAGCGTTCGCTTACCGACGGTAGCCGCCGCCCCCGCCGAATCCCTGCTGGTAGCCGGCTCGGTAGCCGTCCTGGAAGGCGCGCTTGTAAGTCATCTTGTCGCCGTATGAGGAACTGTAGCCGTTGCTGCCGTTCTGATACGTCGAGCTGTAGGTTGGGCGGTTGCTATGTCCGGTGCTGCGGTCGGATTGGCCATAGCTCTGGCCCTGCTGGTAGCCGTTCTGGTATCCGATCTGCTGAGAGTTTCCGTACGCACCGTTCGGATACGCACCGCCGTTCGGATAGGTGTTCGGATACGCACCGCCGTTCGGGTAGGTGTTGGGATACGCACCGCCGTTCGGGTACGTGTTGGGATACGCACCGCCGTTCGGGTACGTGTTGGGGTAGTTGTTGGGGTAGTTGCCGGCATTACCGCGACCGGAGCGACGGTTGCCGTTGTTCTGTCCGTAACCGGTGCGATAGCCCGTCAGGTAGTCGCGCTCATTCCGGCGCGGTTGAAAGGAGCGGTTTTGGCTGCGGTCTTTCTCACCGTCGCGCAAGCCCTTGTTGTATTCCTTCTGGTCCTGGCCGTTCTGCTGCCAGCCCGAGCCGCTGTTGCCATTCTGGTTGCGCTGTCGCCAGACTTGGGCGCTGCCGATTCCGCAAAGTAGGAACATCAGCGCCGCCACAGTTGCGATTCGCATCGTTCTGGAAACCATGTCCTTACCTCCGTCCGCCGATCTCTTTCCTCAAGTCTGAAGCTGGAGGCCGGTCGGGGAAACTGTATAGAAAAAGTGGCTAGTCAATGAAACCCAAGCCCATAATCTTAGTTGCGCCCGCCCAGGTATCGGTTGCAGCGAGCGGGTATTTCTAATAGGCGCAGGGCCGAATTTTCAGCGGGTTACGAAGCGCCTGGATTAGCACGCAGGGTCGGTTGGCGTTCCCTCGCCGCCGAACAGCGGGCGCCCGGCCACGGCGCAGCGGAAGCCGTACACAGCGATGGCAACGATGAGCAGCAGATACGCCCAGGAGCGCGTGCCGTACCAGGCGCCGACACCTACGGCGGAAAGACGGGAAACCGCGCCTCCAAGCGAAAATGCCACGGCTGCGGCGAGTGGTCCCAGCAACGCGATCGGCAGAACGATGATGGCTACCGCGGGAAGCGTGAACAGCAGGGTGACGAGAGGCTGTCCGGAACTGAGAACGTCTTGAAAGCCGAGCACCAGCATCATCACTGCGGCGGCGGCCCAGCGATTTCGCAACAAGGCCCGGAATCCGGTGAATACGAACACGAACAGCAAGGCGACCAGGACGCCTTGCCACACTTGATTGAGAACCATTCCTGTTACTTCCGTCGTGGTACCGAGAAACTGGCGCGGCGGCATGCCGGGCAGTTCGCCCGGGAGGTTCAGCCACCACGCCAGGGCATTCTCACTCCCGCCAATCGTGTCGGCGGCAACTATGGCGAAGACGCCCAGCAGGATGTCGCGGCCCACCATTGGGTCGCTGAGACGTCCGGCGAGGACGCGCGTCCAGGAAACCAGCATGTGCGGCGCGGTGCGGCGGACCATCGGTTCCACCGCAACGTAGGCGACCCAGGCGAGCGCTCCGAATAGCAAGCCTATCCCGATGTCTTGCAGAAAGATAAAAAACAACGCGCGTGTGTTGGAAGGGAAATAGTTCAACAAAAACTGAGTCAGCACAAACGTAACGAGGACGAACACGGCGATCCGCCAGGCCCCGGCCAGGTCGCCGCGTCCTGTGCGCACGTTGCGGCGCGCCAGGAATCCGCAAATGGCGGGAAGCAGGAGGACAAGAAAAATCTGGAACGCCGTCGACGCATTTTCGGAGCGTTGTTGCTCGGCTGTGCGCCCGGCGCCCGGTGGGGTCGTCCACGGGTACATCACCATGAACATGACCGGTTGCCCGTGGAAGGAAGCGGCATCCACATGGACTCTCGTATTGTCCCGCTGCCCGTCCCAGCCAATACGCGCGTCAAACGCGAAGGGCGGAACAACCTTGGAAGGCGAAACCTGGAATTGCGAGATCTCGAGTCCCGCATCTGCAAAGAGCGCGGACCAGTTGGCTGGTCCGCTGGCGGGAGCATCCGGTTCTGTGCGCGGCGGGACGATGTACAGCGTTCGCAATTCGCCGGAACCATCCAGGGTGATCGAAAGCATGCTCGGAGTCGTGAGCGGCGGGTTCTCGGCGTTGATGTTGCCCGCTCCGCCCAGCGGCACTAGCGGCTGTGGGCTGGAAAGGTAATGAAAGATGTAAGGCGACGGCCGGACATTGCGGAGGTTGCGCACGCGCGCCGGGGAAGGTTCGTGCTGCGACTGGTAGCGCAGGTAATTCACGGCGGGCTCGGTCCAGGAATACTGGTCCACGACATTCGCGGTGTAGCCGGCGTGCCGCGCGTATTGTTGCGCGCGGTCGCTGAGGGCGTCGGGAGTTTTCTGCATGGGCGCGAGCGCCGCCAGGTCCCCGCGGTGTGCCAGCGGCATGTAGGCCGCGAGCAGCGCCAGGATTCCGAGGAAAACCAGCAGCGCGTTGCGCGGGCTGATGCCAGCTTCAGCCCCGGCGGCCGCAACCATCTCGGGCGAGGGCGTTTCTCCGGCGGCCAGCGCGGCAGCCAGCGGGTCGCCACCGGGAAGCGCAGCCGCCACCTGCTGTGGCGAAGCCGGGCGGAGCTTCGGGTCTTTTTGAAGACAGCGCAGAATCGCGCGTTCGATGGCGGGATCGATTTCTCCGACCACCGATGACGGAGTCCTCGGCTGCGATTCCAGGTGCGCGCGGCGCCAGTCGGCCGTGCTCTCGGCTTCGAACGGGCGCTTGCCGGTAAAGATTTCGTAGAGCACCAGGCCGAGCGAATAAATGTCGCTGCGGACGCTGGCTTGTCCGCCTGCTAGCTGCTCGGGCGCCATGTAGGCGGGCGTACCCGCCAGTTCGCGCTTGCCCATCGCGAGATCGACGGGAAGCGCGAGGCCGAAGTCGGTGATGCGCGCCCGCCCGCGCCCGTCGAGCATGATGTTGGCCGGTTTCAGGTCGCGGTGAAGAAGTCCGGAGTCATGCGCGGCGGCCAGCCCGGCGCAGATCTGGTGCGCGATCTCCAGCGCCTTGTCGGGCGAGAGGCGTCCGATGCGGCGCAGCAGCGACGCCAGGTCTTCGCCGTCGATGTACTCCATGGTGTAGAAGTGGCGGCCGTCCACCTCCCCGATGTCGTATACGCGGCAGACGTTGGGATGCGAAACCTGGCGTGCGTTGCGGACTTCGGTATAGAGCATGTCGAGCAGCGTCGCGTCGTTCTCGAGCGCGGCGGGCAGGAATTTCAACGCCACCGGCTGGCCCAGGGTGAGGTCATCAGCACGATAGACCTCGCCCATGCCGCCGCGTCCGAGCAGGGCGATGATGCGATAGCGGTCGGAGAGGACCGCTCCCGGCGCAAATCCGCCGTGAATCGATGAATCCGAACGATGGGAAGACGTGCCCGAGCCGGAAGAGGCGCGCGGTGTGCGGTCCACTGTGCCCATGGTGACGTCGTCAGGCGAACTGGACGGACGTCCGCAGGAGGAGCAGAAGCGGGCGTTCTCGGCGACCGGCGCGCTGCATGTAGGGCAGGTGGGCATGCGCGGGAGAGTTTAACGCATGGAAGGGGCGCAGAGTTACGTCTTCAGTTCCGGTGTGGCGGCGAGCAGCGATTGGGTGTAGGGATGCGCGGGGGCGGTGGTGATCTGTGCGGTGTCGCCTACTTCGACGATCTGGCCGCGGTACATGACGGCGATGCGTGTAGCCAGGTAACGCACCACCGGCATGGAGTGCGAGATG
>Ga0208355_1001347_pt1 | contig 10743 bp, 7 predicted proteins | sample NGESurdeep072012_6_FD_184458 | JGI IMG/M metagenome (GOLD analysis project Ga0208355, IMG submission 184458) | Arctic peat soil microbial communities from Barrow, Alaska - NGEE Surface sample 210-3 deep-072012 (SPAdes) | ecosystem: Environmental > Terrestrial > Soil > Wetlands > Peat ... | reverse complement strand
CCCGGCAATCTCAGCAAAAAAATACTGTTAAAACTTCCAATTTTTACGACTTTATGCTCGCAAGGCTCGCGAAGAAAGCGAGCGATCCAACGGTCGGAAGATGTAAATGCGAATTAACCTGGGCGCGCGGGCTTCGCAGGAAGGAAGTTGAACCGCCGGAGCGATCGACTCGCCCCGGCGGTCTCGTCATCGGGATCGGGATGGCCCGCTTACATGCCGGTGCCGGTCAGGCTCACATTATGCGGGCTGGCTCCATCGCCAACCGCGCTGACGCCAAGCGTCGCACTCTCGGCTCCAACGATGCTCGGCGTGAACTTCAGCAGGTAAGTGCAATGCGCGCCGCCGCCCGCCAGCGTCGCCCCGCAGGTCCCGCCCGTCACCGCGAAATCGCCCGGATTGGTCCCACCGACGCTTTCGCTTATCGTCAGCGTCGCGCTGCCGTTGTTGGTTACCGTCACCGTCTTGTTCGTCGAGGAATGACCCGACGCGATGATCCCGAAAGCCAGGCTTGTCGGAAGCGCCTTGAGCGGCGTAAGTCCGGTTCCAGTCAGGGCGACTGCGGGCGGACCCCCATTGGGGTCTTCTGCAACTGCGATCGAAAGCGTGCCGCTCTCCGCACCCTCCGCGCTGGGCGTGAACGTCACCGCGTAGGTGCAGCTCGTCAACGCCGCCAGCGAACCGCCGCAGCTCCCGCCCGTAACCGCGAAGTCGCCCCCGTTGGCCCCGCCGATGCTCGTTCCGGTCAGGGTGATAGGCCCGCTGGTGGCTTTGTTGGTCACCGTGATGCTCAGCGTCTTGGAGGCCGCCTGGTAAACGTTGCCGAACACCATCTTCGTCGCCGACAGGGATTCGGGAATGGTTTCCGCCGCGCTGAATGAAACCGTATACGGACTCAGCGGGTCGGGGCTGTCGGTAACCGTCATGGTCGCCGATTCGGTACCCACCGCGGTCGGAGCGTAAGTAACGTACAGCGAGCAGCTCGCCTTCGCCGCCAGCGTCGAGGTGCAGGTGCCGCCCGTGACGCTGAAATCGCCGGCGTTGGGTCCGCTGAACCCTTCGCTCAGCGAAACCGCGACGGTCTGATAGTTGTACACGGTCACCCCTTTGACCGCCTTGGAGCCGTCCTTCACGCTGCCGAATCCGTAGCTGGCGAGCGAGAGTTTCATCGTGATCGTGCCGGTGCCGGAAAGCGCCACGCTCTGCGGGCTGGTTAAGGTGTTGTCGTTGAGCGTCAGTGTCGCGCTGCGAGCGCCGAGTGCGTTCGGCGTGAAGCCGATCGCGATCGTGCAGGTCAGGCCCGGCCCTAGTCCGCCCGGCGGGCAGGTCGTGGCTCCGGTGGCGGCGAATTCAGCCAGGTCGTTCGAAGTGACGCTGTAAATGAACAGCGGCGCATGCCCGGTGTTCTTGACCGTGAGGTTCTTGGTGACCGTGTCCCCGACGGGAGAGCTGGGAAAAGCAACCGAAGCCGGCACGGAAATGGATGTCGTCGGCGTCGCAGTCGCAGTGCTAGTCGATGTTGCAGTGTCGGTCGCTGTCGCCGTGGCAGTTTCTGTCGCGGTTGCAGTCGCCGTCGCGGTTGCGGTGGCAATATCCGTTGCCGTGGCCGTCGCGGTCGCGGTAGGAGTTGCGGTCGGCGTCGCAGTGGCAGTCACCGTTGGTGTAGCTGTCGCAGTTGGTGTAGCTGTCGCAGTTGCAGTCGCAGTCGGCGTGGCGGTCGGGGTTGGCGTGGCGGTCGGGGTTGGCGTGGCGGTCGGGGTTGGCGTGGCGGAAACTACGTTAAGGGTCGCGTAGCCCGACGCGGTGCCGCCGCAAGTCAGCGCGTAGGTATAGGTTCCGTTTGCAGTCGGGGTAATCGTGGCAGATCCGGAATATATTGCGCCCGACAACGTGCCGGTCTGCTGCCCGCTCCATGTTCCGGCGCCGGTCGCGCCGCCTTGCACGAAGGCGTAGCACTGTTGCTGCGTGGTAGAGGGTGCGGGGGACACGTCCCAGGAGAGGGTGACCGAATTGCCCGGCTGGATTTGGGAGTTGGACAGTGACAACTGCACGGGCGCGGCGAGCGCGGGTGACACAGCCAGCTTGAAGGCTGTACCTCCGGCAGCTCCGCCATTCGCCGCCGAATCTCCGTCTCCGAAAAAATTGGTGTCTCCGTAGAAATTGCCGTCGCTGCCCTGTATCAGGCCCGCAAGAGGCGCGCCGCCATCGGTGCAGAGTGTAGAGCCTATGTGCTGGCTGCAGAAGTTATAGATGGTAGTGAGGGTGCCCGAGGCGGTGACCGAGAAGACGGTACCGCCGAAAGCGCCACCGCTACCGCCGCCGAAAGTCGTGCCGTAGAAATTGAGGTCGCTGCCCTCAATCACGCCGGTGGGAATGTCGCCGTCGGTGCAACTGCTGCCTTTGCTGCAGAAGCTGTACAGGGTGGTGAGGGTCCCCGATGGGGTAATCTTGAAAAAAGTGCCGGCTGACACTGTTTTATTGCTGCCTCCCCTCTCAGTAGTACCGTAGAAGTTCCCGTCGGTGCCCTCGACAAGGCCTGCGACACCCTGAGGGGTTGCGCCGTCGGTGCAGGCGGTGCCGCCTTGGCTGCAAAAGCTGTAAAGGGTGGTAAATGTGAAAGAGGGCGAGGGGGACATCTTGAAGACGGCGCCTTTGGCATTCGCGCCGCCGGCGTAAGTGGTGCCGTAAAAATAGCCGTCGCTGCCTTGGACGAGGCTGGCGTCAGGATTCTCGCCGTCCGTGCAACTGGTGCCGCCCTGGCTGCAGAAGTTGTACAGCGTCGAATGGGTGCCAGCCGGCGTGATCATGTAGATCGTGCCGCCCCCATTGCTGCCGCCGCCGTTAGTTGCGCCGTAGAAGTTGCCGTCGCTGCCAAAGGTCAAGCCGCCGACAGGGTCGGAGCCGTCAGTGCAAGAGCTGCCACCAGTGCTGCAGAAACTGTAAAGCGTGGTCAGAGTGCCGGCGGAAGTGATTCTGAAAACCGTCCCATACACATTTGCTCCGCCTTCTTCCGTGGTGCCGTAGAAGTTACCGTCTGGACCCTCGATAAGAACCCGAGGGATGACACCGTCGGTGCAATTAGTTCCGCCCAAGCTGCAGAAGCTGTAGAGGGTGGTGTGCGTGCCCGAAGGGGTGATTTGGAAAACGGTGCCGGCGCCACCAGTGACCGGGTCGACGGCACCTCCCGCCAGAGTGGTGCCATAGAAGTTGCCGTCGTGCGCTTGCACCAAGCTGGCACCGGGGGTCGAGCCGTCCGTGCAGTTGGTACCGCCCTGGCTGCAGAAGGAATAGAGAACCGAATCGGTGTAGGTTACGGCACGGGCGGAGGGGGCTCCGACCGCGAGCATCGCGAGCGAGGTCAGCACGAGGAATGCGAGAAGCTTCTCCGACTTCCGCTTCAGGACAAGTCTTACGCGAATACGAGCGGCGAGAAACGCCAAGAATCCCCCCTCAAACCGCCTTTCGCTCATCGTCGCCCCCCCTCGTGGTGCTAACAGGGAGTCAGGCTCTTACCAGATTGATATGTCCCCGTAAAGCGGAATACTGCGCAGCAATGTAATTTTGCGCTAACTATAGGTCAAATAAATTGTCTCCAACGGGTACACATGAACGCCATGAGTTTCGATCGCCACCATCTCAGAGCCACACGCTCCTAAGGCTGGCTAGGTCCGCATTTGTTTATGAGTTTTTGTGTTCCGAGGGTTTGCAGGGGCTACCCCTGGCCGTGGCGACGGCAGCGCAGTATTAAGCCGTTGGCAGGGGCCGCGCCCGCCAACGGCGGGCGGCCTTAATACTGGGTGCAGGGCTCAGCCCTGCCCCTGCACCCAATGTTAAAACAAATCGGCCCCGCCGCGGGATGCGGGCGGAGTTTCACCTGAGTACTCGAAGGGCGTTGTTAGAAGGGTAAGGGGGGAGGCTGTACGATGGCTCAGGTGGCTCTTTGCGAATGCGGGAAGGGACCGGCGCCTACTTTTGCTGTATCAGTTCGATCTTGTAGCCGTTGGGATCCTCGATGAAGGCGATGGGAGTGGTGCCGTGCTTCATCGGGCCGGGCTCGCGCACGATGTTGACGCCCTTGTCCTTCAAGTCGGCGCAGGTTTTGTAGATGTCGTCGACGCCGAGCGCGATGTGTCCGTAGGCGGTGCCGATCTGGTACTTCGAGGTTCCCCAATTCCAGGTCAACTCGAGCACCGCGGTTTCGTTCTCGGCGCCGTAGCCGACGAAGGCGAGGGTGAACTCGCCGCCGGGGAAGTCGTGCTTGCGGATGAGTTTCATCCCGAGCTTGTCGCAGTAGAACTTGAGCGACTCGTCGAGGTTGTTGACCCGGAGCATCGTGTGCAGAAGGCGCATGCGGTTATCCAATCGTTCCCGGAGTCCGATTTTCCGCAATCGCGAAAGTATTGTCAAACGGCCCCGTGCCTTTGCAGAGCGCGGATCGAATGTTTTAAGTTCAAGCGCGAAGTGCGCCCTGCGGTCAGTGGGGAGATCGTCATAGCCGGTGCAGGCCATCGAGCCGTGGCAGGAGAAATGCGCGATGGATTTCAATTTCAATCCCGAAGACGAAGCGTTCCGGATGGAGTTTCGCGCGTGGCTGGACGCCAACAAGCAGTTTGCGCCGCGCTCGCGCGAGATGTTGATGGCCGAGGGCAAGAACGCGTTCGAGGAGCAGAAGCGCTGGGCGAAGAAGATGGCCGAAGGCAGATGGCTCGCGCCGAACTGGCCGGTTCAGTATGGAGGGCGCGGCGCCGGTATCCTGCAGACGATCGTCTATAACGAGGAACTCGCGCGGGCCGGCGTCGCCGCGCCGATGATCGGGATGGGCACCACCATGTTCGGGCCGACGCTGTTGCATTGGGGGACCGAGGAGCAGAAGCAGCGTTTTATCCCGCCGATAATGAAGGCCGAAGAAGTCTGGTGCCAGGGATATTCCGAGCCGGGTTCGGGCTCCGACCTGGCCTCGCTGCAGACACGCGCGGTCGAGGACGGCGACTACTTCGTCGTCAACGGGCAGAAAGTGTGGACGACGATCGCGCAGTACGCCGACTGGATCTTCCTGCTGGTGCGCACGGATCCCGACGCGCCCAAGCATAAGGGAATCAGCTACCTGATGGTCGATATGCACAGTCCCGGGGTGACCGCCCGGCCGCTGGTGCAAATCACGGGCAACAGGGGTTTCAACGAGGTTTTTTTCGAAGACGTGCGGGTGCCGAAGAAAAATCTGGTCGGCGAGAAGAACCAGGGCTGGCAGGTGGCAATCACGACGCTGATGTTCGAGCGATCGGGCGGCGGCGGCGATCGCGGCGTGCTTATGCAATGCCGCGAGCTGGTGGAGCTTGCGAAATCGCTCCCGCGCAACGGCGCATCGGCGTGGGATGACGCGAGCGTGCGCCAGAAAATCGCCGAGTTCTACAGCGAGGCGATGGCGCTGCGTTACACCGGTTATCGGCAGCTGACGCGCCGGCTGAAGGGGATACCGCCGGGGCCGGAAGGATCGATGATGAAGCTGTGCGGCACGGAGCTGAACTTGCGCATTCAATTGTTCGCGATGGAGCTGCTCGGGCCGTACAGCCAGCTCGAATTCAACGCGCCGTTCGCAGTTGACAAGGGCAAGTGGTCGTTCAGGATGCTGGCGGCGCGCGGCGGCACGATTGCGGCGGGCAGCAATCAGATACAACATAATATTATCGGTGAGCGTGTGCTCGGACTGCCCAAGGGCTGAGGCGCGCGCGAGCCGGGAATCAACGGAGAAGGCATTCAATCGATGGACTTCAACTATACGCCGGAAGACCAGGCATTTCGCACCGAAGTGCGCGCGTGGCTCGAAGCAAACAAGAAATTCGCTCCGCCGCCGAGCAATATCATGGCCGACGAGGCCGAGGGCGACTGGGAGGCCCGCGTCAACTGGCACAGGAGGCTCAACGAGGGCGGTTGGGTGGCAGTCAACTGGCCCAAGGAATACGGCGGGCGCGGCGCAACCGTCATGCAGCGGCTGATCTATCGGGAAGAACTGAGCCGGCTCGGGCTCAACGAGCCGATGATCGGGATGGGAATCAACCTGATCGGTCCTACGCTGATACATTGGGGGACCGAGGAACAGAAGAAAAATCATATTCCGAAAATTCTCAAAGCCGAGGAAGTCTGGTGTCAGGGATACTCCGAGCCGGGCGCGGGCTCCGACCTCGCCTCGGTGCAGACACGTGCAGTTGACGATGGCGACGACTTCGTCGTCAACGGGCAGAAGACGTGGACCTCGATTGCGCAGCATGCAGACATGATCTTCGCGCTGGTGCGCACCGATCCCGCCGCGCCCAAGCACAAGGGAATCAGCTACCTGCTGATCGATATGCACAGCCCCGGCGTAACGGTGCGTCCGCTGGTGCAGATGACGGGCGGCAAGGGCTTCAACGAAGTGTTCTTCGAAGATGTCCGCGTGCCGAAAAAAAATATCCTCGGCGAGTGCAATAACGGCTGGCAGGTCGCGATGACCACGCTGCTGTTCGAGCGCGGTGGCGGCGGCGGCGAAGGCGCGATGGGCGAGGTCTATGAGCTGGCCAGGCTCGCCAAGCGCATCCCGCGCAGCGGTGACGGTTCGACGGCGTGGGACGATTCGAGCGTGCGCCAGAAAGTTGCGGAGTTCGCCGCCGAGGCGCAGGCGCTCCGATACACCGGCTATCGGCAGCTGACGCGCCAGTTGAAGGGACTGCCGCCGGGGCCGGAAGGTTCGATGATGAAACTGTGCGGCACGGAGCTCGCGCTCAAGATTGCTCTTTACGCGATGGAACTGCTGGGGCCATACAGCCAGCTGGAATTCAACGCGCCGTTCGCGGTTGACAAGGGCAAGTGGTCGTTCAGAATGCTCGCGGCGCGCGGTCCCACGATTTACGCCGGGACCAATCAGATCCAGCACAACATTATCGGCGAGCGCGTACTGGGTCTGCCCAAGGCCTAGCGCACACGAAAATCGAAGAGCGTCTTCGCGTGCGTGATGCCCGCATCACGCACGTTTTTTTTCACTGTTCACTGTCCACATCTGTTTCGCCCGAATGACTTTACTGTTACGGCATTTCGTGGCAGTGTCGCGCGAACGCGCGCACAAAAACGTCGGAACACTGATTAGCAACCAGGATGCTGCTGCAACTAACCGCCTATGCCTACTTCGACTTCCTGCAGCAGTTCGCTTCGCTGGTTCGCGACCCGGTCGGCTACGGCGTCGGAGTGCCGCGCGGCGACGGCCGTCCGGTCCTGCTGATTCCCGGATTCACCGCGGGCGATTGGTCGCTCGGCACGATGGCGCGATGGCTCGGGCGCGTCGGATACCGTCCCTATCTGTCGGGAATCGATCTCAACGTCGGATGCCCGCGGCGCAAGATGGAACTGGTGGGATGGCGGGTGGAAAAGATTGCGCGCGAATCCGGCCAGCGCGTGACAATCATCGGGCATAGCCTGGGCGGCGTATTGGGCCGCGCAATCGCCGCGGCAAACCCCGCAAACGTGCGCCAGGTGGTGGCGCTTGGCTCGCCGATTCGCGACGGATGGGCGGGAGTACACGATCGAATCCGTCCGGCGTTGCAGGCGATCCAGTCGTTCTGGCAGACGGTTTCCGACGAGCCCGAGAGCTGCGGCACGTCCGAATGCTCATGCGCATTCGCCGCCGCGGTGTTCGCGCCGACCCCGGGGAAGAGCCGCTTCAGCGCCATCTACACGCGCCGCGACGAGATCGTGCAATGGCAATCGTGCATCGACGATGCGGGATCCAATTTTGAAGTCCCGGGACTGCACGCGAGCTTGATAGTCAATCGCGAGGTTTACCGAATCCTCGGGTCGATCCTTGCAGAAGCCCCAGGTGAGAGCGCCGCCGCTTGAACCTTACCCGCCCGCCCATTCGCCAACAAAGCCTGACGCGTATCGCCGGCACAAGATTGTCGGTGGATTGGAAAATGGTAATATCGGGCCATTGTTGATGGCTGCAAGGAGAAGAGAATGATCAGATACGCACTGGTCGCGGTTGCCGCCGTTTTTGTAGTCGCGTGCAATTCTTCGCCGTCACAAACCCCCGAAAATACGGTCGGCGGCGCCAACGTAGCTTCTTCCGCGCAAGCGCCGATGGCGAAGGCGGCGACAAGTCTTTCGCTGGACTGGGGTAAGAAAGGGCAAGCCGGCCAGGTCGCGATCGCTGACGTATTGAGCTACAGCGGCTCGAAACCGACGATCACCGCGCCGGCCGGCTGGCAAATGATTCGCGACGATTCCACTTTAACCACGCGGCAGTCGCTGTATTGGCATGCGATCCAGGCGAACGACGCCGGCACGGCGGCGTGGGCATTCAGCGGGCCGGTCGATGCGCAAGGCGCGATCGTGTTGCTGGACAATGTCGCGTCAGCCGCGCCGGTGGATATGACCAGCGGCAACACCGGCACTGGCGGCACGGTGACGGCCAAGTCGATTGCGACGACCAGCGACGGGGACCTTATCCTTGCTTTCAATGCGACTGATTTTGGCGCCTACCGTCATACCGCCTGCACAAAATGTGACGGACTGAATCCAACGCTGCCACCCGACGTGATGGTGGTCTTGAATCACGAGTCCACCGCGCTCGAATATTGGATTCTGGCGAACTATCAGAATCAGATGGGAGACACCGAGCCTCAAGCCAGCGCCGTTCCACAGTTTTTCAACTGGGTCGCTGCGCAAGTGGCGATAAAACGGGGCGTGGCGACGTCTCCGACACCGTAACTCATGTCGCCCGAAAGGGATCCAACCCCACCGCAGAGCTTGAAGCCATGCGCTCGACCACACAGATGAAGCGAACCGACTCAAGCGCGAGCCGCCTCCGTGAATAGCAGGGCGAGCGATGAAGCTCGACGCATTTTCCGTCTCGACGCGCGTGAATTCGCGTGGGTCGCAGTTGGGTCGCTGGTGTTCGCGGCGGTGTTCTTTTACCCGATCCTATGCGACATCAAATACCTCGGGCCGGGCTTGCATGATTGGCTGGTTGCGGCGCCGCATTTCAGCAACCTGACCCAACTTCCTATTAACAACGACTCCGACCTGTTCGACCAACTTCGTTGGGTGCCCTACTATACGCTGACACATTACCATCAGTGGCCGTTCTGGAATCCCTACAAATGCGGCGGGATGTCGATGCTGGGCAATCCGGAATCGGGCGTCGTCACTCCGTTTCTGCTGATTTACCTGATGGGTGGGTTGCTGACCGGAATCTTCCTTGAAATTTATCTGCATATCGCGATTGCGTTCGTCGGTGGCTATGTGCTGGGGCGCGAGCTTGGGCTGCGCCCTGTGGCCTGCATCGTGCTGGCGGGTATGTTCCCCTCGAGTTCGTGGCTGCCGCTTCATATCGCGTTTGGTCATCTGAACTTTCTTTCGGCCGCGTATTTGCCGTGGATTATCGCGATGCTGCTGGCGGCATGCCGGTTGGGACAAGCATTTCCGGCCGCGATCGGCGGGTTGTTCTGCGCGCTGACCCTGACCGAAGGCAATTACGCATTCCCTTTTGCAGTGATCCTGGTTGCGATCGTCGCGACCACGCTTGCAGTAACCACGCTGAGTGTGCGGCCGCTGATAATGGCGGCGATAATCGGTGTATTCGCGGTCGCCTTTTCCGCCCTCAAATTCATACCTGTCGAAGAAATGCTGAGGCTTCATCCGAGGGATTTTGGCGCCTCATGGCTTAGCTGGAAGGGCGCAATGATCTCGCTCTTTTCAAGAGACCAGGACGCTTACGCTCCGAGTCCCAGCGTTTGGTATATGGTTGAGTATGGAGGCTACCTCGGTGCGCCCTTCATCGCGTTTGCGCTAGCAGGGACGGTCTCGGGACCGCGGCGCGCTTTTCCATTCGTTCTCGGAGCCGTGGTTTTCTTTCTGCTGTTTATGGGTGACACCGGGCCGCATGCGCTAGTCACCTACCTTCGCGAATTGCCGTTGGGAAGCAACATTGGGATATGCGGCCGCTGGGTGATTCCGCTGGTGTTCTGTGTCGGCATACTGGCGGCGCTTGGTGCACAATTTCTGTGCGATCATTGGGGACGCTGGGGCCCGCGAACTGCGGTTGTGCTGTTGACCATCGGGCTGGTCGATGCGTGGGTAGTCGGGTCGCCGAACTACCGCTATCTCTTTCACTATCACTTCGATCGCCCGCCGTTTTCCGGATCGTTCCGTCAGTTCTGGGTGGAAACGCCGATTTTTATGACCTATATAGCCGAGGCAAATATGGGTTCAGTAAATTGCAAGGCCTTCGGCTATTACGTACCGAACGACGGTATTTTGGCGTACAACCAAAAAGGATATCGCGGCGAATATTGGCTGACGGATCCCGGCACTGTTTCTCAGACGAAATGGACACCGAACCGTTTGTCCCTTGATGTTTCGGCGACTGCCCCGACGACGTTAGTGATCAACCAGAATTTCGATATCGATTGGCACTTGGAATCCGGAAACGGCACGATGACCTCCGACCACGGGCGGTTGGCAGTCGAGGTTCCGGCGGGTCATCAACGACTAACTCTGTTCTACCGGCCTCAGCATATCGTGCTGGCTTTGCTTATGACTTTAGGAGGCTTGGTTGCGTTCGTACTCTTGTGGTGGTGGGAGCGTTCGCCGGCCGGACGCGGTCAAGCCGCGGATGATGCTGCTAGTGGCCTGTAACAGTCGAATTGGTACTGGGCGCAGTTCGCAGAGTCATTGGGCGCGTGGGGCTATATGAACTGGCATGCGAACTATTTCACTGTT
>Ga0208355_1001342_pt1 | contig 10772 bp, 9 predicted proteins | sample NGESurdeep072012_6_FD_184458 | JGI IMG/M metagenome (GOLD analysis project Ga0208355, IMG submission 184458) | Arctic peat soil microbial communities from Barrow, Alaska - NGEE Surface sample 210-3 deep-072012 (SPAdes) | ecosystem: Environmental > Terrestrial > Soil > Wetlands > Peat ... | reverse complement strand
CGGCTCGACGGCGCCGTCGCCGCTGCCATCATGAGCATCCAGGGCGTCAAGGGCGTGGAGCTCGGGCTCGGCTTCGCCCAGACCCGCCTGCTCGGCTCCGAGGTCCACGACGTGATCGACGGCCGCGACGCGAGCGGCGCGTGGATCCACCGGTCGAACAACGCGGGCGGCCTCACCGGCGGCATCACGAACGGGCAGCCGCTGGTGGTCCGCGGGGCGGTGAAGCCGATCTCCACGCTGGCGCGACCGCTGCCGTCGGCCGACCTCGTGAGCGGCGCGACAGTGGAGAAGGCCCACTACGAGCGCTCGGACATCAGCGTCGTCCCAGCAGCGGGCGTGATCGGCGAGGCGATGGTGCTCCTGACGCTGGCCGGGGCCGTGCTCGAGAAGTTCGGCGGCGATTCGCTTGCCGAGGTCTTGGACAACCTGGCGCGCTACGTCGAGCGGATCACCCACCTCCCGGGGTCCGGCGGCGATGACGGGGTGGCGAACGCGGGGGCGCCCGGCGGCCCCGGATCCGGAGCCGCCGGGTCCGGCGGCGACGACTGAGAGGGCACCCGTGGACCTGGTGCTCGTCGGGCTGCCCGGGAGTGGCAAGAGCGCGGTCGGACGCCGCCTCTCGCGTCGCCACGAGGCGACGTTCGTCGACCTGGACGAGGAGATCGAGCGGGACGCCGGCCGGCCGATCCAGTCCATCTTCGCCGAGGAGGGCGAGCAGGGCTTCCGGGACCGCGAGCGCCGCGCGGTCGAGGCCCTCGGGCCTGCCGACCCGCGACCTGGCCTGACCCGGGTCATCGCGACCGGCGGTGGCGCCCCCGTGGACCCGCGGAATCGGTGGCGCCTCTACCGCGGCCGGCTGGCAGCGTGGCTGGATGCCCCGCCCGAGATCCTGGCCCAGCGGGTCCTGAGGTCGCCCGTGCCGCGGCCGCTGCTGAGCGGGCGTGACGCCGTCGCCACGATGCGCGGCCTTGCCGGGACACGCGCCCCCTTCTACGGGCCGGCGATCCGCGTGAACGGCATCGTGGGGCTAGCGGGAATCGTCGAGGCGCTCGAGCGACATCTCGATGACCCGATCCGGGACGGAACCCTGCTCCTCCGCGCCGAGACTGCCCAGGGCAGCTACGAGCTGGGTGACGGCACGGCGGCGGCCGGGGTCGTGGCGGTGCTTGGCGGCCTGGAGGCGCGGCGCGCGATCCTCGTCTCAGAGCCGCGGGCGTGGGAGGTCGCTGGCGCGGCGCTGGCGGACGCGCTCTGCGCCGCCGGGATCCCGACCGAACGGATCCTGCTCCCGCGCGGAGAGGACGCCAAGCGCCTGGGCGTGATCGAGGACGCCGCCCGCCAGCTGGCGGGGCTGCGGGCCGAGCGCACCGACCCGATCGTCGCGATCGGCGGCGGGGCACTCGGCGACGCGGCCGGGTTCCTGGCCGCGACCTGGCTGCGAGGGGTCCCTCTGGTCCAGGTCCCGACGACGCTGGTCGCCCAGCTGGACAGCTCGATCGGCGGCAAGACGGCGGTCGACCTTCCGGAAGGCAAGAACCTCATCGGCGCATTCCACCAGGCCGCAGCGATCGTCACGGACGTGGCGTTCCTTCGGACGCTGGAGCCACGCGAGCTGCGCGCCGCGCTGGGTGAGGCCGTAAAGATGGGAACGCTGGGCGACGAGCGGCTCCTTGAGCTCCTGGAGTCCAGTGGGCCCGCCCTCGCGGCCGGCGATTCGGATGCCTTCGCCTCGGGAGTGATGGCCGAGCTCGTCGAGCGCTGCGCGATGGCCAAGATCGAGGTCGTCACCGCCGACGAGCGCGAGCAGGGCGGACGGATCTCGCTGAACCTGGGGCACTCGCTGGCGCACGCGATCGAGACGGTTGCCGCATTCCGCGGGATCCTGCACGGCGAGGCCGTGGCGTACGGGCTTCGAGCTGCCCTCCGGATCGGCCTCGCGGTCGGCGTTACCCCGCCCGAACGTGCCGAACGGGTCGAGGCGCTCCTGGACGGGCTGAAGCTCGGAAGCGCGCCGCTCCCCTACCCGGTCGGCGCGGTGCTGGATGCGGTCGCGGCGGACAAGAAGCACCGCGGCGGCCAGCTCCGCTGGGTGCTCGCGACGGCCCGGGGCTGGACGGTCCGGGCCGACATCCCTGCGGACGTCGTGGCGGCGGCGGCCGGGAGCGTGCTGGCGGGCAGGCCGGCCCGGGTCGGCGCATGAGCGGGACGGTCGAGCGCAGGCCGCTCCGCCTGCTCGTGCTGAACGGCCCGAACCTGGACCTGCTGGGCGAGCGCGAGCCGGCGATCTACGGGCGCGAGACGCTCGCCGAGATCAACGCCGGGATCGCCGCGCGGGCCGCGGAGCTGGGGATCGCGGTGGACTTCTTCCAGTCGAACCACGAGGGCGTGCTGATTGACCGGCTCCACCGGCGCGACTTCGACGCCGCGATCGTGAACGCGGCCGGGCTCACGCACACCTCGGTCAGCCTGCGGGACGCCCTGCTGGCGGTGGAGCGGCCGTTCGTGGAGGTGCATCTCTCTGACCCCGCGACGCGCGAGCCGTTCCGGCGCGTCAACTTCCTCGCGGACGTGGCGGTGGCCCGGTTCGTGGGCCTGCGTGCCCACGGGTACACGCTCGCGCTCGAGGAGCTGGCTCGCCGGTGGACCGCGGACCTCATTCCCGCACGCGCCTGGGACGGGGAGGACGCGAATGGGTGAGCGTCGGCCTGATCAGGCGGGCACGGAGTCTGCGAACGGCGCGGCTCCGCAGGGTGATCCCACCACGGAGGCGCTCGCTCCCCTCCGGGACCGGATCGACGCGATCGACCACGAGATCGTGGCGCTCCTCAACGAGCGCGCCCAGATCGCGCTCGAGATCGGCCGCGTCAAGCAGGAGACCGGCCGCCGGACGGTGCGCGACGCGGCCCGGGAGGCACAGGTCCTGGAGCGGGTGACGAGCGCGTCCGCGGGGCTCTTCCCGGAACCGGAGCTCGTCGCCCTGTACCGGAAGCTCATCGCGGCGACGCGCCGCGTGCAGCACGCCCAGAAACGGGAGGGCCGACCTGGCGCGGTCGGGGGGGTCGACGATGGACCGAGGGACGCCGTCAAGGAGGCACCGCGAGGCCGATGACGCGGAAGAAGCGCCCCGCACTGGGCGCGACGATCGGTGGAATCCTCGTCGGCTTCGACCAGCAGGTGTTCAAGACAGTGCCGCCCGCAGTGGAGAGCGTCCATCACGCACGCCCGGACGCCCCTGTTCCCACGAAGGACGGAGGGCTCATCGTGATCCTCCCGCCGGAACCGCGAGATGCCGAGGCGCGCGACGCAGGCGAGGGACCAGACTCCTCCGAGTGAGTGATCGATCCCGCATTCGGGCCGACCCGAACGCGCGCGTTCGCTCACAGCCTCCCGTCGCGTCCGTCCAACCCGTCAGCGTGCAGCCGCTGCCCGCAACCGCGCCACCAGCCGCCCAAGGCCCGCCGTGTCGCGCCCGTCGGTGCCCAGCGCGTCGATGAGCGCCGACGCCACGATCACCCCGTCGGCGCCCGCCCGGACCAGTGCCCGCACGTGCGCCGGGCGCGAGACGCCGAAGCCGACCGCGACCGGTACGGGGCTGGCCGACTTGACGGCGCGGACGTAGCGGCCGACCTCCGGCGGGAGGCTGGTCCTCGCCCCCGTGACGCCGACGAGCGAGACCGTGTAGAGGAAGCCACCAGTGCGGGCCGCGATCGCACGCCGGCGATCGGCCGGCGTGGTCGGCGCGACCAGGTAGACGAGCGCGATGCCGGCGTCCCGACAGGCGACCTCGAAGGGTGCTCCCTCGTCGGGCGTCAGGTCGGCCACGATGACGCCTGATGCCCCCGCGTCGGCGAGTCGCCGCGAGGCTGTCGCGCCGCCGCCCCCGGCGAGGAGCTGGTTCGCGTAGCACATCGGCACGAGCGGGATGCCCGGCCGGGCCGCCGCGATCTCGGCGAGCAGGGCCACCGACCGGTCCAGGGTGGCGCCCGCCCGAAGCGCCACCCCGGACGCCCGCTGGAGCGTGGCGCCGTCGGCCAGCGGGTCCGAGTACGGGAGGCCCACCTCGAGGAGATCGGCTCCCGCGTCGATCGCCGCGGCTGCTGCCGCCAGGCTGCCTTCCGCGTCCGGGTACCCGGCCACGACGTACGGGATGAGCGCGGCGCGGTTCGCGGCGCCTGCCCGCGCGAATGCGTCCGCGATGCGGGTCGCGCCTGGCGTGGCGTTGGTGCCCTGCGCGGAGGTCGCCCGGCCTGCGCGGGTCGTGCCGGAGGGAGCGGCAATCGGCGCGCTCATGCCGTCACCTCGCGTCGCTCGAGCGCGGCCAGGTCCTTGTCACCGCGGCCGGAGAGGCCCACGAGGATGACCGCGTCGTCGGGGAGCGGCGCGAACGCGAGCGGTCCGCGCGGCCCGCGGGTGCGGCCCACGAGGATTCGCGGGAGCGCGGCGAGCGCATGGGCCGGCTCGAGCGCGGGCAGGATCCCCTCCGCGCGGGACAGGTCGCGGATCGCGGCAACGGCGTCGTCGTCGGTCGTGGAGACGACCTCCAGGCGCCCCGCCTCGTACAGGGCGGAGAGCTGCGGCCCGACGCCCGGGTAGTCGAGCCCCGCCGAGATCGAGTGCGCCTCGGTCACCTGCCCGTCCCGGTCCTGGAGCATGTACGACCGGGCGCCGTGGAGGATGCCGGGCGTGCCGGCGGCGAGCGCGGCCGCATGTCGCCCGGTCGCGATCCCCTCCCCTTCGGCTTCGGCCGCGACGAGCCGGACGGCCGGTTCGCCGATGAAGCGCGAGAACAGGCCGATCGCGTTCGAGCCGCCGCCGACGCAGGCCGCGACGAGGTCGGGCAGCCTGCCCTCGACGGCCTGCAGCTGGGCCGCCGCCTCGTCACCGAGGACCCGCTGCAGGTCGCGGACGAGCGTCGGGTAGGGGTGCGGTCCCATCGCGCTGCCGAGCACGTAGTGGGTCGTGGCGACGTTCGTGACCCAGTCGCGCATCGCGTCGTTGACCGCGTCCTTGAGCGTCGCCGTGCCGGAGGTCACCGGGCGGACCTCCGCGCCGAGCGCCTCCATCCGCAGGACGTTCGGCCGCTGGCGCTCGATGTCGACGGCGCCCATGAAGACGACGCAGGGCAGGCCAAGGAGTGCGCAGGCCGTGGCGGTCGCCACGCCGTGCTGCCCCGCGCCGGTCTCGGCGATGACGCGCGTCTTGCCCAGGCGCCGGGTCAGGAGCGCCTGGCCCAGCGCGTTGTTGATCTTGTGGGCGCCCGTGTGCGCCAGGTCCTCGCGCTTGAGGTAGATCCGCAGGCGCGTGGGCACGTCGGCGGCCGGATCGAGCTCTCCCGCGCGATCCAGGACCTGCGCGGCCAGCCGGTCGGCGCGGTAGACCGGGGTTGGCCGGCCCGCGTACGTCGCGAGGAGGGCGCGCAGCTCCGCCCAGAAGACCGGGTCGCCGCGGAGCGAGGCGTATGCCTCCTCCAGCTCGCGGAGGGCGGTCATGAGCGTCTCGGGGACATAGCGTCCGCCGAACGCGCGGTCCACGCCCCAGCGACCCGCCTCGTCGGCGGCGAGGAGGCCCGGGTCCACGGGCTCCGGGCGCGCGGCGGCGTTGGGCCGGTCGAAGCGCGCCGCCCGGGCACGCTTCGTGAAGAGCGCCACCGCAAGCGGGTCCTTGACGGGTCGCTCCCCCGCGAGCCGGGGGCGTTCCACGCCCGAGGCGACGTCCACCCCCACGGCGGGCACCTGCAGGAGCGTCGCCGCGACGCCTGCCGGGTTGAGCCCGCCGGCGAGGATGACGGGGATCTCGCGGGCGACGGCGGCCGCGACGGCCGTGTCCGCGCGCGTGCCCGTCCCGCCGGGGTGCGGCCCACCTGCGGTGTCCAGGAGGATCCGTACCGCGCCGGCGGCGAGGTATCGGCGCCCGTTGGCCACGACCTTCGCCGCAACGCCGGCCGCTCCGTCGCCGGCATCCGCGGGCAGGTGGAGCACCTTCCACGCGGGGCGCGGCGACGCCGCGATCCGGTCCGCGGGCTCCCCGCCGCTGAACTGGATGACGTCGGGGTCCACGTCGCGCGCGATGGCGGCAAGGAGCGGCGCATCCGCGTTCGCTGTGACCGCCACCACCAACGGGGCGCGGCCGGCCGGAGCTGCCGACCGGGCGTGTCGGGCGAGGGCCGCGCCCTCCGCGAGGGAGATCTCGCGCGGCGTCCCGGCCACGAAGTTGAGGCCGATGGCATCGGCGCCGGCCGCACGTGCGGCGTCGACGCCCGCCGCGTCCACGATCCCGCAGATCTTCACGAGCGGGGCGCGGGCGACGGCACCCGGATCGTCGGGGATGGCGCCCGCTGCGACGAACGCGGCCGCGGCGGCGCGGGGGTCGGCCGCCCGCACCAGGGCCTCCCCGACCAGGGCCGCATCGTAGCCGGCCGCACGCCACCGGCGCAGCGTCCCCGCGTCCCGGACGCCGGACTCGGCGATCGCGATCCGGTCGGCGGGCACGAGGTCCCGGAGCCGGATCGGGCGCTCCGGGTCCACGGCCAGGGTCCGCAGGTCGCGGCTGTTGACGGCGACGAGGCGCGCGCCGCTCGCGAGCGCGGCGTCGAGCTCGCGCTCCGCGTGGACCTCTACGAGCGGCTCCAGGCCGAGGTCGACCGCACGCCGGACGAGCTCCGCGAGGCGGCGCGCCGGGTGGAGGACGGCGAGCAGGAGCACGAGGTCCGCGCCGGCCGATCGGAGGAGGGGCAGCTGGCGTGGATCGACCACGAACTCCTTCGCGAGGACCGGGACGGCCACGGCGGCCCGCACGGCCCGCAGGTCCTCCACGGACCCGCCGAACCAGTGCGGCTCGCACAGGACGGAGATCGCAGCCGCGCCGCCGGCCGCATACGCCCGGGCACGCTCGACCACGTCATCCGTGGGGGCGATGGATCCAGCCGACGGAGAGGAGCGCTTGACCTCGGCGATGAGATGGAGCCCAGGCGCCGCCAGTCGCTCGGCGACCGGTCGCGGGGCGGGCGCTGACCGTGCCGAGCGGGCAAGTGCCGCGTACGTCGCATCGCCGAGCTCCGCCGCGAGATCGCTGGCGCGCCGGGCCGCGATCTCGGCAAGGACGCCGCCCGGTGCGGAACGCCGGCGGGGCGGGGCCGGGACCTCGATCGTCATGCTCGAACCTCCGCGGCCGCCCGGGCGGCCTTCGTCGCGTCCGCCGCCAGCCGCTCGGCGCGCAGGCGGGCGACCAGCCGGGACGCGACCCCGGAATCCAGGATCGCGGCCGCCTGCGCGACGCCCTCCGCCATGTCCGTCGCCCTCCCGGCGGCCACGAGCGCCGCTCCCGCGTTGAGCAGGACCACGTCGCGTCGCGGCCCGCGCTCGGTGCCGGCGAGGACGGCGTCCACGAGCGCAGCATTCTCGGCGGGCGAGCCGCCGGCGAGCCGCGCAGTCTCCGCGGGAACGAGGCCGAGCGCCGCCACGTCGACCTCCCGGCGCACGACGCCGCCGGGCGTCACGTCGTGGATGACGCCGCTGCCGTCGAGCGGCAGCTCGTCCACGCCGGCCCCGTGGACCACGAGCGATCGCTCGGTGCCCAGGACGCGCAGCACCTCGGCAAGCTTCGGGGCCGCGATGGGGTCCCCGACGCCCACGAGCTGTCGCCGCGTCCCGGCCGGATTCGTGAGCGGGCCCAGCAGGTTGAAGGCCGTCCGCACGCCGATCTCCCGCCGGGTGGGGCCGGCATGCCGCATTGCCGGATGGAAGCCGGGCGCGAAGAGGAAAGCGAAGCCGACGCTCCGCAGCGACGCGGCGGCGGAGTCCGCGTCGTGGTCGATCCTCACGCCCAGGGCATCCAGGACGTCCGCCGAGCCGGACCGCGACGTGATGGCGCGGTTGCCGTGCTTGGCGACGGGGACGCCGGCCGCCGCGACGACGAACGCGGCAGTCGTGGAGATGTTGAAGGTGCCCGACCCATCGCCACCGGTCCCGACCACGTCCATCGCCCCCGCGGGCGCATCGACGCGCACGACGCGCTCCCGCATCGCGCTCGCGAAGCCGGCCAGCTCGTCCACTGTCTCGCCGCGCATCCGGAGCGCAACGAGGAGCGCGGCGAGCTGCGCGGGCGTCGACTCGCCGTCCATCACGGCGCCCATCGCCAGGTGCGCCTGCTCGCGGCTGAGCGTTCCCCCGTCGACGACCGTCGACAGGGCCGCCCGGACCGTGTCGCTCACGAGGGTGCCCCCACGGCCGGGACGGCAGCCGGGGCCGCTGTCAGCGTGGCGGCCAGGCCCCGCGTCGCGAACGACCCGGAGGCATCGTCGAGGACACCTGCGTCGCCCTCCCCGGCGAGCCGGAGGAAGTTGGCCAGGAGATGCGGGCCGTCGGGCGTGAGCACGGACTCGGGATGGAACTGCACGCCTTCCATCGGGAGCGAGGCGTGCCGCAGCCCCATCACGACGTCGTCGTCGACGCTGCGGGCCGTCACGAACAGCTCTGGCGGCAGCGTGGCCGCCTCCACGCAGAGCGAGTGGTAGCGGGCCGCGCCGAAGCGTGCGGGCATGCCCGCCAGCAGGCCGGCCCCGTCGTGGTCCACCGACGAGGCTTCGCCGTGCACGAGCGTCGGGGCACGCACGATCGACGCCCCGAACGCGGCCGCCATCGACTGCATGCCCAGGCAGACGCCCAGGAGCGGGATCCGGCGATTCGCGGCGAAGCGGACCGCCGCGACGGAAACGCCCGCGTGCGCCGGGTCCGACGGCCCGGGCGAGATCACGATCCCGCGCAGGTCGGCGGCCGGATCGTCGGCGAGGAGGGCGAGGCCCGCGGCGTCGATCGCGTCGTTGCGCACGACCCGGACGTCCGCACCGGCGGCCTGGAGCGCCTGGACCAGGTTGTACGTGAAGCTGTCGTAGTTGTCGATGACGAGGATCACCGCGAGCCCCCCGCGGCCGTGGCGTCGGTGGCCGTCGCGCCGGACGCCGCGGGGTCGGACGCGGCCGCCCCGCGTCCCCCGCCTGCCGCCAGCTCGAGCGCGCGGCGGAGGGCGGCCGCCTTGTGCTCGGTCTCCTCAAACTCGCGCTCCGGGACGCTTCCCGCCACGATCCCGGCACCCGCGTGGACGTGGGCCACGCCGTCCTTCAGAACGGCGCTCCGGATGGCGATCGCCGTGTCGAGGTTGCCGTCGTAGCCGAGATAGCCGATCGCCCCGCCGTAGAGGCCGCGCCGCTCGCGTTCCGCGGCGGCGATGAGCTGCATCGCGCGGACCTTCGGGGCGCCGGAAAGAGTCCCGGCGGGGAAGACGCTCCGCAGCGCGTCGAGCGCATCGAGCCCGGGTGCCAGCCGGCCCTCGACGTGGCTGACGAGGTGCAGGACGTGGCTGTAGCGCTCCACCTCCATGTACTTCGAGACGCGGACCGTGCCGGGCCGCGCGACCCGACCCAGGTCGTTGCGGCCGAGGTCCACCAGCATGACGTGCTCGGCGCGCTCCTTGGGATCCGCCGCCAGCTCGTCGGCGAGACGCGCGTCGTCGGCCGGAGTCGCGCCTCGGGGCCGCGTGCCCGCGATCGGGTGGGTGGTCATCCGGTCGCCCTCCACCTGGAGAAGCAGCTCCGGGCTGGCGCCCACCACCTCGAACGACGGGGTCCGTACAAAGAACAGGTATGGGCTTGGGTTCACGCGGCGCAGCGCCCGGTAGAGGCCGATCCCGTCGACCGGACGGCCGTCCGGACCGGCCGGCAGCGCACGGGTCTCGCGCCGAGCGAGCACGACCTGGATCGCCTCGCCGGCCGCGATCGCGTCCTTGGCGGCGCGGACCGCAGCCTCGAACGCGGCGCGGCCGAGGCTCGTGCGGGGCTCCTCGAGCGCCGGCGACGCGACGGGGGCCGTCGCCGCAGCCCCGCCCGATCCGGGCCGGCCGCTCGCCGGTGCGCCGCCCGCGATCTCGGCCGCCGACGGACGCGCGGTCCGCTCGAGCGCCTCGAAGATCGCCCGCTCGGCGATGCGGTAGCGCTCCTCGAGGTGCGGCGCGTCGGTGTGGAGCGAGGCGATCGCGCTGAGCTCATGGGTCAGGTGGTCGAAGACGAGGACCAGGTCCGTCTCGATGAAGCTGGCCAGCGGGACCCCGACCGGGTCGGCGGACGGGAGCGGGACCGTGGGCTCGAAGGCCGAGACCGCGTCGTAGGCGAGGGCGCCCACCGCGCCCCCCGTGAACCGCGGCATTCCCTCGCCGGGCTCGACGACGCGCCTGGGCACGAACGCGCGCAGCGCCGCGAGCGGGTCGGCTGCCGGGAAGGCAGTGACGGGAAGGTCGGGCGCATACGCGATCACGCCGACGGGCCGGTCCTGGATGCGCGCCATGCCGTCGCGGACCTCGAGCAGCCGGCGCGGACCGACGCCCAGGAAGCTGTAGCGGCCGAGCCGCTCGCCGCCCTCGACCGACTCAAGGAGGTAGGCCGGCGTGACGCCGTCGTCGAGCCGGATGAAGGCGCCGATCGGGGTCTCGAGATCGGCGTCGCGGCTCGCCCGGAGACGGATCGTGTCCGCGCTGCCGGCGAGTCGCTTGACCTCGCCGAGGCTGAGCGGGTGCTGGGTGGACATTGCCGCGAGGACCTCCAGAGACAACGAAACCGACCTTCGTCCACTCGGGACGAACGGTCGGCTCGACCATCCGCGGTGCCACCCGATTTCGGCACTGCCGCACTCACCTGACCGACGGGACGGCGTATCCGTCCGATCGGCGCTGCCCGCTATCGCTGGCGCCCTGCGCCGGAGCCTACTTGCGCCGGCCCTGCCGGC
>Ga0208355_1001339_pt1 | contig 10789 bp, 11 predicted proteins | sample NGESurdeep072012_6_FD_184458 | JGI IMG/M metagenome (GOLD analysis project Ga0208355, IMG submission 184458) | Arctic peat soil microbial communities from Barrow, Alaska - NGEE Surface sample 210-3 deep-072012 (SPAdes) | ecosystem: Environmental > Terrestrial > Soil > Wetlands > Peat ... | reverse complement strand
CAGGTCGATCCCGACGCGGAGCTGGAAGTCATCCGCGCCGCGTATCGGGCGCTCGCGCTCAAGTACCACCCGGATGTGTCGACCGGCTCGCAGGATCGCATGGCCGCCCTCAACCACGCCTGGGGGATCCTGCGAGACGCGGGTGCTCGAGCCGCCTTTGACCAGGCACGGGCAGACGCGAAGCGCAAGCCCGAGGTGCGCCAGCCGGAGGTGCGCCAGCCGGAAGTGAGCTACGAGATGCGTGCGCCGATGCCCGCCACTCCGCCCGGCAAGCCGTTCGGCAGCGTCCTCGATTTCGGGCGGTATGCGGGCTGGTCGCTCGGGCAGGTCGCGAACTGCGACCCCGAATACCTGGAGTGGCTGGCCCGCACGCCCGTCGGGCGGACCTTCCACCGCGAGATCAACGGGCTGCTGGCGGCGCAGGCCGCTGCTGCCGCTGCCACTGCCACTGCCACCGCCGAGCGGCGGCCAGGTCGATTCCGTCGCAACTGACGCCGCCCGCCCGCTATTCCCGCGACGTCACTCCCGCGACCCGGTCGTTTGACGGAATGGCTCGCGTGGGCCATCCTTGCGGGCAGGGCGACGCGCCCGGCGCAGGTTCGAGCACCCAACGACCCGCTCCCGCGCCACACGGACGCCCCGGCCGCTCCGGCTCCATTCGCCGTTGAGCGACCGACACATCACGACACGGTCGGCTTGCGACTCGCGCACCCGGCCCGGAAAGGTTCCACACCCCAGATGCTTCAAACCTCCACCGTCCGCCGGCCGGGCGGCCCAATCGCGCTCGCGGTGCGTTCGGCAGACAGCCGGCGCCTGCGCCGCCGCTTCCTTGCCGACGACCGCCTCTACTGCGGCACGAACGGCTGCACCACCCACCTCGAGCTGGACCAGCGCTCCGGCGTCGCCAGCTGCCCGATCTGCGGGTTCCGCCGCCGCATCGGGTAGGCGCCCCTGCCCCGGCGGGGCTCCCGGGCGTCACGGGCGATCTCCGCCGGCGGCGATCGTGGACGGTCGTCGTGGACGGCGCGTGGATAAGTCCCGACCTGGTCTCGAATCTCGTGGACAGGTCCCCTTGCGCCGACGGGGCCCGCCGGGCGATCATCTAGTCAGCCCGAAGGGGCCGAAGAAAACAGATCGCGAGACCGTCGCAAGGCGGCCGGGCTCATCGCAAGGTGAGTCGGGCTCTCCGTAAGGGGAACCGTCCCTCTCGCAAGGGAGGCACGCGATCCACCGGCTGACTCGTCGTCGGCAACGATGACGGGAACCCCGTCCGCAAGGACGGACGGCGAGCCGCAAGGCGCGCCGGAGCTCCCGCAAGGGGGCCGCGCTCCGCAAGGAGTCGCGATGGACGGCCGGGACCGACGGTCCCTTTGGGCTACTTTCATGCCCGTCTGCATGCATGGCGAAACCGCGCTGTAGACTCCGGGACGGGCACGCGGGACCGATTCCGCCCGCGCCCGCTTCCGGGAGGTGATCGTGACCGCCGAGCCCGGCCGCGCGCTCCGCGAGCCCCGCCCTTCGACGGGTGATGGATCGGTGCCGGCCATCCGCCTCGACGGCGTCCGGTTCGGCTTCCACATCAACGGCCGTCAGACGGAAGTCATCGGCGGGCTCGACCTCGAGATCGCGCCGCGCTCCATCGTGGCGCTGGTCGGCCCCAACGGTTGCGGCAAGAGCACGCTCCTCCGGGTCATCGCCGGCCTGCTCCCGGCCGGAACTGGCACGGTCGAGGTCGAGGGGCGGCCGGTGGCGGGCCCGGATTCGCGGGTTGGCCTCGTCTTCCAGGAGCCGCGCCTCCTTCCGTGGCGGTCGGCGTTCGCGAACGTGGCGTTCCCGCTTGAGGTCGCCGGTCGCGACCGCGACGCACGCGAGCGGCGGGTCACGGACCTGCTGGGCCTGGTGGGCCTGCGGGACTGGAGCCGCGCGCGACCGGCGGAGCTGTCGGGCGGCATGCGCCAGCGCGTCGCGATCGCCCGCGCGCTGGCCCTCGAGCCCGCGGTCCTCCTGCTGGACGAGCCGTTCAGCGCGCTCGACTCGCTTACCCGGGAGCGCTTCAACGTGGAGCTCCTCCGCCTGTGGGAGCGGATCGGCGCCACGATCGTGCTCGTCACGCATTCGATCGCCGAAGCGGTCTTCCTCGCCGACCGCGTCCTGGTCCTGTCGCCGCGGCCAGCCCAGCTGGTCGCCGACCTGGTCGTGGACCTGCCGCGTCCGCGGCGGCCCGGCGATCTCGACGCGGCGGCCGTCACCCGGACCGCCGCGGAGATCCGGGCGCACCTCGAGGGCGCGACCGACGACGCGTTCGCGATCGCGGCCGGCGACGTCCCGGCTCACCCGCAACCGGACCAGGCGATCCCGTGATCCGCGACCGGGTCGTGCCGGCCGTGCTGGCGCTCGCCGCGTTCCTTGCCGGCTGGCAGCTTCTCGTCTTCGTCGGGAGCTACCCGACGTTCATCCTGCCGGGACCGCTCGTCGTCGGCGAACGGTTCGTCCTCGCCTGGACCGACGGCACGATGGCGCCTCACGTGGTCATGACGCTCGCCGAAATCGGGTTCGGGTTCGTCGGCGGGGCGCTGGCGGGGATGCTCACCGGCTATGTCCTGGCGCGCTCGCGGCTGGCGAACCGGGTGCTCTCGCCGTACCTCGTCGCCGGTTCGGCCATGCCCATCCTCGCGCTCGCGCCGCTCATCGCGCTCTGGTTCGGGAGCGGGTTGTTCGCGCATTCGGTGATCGTGGCGCTGATCGTCTTCTTCCCGGTGGCCGTCAGCACGCTCGTGGCCGTCCATGGGGTCGATCGGCGGCTCCTGGAGATGGCCCGCAGCTACCGGGTCACCCGCGGCCAGCGGCTCCGGATGGTGGAGCTGCCCGCGGCGCTCCCCGGCATCCTGGGCGGCCTCCGGATCGGCGTCACCCTCGCCGTGGTGGGCGCGATCGTCGCGGAATGGACCGGCGGCGAGACTGGCCTTGGCGTGCTCATCAACCTGGCCCGCGGGAGCCTGTTCGACATCCCGCTCATGTTCGCGGCGCTCCTGACGATCGCCCTGATCGGCGTGGCGCTCTACAGCCTTGTCGTGCTGGTCGAGCGGCGGTACGCGATCCCGGCGGCCTGATCGCCCAGCGGAGCTTGCCGGCCGAGCCGCATCCGCGCCCGTGCTACGCTTCGGGAGCCTTCGGGGCAGGGTGCAATTCCCGACCGGTGGTCCGGCCCGGCGCCGCGTCGTCGGGCGAGCCCACGAGCGGCCCGGCAGCAGCCGTGCCGCAGATCCCGGGGCGGCGGAAGCGTCGCCCGGCGGGAGCCGACGGTCAGAGTCCGGATGAGAGAAGGCGGGCCGCGAGCGCCCATGGCGCCCGCGACGCAGAGCGTGCCGCGCCCCGGGGCCGTGCTGTTCACGGAGGACCAGGATGCCGGCCAGCCAGACCCCCACCAGTCACGCAGACCCGCGTGCGCCGACTCACGGCCGCGGCCGGCGTCCCGTTCGACGCCACGTTGCGGGCGCATTGCTGGCCGCCCTCGCGCTCGTCGCGTCCGCGTGCAGCGGCGGCGCATCGCCCACACCGACCGCGTCGCTGCAGCGATCGGCCGGCCCGTCCGTCGGCGAGACCGGGAGCCAGGCGCCCTCCCCCACCCTGGCCGCGCCCGTCAAGCTGGTCGTGGGCCTCGGCTACATCCCGAACGTCCAGTTCGCGCAGTTCTACCTTGCCGACCAGGCCGGCTACTACCGCGACGCGGGGCTGGAAGTCGAGTTCCAGAACAAGATCGATCCTGAGCTCGTGACCCTGGTGGGCCAGGGCGCGGTGGACATCGGCATCACCGACGGCACGAGCGTGATCCCGGCCGTCAGCCAGGGGATCCCGATCCGGTACGTCTTCACCGTCTTCGCCCAGTTCCCCAGCATCGTGTTCGCGAAGGCGACCAGCGGGATCGCGACGGCCGCGGACCTCAAGGGCAGGAAGGTCGGCATCCCCGGCAAGTACGGGTCGAGCTGGATCCAGCTCCAGGCGCTCCTGGCCGGCGTCGGGCTCACGACGGCCGACCTGCAGCTGGTGCTCTTCCCCGACTTCGGCCAGCTCGCGGCGCTCGAGAAGGGCGCCGTGGACGCGGCGACCGGCTACGCGAACAACGAGCCGGTCCGCCTGGGGCTCGGCGGGGAGAAGGCGAGCGTATTCGCGCTTCCGCCGGCGAGCCAGCTGCCCGGTCCGGGCCTGATCGTGGGCGCGTCCGCGCTGAGCGGCCCAAAGAAGGACGCCCTCCGGGCTTTCGTGACCGCGACCCAGCGCGCCATGCGCGCCATCGAAGCCAATCCGACGAAGGGCGTCGACGCGGCGATCACCCGGATCCCGGAGCTGGCGACGGACCGACCCGCGCAGCTCGCGGTCCTGCAGGCGACGATCGCCCTGTGGGAGAGCGACTACACGCGCACGAACGGCATGGGCGCGGTGGACCCGGCACTGTGGGAGCGCTCGATCTCGTTCATGGCGAGCCTGCCGGACAAGCTCCTCGCGAAGCCCGTCACGGCGGCGGACTGCACGAGCAGCGCGTTGCTGCCGGCGCCCTGAGGGCGGGTCCCCGGCGCAACCGGGACGCCGTACGAGGGCGCGCCGGCGGGGACCGGCAGGCGCGCCCTCGTTTGAGCAGCGTCGGTTCAGGCGGTGGCGCCCACGGGCTTCGCGTCGGCGACGACTGCCGCCAGCTCGTCGGCCGCGACCTCGAGCTCGATCGTGACATCGTCCGAGACCAGCCAGCCGCCCGCCTCGAGGCCCACGTTCCAGGTGAGGCCCCAGTCAGAGCGCTTGATCCTGGTCTTCGCCTCGAAGCCGGCGTGACGGCGGCCGTCCATCGCGGTGACGATTCCGAGGTTCTCGGTGTCGAGGACGACGGAACGGGTGACGCCGTGAATCGTCAGGTCGCCGCTGATCGCCCAGCGGTCGCCCTTCTGCTCGATCGAGGTGCTCTGGAAGGTGAGCGTCGGGAACTTCTCCGCGTCGAGGAAGTCGGCGGAGCGCAGGTGGTTGTCGCGCGCCTCCGTGCCGGTCTCAATCGTCGCGGCCGGGATCACGACGCTGACCGACGACGCGGACGGGTTGGTCTCATCGAAGTCGATGGTGCCGGTGACGCCCTTGAAGATGCCCCGCGTCTTCGTGATCATCATGTGTTTCGCGGTGAAGCTCACGGTCGTATGAGCGGTGTCGAGCTGCCAGGTGTTCATTGCGATGCCTCTGATCCCATGTGGTCGGTTGCGCACGTGCCCGGCCTGTCTGTAGTTGACTGCGCAACCATATCACGTCATAGTTGCGCATGCAACCACAGGTTCGTGATAACCATCACCATCGGATTGGGGTTCCCGGATCCCGTTCGACCACGTAGGATCCCGCAATGATCGAGACCATCGACCGTCCCCTCGACGAGATGTCTGTCCCGCGCGCCGACGACCCGCGCCTCCGCGCGTGGACCGCGTTCCTCCGGGCGTACGCCGCAGTGACCCGCCGGCTCGAGGCGGAGCTCCATGCGGCGCGCGACCTCGGGCTCGCCGAGTACGACGCGCTCGTCCAGCTGGCGCTGGCCGACGGCCGGCGCCTGCGCATGAGTGAGCTCGCGGAGCGGGTCGTCCTCTCTCGCAGCGGCGTCTCGCGGCTGGTGGATCGCCTGGAGGCGACCGGGCTCGTGGTCCGCGCCGCCTGCAAGGACGACGCGCGCGTCGCCTGGGCAACGCTCACGGATACCGGCCTCGAGCGACTGCGAGACGCCTCCCCGGTGCACCTCCGCGGCGTCGAGACCCACTTCCTCGCCCAGATTCCCGACGCCGACCGCGAGGCGCTGATCCGCGCGCTCGAGACGGTCGTGCACGGACTCCGCGACCAGGGCCGGACGGCGCCGGCCGCAACCCCGACGCCGGGCGCCTGACGGGCGCTCCCCTGCCCGACCGATTCGCCGTGACCGGCGGCACCCTCTACGTCGGGACGAGCGGCTTCGCGTACCCGGGGTGGGCCCCGGCGTTCTACCCGGCAGGCACCCGCGGAGACGCGCTGTTACCGGCGTACGCGGCCCGGCTGTCGGCCGTCGAGCTGAGCACGACCTACTACCGCCAGCCGTCCCTCGACCAGGCGGCAGCGTGGACGTCCCGCACGCCGCCGGCCTTCCGGTTCAGCGTCAAGCTGCTGCGAACCGGCTCGCTGCGCGCGTACGCAACCGACCCGATGGGCACGCTGCCGTGGCTCACAGCGCCGCTCGCGGCGTTCGGCGACCGCCTGGCGACGGCGCTCTTCCGCATCCCGACCGGCCAGGCCCGGGACGACGGGCGCCTGGCAGGGCTGCTGGCCGCGTGGCCCGCTGCCCTGCCGCTGGCCGTGGAGGCCCAGGACCCCTCGTGGCACGTGGACGAGACGCACGCGCTCCTCCGCGCCGCCAGCGCCACGCTCGTAGTCACCGAGACCGACGACGAGCCGGAGCCGCCGCTGACCGTGACCGGGCCGTTCCTCTACCTGCGGCTGCGGCGGACGCTGTACGGGACGGCCGACCTGGACGCGTGGGCGGCTCGCCTGGAGCCGTTCCTCGCGGACGGCCGCGACGCCTACGTCTTCTTCCGGCACGATGAGCGGGGCGCGACGCCGGGCTACGCGGCGTCCCTGGCCGCGCGGCTCCCGGAGTACGCTGCCGGCGGGGACCCCGCACCACAGACGGAGGACCGGACATGAGCGAGACCATCCGGGTCGGGCTGGTGGGGGCCGGCGGGATCGCCCGCTCCAGCCACGTCCCGCGGCTCCGCGCCATCGAGGGCGTCGAGATCACCGGCGTCGTGGCGAGCTCGCCGGCGAGCACGCGTCGCGCGGCCGACGAGCTGGCCATCCCGACGGCCTACCCGACGTGGGAGGCCCTGGTCGCCGACCCGGCGATCGATGCCGTGGTCATCGCCACCTGGCCGTACCTCCACGCGCCCGTCACGATCGCCGCCCTGCGGGCCGGTCGCCACCTGCTCTGCGAGGGCCGGATGGCGATGAACGCGGACGAGGCGCGGGCGATGCTGGCGGCCTCGCTGGCCCGGCCGGACCGCGTGGCGATGCTCGTCCCGGGGCCGTTCAGCTTCTTCGCGGACGCGGCGATCCGGCGGCTGCTGCGCGAAGGCGCGATCGGGACGCCGCGCTCGTTCAGGGCCACGTGGGCGGGTGCCGTCGCGCCGACCGGGCGCGACCAGTGGCGCCGCGACCGGCGCTTCAGCGGCAACAACGTGATGACCCTCGGGATCCTCTACGAGTCCGTCGCGCGCTGGCTGGGCCAGGCCGAGGAGGTTGGCGCCGTGCTGGAGAACTTCGCGCCATGGCAGGCGGGCCCCGACGGCTCCCCGGTCCCGGCCGACATCGCCGACCACGCGATCGTGACCGCGCGGTTCCCGGGGAACGTCGTCGGCACGTTCGAGGTCTCCGCGTACGCCCGGTTCACGCCGCCGAACGCGGTCTCGATATTCGGGACCGAGGGCGCCCTCCACGTCGACCTCGCGACGCAGCAGATTGCGCTCGCTCGCCCCACGGCGGCGTCCCCAGAGCCGGTCGAGATTCCTTCCGCCGAGCGCGGCGCGTGGCGGGTGGAAGAGGCGTTCATCGGCGCGATCCGCGGCGTCGAGTCGGTCACGCTCAACGACTTCGCGACCGGGGTCGCCTACATGGCGTTCACCGACGCGGTCCACGCAAGCGCGGAGACGGGCGCCCGCGTCCGGCCGTGACTTCCGTGTCGCGCGTCATCGTCGCGCTGCTCGCGACGGCGTCGCTCCTCGCCGCCTGCGCCGAGCCCGGCCCGACGGTCACCCCGTTGCCGACGACCGCGTCGACGCCGACCCTGACCGCCGTTCCTGCGTCACCTTCGGACGGGGCGAGCACCTCGACCGGTGGGTCGCCCTCACCGGCTGCGCCTTCGCCGGCCGGCCCTTCGGCGACGGCCGCGCCGTGGGACCCGCCGTCGCTCGCGCTCTCGCGAGTCGTCTCCGGGCTTCAGCGTCCGCTCTGGGTGGGCGGCGCGGGAGACGGGAGTGGCCGCCTGTTCGTCCTGGAGCAGGCCGGCACGATCCGGGTGATCCGGGATGGGCGGCTGGTGAGCCGGCCCTACCTGGACATCCGCGACCGGGTCTCCGCGGGCGGCGAGCGCGGCCTGCTGGGGCTTGCCTTCGCGCCGACGTTCGCGCGGGACGGGCGCTTCTATGTCGACGCCACCGGCCCGGACGGGAACACGTTCGTGGCCGAATTCCGGGCGCCGGACCCGGCCGCGGACACCGCCGACCCCGCGTCTGAGCGTGTCATCCTCCGGATCGCGCAGCCGTTCGCGAACCACAACGGCGGCGGGATCATCGCCCGCCCGGATGGCACGCTCTGGATCGGGACCGGCGACGGCGGGTCGGCCGGCGATCCGCAGGGCAACGGCCAGCGGCGCACGACGCTGCTCGGCAAGCTCCTCCGGATCGACCCGCTGGCCGCTGGGTCGGCGCCCTACACCGTCCCTCCGGATAACCCGTTCGCGGGCCGGACCGATGCCCGCGGCGAGATCTGGGCCTACGGCCTCCGCAACCCGTGGCGCTTCTCGTTCGATCGGGCGACTGGCGACCTCTGGATCGGCGATGTCGGGCAGGACCGGTGGGAGGAAGTGGACCGCGTGCCAGCCGGCGACGCCGGCGGCCGCAACTTCGGCTGGAACGTGATGGAGGGCAAACACTGCTTCGCCCCGTCCACGGGCTGCGGCACGGAGGGGCTCACGCTCCCGGTGGCCGAATACGACCATGGCCAGGGCTGCGCGATCACGGGCGGCTTCGTCTACCGCGGGGCCGCGATTCCCGCGCTCATCGGCACGTACCTCTACGCCGACTCGTGCTCCGGACGCATCTGGGGTCTCGATGCGGCGGCCGAGGTCCCGAAGTCCCGCCTGCTCGCCAGCACCGGGGCCAGCATCGCCTCGTTCGGCGAGGACGATTCCGGCGAGCTGTTCGTCACCGACATCGCCGGCGGCGCGGTCTCGCGGCTCGTGGCGGCCCCGTAGCCCGTGGCGGCCGATGTTCAGGCGAGGAGCGTCCCCGTGACGCGCGTGACGGCGCGGCCGGCTACGCCCACCCGGTCGCCGCGGAGCGTGATGTCGAGAACGCCGCCGCGATCCGAGACCTGGAACGCCCGGAACCACGGTCCGAGGCGAGGCGCCCAGTGCGCGGCGAGCGCACAGTGGGCCGAACCGGTCGCCGGGTCCTCCGGGATCCCGTCCGCCGGGCAGAAGTAGCGGGAGACGATCGCCGCGCCGGGAACGTCTGCGAGCGCCGTTGCGATCAGCCCGTCGGGGAGGCCCGCCAGCCAGGCCTGGTCGGGCGCGAGCTGCCGAACGTCGGCCGCGGACGCAAGCTCCACGAGCACGTTCGCGGCGCCGCTGCCCACGAAGACCGGCTCGCAGCCGAGGGCCGCGGCAAGCCCGGCGGGCGGCTCGATCGGCCGGACGAGGTCGACCGGGAGATCCAGCTCGATCCGGCCGTCCCAAAGGCGCACGGCGGCAAGCTCACCGCTCCGCGTCACGAACCGTGCCGGCATGCCCGTGACAAGCCGGCCGGTCTCCCACAGGACGTGTGCGCTGGCGAGGGTCGCGTGGCCGCACAGGTCCACCTCGACCGTGGGAGTGAACCAGCGCAGGCTCCACGATGCAGGGCCGGCGGGTTCCAGGAACGCCGTCTCGGAATGGCGCAGCTCCGCGGCCACCGCCTGGCGCCAAGAATCGTCGCGCGGCTCGTCGAGGAGCACGACCCCGGCCGGATTGCCGGCGAACGGCCCCTCGGCGAACGCGTCGACGATGAAGAGGGGGAATCCTGCGGCGAGTGACACTCCCCGCAGGATAGCGAGGCCCGGACTGTCAGTCGATCAGGTAGACGACGCTCACCGAGACGTCGACCTCGTTCGTGCCGACCTGGACGGGCGTGGAGGCAGCCTTGTCAAGTGCAGCCGGGGCTGCGGCGTACGGCACCGGGACCGGGACCGACCCCGACTGCTCGCTGATCGACGAGACACCGGTGATCGAGACACTGGCGGCCTTCGCAAGCGCGTCCGCCCTGGCGCGGGCGTTCTTCATGGCCGCGTCACGGGCCTGCGTCTCGGCCGCCGACGGGTCGTCGACGCGGAACGTGATCCCGTCGAGCGTCGTGGCGCCGGCCGCGAGCGCACCGTCGATGACGTCCGAGATCGTGTCGAGCCTGCGCACGGTGGCCTGGACGGCGTTCACGATCTGGTAGCCGGTGAGGCGGGGCGCGTTACCGTTCGACGAGTTGTCGTACACCGCCTGGAGGGAGAGCGACGTCGTCTGGACGTCCTTGTCAGCGATCCCGGCCTTGCGCAGCGCGGCGATCACCGCCTGCATCGCGGTGGCGGCGGCGGCCTGGGCGTCGCGGACCTTCGTGCGGGTGATCATCACGCCGACGCGGACGTCGGCGACGTCCGGCACGGTGGTGATGCGCCCGATGCCGCTCACGCTGATCGTGTGCTCCGGGGTGGTCGCGGGGTCGACGGCGCGCGCGGGCCGCATCGCGAGGGCGGGGCCGAAGGCGACGGCGAGGGCCAGGCCCGCGAATGCGCCGGCAGCAAGCCAGCCCAGGCGGGGTCGGGCCGTGGAACCGGTGAGAGATGTCATGGGGTGGCTCCTTCGGGCCGGCTGCCGGACGGCAGGCCACGGGTCCGGACCCCTGACGCGCTCGGCTCGCGTGCGGTTCCCGAGCCTCCGGCGGGGCGACCCTCCGAGCGGCGCGACCCCGGGGGCAGCCCCAACCCCGCGGCCGCTCCGCGC
>Ga0208355_1001336_pt1 | contig 10814 bp, 9 predicted proteins | sample NGESurdeep072012_6_FD_184458 | JGI IMG/M metagenome (GOLD analysis project Ga0208355, IMG submission 184458) | Arctic peat soil microbial communities from Barrow, Alaska - NGEE Surface sample 210-3 deep-072012 (SPAdes) | ecosystem: Environmental > Terrestrial > Soil > Wetlands > Peat ... | reverse complement strand
TATAGACGACATTGCCGACTTGCCGCGCGAGACGCAGAACAAGATATTGCGCGTGCTTATCGATCAGACCTTTCAGCGGGTCGGCGGCACCACAAAAATCGCGGTTGACGTGCGCATCGTGTCATCGACTGCGCGCAATCTTGAGGTAGCGATCATGGAGGGAAAATTCCGCGAGGACCTCTATCACCGCCTGTCGGTGGTGCCGATCCGCGTGCCGCCGCTCGCCGAGCGGCGCGATGACATTCCTGAATTAGTCGAGTATTTCATGGACCAGATTTCGCAGGCAACCGGCCTGCCGAAACGCCGCATCGGCGATGACGCCATGGCCGTGCTGCAATCGCATAACTGGCCGGGTAATGTCCGTCAGCTCCGTAATAATATTGAACGGCTGATGATTCTCGCCGGCGGTGACCCGGAAGCCGTCGTCAATGCCAGCATGCTGCCGCCGGACGTCGGATCGATGGTGCCGACCATGCCGAACGGCAATGGTGGCGAGCATTTGATGGGCTTGCAGTTACGGGATGCGCGCGAAGTGTTCGAGCGCGAATATCTGGTGGCGCAGATTAGCCGTTTCGGCGGCAACATCTCGCGCACCGCCGAGTTCGTTGGCATGGAGCGCTCCGCGCTGCACCGCAAGCTTAAGGCGCTCGGAATTGGTTAGCTCTCATGTCGCGCATCGCCTATATCAACGGCCGCTATCTGCCGCGCGGGCAAGCCACGGTCGCTATCGAGGATCGCGGCTTTCAGTTCGCTGACGGCGTCTACGAAGTTTGCGAGGTGAGGGGAGGCCGGCTGGTCGACGAGCGCCGTCATATGGTGCGGCTCGATCGCTCCTTGAACGAGCTTCGCATCGCGCGCCCGATGTCGGCGGCCGCGCTTTCCATCGTGCTGCGCGAAACTGTGCGGCGCAACCGGGTGCGCGATGGCATCGTCTACGTGCAGATCACCCGGGGCGTAGCGCGGCGCGATTTTCCGTTTCCGCAGGCGGACACGCGGCCATCCGTGGTTGTGACCGCGCGCAGCAACGATCTTGCGCGTCTCGAACAATTGGCGGCGGAAGGCATCGCCGTCATCACGGTGCCCGATATCCGGTGGCAGCGTGTCGATATCAAGTCGGTGGCTTTGCTGCCGAATGTGTTGGCCAAACAGACTGCGCGCGAACAAGGCGCCCGCGAGGCCTGGCTGGTCGACGCGCAAGGCCGCGTCACCGAAGGCGCGTCGTCGAATGCCTGGATCGTGAGCCGTGACGGCAAGCTCATCACCCATCCGGTCGGGCGCGATATCCTGCCCGGGATCACGCGGTCGGTCGTGATCGACGTGATCAATGCGCAAGGGCTCGCGTTCGAAGAGCGCGCGTTCTCGACCGAGGAAGCCTATGCCGCGCGCGAGGCGTTCGTCACCTCCGCGAGCCAGATCGTGCTGCCGGTGGTGAGCATTGACGGGCGCCCGATCGGCAATGGCGCGCCCGGCCTGATCGCGACGGCACTCCGCCGCGCCTATCACCGCCACGCCGAATTCACCTGATTTTACAGTCGGGCGGAACGCCAATACCCGAGCGCCCGGCTATTCCGGCAGCCCGCCATCGGGGGACTGGGATGGCGCCATTGCAGGCTTGCGCGAGGCACTCCTGAACCTCGCGGAAACGGCGTAAATCTCATTTATTTCAGCAACTTGGGGCGGCAAATGCCAACTTGTGCTTGCACCGGGAGGCGGCCTGCCATCTAATAGCGACCTCTTGGGCCTTGCACCGCTGTTGCGTGGGGGCAAAGCGGCGCATGTAGTGGAACTCGCATGCAGAGGACCCGGGCAACGAGGGTCTCGCGCGTAAGACGCGAGCAGAAAATGGAACACGGCCATGGCAGCCGATCGTGCGCAAAATCTGCAAGACACCTTTCTCAATCATGTTCGTAAAAGCAAAATCCCGCTCACCATATTCCTGGTCAATGGGGTGAAATTGCAGGGCGTGGTAACCTGGTTCGATAATTTCTGCGTGCTGTTGCGGCGGGACGGACATTCCCAGCTCGTCTACAAGCACGCGATTTCGACCATCATGCCGGGCCACCCGATCCAGCTGTTCGAAGGCGGTGAAGAGCCGCCGGCCGCGGCCGGGGATAAAGCCTGATTGGAACCACGCCGTCGTGATGAAAGCGCAGATCTCCTAAGCCCACCGCCGTCGGGCACGGAGACCGGCCGTGCTATTGTCATCGAGCCGTGGCTCAAGCATGCGGCGGCGCGGGGAAAACCTGGCCGCTCGCAAGCCGACACACGCACGCCAGAGGCTCGTCTGGCGGAAGCCGTGGGGCTCGCGCGCGCCATCGACCTCAACGTGGTGCAAGCCGGGCTGGTCACGCTCAACAACACCCGCCCCGCGACTTACATTGGCAAGGGCAAGGTCGACGAAATCGCTGGCCTCACCAAGAGTCTGTCGGCGTCCGTCGTGATAATGGATTGCGCGATTTCGCCGGTGCAGCAGCGCAATCTGGAAAAAGCTTGGAACGCGAAGGTCATTGATCGCACCGGATTGATTCTGGAAATCTTCGGCCGGCGCGCGCGCACGCGTGAAGGCGCGCTGCAAGTCGAGCTCGCCCATCTCAACTATCAAAAGAGCCGGCTGGTTCGTTCATGGACCCATCTCGAGCGCCAGCGCGGCGGCTTCGGCTTTCTCGGCGGACCGGGCGAGACGCAGCTTGAAGCCGACCGCCGGTTGATCGAAGAACGCATCGCCCGCATCGAAGGCGATCTCGACAAAGTCAAACGCACCCGCAAGCTGCATCGCGACAGCCGCAAGCGTGTGCCTTATCCGATCGTCGCGCTGGTCGGCTATACCAATGCCGGCAAGTCGACGCTGTTCAACCGCATGACGGCGGCGAGCGTGCTGTCGGCCGATATGCTGTTTGCCACGCTCGATCCGACGCTACGCGCGATCGATCTGCCGCTTGGCAACCGCATCATCCTGTCGGACACGGTCGGCTTTATTTCCGAATTGCCGACCATGCTGGTGGCGGCGTTCCGCGCCACGCTGGAAGAGGTGATCGAGGCTGACGTCATTCTGCATGTGCGCGACATGTCGCACGAAGATGCGGGCGCGCAATCGTACGATGTCGAAAAGGTGCTCGGTGAACTTGGCATCGAAGCCACCGATCGCCGTCTGATCGAGGTCTGGAACAAGATCGACCGGCTCGACGCCGATGGGCGTGCACGGCTTCTCAATCTCGTGGAGCGGCAGCCGGCCGAAAGCCGTCCGGTGCCGGTGTCGGCATTGAGTGGGGAGGGGCTGCTCGACCGTCTGATTCCCGCGATTGAAACGCGCTTGGGCGAAAGTCGTCTGACCATCAAGCTCTCGCTCGACCCTGCCGACGGCGCCGGCTTGAGCTGGCTCTATCGCAATTCCGAAGTGTTATCCCGAGACATGGGCGACGACGGCCGGCTGGCGGTCACGGTGCGCGCCGATCCCGACAAGGCAGCGCGGGTGAAGGCGAAGTTCGGGGTGCTGAATTAGCGGGCGCCGTACCTCGTGTCCCGGACGAGCGAGCGCAAATCGCGAGCGACGATCCGGGACCCAGGAGAAATGGCGCAGCCGAAGGCTGCGCATTATTGATGCATGCTTGATTGAGAATGGGCTGTTTGAAAACTGAAAAGACGGAGGGCAGGGCACACCCGCCCGCCTCGGTTACGGCTCTCCCGGCTTCTCCGCTGCCTTCGCTTCATCCCAGAGCGCATCCATCTCGGCCAAGCTGGCGTCTTTGGGCGTCTTGCCGCGCGCGGCCAGCGCGCGCTCGATTGATCCGAACCGGCGCTCGAATTTGAGGTTGGTCTGCCGCAAAATGCCTTCCGGGTCGGCACCCAGATGGCGGGCCAGGTTGACCACCGCGAACAGCAGATCGCCGACTTCGGCCGCCGCGCAGGCCTTGTCGGTGCCATCGAGCTCGGCTTCGATCTCGTCGGCTTCCTCGCGGATCTTGGCGAGCACCGCGCGCGGGTCGTTCCAGTCAAAGCCGACCCGTCCGGCTTTATCCTGCAGCTTCAGAGCGCGGGTTAACGCAGGAAGGGCGACGGGAACACCGGCGAGGGCACCTTTCGGCGCAGCCTCGCCGCTTTTGGCCTCTTCCTCGGCCTTGATGCGCTGCCACAGGCCCTTGACCGCCTCGGCGGTACGGCCCTCGGCATCGGCGAAGACGTGCGGATGGCGGCGGATGAGTTTGCTGGTGATCGCTTCGACCACGTCGGCGAAATCGAAGGCGCCTTTCTCCTCGGCCATGCGGGCGTGGAATGCGACCTGCAGCAGAAGGTCACCGAGCTCGTCTTTCAAGTCGGCGAGGTTGCCGCGCGCGATCGCATCGGCGACCTCATAGGCTTCCTCGAGCGTATAGGGCGCGATGGTCTGGAAGGTTTGCTCCAGGTCCCAGGGGCAGCCGCTAACGGGCGTGCGCAACGCCGCCATGATCTCGATCAGCCGAGCAATACCACGGGAAGGCTTCACGGGGCTGGGACTCATGGTTGGGCTGGTGGCCGGAAAAGCCGACCGTAGCAAAGGCAAACCGGGACCGCGATCTGGATGGCAGAGTCGCATAAGACATATTATGGAATATTTTGATTGGGTAGGCGCGCGGACATTGGCCCCAGCGCGCTTTAACGATTGGCTGCATCGAACTGATTTGACTAGACTATTTAGAATATTGATCAATGCCGGTAAAGGCGGCTTCGAGAGCTATATCGAATTGGATAATCAGCGTGTTCCACAAAATAGCAGATAAACTAGATTAGCTTCCTGGCAAAGCTCATCCGGTCGTAGGCGGGCTCCACGCCGGGCGGCAAATGTGCCCGCAGATCTTCGTAGTCCATGTCGGTATGCAGGTTGGTCAGGATTGCCCGCTTCGGCTTGATCCGGGCGATCCATTCGAGCGCCTCGTCGAGATTGAAATGGCTCGGATGCGGCGCTTTGCGCAGCGCATCGACGATCCAGACATCGAGGCCGGCCATGGCGGCGAAACTTTCGGGGGGCAGGTCCTTGATATCCGCCGAGTAGGCGACGTTGCCGAAGCGGAAGCCGAGCGAGGGGATGTCGCCATGCTGCTGCAACACCGGAATCGCCGTGATCGGGCCGCCCTGCCCGTCGATGGTCACCGCATGCCCGGGCAGCAGCCGGTGCTCGATCAGGATCGGCCGATATTCGCTGCCCGGCGGCGTCATGAAGCAATAGCCGAAGCGGGCATGCATGGCGCGCGAGGTCGCCTCGTCGAGGTAGAAGTCGACACGGCGGCGCTTGTGCACGGACAGCGGGCGCAGGTCGTCGATACCGTGGATGTGGTCGGCATGCTCATGGGTGATCAGCACGCCGTCGAGCCAATCCACCTCGGCATCGAGCAACTGCATGCGCAAATCGGGTGTGCAGTCGACCAGCACGCGGGTGTGGCGGCCGTGCGTGCCGGTCCGCTCCACCAATAAAGCGCAGCGCCGCCTGCGGTTTTTCGGATTATGCGGATCGCATTTGCCCCAGCCGAGGGCAACGCGTGGCACGCCCATGGAAGAGCCGCAGCCGAGGATGGTGAAGGTCAGGCTCATGCGGCGGCCGGGATGTCTTGCGGGACCTTGTTGAACAGGCGGAAGAAATTCTCCGTGGTCTGGCGGGCGATGTCGTCAATAGAAACGCCACGCGTCTCGGCCAGAACCCTCGCCGTTTCGACCACATAGGCCGGCTCGTTGCGCTGGCCGCGATGCGGCAAGGGCGCCAGATAAGGCGCGTCGGTTTCGACCAGCACGCGCTCGGCCGGCAGCGCGGCGGCGATGTCGCGTAACGCCGCCGAATTCTTGAAGGTGAGAATGCCGGTGAACGAGACGTAATGCCCTAAGTCTATGGCCGCGAAGGCCAAATCGCGCCCTCCCGTGAAGCAATGCAGCACGGCCGGGAAGCCGCCCTTCCCCGTCTCTTCCTTCAAAATCCGCGCCATGTCGGCATCCGCTTCGCGCGCATGGATGACCAGCGGCAGGCCGGTTTCGCGCGCCGCGGCAATATGTTGCCGCAAGCTCTGCTCCTGCGCCGCACGCGGGCTGTTGTCGTAATGATAATCGAGACCGGCCTCGCCGATCGCCACCACTTTCGGATGTTTGGCGATCGCGATCAGCGCTTTGGCGTCGATATCGAGCTCCTCATGCGCGTTGTGCGGATGGGTGCCGACCGAGCAAAACACGTCGGCAAATTTCTCCGCGATGGCCAGCACTTGCGCATGCCGGCGGACGCGGGTCGAGATCGTGACCAGGCGTCCGATGCCGGCGGCACGCGCGCGCGCCACCACCGCGTCCAACTCGGCGGCGAAATCGGGAAAATCCAGGTGGCAGTGGCTATCCACCAGCATCGTCAAGCACTTGCCTCCGGTTCGACATAGCGCGGAAACACCGGCGTCGGCGCCGGCAGCTTGCCGCCGGGAGCTATGCGTTTGGTGCCGTTAAGCTCGTAGAAGCTGCGTTCCTCGGCCGGGATTGCCAGAAGATCGAGCATCCTCGCGGCCGAGGAAGGCACAAACGGCTGCGCCATGATGGCAACGCAACGCAAGACCTCGGCGGTGACGTACAGAATGGTGCCCTGCCGCTTCGGGTCGGTCTTGGCCTTGGCCCAAGGCGCCTCCGACGCGAAATAGCGGTTGGCGTCCGCCACCACCGCCCAGATCGCGTTGAGCACCTGGTGCAGCTGTTGCGTCTTCATGTGCTCGCGCGCGATGCCGATCATGCCGTCGGCAGCCGCCAGGATGGTCTTGTCGGCCTCGCTGAATTCGCCCGGCGCCGGCAGCACGCCGCCGAACGCCTTCGCCACCATCGACAGCGAGCGCTGCGCCAGATTGCCGAGGTCGTTGGCCAGATCGGCGTTGATGCGGTTGACGATCGCCTCGTGGCTGTAATTGCCGTCCTGCCCGAACGGCACCTCGCGCAAAAAGAAATAGCGCAGCGGATCGACGCCATAGGCATCGGCCAGCGCGAACGGGTCGATCACATTGCCGACCGACTTCGACATCTTCTCCCCGCGATTGAACAGGAAGCCGTGCGAGAAGATGCGCTTGGGCACTTCAACGCCGGCCGACATCAGAAACGCCGGCCAATACACCGCATGGAAGCGCACGATGTCCTTGCCGATCACGTGCAGCGCCGCCGGCCAGTAGCGCTTGAACGTGTCGCTCTCGGTGTTGGGAAAGCCGACGCCGGTGATGTAATTGGTCAGCGCGTCCACCCACACATACATGATGTGCTTGTCGGCGCCGGGCACGCGGATGCCCCAGTCGAAGGTGGTGCGCGAGAGCGACAAGTCCCGCAAGCCGCCGCGCACGAAGCTCGCCACCTCGTTGAGCCGCTCCTTCGGCAGCACGTAGTCGGGACGGGCGAACAGTTCGAGCAGTCTGTCCTGATAGGCCGACAGCCGGAAGAAATAGCTCTCCTCCTCCACCCATTCGACCGGCGTGCCGGTCTTGGAGGATACCCGCACCTTCTGCTCGTTCAGGTGCGTTTCGTCCTCGGCATAATAGGCCTCGTCGCGCACCGAGTACCAGCCGGCATATTTGTCGAGATAGATGTCGCCGTTCGCCTCCATGCGCCGCCAGATTTCCTCCGACGAGCGGTGGTGGCGCTCCTCGGTGGTATGGATGAAATCGTCGTTCGAGCAGTTCATGCGCTCGACCATGGCCTCGAAGCGCGGCACGTTGCGGTCGAGCAACTGCCGCGGCGTCAGCCCTTCCTTGGCCGCCGTCTGCTGGATCTTCTGGCCGTGCTCGTCGGTGCCGGTGAGGAAATAGACGTCGTAGCCGTCGAGCCGCATGAAGCGCGCGATGGCGTCGGTGGCGATCGCCTCATAGGCGTGCCCGATATGCGGCGGGCCGTTCGGGTAGGAGATCGCGGTGGTGATGTAGAAGGGCTGCTTGTCGGGCATTTTCGACTTTATTGTAAGACGTGGATGGCCGGGTTGGGTCCGGCCATGACGAGGCAGAGATTAGGTATCAATCCCTCGTCGCTTCGGCAAGCGAGGAGGGCAAATAGGCGACCGGCTACGGACTTGCAGTTTGCACTGACCGCAAGTTTCCGGAATAACTCTCGAGCGGACACGTGCAGCGAGCGGTTCGAGCCATGAAGAGCACAGGGCGCTTTACACCTGCCCTTAGGAAGTTAACCCACTACAGCTACGATCACTGCTCGCAATGTGGTGCTTCGCTTCAAAAAGGCGTTGCCGCGTATGCGGGCTACACTGCCGCTGGATTATGTTGGCAAATGTTGCCAAGCATTAATCTCTGAACTTGCATCACACATTTATTGGTGGTGGAGCACCTATAAGCGCCCGATCCCGGAGGCGGCACTGTGGCGCTACATGGATTTCACTAAATTCGTGGCATTGTTAAAGGACAACGCGCTCTATTTTGCTAGGGCCGATCATCTCGGAGATCCATTCGATGGTGCACGGGGACTTGCAGAACGCGAAGCCGAATGGAAGGCTCATTGCCTAGAATATTTTCGCGAAGCGATCCGAACGGTTCCTGGACAAATGGAAGTGCCCTTAGCGGAACGTATCGAAGAGGACGCAGAACGGCTCTATCGTGACTTTGAGGCGATCGGAAAACGGGAAGTCCAAAACACTTATGTGAGTTGCTGGCACGCCAACGAAGGCGAGTCAGAAGCTCTCTGGCGCCTCTATGCACCGCCGCCGACTATCGGCATCGCAATCCAAACTGAGTTTGGCGCGCTTGATCGTGCTTTGGCTGACGGCTTTGATATCAAATTCGGTTATGTACAATATGTGGACTTTGCCAAAACGTTCGCTGGTACATACGACCGCATTTTCTGGAAAAGAGCTTCGCTTAGTCATGAAGCGGCAGTGCGCGCCGTGATTACAAAAGACTGGTCATATACCGCAGATGAAATCGGATTGTTCGTCCCGCTCAAATTATAGCAAGCGATCAAGGGTGTTGTCGTATCGCCGTTCGCACCAAAATGGTTCAACAGCGTAATGAAAGAAGTTATGCAAAAATTCAGTTTGGATGTTCCCATCCGAGCTTCTGAGCTGCTTGCTGAGCCGTTTTTCTGAGAAAGAAAGCTACACGCTTAACCCCCCCTCGCCAACCCTCCCCCACAAGGGGGGAAGGAGAAGAAAGAGCGCACGCTGGTCCACATCGCCATGGCCGGGCTTGACCCGGCCATCCATGATGAACCGCCAGTCGCGAGAGCCTTACGACCCGCCGCTGCGATAATTGGCGGATTACCCTCCGCTCATCCGCCCTTCGCTACCATGCGCTCATGTTGCGCTCGGTGGGTGGATTATTGGAGGCATAGCGATTCACAGGTCCGCGACGCGCGCTGGCGGTGAGCGCAAGCTTGGTGCCACCATTGGGCACGACGACAAGGCGATCGACCTCGCCTCTTAGAAAGGCTTGCAGGAACTTTTGGTAATCCCGGAAGGACACGCAGCCATTCGACTGGCCGTTGGGACCCAGCATGTAGGTGTGCGCCAGCATGCCATCGCGGCCGAACATCTTGTTGTCGTCGACCGGATTAAGGCGAATGGCCCGAACGCCGTGGAAAAGCTCTTCTCGTAACGTGAGATCATAGACATTCGGCGGCGTCGGTCCGCGCATCCTGACGTGGACGTATTGAGGATTGTCGAGCTTGTCGCCCAGCCCCGAATGCGCCTCCAGCTTTTCGCCATTGGGTAAATAGACCGTGCGCGCGGAGATGTCATAGACCGCAGTTCGGCTGCCGGGTTCGGGCAGCGCCATCGATTTGCTGGGGGCTTGCTGCGGCGTAACGCGCTTGTCAGCGGTGGACGCCGGCGGCGGCGGAGCGGCCGCGACAACTTGCGGCGCGGGCTGTTCGGCCGGAGCCCGCGCTATTTCTTGCTGCGCGGGAATTGGCCGCGGCAGCGGCAAAGGCACACGGTTCGCCCGTTCGGGGGTGAGCTTCGGCGGCAACGGCAGGGTGTTGATGGGCGCGGAAGCCGGAGCCGCAGCAGGCGTCAGTTTGGCGACCTGTATTGAATCGCGAGCGCGGGCGATTTCGCGCTTCGCCTGATCGTCCGGAATTTCGAGTGGCTGCGGCATAAGCGGCACGGCGCCGGTCGACGCGCGCGCCCATTTGGATTCAAAGGTCATATCGGCGGCCAAATTGGCGGTCTTGGCCAAAGTTGGATAGCCGCTGGCAAGAGCAAGCGTCCCCGGCCCCGTCAGAGCCTTCGCATGGACATGAGGATTGGTGGCGAGAGTGGTGTTGACGATCCATGCGGCCGCCAGTGTGACAGCGGTGACGAGCAGGCCTATGGCGGCCACAGTTCCGAAGCCGATGACGACGCCGTTGCCAATAATCCGAACAGCACGAACAGCCCGGCGATAATCGCCTAGAGCGAAAACACGACGCTTGAAAGAAGGGACGCCATAGAACGTCGCGGTCGTATCCGACATATATGCTACTCGTACTCGACTGCTTACAATGACGCCGTGGCTGGCCACGCGAGTTGCAGCGCGTCGGCCGATCTTGATCGCTGGAGAGATACGGAACTTGGTCCGGGCATCCCGATACGCCGCCTCACACGTGACGATGAGGATGACAATGCGGCGATTAAGGTTAAGCGATTGTGTAAAATACGCGCCGCGTGAACCGAAATGTCGATTGAAGGGTCCTGACGAGCCACCGCAAAGTGGTCAGCGCGTAGGGCGGGTTAGCGAAGGCGTAACGCGCCGCTCGGCCGGAGAATGGCGGGTTACGCTGCGGAACGTGTCAACGATTTTGAGACAGCCCAGTGTGGAATTTAAGCTTGGATGTTTAGCGTTTTCAGCGGTGGATTGATCCAG
>Ga0208355_1001335_pt1 | contig 10820 bp, 16 predicted proteins | sample NGESurdeep072012_6_FD_184458 | JGI IMG/M metagenome (GOLD analysis project Ga0208355, IMG submission 184458) | Arctic peat soil microbial communities from Barrow, Alaska - NGEE Surface sample 210-3 deep-072012 (SPAdes) | ecosystem: Environmental > Terrestrial > Soil > Wetlands > Peat ... | reverse complement strand
CAAAACGCGCCATGAAGCGGGCCGGCGTGTTGACGCCAGTCAAAGGCGCGCACGCCCTGCGGCATACGGCGGCAACTCAGATGCTGCACCATGGCATCCCTCTCGAGCAAATTGGCTTGGTCCTCCGGCATCGGGGGGTCGATACGACGGCGTACTACGCCAAAGCCGACGTCTGCCTGTTGAAAGAAATCGCGCAGCCCTGGCCGGAGGCACTCTGATGTTAAACACCGTTGAGGCGTACCTCGGCCTGCGCCGCGCTGCAGGATTTGAGATGAAGAATGCGGAATGCCTATTGAAGAGCTTTGCTGGCTTTGCGACTGAGCGTGGAGAAATGCATGTGCACACGCAAACGGCGATCGACTGGGCGGCCCTCGGCCCGTCTGTGGCACAGCGTGATGCGCGGTTGAAAGCCGTCTGCCGCTTCGCGCGGTTCATCAGGGTTGAAGATGGTCGGCACAACGCGCCGCCGGCCAATCATTTTGGCGCCCGCAAGAAGCGCCGACCGCCATACATCTACTCGACAGACGAGATCAATCGCCTCATTGAAGCTGCTCTTTGCCTTCGTCCTAAAAGCGCACTGAGATCTCAAACCTACGCCACTTTGATCGCCTTGCTGGCGGTCACCGGGTTGCGGATCTCCGAAGCGCTGAGGCTACAAATTGCCGATATTACGACTGATGGGCTGCTGATCCGGGAGACCAAATTCCAGAAAACTCGTTTAGCACCGCTGCATGATACCGCGGCGGCAGGCTTGGAACGATACTTGAGGCGCCGCTGTCCCCGTTCAAGCGATGACCACGTGTTCGTCTGCGACCATGGCCAACCCCTCCCTTATCACACGGTCAAGGACACGTTTGATCAACTGTTGCGGAAAGCTAATGTTGGGCCAGCGCCTGGCGGTCGCCGTCTGCGTCTGCACGATCTTCGGCATACATTCGCGGTGCGCGCGTTGCAGGCCAGTCCAGTGGGCAGGACCCGTAGCGGCAAGCATATGGTCGCCCTGGCGACATACATGGGTCACGTCAACATCTACGCGACCTACTGGTATCTCGAAGCCACCGCCGATCTCATGCGCGACGTCGCCGCCGTTGGGGAAGCATTCATGTGTGGGGGCATGCACCCATGACGCCGATTGCGCCCCATATCGAATCGTTCCTCCATGAGACCCTCACCCGGCACCGAGGCGCCAGCCAGCACACATGCGATTCCTATGCGTACAGCTTCCAGCTACTCTTCGAGTTCGCTGCGGCAAAGCACAAGGTTACGCCATCGTCGCTGGTGCTGGAGCAGATTGACGCGGGATTGGTCAGTGCCTTCCTCGAATATCTGGAGGACACGCGCAAAAACGCTCCGGAAACCCGCAACGTCCGGTTGGCGGCAGTCAAGTCCTTCTTCCACTTTCTCGAATACCGGCATCCGGCGGCGCTTGAGCAAATCCGCCGTGTTCTGGCGATCCCCTTCAAGAAAACCAACTCTCGTCTGGTCCCTTATCTCCTGCGAGAGGAGTTCCAAGCCTTGCTTGACGCCCCCAACCCGGCGACTCGCGATGGGGTTCGCGATCGAGCCATGCTGCATCTGGCGGTTTGCGCCGGTCTGCGCGTATCCGAGCTGACCGGATTGCGGATCGAGAATGTCGACCTGCCGTCGATGAGCATTCGTGTTCTCGGTAAAGGACGGCGAGAACGGACGCTCCCCTTATGGAAAATCACGGCCGCAGCACTGCGCGCTTGGCTAGCGGTGCGCGGGACGGTCGCGGTGCCGGAGGTATTTGTCAGTGCCCGGGGAGAACCGTTAACCCGCTGGGGTTTTGCTTATCTGCTCAAGCAGCATGTCGCAACCGCCGCGCAGCAATGTCCTGGCTTACTGAAAAAGCGCATCTCGCCCCATGTGCTGAGGCATACATGCGCAATGATCGTGCTGCAGGCGACGCAAGACATCCGGAAGGTGTCCTTGTGGCTGGGACATGCCAACCTGACTTCCACTGAAGTCTACACTCGCGGCGACCCAACTGAAAAGCTTGAGGCGATCGAGGCCATCGTCCCGCCGCACCTGCGCAAAGGCTACTTCAGGCCACCAGATAGGCTGATCGCCCTACTCAAGGGTGCCACGTAATGGTGAGCGGGGGTTGGCAGAAACTCACGGCAGCGCGGCAGAGTGGTTAGCCAACTCCCCATTACAAATTTTGCCCATAAGGCAAGTAATGGGAAATGCCCATTATTTGCCGCAACCGGCATTGCCCGAAGTGCCAGGGTGCGGCGGCAAAGGACTGGCTGGCGGCGCGCGAGGCCGATCTGCTGCCGGTGCCGTATTATCATGTGGTGTTCACACTGCCGGCGGCCATCGGCGACATCGCCTACGAGAACAAGGACGTCATCTATGACCTGCTGTTCAAGGCGGCGGCCGAGACCCTGACCACCATCGCGGCCGACCCAAAACACCTCGGCGCCCGCGTCGGCATCACCTCCGTGCTGCACAGCTGGGGCTCGGCCATGACCCATCACCCGCACGTCCACATGATCGTGCCGGGCGGCGGCATCTCGCTCGACGGCGAGCGTTGGGTGGCGTGCCGGCCCGGCTTCTTCCTGCCATGCGCGTACTCTCGCGCGCCTGTTCCGCCGGCTATTCCTGGAGAGGCTGCTCGCCGCATACCAGGCCAACCGCCTGAAGTTCTTCGGCGATCATACAGCTCTCGCCGACGCGCGGGCGTTCGCGGCCTATCTGGCTCCGCTACGCCGAGCCGAATGGGTGGTCTATGCCAAGCGCCCGTTCGGCGGGCCACAGGCCGTGCTGGCCTATCTGTCGCGCTATACCCACCGCGTCGCCATCGCCAACAGCCGGCTGATTACCTGCGACCGCAACGGCGTGACCTTCCGATGGAAGGACTATCGCGCCGAAGGTCGTGATCGCCAGAAGGTCATGAGACTCGCCACCGCCGAGTTCATCCGCAGATTCCTGATCCACGTCCTGCCGTCTGGCTTCCACCGCATCCACTACGGCCTGCTCGCCAGCGGCACGCGCGCCGATAACATCGCTCAAGCACGCCGCCTGCTCGACGTGCCTGCGGCACAGCTTGAGGCCGGGGATACCAACGACGCCGAGGCCAATCAGCCCAAGCCGCTCTCGCACCCGTGTCCGTGCTGCGGCGCTCGCATGATCATCATCGAGACATTCCAGCGCGGCTCCTCGCCGCGCTACCGGCCGGCGACTTCCACCGCCGTGATCAGGATCGACACATCATGATCAAGGTCGGCGCGCGGCAAAATTGTAAGACTGCCCGTCTGCTTCGCCGGCTCTCGACCGGCAATGATGGTCTTGAAATCCTCATTTATCCGTGCACACCCATCACACTTTGTATGATTTTGCCTGATTTTGTTGGGTTTCTGACCCCTCTGCCTAAGGCTTTTTCCTGCCGCATACCGTCCTGTACTTGTCCGTCCGGTGGCAATCGCGGTGGCAGATATTCAGTCTGCCATTTACTTCTGTTCACGCAATTAGTCCCGAGGTTGCGTTGGTCTGGAACTGGTTTCGGGGTTTGCGAGTGGGGCGGAGACCAAAGCCACGGGGGTCCGGATTACCCTCTCCGTGTCTCGCCTCCCGTTGGCGGCCTCTTGCCGGATGACCTCATTGACACCCCCGTAAGTGTGTCCTCTGCGGCGTGCCGTAACGCCTCGGTGCTGGCGTCCAAACCATCGACGGTCTCATTGGCCTGACTGCCGGAGTACAGGTACCGGTTCGCCTGTTTCGACTGTACCGGGTTTTCTGCTGTGCCATTGTCATCTCCCTAAAGGCTCGCCTGCCGTTGCGCCCCAATTGTCGACTGAGACCCCGCCAGAGCGGCGTCGGAAGTTCACGGTAATTCAGGGTGGAAAGGATGGATAAGCCCAATCAGCGCACATCGCGGCGTCTTGATCTACAGCTATACGTCGCTCCACGCCAAGGTTTACGCCTTCGACGGCTTTGCTTTCGTCGGATCGGCCAATGCGTCCAACCGCTCGGCCGGCACGCTTACGGAAGCAGTGGTGAAGACGTCCGACCAAGCGGTCGTCCGATCGGCGAGAGCGTTTGTCCGAGATCTCTGTCGGGATGAATTGAGCCCAGGACGGCTCGACCGAATGCAGAAAATGTACCGGCCACCGCGCATCCCCGGCGGGAGCAAGGAGACCCAAAAGGCCAGGTCACGAAAAGCGGCGAGCGGATTGCCCCGGCTGTTTCTCGCGCAACTTAAACTCAAGGATCTCCCTGAAGGATCAGAGGCCGCCAGTGAAAAGGGAATGAGAATTGCCAAGGCCAGACGAAATCATGGCCGGTCCTATGTTTTGGCAGACTACTTCAGAATCGGGAAAAACATCGTTCAGAAGGGCGATAAGGTCATCCAGATCGTTGAACAGCCAGACGGTCGCCGCCTGATCGATGCACCCGCCGACGTCCTGTACACGCGACTCTGGAAAGGTAAGAGGTGGCCGGTGACATTCATTTATCTCGAACATCCCGATGTGCGCCGAACCAGATTGGATAAGTTGGCGCGCCGTCTTGGCTACGGCGCCAAAAAGAAGCTCCACCGGGACGGCTTGGTACGGGATCGTGGATTTGCGGAGAAGCTGTTAGCAAACTGGAGCCAGGTTTAAGGTGGGATCACCGATATAGCTTCTACGTTCCGAGGGACACATGAAATTACGGAGGGAAGCTCGTAGTCTAAAGGCAAAGGCAGTGTCCTCTCTTCGCATCGGACTAGTCGCCAGCTTCAATTAATTTGAAAGGATAAGGATTTTGTGATTCGATGTAATCGCGCTTCAATCACCTGTATTTCGGAATAACAGGAAAGTGCCTGCGCCATCCTGTAGGCGCTGCGAAACGCAATATCAGGCATCGGCAACCTGCGAACTGGTGACATCACGCAGAGAATCGCTACAAGGGTCGGCGGCACCATCGCGTGACCCACCCTGACCTGATTCGCCCTGACCTGACTCGCCCCGACCTGACCCGCCCTGACCTGGCCCGCCCTGACCTGGCCCGCCCTGAACTGGCACGCCCTGACCTGGCCCGCCCTGAACTGGCACGCCCTGACCTGGCCTGACTCGAGCTTCTTTGCATTTTCGAGCTGAAGCGGCGCAGACCTGCGCCGGTCAATCATTTTGGCGAGGTCCCAGTATGAACAAAATATCTTCGGCAGAATCGTCGCGGCTGACCGTCACCTACCGGCCGTTGGGCGATCTCATTCCCGATCCGCGCAATGCACGCACCCATCCCAAGCGCCAGATCGATCAGATCCGCGCATCAATCGAAGCGTTCGGCTTTACCAATCCAATTCTCGCTGATCCCGAAGGCCACATTATCGCGGGTCACGGCCGGCTTCAGGCCGCCCGGGTGATGGGCCTTACGGAACTGCCGGTCATCACCCTGTCCGGTCTTTCCGAGGCCCAGAAGCGAGCACTGCCGATCGCCGACAACAAGATTGCGCTCAATGCCGGCTGGGACCTGGAAATCCTGCATTTGGAACTCGGCGAACTCGGTTCGATCGATGTTGATATTGATCTCGCGCTGACCGGCTTCTCGACCGGCGAGATCGACGTGATCCTGACGTCAGCTGTCGACCCGGATGATGAGGTCATCCCTCCGGTTCCAGCAACACCCCACGAACGAAGCCAGGCGATATCTGGATTCTCGGAGAACACCGGGTGGGGTGTGGCGATGGCCGGGATGCCGAATTCCTGCAGCGGGTCATCGGCCACGGAGCGGGTGTCGATGCGGCTTTCCGCGACCCTCCCTACAATGTGCGGATTGGGGGGCATGCGGTATCCGCCGGAAGCCACCGCGAGTTCGTTATGGCCTCGGGCGAGATGAGTGAGGCGGAGTTTCGTTCCTTCCTTGCCGATACACTGGGCGCCGCGGCGCGTGTTTCGCGCGACGGCGCCGTCCACTTCGTCTGCATGGACTGGCGACACATGGACGACCTCTCGGCCGTCGGCCGCACGGTCTATGGTGAGCGGCTAAACCTGTGCATCTGGAACAAATCGAATGCGGGAATGGGATCGTTACCGATCCAAGCATGAACTGGTCTTTGTATACCGGGTAGGAACGGCACCCCACCTCAATATGGTCGAGCTTGGCAGGCATGGTCGCAACCGCACCAATGTCTGGGACTATGCCTCGGTAAATTCCCTGCAGGGCGGCCGGCGCGAGGATCTGGCCTTGCATCCCACGGTCAAGCCGACGGGGCTTGTCGCCGACGCTATCCTGGATGTGACGCGACGCGGCGATCTCGTGCTCGATCTCTTCCTGGGGTCCGGAACGACGCTCCTGGCAGCCGACCGGACTGGGCGGCGCTTCCGTGGGCTCGACATCGATCCGGCCTATGTCGATGTGGCGATCGAACGCTGGTCGGCGAGGACGGGGCTCGAGCCGCGCCTGGAGGGGCCGGCGTCATGAGCGGCAAGTCCGGATCCGGAAAGAAAACACCGAACCCCGGCTGGTTCAGCAAGGGCCGCAGCGGCAATCCCGGGGGCCGCCCGACCGCCTCGCCCGCCCCGGAGGCCTCCGCATTCCAGGTATTGGTGGAAAAAACCCTCACCGTCACTGACCATGCCGGCACGCGCGAGATAACGATGGAGGAAGCGCTTCAGCAGCAGACCTATCAACGTGCCCTGGCAGGCGTTCGCATGGCCGTGCGCGAGGTCCTGAAATGGATCATGAAGCGCGACGCCTGGCTGGCGAAGAACGCACCAAAAGCATCCCTGCCGGCGATCACGCGTCACATCTCGCCCGATCCCGACAACGCGGATGCCGCTCTCCTGCTGCTCGGGGTCGCGGCGCCCAATCCGGCGCGCGCGGAATTTAGCAACGACCGGGCGCAGCTCCTGCTTGAGCCCTGGGCGGTTCAGGCGGCCCTCCGCCGCAGACGGGGCGGCCAACGCCTAACCGACGGCGAGCGTGATGAGATCCGGCGCTGCACGCGCCATCCAGACAGTCTGCGCTGGCCACGGGGGACTGACGAATGATCTCGCAAGGCAGCCCGCCCGACGATGATGAGAAGGATGGCGGCGGATATCGCCAGTCGCCACGGGCGATGCGCTTTAAGAAGGGTCAGAGCGGCAATCTAGGCGGTCGTCCTCGCGGGCGTCATCAGGAAGCACTTATAGGCCGTCCTCGGGCAGATGGTGACCATCCGCGAACACGGAGTCGAGCGCCAAGTCACGGCGGACGAGGCGTTCCTGCTGCAGCACAGCAAACGCGCACTTGAAGGCGATGGCGCCGCAACCCGCACCACTCTGGCGGTGATCGAGCAGGCGAAGGAGCGCACCAGCACACACCGGGGCTTTATCAGCCGCATCATCCGGGTGATCGTGACCCCCGGAAGCGTCACATCTGCACTCGTGCCGCTGCGAATGGCTAGGAAACTTGATCCCTACCGCGAGACCGCACGGATGGTCCTCGAACCGTGGCTCGTCGATGCCGCGTTGGCCCGCCTCGATCAGAGACTTAGTCCAGCCGATCAGCGGATCGTCGTGAAGGCCAGTCGCACCCCCCACCAGGTCAGGTGGCCGGAGTGGTGGAGCGAACACCCCTAGGTTGGCTAACTTGCCCTAGCCCCGCAAGTCGCGGCACAGTCAGTACCGCAACACCGCTTACAGTGTGCCGTACGTCAGGATCGTCGCGAAGATTGCCAGCGCGAGGCGCGGTCTATGCCAAGAAGCGCTCGCGCACGAATGCGGAATGAACCGGACCCTTGGAATGACCGGAGCGGAATTGCGGAATGTCTCCATCGACAATATTTCTCGCATTGCGAGGGGGCTGCAGGTCGAGCCCTGGAAGCTGCTTAGGAGCGATTGAGGTGTCCTTTAGGAGACTTAGGGGCGCAGCGGCCAAATCAATCAGCGAGATCAAACTCTAGGGCTAGAGCATCATACCTATTGCGGACACTTTTCTCGTATCGATCCGATACCGCAATTGTGCCCGGCGAAAACGCATGCGGATGTGGACGAACTCAGCCGCCATTGGAATGAACTTCATAGTTTTTGGCAGATCGATGAAGACTAGCGGCCTCGGAACCGATAGCCCCGCGGAAGCCGCTTGCCACGAAAGCACCTCCGATGGACCGCCAAACAGCAACTGCTCGCTCCGCAGCAACAGATAGTAGATCGTCAACTGCTCCAATTGACGGTGGGACGTCTTGAAGCGGCTTGCGGTGATTTCATTCGAACTCGCGCATTCCCGATCGAACCCGGTCTCTGCGCGAGTTCCCTCGAATTTGGGAATATTGCCCGAAGCAACAGGGTCGCGTGGTCGGTAGGAACTGTCACGATCGCCACGTGCGGCTTCGATGTTGGACATCTGATTCATGTGCTGCGAGGCAACACAGCGCTGCTCCGGCTTTCGCATCGCATTATTCGATTGGTCTCAATCGCATCACGCTTCGGCTTGCGCGGCCCAGCCGCCGAACTAATCTGGGCGCGCCCGGTTTATACGGAGGACTCGCTTAACGGGACCCGTCCGTGTCGGCACAAGCCGCGTCGCAGCGTGCACCGTCCGGCGGACAGCTTCGGGGATGAATCAACGAAGCCAGCGTGGTCAACGCGCCGCCCGTTATGGGTGACGAGGATCACGCCCTCAACCCAACCCTTGCTGTTGTGACACCAGCCGCGGATGCTAGCGCCACCCCCAGACCAAGCGCAGCTACCCGCGAAATGCCTTTGGAAAAGGTGTGAGGCCAATCAAGGAATCCCCAAGTTTCGCGTCCCCTACAGCCTGTCACTTTATTCGATTGCGTCGCATTCGCAAATGAGCGGCAGGGTCCAGCTTCTTGCCGAATTGCGATGTCCATTCCGTCTCCCCGAATTTAGTTCAAGCCGACGGCGGCATTCGCAATGACAAACCAAGACTGCTTCGACCGATCGATCGCAATCCGGCGCAACAACCCGGCTTGCTCAAATTGGCGTAGCGCGTTGCAAACGGCGGACCTGGAAACAGGGCAACTTGCTTCACGCGCTTCGTCGTAGAGGATTTCAGCATTGACGCGCCGATTCGCGTCCCTGAGCAGCAGCCTTGCGACGGCGACCCGCTGCCTGGTCGAACACAGCCCAGTCTTTCGCAGGAAGCCCTGAAGATCGTCGGGCAATGAAGCGTCCCGGCAAAATCTACCTGCGGCAAAACGCTTGTTCATGACGCCGGCAACCCCGGAATCGGTACGCCGAGTGTTTGCAGGATCAGAATTGCATTAAGCAGTAACACCGTCGCTGTCGCAACAATCGCTGCAATAGTGGTCAGTCGGCTATTGACGAATTGACCCATGATGTCGGCGCGTCGAGTGAACATCAGGAGCGCGATCATCGGGAGTGGTAGGGCGATACTGAGCACCACCTGACTGATGACCAGCGCATTTGTCGCATTCACGCCAAGAGCGACGACAATAAAAGCTGGTGTCATCGTTACCAGTCGCCGAACCAGAATCGGGATCCGGAACCTGATGAATCCCTGCATGATCATTTGGCCGGCCATTGTTCCGACCGCCGAACTCGAAATTCCCGATGCAATGAGGGAGACCAAAAACACACCCGCCGCACCGATGCCTAACAACGGTGCCAACGTGTGATAGGCGGTTTCGATTTCCGCAACATCGCTATGTCCGGCATGGAAAGCGCTCGATGCCATCATCACCATCGCCATATTGACCAGGCCGGCAATAACCAGTGCGGCGATGACTTCTTGATTTGAGAAGCGCAATATCTTGCGCCGCTCGTTGTCGTCATAGACCGGCGTGCGTGTCTGGGTCAGGCTTGAATGCAGATAGATGGCGTGCGGCATCACGGTTGCGCCGATGATACCGACGGCGAGCAGCAGCGCGTCCCCATCGGCCAGCTGCGGCAGTACCGTATGTAACGCTGCCGCGCTCCAATCAACGGGAGCGATGAACATCTCGATGAGGTAGCAAAGCCCGATAATGCCAACCAAACTACCGATGATCAGCTCTATGGGCCGGAACCCGGAGCTCTCGAACATCAAGATGCCATAGGTAACGACCGCCGTGACGACCATGCCTGCAAGCAGAGGCATTTGGAACAACAAGGAAAGCCCTATGGCACCGCCAAGAAACTCGGCCAGATCGGTCGCCATGGCGGCAACCTCGCTAATCCCCCACATCGCCCAGACGACCGGCTGGGGAAATTGCTCGCGACACATCTCCGCCAGGTTCCGACCGGTGACAATACCGAGCTTGGCGGAGAGCGCCTGGAACAGCATCGCGATCAAATTGGCGAGCAGCACCACCCACAGCAGTCCATAGCCGTACTTCGCCCCCGCCTGGATGTTCGTCGCGAAATTACCGGGGTCCATGTAGGCGATCGAGACAATCACGGCCGGACCAACGAATGCCAGATAGCCACGCAATCCGCTGCGCCGGCCAGCCAATAGGTGGCGAGCCTCGGAGACGGTCCGTTCGGTCAGTGTCTCTTTTTTCGGCAGAACTTCGGAGATCGCCGGGGGCATCAAGCACCTACGCCAGTTTGTAGTCGAGGCTACATCTGAAGATAGTGAAGCCTCCTCGAATGTCAACGTACATAATGTAGGTAAGGCGACAAGTTCATATGAGGATTGAAAATTGCGTTGGTTCGGCGCAAGGTGCGTTTCAATCGTGAAAGGGTTCGGGAGGGGCGATGTCGCGAAACGCTAGGGATAAGCGGAATACCACCGAGCTTCCGCCTGAACTCACGCAGGCGCGTCGATTCGGGAAGACTCGTTCAGCGCAATCGAGAGCGCTGCTCGAAGACTACGTGGAACTCATTGCGGATCTGCTGGCCACTGGTGGCGAGGCGCGGCCCACCGATATT
>Ga0208355_1001334_pt1 | contig 10824 bp, 7 predicted proteins | sample NGESurdeep072012_6_FD_184458 | JGI IMG/M metagenome (GOLD analysis project Ga0208355, IMG submission 184458) | Arctic peat soil microbial communities from Barrow, Alaska - NGEE Surface sample 210-3 deep-072012 (SPAdes) | ecosystem: Environmental > Terrestrial > Soil > Wetlands > Peat ... | reverse complement strand
TCTGCCCTCTGAGTTGTCCCCGCTCGGGAGGGCCCCCGGTCCCGCCATCGAATTGCCCAGCGGCTACGTCAGGCGCGCGGAATCCTCGCGCCCTGATGTTCATGGTCTGGGCGCCGCCGGGAGCGTGGAGGCCGACCATCGGCAAAGCCCCCGGCCTTTCAATGACGTCAGGGTGCCGCCCGCACCCCCGCTACGCCCCGCATCGTCCCCACGAGCACGAGCCCGTCCCACAGCGTCGGCGAGGCGAAGTGGGGGACCGCGCCGAGGCCGACCCGCGCGCGGATGGCACCGTCCGTCGAGTTCAGTGCGTACAGCACCCCGGCCTCGACGTCGACGCTCCAGACTGCCCCGCCGCCGACGACGGGCGGGCCGTCGGCCCCGGACTGCGTGTGCCAGCCGAGGTGGATTCTGCCCGTCGCGTCGATGCGCACCTGCCGGATCCCGTCCGTGCACGGAACGTAGACGATCGAGCCGCTCCGGGCGGCGGCTCCGAACGCCCGGCAGACGGACGCCGACGAGACCTCGCCCCCGATCCCGCCGAGGGCGCCCTGGCGCAGGACATAGCCGGTTCCGCTCTTGCCGGCGATGAAGATCCAGCCTCCCGGGACGATCACCGGGCTCAGTGAGCCGAGGTCTGCGTCGTTCGCGTTGTCGGCGGCCCACGACGCCGGTGCGAAGCGCGACACCAAGGTCAGCGCCGGGGTCAGCTCGACGACCGAATCGCTCCCGTCGTACGTGGTCGTGGAGCTCCCGTTACCGGTCGACACGTAGAGGTGGCCGGTGGCGTCGATCACCGGTCCGCCGGTCGCCCAGACGGCGCCCTCGCGCTGGACCGGGACCCGGTAGGCGATCGTGATGCCCTGGCCGCTCGTCGGCACGCCGACGACCTCGCCACGGTACTGGCCGCAGTCACCGGCGAGCCCGCCGAAGCCGATGTAGACGTGGCCGTTCGCGACGGCCAGCGCCGCCCGCTGCTGGTACGTCCGCGGGTCGTCGCCGGGCAGGTCAACCTCGCGGGACCAGCGGACGGCACCCGAAGCCGGGTCGAGCGCGAAGAGCACGTGGCGCGGGCCCTCGACCTCGGCGACGACGAAGACCGAGCCGGAGCCGGGATCGTAGGCCGGGGTGCTCGTGATGCCGAGCGGGTCGATGTTCCCGCAGGGAAGGGACGCGAGCGGCACCGGCGTTCCGAGGTGGCGGCTCCACTCGATCCGGCCGGTCCGGGGGTCGAGCGCGTAGACCGAGTCGCCCTCGGTGGCCGCGATGATCCGGCCGCCGACGACGATCGGCTGCCCGTAGACCGCGCCGTCGAGGAGCGCCGACCAGGCTCGGGCGGGGTGTCGAGGGGCGGGGAAGGCGGCATCGACGCCGGTCCGGGCCGCGTCGCCGTGATAGACAGGCCAATCGGCCGCGGCCGGCGACGGGATGGGCGTCGGCGCGGGGCTCGGCGCCGGCGTTCCGCCCCGGCTCACCGTCGGCGCCTCCGACGGTGTCGCGGATGGCGTCGTGGCCGCCGTGGCCGAGGGAGCCGGCCCGCTCGCGGAGGCGCCGGGCGTGGCGGACGGGGGCGCCAGCGTCGGGGCCGTGCCGCAACCGGCCAGGAGCGCCGCCATCAAGACGGCGGCGAGGACGCGTCGGGGGCTCGCGGATCGCCAGGGCCTGGCGAGGCGGCAGAGGGAGCCGCGAACGAGGTCATCGCAGCCCGGACTCGGCGCTTCTGCGTGCATGGACGCATGGTGGCACGGATCTCGAGTAGAGCGACGGTGGGACGCGATCGCCGCCGGATTGTCCACGGCCCGCGTGGGCATGGTGCGCTCCCCCGCGAAGTTCCCGAGACGCCGGCGTCGGCCACGAGGGCTGCAGCCCCTGAGCGGTCGGCTGCGGGGCGCCCGGGACCGATGTCGTGGCCGCTTCCGCTCCTGGTCGTGGGGCCGCGACAAGCCATCGACGTCGTCCCGGCATGACTCTCCAGCCGCGAGGATTGCCTCTTCGATTCACGAGGTCGAGACGAATGCAGCTGTTTCGTAAACAGCAGGTCCTGAGTTCGAATCTCAGTGTCGGCTCCATTCGCTTCTCGTGAATCCGCCTCGGTGAACGCCGGGGCGGGTTGATTCCGGGCCTTCTGACCCCTGCGCAGACCCCTGCGGGTATGCGCTGAGGGTGCTCTTGCCCGCGCCCACAACCCCATTGCCGTGGCGCTTGGCCGATGGAGTGCGTTGCTAGCAGCTGCCTCCGACGTCGCCCATCGGATCGGCAGCGCCTGATCAGAGTCACCGGGACGTGGCGCTGCCGTTGGCCCCGCTCCACCTCGCGTCAGTCGGCTGGTTGCGCAAGCACCTCGGCTGGAAGAAGGACGCGAAAGGCGACGAGGAACCCGGCTGACCGGGCGCTGTCGAAGCCAGATCGGTGAGCGCGGTCGGGGCGAGAGGAGTCGCGACCAAGCGTTGGCACCGGTCATGGCTGCCCGTTCAAACGCCGCGGGATTCCCACGCGGATCAAGGCAAGGGGCGCGCCAACAGTCCCCGTCGCGGTGGATGTCTCGTGTTACGCTCCGGCCGTGGACCTCGACCTTCCGGCCGAGCACGAGCTCCTTCGACGCACCGTCCGCGACTTCATGGAGACCGAGGTCGCGCCGATCGTCGACGAGCACGAGCGGGAGCGACGCTTCCCCCTCGAGGTAGTCCGCCGGCTCGGCGAGATGGGCTGGCTCGGCATCCCGATCCCCGAGGCGTGGGGCGGCGCCGGTATGGACACGCTCGCCTATGCCACCGCGATCGAGGAGATCGGGCGGGTCTGGGGCTCGCTCGGCCTCATCGTCGCCGCGCACACCTCGCTCAGCTGCGGCTCACTCCTCCTGGCGGGGACCGCCGATCAGAAGTCGCAGTACCTGGTGCCGCTCGCCAGCGGGCAGGCGCTCGGCGCATACGGGCTCACCGAGCCCGGCGCCGGCTCGGACGCCGGCGGCACCCGGACGACGGCGCGGCGGGAGGACGGCCCGGACGGCGCAGCCTGGGTCCTGAACGGCGGCAAACGCTTCATCACGAACGCCGGCCAGGCCTCCACCTACATCGTCGCGGCCCGGACCGGCACGACCCCGCGCGGCGATGCCGCGATCAGCGCCTTCATCGTCCCGGCGGACACGCCCGGCTTCTCGGTCACCCGGTTCGAGGAGAAGCTCGGCCTCCACGCCTCGGCGACGGGGGAGCTCGTGCTCGACGGGGCCCGCATCCCGGAAGCAAACCTCCTCGGGACGGAGGGCGAGGGGTTCCGCATGTTCCTGCGCGTGCTGGACGGCGGGCGGATCTCCATTGGCGCTCTCGCCGTCGGGCTCGCGCAGGCAGCCCTGGACGCCGCGATCCCCTACGCCCGGACGCGCGAGCAGTTCGGGCGACCGATCGGGTCGTTCGAGGGCGTGGCGTTCCGGATCGCCGACATGGCCACCGAGATCGAGGCGGCTCGAGCGCTGGTCCGCCGGGCGGCGTGGCTGCGCGACCAGGGACGGGACTTCCGGCTCGCGGCCGCGCAGGCGAAGCTGTTCGCCTCGGAGGTCGCGGGTCGCGCAACGAATGCGGCGCTGCTCATCCACGGCGGGTACGGCTACGTCGACGAGTACCCGGTCGGGCGATTCTTCCGTGACGCGAAGCTGACCGAGATCGGCGAGGGAACGAGCGACATCCAGCGGCTCGTCATCGCCCGTCGGATCCTTGACCTGCGGGTCACCTGAAGCCGATGGTCGCTCTCCGGTCACGGCTCGACCCGGCCTCCGACGACGCCCGCGCCAACGAGGCGGCGATGCTCGCGCTCGTCGAGGAGCTTCGCACCCGGACGGCGGCGGTCGCGGGACGTGGAGCTGCCGGCGACGAGGCTGCGATCGCGAGGCACCTGGAGCGCGGGAAGCTGCTCGTCCGCGAGCGGATCGAGCGGCTCCTCGACCCGGGCGCGGCCTTCCTCGAGCTTTCGCCGCTGGCCGCCACCGGGATGCACGATGACGAGGCGCCAGGCGCCGGCATCGTGACCGGGATCGGGCGGATCGAGGGGACGCTCTGCGTCGTCGTGGCGAACGACGCCACGGTGAAGGGCGGCACGTACTTCCCCGAGACTGTCAAGAAGCACCTCCGGGCGCAGGAGATCGCACTCGAGGACCGGCTCCCGTGCGTCTACCTGGTCGACTCCGGCGGCGCCTACCTTCCGCTCCAGGCCGACGTGTTCCCCGATCGCGACGGGTTCGGGCGGATCTTCTACCTCCAGGCCCGGATGTCCGCCGCCGGGATCCCGCAGGTCGCCGCCGTCATGGGGAGCTGCACCGCCGGCGGCGCCTACGTGCCGGCGATGAGCGACGAGACGGTCATCGTCCGTGGCACGGGCACGATCTTCCTCGGGGGCCCGCCGCTCGTCGAGGCGGCAACGGGGGAGCGCGTCAGCGCCGAGGAGCTCGGGGGGTCCGAGGTCCACACCCGGGTGAGCGGGGTCGCCGACCATGAGGCGGTCGACGACGAGCATGCCCTCGCCATCGCGCGGTCAATCGTCCGGCATCTCGCGCGCCACGCGCCCGAGCCGCCGTGGCAGCGCGCCGTCCCCCGACCGCCCGCGGTCCCCGCCGAAGGTGGCGACGGTCTCGCCTCGCTCTACGCCGCGATTTCCGCCGACGCCCGCCGGTCGGTCGACGTCCGCGAGATCATTGCGCGACTCGTCGACGGGAGTGAGCTCCACGAGTTCAAAGCAGCGTACGGCGAGACGCTCGTCTGCGGCTTCGCCCACCTCGAGGGATGGCCGATCGCGATCGTCGCGAACGACGGGATCCTCTTCGGGGCCTCGGCGCTGAAGGGGGCGCACTTCATCCAGCTTGCCGCCCAGCGGCGGATCCCGCTCCTGTTCCTCCAGAACATCGCGGGGTTCATGGTCGGGCGCGAAGCCGAGGCTTCCGGGATCGCAAAGGATGGGGCCAAACTCGTCACCGCCGTCGCCTCGGTCGAGGTCCCGAAGCTCACCGTCCTGGTCGGCGGCTCGTTCGGCGCCGGGAACTACGCCATGGCGGGCCGCGCCTACGGGCCGCGGTTTCTCTGGAGCTGGCCGAACGCGCGGATCTCGGTCATGGGCGGCCGGCAGGCGGCTCGCGTCCTTTCGACCGTCCGGGCGGCGTCGCTCCCCGGGGGACGCTGGCCGAGCGAGGCCGAGCGGGAAGCGTTCGAGGCGCCGGTCCTCGATCGATACGAGGCAGAGGGGAACCCGTACCACGCGACGGCCCGGCTCTGGGATGATGGCGTCATCGACCCGCTGCAGACGCGCCGGGTCCTCGCGATGGGCCTCGAGGCGGCGCTCCATGCCCCGATCCCCGAGACGCGCTTCGGCGTGTTCCGGATGTGAGCGGGTCGTCGATGGGCGGCTCGCCGTCCGCGGTCCGGGTCGAGCGGGAGGGTCCCGACGGGGCCGTCGCGCGCGTGACGATCGCGCGTCCTGAGGTCCGCAACGCCCTCGACGCCGGGGCGATCGCGTCGCTCCGGGCCCTGTTCAAGCGGTTCGCCGATGAGGCTCCGGGCGCGCTCAGGGCCGTTGTCCTCGCCGGCGACGGGCCGGTGTTCTGTGCCGGGGCGGACCTCGGCTGGATGCGGGCCTCGCTCGACGCCACGCCGGCGGCGAACGAGGCGGACGCGCTCGGCCTCGCCGCGATGTACGGGGCGATCGACATGTGCCCGGTCCCCGTGATCGCCCGGGTCCAGGGGGCCGCGCTCGGCGGCGGCGCGGGGCTCTGCGCGGTCGTCGATGTGACGATCGCGGAGGCTGGCGCCCGGTTCAGCTTCCCGGAGGCCCGTCTCGGCCTCATCCCGGCGACGATCGCGCCGTTCGTCGTCGCGCGGGTGGGAGAAGGGCACGCGCGGGCGCTCTTCGCGACGGGACGCCGGTTCGACGCTGCCGAGGCGATGCGGATCGGACTCGTCCACGAGGTCGCCGATGGGCTGGACGGGCTTGACCGGGCCGTCGAGACGGCGGTGACCGACGTCCTCGCAGGCGGTCCGGACGCGACACGCGCCACGAAGCAACTGATCCGCGACCTGCGCGGCGCGGACCTGGAGGCCGCTGCGGAGCGGACGGCCCGGGCGCTCGCGCTCCGTCGCGCCTCGGCCGAGGGCGCGGAGGGGCTCCGCGCGGCCGAGCAGCAACGACCGCCGTCGTGGGTGAAGCGGAGCGCCGGGTGATCGACGAGGTCGCCGCGGCCAGGGGTCCTATCCGCGTCCTGTTCATCGCGAACCGCGGGGAGATCGCCTCGCGGATCGCGATGACCGCTCACCGGCTCCGGATCGTCCCCATCGTGCCGCTCGTCGGAGGCACCGACGGCGGTGTGGCTGGTCCGGCGCGCGGAGACGCTACCGGGATCTGGCGACCTGCCGCCGATCCCGTCGACCTGCTCGACCCCGCCGATGTCGTCCGGGCGGCGCTCGCGGCAGGCGCTGACACCGTCCACCCCGGGTACGGCTTCCTGGCGGAGAGTCCCGCACTCGCGGAGGCGGTGGTCGCGGCCGGCCTCGTCTGGGTCGGCCCGCCACCCGACGCGATTCGCACGCTCGGCGACAAGGCCCGGGCCCGCGAAGCGGCTCGGCGCGTCGACGTCCCCGTCGCAGCCGGCGACGAGCCCGACGACCAGTCCGACGCATCGCTCGCCGCGTCCGCCGACCGGATCGGGCTGCCGCTCCTCGTCAAACCAGCTGCGGGTGGCGGCGGCAAGGGAATTCGGGTGGTCCGGCGCCGGGAGGAGCTCCAGCCAGCCTTCGAGGCCGCCCGGCGGGAGGCCGCCCGCGCCTTCGGGGACGATCGGCTGATCGTCGAGCGCTACATCGCCCCCGCACGGCACGTCGAGGTCCAGGTGCTCGCCGACGCCCATGGGAGTGTCCTCCACCTCGGCGACCGCGACTGCTCGCTCCAGCGGCGCCACCAGAAGGTGCTCGAGGAGGCTCCGGCGCCCGGGCTCGCACCGGAACTGCGAGCCGTCATCCGGGCCGCGGCGGTCCGCGTCGCCCGAGCCGTCGGCTACGAGAGTGCCGGAACCTGCGAGTTCCTGGTCGCCGATGATGGGAGCTGGGTCTTCCTCGAGATGAACGCGCGGCTCCAGGTCGAGCACCCGGTCACCGAGCTCGTCCTGGGGCGCGACCTCGTTGCCGACCAGCTCCGGATCGCCGAGGGGGCGGGACTCGCCGAGCTCGGGCTCGACCAGGGCGACGTGGAGGCCGCCCTCGAGACCGGCGGGCACGCCGTCGAGGTGCGGCTGAACGCGGAGGACCCCTCGGCGGGCTTCCTCCCTTCGGCCGGTCCGGTCGTGGCGGTGCGGTGGCCGGACGGGGTCGGCGCCTTCGGACCCGCGGGCCACGGCGGGATCCGCGTCGATGCCGGGATCGCGGCCGGCGATCTCGTCGGCGGCGCCTTCGATCCACTCCTCGCCAAGATCATCGCCCACGGCTCGGACCGCGCCGAGGCGCTCCTTCGCCTCGCCGGCGCCCTCGACGAGACCGAGGTCCTCGGCCTCGTCACGAACCTCGCGTTCCTGCGGCGACTGGTCCGGCTGGCCGTCGTCCGCGAGGGTCGAGCCCGGACGGAGACGCTCGAGGGACTGGCCGGCGAGGCGGTCGCGACGACCTCGATCCCGGAGGGAGCCTGGCAGGTCGCCGCCGAGGCGTTCGCCCGCGCGGCCGATGGCGACCTGTGGTGCGGCGGTTGGCGATTGAACGCCCCGGCCAGGCTGCGCCTCGCCGCCGACGGGCCCGACGGGCCCGAGGAGCGCTCGGTCGAGCTGGCATCGGCGGCAGTCCCCGCAGCCGCGCCCGAGGCGCCCGCGACCACCGACCCGGCCCCGGCTCCCCTCGCGATCCGAGCTGGCGACGTGGTCCACGTCTCGGTCGGCGGCCGGAGCGTCGCGTTCCAGGTCGCGCGGCCCCCGAATCTCGAGAGGACGACATCACCGCGGGGGTCGGCGGGGGCCGAGTCGGCCACCGATCTCGTGGCACCGATGCCCGGCACCGTCCTCGGCGTGCACGTCGCCGTCGGGGGATCTGTGCAGGCAGGGGACCGTGTCGCCACCCTCGAGGCGATGAAGATGGAGCACGTCGTGGCAGCCCAGAGGGCGGGCCGCGTCGCCGAGCTGTTCGTGAAGGCCGGCGACCGCGTGGAACGCGGCCGGCTCGTGGCGCGACTGGAGGTGGAGGCGTGACCGTCCCCTCCGCCACGTCGATCCCGCCAGCGCGCGTCCGCATCTACGAGGTCGGACCGCGCGACGGCCTCCAGAACGAGGCCACGGCGGTCCCGACGGCGGCCAAGGTGCGCTTCATCGAGCTGCTCGTGGCGGCCGGCCTGCGCGAGATCGAGGCGACGAGCTTCGTGCGACCAGACCGGATCCCCCAGCTCGCCGACGCCGACGAGGTCCTGTCGTCGCTCCCGCGAGGGTCCGGCGTCCGCTACCCAGTGCTGGTGGCGAACGCCCGCGGCCTCGCCCGGGCGGCCGACGCGGGCGCGGACGCGATCGCCGTCTTTACGGCAGCGACGGACGCGTTCGCGGAACGGAACATCGGGTTGTCGATCGAGGCCTCGCTTGGCGCGTTCGGGCCGCTTCTGGAGGAGGCCGCGCGGCGCGGGTGGTGGCGGCGCGCCTACGTCTCGACCGCGTTCGGATGCCCATACACCGGCCGCGTTGATCCGGCGAGGCCCGTCGCTGTCGCTCGCCGGCTCCTCGACCTCGGCGCAGACGAGGTCTGCTTCGGCGATACGATCGGCGTGGCGGTCCCGACCGCCGTGGAGGCGGTGACGAGCGCCGCGATCGAGGCGGGCATCCCGGTCGAGCGGATCGCCCACCATTTTCACGACACGCGGGGGACGGCGCTCGCGAACGTCGTGGCGGCGCTCCGTCTCGGCGTGACCTGCTTCGACGCCTCGACGGGCGGGACCGGGGGCTGTCCCTACGCGCCGGGCGCCGCTGGTAACCTCGCGACCGAGGACTTGGTCTACGTGCTCGACGCCGAGGGCGTCGAGCATGGCGTGGACCTGCCGCGCCTCCTCCTGGCGGCCCGGTTCATCGCCCGCGTGCTCGGCCGCCCGCTCTCATCGAAGGTCGGCCTGGCAGGCGGATGGGACGCGGCCACGGGGCAGCCGACGGGGCGACCGCCCGGCGAGTGACGGCGGGGTGGGCCACGCCCGGAAGGACCGCTGACGCGCTCCGCCGACGCGCTCCACGTTCTTCACCAACGTCCTGGGAGCACGGAACTAGGCGCCTCCACGTGCCCCTGCGCCCAGCTCCCCGATCGCGGTCACAGCGTCCGCGTTCTCCAGGGCCGACAGGTCGCCAGGGTCCTGGCCGAGCCAGGCGGCGCGCGCCACGCGGCGCATGATCTTGCCGCTGCGAGTCCGCGGGAGGTCCGGCACGACCACGACCGCCGCCGGCCGGACGGGCTTCCCGAGGCCGTGGGAGACCTGGTCCCCGACCTCGCGCGCGAGGGTCTCGGGCTCGATCGTCATGTCCCGCCGGACGACGACCAGGAGCACGGCGACCTCGCCGCGGAGCTCGTCGGGCACGCCGATCGCGGCAGCCTCGACGACCGCGGGGTGGGCGACCGCGACTGCCTCGAGCTCCGCCGGCCCGATGCGCTTGCCGGCGATCTTCAGCGTGTCGTCCGACCGCCCGTGGAGGTACCAGAACCCGTCGGCGTCGCGCGCCGCCCAGTCACCGTGTACCCAGGTCCCCGGCAGGCGTCGCCAGTACGCGTCCAGATAGCGCTCGCGGTCCGCCGGCGTCCCGCCCCAGAAGCCGCGCGTCATTCCCGGCCACGGCGCCCGGATCGCGAGCTCGCCGACCTCGTCGACGACGGGGCGCCCGCCGGGGTCGACGACCTCCGCCGCCATCCCGATGCACGGCCCGTTGAACGACGTCGCCCGGATCGGCCGAATGGGCGTCGCACCGACGATCCCGCCGGAGATCTCCGTCCCACCGCTGTAGTTGACGATCGGCAGCCGTCCCTCGCCCACGGTCTCGAAGAGCCACGTCCATGGGTCCGGATTCCACGGCTCCCCGGTGGAGCCGAGGATGCGGAGCGAGCGACGATCGTGGTCCCGGACCGGCTCGTCGCCGTGGACGAGGAGCGCGCGGATCAGGGTCGGGCTCACGCCGAGGTGGGTGATGCGGTGCCGCTCGACGAGCGACCAGACCCGACCGGCATCGGGGTGATCCGGGGCGCCCTCGAACATGACGAGGCGGGCGCCGATCAGAAGCGCGCCGCTGATCGCCCAGGGACCCATCATCCAGCCGAGGTCGGTGATCCAGCAGAGGGCGTCGCCGGGCCGCAGGTCGAAGGTGTGAGCCAGGTCCTGCGCGGCCTTGATGGGGAAGCCGCCGTGGACGTGCACGGTGCCCTTCGGGGCGCCGGTCGTCCCGGACGTGTAGATGACCATGTAGGGGGTCTCGGGATCGACCGGGCCCGTCGGTCGCGGCGCCGGCGGCACCGACGCCCGCTGGGCCGCGTCCGGCCATCGGTCCCACGATGCATCCCGGACGGGGTCGGACAGGGCCGCCGGGAGGCCGTCGGGCTCGAGACGCCGCACGACGAGGACCCGGCGGATGCTCGGCGACTCCGCGAGCGCCTCCGCCGCAACGGAGGCCATCTCGATCGCGCGGCCGCGACGGAGGAAGCCGTCCGCGGTCACGAGGTGGGTCGCCTCGAACGCGCGGAGGCGGGTCGCGACGGCCGGCCCGGCGTAGCCGCTGAAGATCGGCGTGAAGACCGCGCGCAGCCGTCCGAGGGCCAGGACGGTGACCGCCGTCTCGGGGAGCATCGGCAGGAAGATCCCGAC
>Ga0208355_1001333_pt1 | contig 10825 bp, 8 predicted proteins | sample NGESurdeep072012_6_FD_184458 | JGI IMG/M metagenome (GOLD analysis project Ga0208355, IMG submission 184458) | Arctic peat soil microbial communities from Barrow, Alaska - NGEE Surface sample 210-3 deep-072012 (SPAdes) | ecosystem: Environmental > Terrestrial > Soil > Wetlands > Peat ... | reverse complement strand
TCCGGACTGCGCCCAGCGCCACCGCGCGCACCGGCAACGACGGCCATCAGCGCTCCTCCAGCCGATACTCCACGAAGGCGCGATCGCGCAGCTGGCGCAGCCATTCCTGATAAGCCTCGTCGGCTTTACGCTCGCGCAGGATCAGGCGCGCCTCCTGCCGCTTGCGCTCGCCGGAGACGTCGGCCTGGCGCCGCTCCAGCACCTGCATCAGATGCCAGCCGAAAGACGTCACGAAAGGCTCGCTCAGCTGCTCCACCTTGAGGTTGTTCATCACGCGCTCGAATTCGGGCACGGTGTCGCCGGGATAAATCCACCCCAGGTCGCCGCCCTTGATCGAGGACGCGTCGTCGGAATTGAGCTTGGCCAGTTCGCCGAAATCGGCGCCATTGACAATGCGTTCGCGCAAGTTATTGAGCTTGCGCCTGGCGTCAGCCTCGGACACGATCTCGCTGGTTTTCACCAGTATGTGCCGCGCATGCGTCTGCTCGACCAGCGCCGGCGCGCCGCCGCCGCGGCGGTCGACGAGCTTGATCACATGGAACCCGGCCGGGCTGCGTATGATGCCGCTCACCTCGCCCGGCTTCATGCCGTTCAATGCATGGGCGAACAGCTCCGGCAGCCGGTCGCGCGGGCGCCAGCCCATGGCCCCGCCCTGCAGAGCGTCCGGCGCATCGGAATAGCTGACCGCCAGCTTCGCGAAATCCGCGCCCTCGCGCAGTTGCAGCACCACCTGCTCGGCGCGCGCGCGCTGCTTGTCAACCTGCTCCGGGCTCGCCTGATCCGGCAGCCGCAGCAGTATGTGCGCCAGGTTGTACTCGCTCGCAGTCGACTGGGAGGCGCCCTGCTGGCTGAGAAAATAGTCGATCTCGTTGTCGGTAACGACGATGCGGTTGTCCACCTCGCGCTCGCGCAGGCGCGACAGCATGATCTCGTTGCGGATCTCCTCGCGGAATTTGTCGAACTGGATCCCATCGCGCTCCAACGTGTGGCGGAATTCGGTCAGGGACATCTTGTTGCTCTCGGCAACGCGCGCGACCGTACGGTCCAGCTGCAAATCGTCCACGCGCAGCGCCGTCTCCTTGGCCAACTGGATTTGCAGCCGGTCCATGATCATGCGCTCCAGCACCTGCTTTTGCAGCACATCGGGCGGAGGCAGCGGCGTGCCCTGCTGGCTCAGTTGCTGCGTCACCGCCTTCATCCGCTCGGCAACCTCGCGGCTGGTGATCACCTCGCTATTGACCACGGCGACGATACGGTCCACCAGCACCACGGCGCTGGGCGCGGCTGTTTGCGCGAGGAGGTTGCCGGCGCTGAACGCCAGCGCGGCGCCCGCGAGCCACGCGAGCACCGCCAATTTTGAAAATTGCATGTAAGGATTACTCGTAAAAATTGAAGGGTTGCGAATCTGGGCGGGTCTGGTTGAGGCGGCTGTAGCCGGGGATGTTGCGCTTCAGCGTCTCCAGCGGGTTCGACCCTATGCGCGAGAATCCGTTCAATTCCAGCTGCACGAACACCCCGCTGCTAAAGCTCCCCGTGGCCGCAGCAAAACGCTGAAACACGACCCGGCCAATCCAGCAGCCGGCATTATATTCGAAACCGCCCAGAGCTTCGACCAGCCGGCCGTCCCGCAGGGAGTAATTGTAACGACCTACGCCATACCAGGCGCCGCCCAGGGGCCACTGTGCCGAAACGTCGGCCTGATTCAGCGAACCGCGGGTAAAGCGATAGCCGAGGTTCAGCACCTTGGTGGTCTCGGGCTGGAAGCGGGCGCCGATGCCCAGGCGATCGAAAAAATTGCGCTGCGGGTTGTACTGCAGCGCGCTGTCCAGGGTCCAGTAGCGGGAAATACGCCCGCTCAGCGCAGCCAGAAAATCCGAGGTTTTGTCGGTACGCGTTGGAGTAACGTTGTCATTCAGCGTCACCTGCTGATTCTGGAAATAGTAGCGCTGACCGACTGTGGCCTTGAGCACCTCCTGGCCGCCGGTCGGCGACACTAGCCGTGTGGTCGCGGCAACTGTCAGCTGGTTGGCGTCCGCGATGCGGTCGCCGCCGTTGAACAGATTCTCGGAAAAAATCGTCGCATAGTTGAAGTCGGCCAAGCCGGTATCGAACAGCGGAATCTTGCTTTGGTCGCGAAAAGGCACATACAGGTAATAAAGGCGCGGTTCCAGCGTCTGGCGGAAACTCCGCCCTGCGAAGTCGGTGTCGCGCTCGAAGGTCAGGCCGCTGTCCACGCTGGCGATGGGCAGCGCCCGATGAATCGTCTCCGGGGTGTCGACCGGGTTGCGCGCAAGGCTGTAACTGGTGGAGCTAAATCCCAGTTTGGGAGTGAGATAGGCGCCCGGCATGATCAGCGGCAGGCTCGCGCTGGGATAGAACGTAAGGCGGCTGCCGATGACGTCGCTGGTATTGACGCCGGCGATGGCGCCGGCGAAGCCGCTGCCGCGATTGAACTTGACAAACTCGCTGTTGAGACCGAGATCCACTCCGCCGACGTACTGGCGCGTCGCATTCAGTGTGAACTGCGGCAACCGGTCGTAAGGCGGGATCACCGGGTTGCCCGGGTCCTGCAGGGTCTGAAAGCGCTGCGCGCGCGCGGTCGCGATCCACCAGCCGCCGTTGTAGGTCAGCATGCCGTCGCGCGGCAGCGTGGTCTGCGAGGTGATGTTGATGCGGCTGGACAGATCGCGGAAATAGTTGTCGTCGGAAACCTTGTTGATATTGAGGTAACCGGTCAGGTTGCTGCTGAATCTTTGATTGTGCTGGATGATGGTGGCAAAGCGGGTGATGTTTGCCACCCGATCGTTGGATAGGTGCTCGAAGCTGGCATTGCCGTCGTAGTCAAGGCCGACGTAGCGAAGCTGCGCGGTCAGCTGCAGTCCGCGCTTGGATAATTCGCGCGGCGCGATGGTGAGATCCCGGTTGGGCGCGAGGTTCAGGTAGAACGGCGTGCTGATTTCCACCCCGCTCTTGGTGCTGCTGCCTATGGTGGGCGGCAGGAGGCCGCTCTTGCGCTGGTTGTGCAGAGGAAAATCCACCCAGGGCACGTAGACGATAGGCGTGTCCTTGAACACCAGCTTGCCCCTGCGCGCCACGCCCAGATCGCGCGTCATGTCCAGGTCGAGTTCGCCGGCCTGCAGGTACCAGTCATTGTCGCCCGGCTTGCAGGTGGTGAACGTCGCATTCTCCAGGTGATACTTGTCCTTGCCTTCGAGCTTGATCACCTCGGCCGTCCCGCGCGCGCGCACCGGGGCAAACCCGCTACGGCCGGGCCGTGAAAACTCATAGTCGGCGTGGTCGAACTGGCCGATGTTGTCGTGCACGCGCAGGCGCAGCCCGGTGCCGCTCATGCGGTCGCCGTCGCGCTCGAGACGCACGCCGCCGCTCGCCTGCACCTCGTCGGTGGCATAGAGGTAGAGCAAGCGGTCGGCATTGATGCTGACGTTGTCCTGGCGCAGCTCGGCGTTGCCGCTGGCGCTGGTTTCCTTGTTGGCGTAGCCCTCCATCCGGTCGGCGGAGATCGTGACCGGCGCGCCTGCATTAGCCGATCTGCCCGCGGGCGGCGGCCTGAGCCGCGGCTCCTGCCCCTGTGCCGCCAGCGCGCAGAAGAACAGGGCCAAAGCAGGCGCGTACTGGCGCATTGAGGACTTCATGGTGGATAAAGGGGAGGGTGTGTTTTTGGATGCTAAAATCGCACACTTTCGCTTTTATGGCAACCGGAAAGCACTTTGGAGCGGACATCTTTGGAGCGGACGCTGGCGTTACAGGCATGGCTCAGCCGCCTTTTCCCTGCGGAAAAATGGCACCTTGAGCCAGCTTCGGCCGATGCCAGCTTCCGCCGCTATTTCCGCATCAGTCTTGCCGACCGCGGCGAGAGCCGCATTGTCATGGATGCGCCGCCGCAGAAGGAGGACTGCCGGCCTTTCATCCAGGTTGCGGAGCTGCTGCGGCAAGCCGGCCTCAACGCGCCCGCAGTATTGGCGCAGGACCTGGAGCAGGGCTTTCTGTTGCTCACCGACCTCGGCTCCACCACCTATCTCGCCGCCCTGCAGGAGAACGACGCCAGGGCGGACGTCCTGTTTCGCGACGCCATCGATGCGCTCATCGCCTGGCAGCTCGCCAGCCGGCCCGGGGTGCTGCCACCCTACGACGCCGCCTTGCTGCGGCGCGAACTCGATCTGTTTGCCGATTGGTATCTGGCGCGCCACCTCGGCCTTGTGCTCTCGCCGGAGCAGGGTCAGGTGCTGGAGCGCATGTTCGCCCTGATTCTGGCAAGCAATCTGGCGCAGCCTGCGGTGTACGTGCATCGCGATTACATGCCGCGCAACCTCATGCTGTGCGAGCCCAACCCCGGCATCCTCGATTTCCAGGATGCGGTCTACGGCCCGATCAGCTATGACGTGGCGTCGCTGGTGCGCGATGCTTTCATCAGCTGGGAAGAAGAGCGCGCGCTCGACTGGGTCGTGCGCTACTGGGACAAGGCGCGCCGCGCCGGGCTCCCGGTCGGCGCCGATTTCGGTGACTTCTACCGCGACCTCGAATGGATGGGCCTGCAGCGCCATCTGAAAGTACTGGGAATTTTTTCGCGCATCCACTACCGTGACGGCAAACCCGGCTATGTCGAGGACGCGCCGCGCTTCGTGCGCTACGTGCGCGCAGTCGCCGGTCGCTACAACGCGCTCGCCCCGCTCGCGCATCTGTTCGACGAGATCGAGGACGAACAGGCAATGCAGGGTGGAGTGTTTCCATGAAAGCAATGATTCTGGCCGCCGGGCGCGGCGTCAGAATGCGTCCGCTCACCGATACCACGCCCAAGTCGCTGCTCGCGGTGGGCGGCAAACCGCTCATAGCGTGGCAGCTGGAGAAGCTGGCCCGGGCCGGATTCGTCGAGTTAGTGATCAATCACGCCCACCTCGGGCACTTGATCGAAGCCGCGCTCGGCGACGGTTCGCGCTTCGGTCTTTCCATCCGCTACTCGGCCGAGAGCGAAGCGCTCGAAACCGCAGGCGGGATCGCGCTGGCTCTGCCTTCGCTGGGAGCGGAGCCGTTTCTGGTGATCAACGCCGACAGCTACAGCGATTACGACTACTCGAGGCTCCCCGGATTGCTCCTTGCGGACAGACTCGCGCATCTGGTTTTGGTGGACAATCCGCCGCAGCATCCGCGCGGCGACTTCGCCCTGGAGGCAGGGCGCGTGCGCGAAGCCGGCAGGCGCATGCTCACCTTCAGCGGCATCGGGGTGTATGCGCCGCGCCTGTTCAGCGGCATTCCACCCAGGGCCAAGGTCCCGCTGGCGCCACTGTTGCGCAAGGCCATGGCAGCGGACCGCGTGTCGGGCGAGCATTATCGCGGCCGCTGGCACGACGTCGGCACCGCCGAGCGCCTGCAGGCATTGGATACGGAGTTGCGCGGCGGCCCCGCTTAAACCTGGCCGTCCTTATCCACACAAGGCCGTCCCCCAAACTGTACAATTGATTCAATCCGCGCATACCCGACCTATTCCCAGCCGCCTCCCATGACCGATATCAAAGCTTACGCCAAACGTCGCGCCGCGCTGCTCGCGCAGATGCAACGCGGCATCGCCATCGTGCCGACCGCGCCCGAACGCGTGCGCAACCGCGACAGCGAGTACCTCTACCGTTTCGACAGCTATTTCTACTACCTCAGCGGATTCCATGAACCGGAAGCGGTGCTGGTGCTCGTCGCCGGCGCGGAGCCGCAAAACCTGCTTTTCTGCCGCGAGAAGAACCTGGAGCGCGAAACCTGGGACGGCTTCCGCTACGGTCCGGAAGCGGCCAGGGAAGCCTTCGGCGTCGATGCCGCCTACCCCATCGGCCAGCTCGACGAAAAGCTGCCCACGCTCATTGCCAACCAGCCGGCGCTCCATTACGCGCCGGGCATGGACCCGGACTGGGACGCGCGTGTCATGCGTTGGCTGAATCAGGTACGCGCGCAGAGCCGCGTCGGCATCAGCGCGCCGCAGAGCATCTACGATGTGCGCGCCGCACTCGACGAGATGCGCCTGATCAAGGACGAACACGAACTTGATCTCATGCGCCGCGCCGCAGGCATCTCGGCCAAGGCGCATGAGCGAGCCATGCGCGCCACCAGGCCCGGCAGGATGGAATACGAAATCGAGGCCGAGTTGCTGTACGAGTTCCGCCGCCGCGGCGCGCAGTTCCCCGCCTATTGGCCCATCGTCGCCGGCGGCGCCAACGCTTGCGTGCTGCATTACAGCGACAACAACGCGCGGCTCGAGGACGGCGCGCTGCTGCTGATCGATGCCGGCTGCGAGCTCGACGGCTATGCGTCCGACATCACCCGCACGTATCCGATAAACGGAAAATTCAACGGCGCGCAGAAAGACGTGTATGAACTGGTGCTCGCCGCGCAAGCTGCCGCCATCGGCGCGACCAGGCCCGGCGCCGCCTGGGACGCGCCACACGAGGCCGCGGTGCGCGTACTGGCACAGGGCATGATCGATTTCGGCCTGTGCCAGGGCAGCCTGGACAAGGTGATCGAAGCGGGCGATTACAAGCGTTTCTACATGCACCGCACCGGCCACTGGCTGGGGCTGGACGTGCACGACGCCGGCGAATACAAGCTCGATGGCAAATGGCGGCCGCTCACGGCAGGCATGACGCTCACCGTCGAGCCCGGCTGCTACATCCGTCCCGCGGATGACGTGCCGAAAGCCTACTGGAACGTCGGCGTACGCATCGAGGACGATGTGCTGGTGACCAAAGACGGCTGCGAGGTCATTACCGCCGAAACGCCGAAGAGCATCGCCGACATAGAAGCCCTGGTGGGCAATGGCTGAAGCTGTAGACATACTGATCGCGGGCGGCGGCCCGGTGGGCGCGGCGCTGGCCCTCGCGCTGGAGGGCAGCGGCCATTCCGTGGTGCTCGCCGAGGCGCGAAGTGCCGATTCCGGTGGTGCAGGTAGCGCCGATTCCGGCGATGCGCGTCCGATCGCGCTGTCCTATGCCAGCCGCCTGATACTCGAGCGCCTGAACGCCTGGTCCGGGTTTCCGGTCACGCCGATCGAAACCATCCACGTTTCGCAGCAGGGCGGCTTCGGCCGCACCCTGATTCGCGCCGCCGACTGCGGACTGCCCGCACTGGGCTATGTCGCCAGCTACAACGAGTTGCAGCAGAGCCTGCGCGCCGCGCCCTGCTCCGCCAGGCGGCTGTTCGGCGCGCGGCTGACCGCGTTCGACGGCACCACGGCCACGGTGCAGACGCAAGACGGAGAATTCGCGTTCGCGCCGCGCCTCACGGTATTCGCCGGCGGCGCACGCATCGCGGACGGCCGCGCGGCGCCCACCTACCGCAAGGACTATCGCCAGACCGCGGTCGTAGCCTGGGTAAAAGCCGCGCAAGCCCACCGCGGCAGGGCATGGGAGCGATTCACGCCCGAGGGTCCGCTCGCCCTACTGCCGCACGCGGCGCGCTATGGGCTGGTATGGACCACCAACCCGGAGCGTGCGGCGCGCTTGTGCGCGCTCGATACCCCGGCCTTCCTCGCCGAGCTGCACGCCTCTTTCGGCGACCGTCTCGGCGCATTCATCGAGGCCGGCGAGCGCGCCGCTTTCCCTCTGGCGCTGCGCTACCAGCGCGATGAGACACGGCCACACTGCCTAAGCGTGGGCAACGCGGCGCAAACCCTGCACCCGGTCGCCGGCCAGGGATTCAACCTGGGTCTGCGCGACGCGTGGGAACTCGCCCGCCTGGCGCGCGATACGCGCGAGCCGGGCAGCGACAGTTTCTGCACTGGCTATCGCCGCGCGCGGGCGCTGGACCGCCGCGCCGGCATCCGATTCACCGACAGCCTGGTCGGCCTTTTTTCCAATTCCAATCCGCTGCTCAAACTCGGCCGCGGCGCCGGGCTGCTTGCCCTCGACCTGTTGCCTTTCGCCCGCCGCTTTGTCGCGCGGCGCATGATTTACGGTGCCCGCGCGTTGCCTTAGACGAAGCTCAGGGCAAGTCAAAATATTATCCTCAAAGCGTGACCAAATCGATTTTTATTCGGCGGCGATTGGGTATAGAATTGCCTCCCCTTCCGCAAAAAACCCTTAACACGAAATGAGAATCGGACCCCACGAGCTGCGCAACAATCTATTCGTTGCGCCGATGGCCGGGGTCACGGATCGCCCGTTCCGCCAGTTGTGCAAGAGGTTCGGCGCCGGGATGGCGGTGTCCGAGATGGTGGCGTCCAATTCTCTCCTGTGGGGCAGCGAAAAGACGCGGCGCCGCGCCAATCATGAGGGCGAGGTCGATCCGATTTCGGTGCAGATCGCCGGCGCCGACCCGCAGATGATGGCCGAGGCCGCACGCTACAACGTCGGCCAGGGCGCGCAGATCATCGATATCAACATGGGCTGTCCGGCCAAGAAAGTGTGCAATGTCATGGCCGGCTCGGCGCTGCTGAAAGACGAACTGCTGGTCGGGCGTATTCTGGAGGCCGTGGTCAAGGCGGTCGACACGCCGGTGACGCTCAAGTTTCGCACCGGCTGGGACCAGCACAACAAGAACGCCCTGACCGTCGCGCGCATCGCCGCGGAAAGCGGCATCCAGTTGCTGTCGATCCACGGGCGCACGCGCGCCTGCGGCTACACCGGCCACGCCGAATACGACACCATCGCCGAAGTCAAAAGCGCCACGCGCCTGCCGGTGGTTGCGAACGGCGACATCAGCACGCCGCAAAAAGCCAAGTACGTGCTCGATTACACCAAGGCCGACGGCATCATGATCGGCCGCGCAGCGCAGGGCCGGCCGTGGATCTTCCGCGAGATCGAGTACTACCTCAAGACCGGGGTGCACCTGCCGCCACCGCTCGTGACCGAGATCCACCAGGTGCTGATCGCGCACCTGTACGACCTGTACGCGTTCTATGGCGTCGATACCGGAGTCAAGATCGCGCGCAAGCACATTTCCTGGTACACCAAAGGACTGGCCGGCTCGGCCAGCTTCCGCCACGCGATGAACCAGTTGCCAGGCATCGAGGAGCAGCTGGCCGCGGTAACCCGGTTTTTCGATCAACTGGCGCAGCAATACGAGCACCTGCGCTATGAGGAGGAGTTGGCAGCATGACATCGCGCGCCAGTGAAATCGCCGAATGCGTACGCAAGTCCCTGGAGAAATATTTCAAGGATCTGGACGGGGAGCATCCGCGCACCGTCCACGAGATGGTGTTGAAGAATGTCGAGAAGCCCATGATCGAGGTGGTGCTGCATTACGCCGAGGGCAACCAGACGACAGCGGCCAAGTGGCTCGGCATCAATCGCAACACCCTGCGCAAGAAAATCGAGCAATTGAAAATCAAGGTGTGACGAGCGAGCGGTCAGGCGTGAATGGTAACAGCCGCGATCTGCCTTGCCCCTCCAGCCCCGCGCCTCACGTATTTCCCGCCCGCAGCCAAGGCCCCCTACAACCATGAGCATCCTCGTCAAGCAAGCCTTGATCAGCGTCTCCGACAAGGCCGGCGTACTGGAATTCGCGCGTGCGCTGGCGCAGATGAAAATCTCCATCCTCTCCACCGGCGGCACGGCGAAGCTGCTCTCGCAAAACGGCGTCGCCGTCACCGAAGTGGCCGAGTACACCGGCTATCCGGAAATGCTCGACGGGCGCTTGAAGACCCTGCACCCCATGATCCACGGCGGACTGCTGGCGAGACGCGACGTGCCCGAGCACATGGCGGCGATCAAGGATGCAGGCATCGAGCCCATCGATCTGGTGGTGGTCAATCTCTACCCCTTCACCCAGACCATAGCCAAATCCGGTTGCACGCTGGCGGAGGCGATCGAGAACATCGACATCGGCGGCCCCACCATGCTGCGCTCGGCGGCCAAGAACCATACGGGCGTCGCCGTGGTGGTCGATCCGGCCGACTACCCGGCGCTGCTCGAAGAACTGAAGACGAGCGGCGGCAGGGTCAGCGCCGCCACGCGTTTTGCGCTGGCGAAAAAGGTGTTCACCCACACCGCAGCCTATGACGGCGCCATCAGCAATTATCTGACCGGCCTCGACGCCGGGCTGAAGAGCCAGGAATACCCGGAGCGGCTGACGCTGCAATTCGCCAAGGTGCAGGACATGCGCTACGGCGAGAACCCGCATCAGAGCGCGGCATTCTATCGCGACATCCAGCCGGCCCCGGGCAGCCTCGCCGGCTACACCCAGTTGCAGGGCAAGGAACTCTCCTACAACAACGTCGGCGATGCCGACGCCGCCTGGGAGTGCGTGAAGACGTTCTCCGATCCCGCCTGCGTCATCGTCAAGCACGCCAACCCCTGCGGCGTCGCTATCGGCGGGACAGCGCTTGCAGCCTACCAGCGCGCGTTTCAGACCGATCCCACCTCGGCCTTCGGCGGCATCATCGCCTTCAACCGGCCGCTGGACGCGCCCACCGCCGAGGCCGTGGCCAAACAGTTCGTCGAAGTGGTGATCGCGCCCGGCTACGATGCGGCTGCGCGCAAGGCGCTTGAATCCAAGACCAACGTGCGCGTGCTCGCCGTGCCCATCGCCGCGGGCGGCAACCGCTACGACTTCAAGCGCGTCGGCGGCGGCCTGCTGGTGCAGACGCCCGACGCGAAGAACGTCGAAGCCGCCGAACTGCGCGTGGTCAGCAGGAAAAAACCCACTGACGGGGAACTGCGCGACCTCCTGTTCGCATGGCGCGTGGCCAAGTTCGTCAAGTCCAACGCCATCGTGTTCTGCGGCAGCGGCCATACGCTGGGGGTGGGCGCGGGCCAGATGAGCCGCGTCGACAGCGCGCGCATCGCCACGATCAAGGCGAAAAATGCCGGCCTGTCGCTCGCGGGCTCGG
>Ga0208355_1001332_pt1 | contig 10826 bp, 11 predicted proteins | sample NGESurdeep072012_6_FD_184458 | JGI IMG/M metagenome (GOLD analysis project Ga0208355, IMG submission 184458) | Arctic peat soil microbial communities from Barrow, Alaska - NGEE Surface sample 210-3 deep-072012 (SPAdes) | ecosystem: Environmental > Terrestrial > Soil > Wetlands > Peat ... | reverse complement strand
CGACCTGCAACATGCACTAGGCCCGCTAACACCTGGCTACAAAACACCCACCGAGTTCCTACGCTAAGCTGGGCGCTTGAAGCGTGCGCGCTTGGTCTGCTCCAAATTATCCTCAATCAGCACGCGGTTAATTCGAATCAGATCAGCAATGATATTGAGCACCAGACAGAGGAAGGCGGCAATCATCAGCAACGACCCGATGAGCAGCGACTGAATGTGGCCGCGCGTGGTGCCTTCATCCAGGCTGTACAGAACGAAGCGGGCGAAAGGAATCAGGCCGATTGCAAACAGTAAGCCGCCCAACCAGCCGAAAACAATATACGGACGATACATAACATAGGCTCGAATGATTGTCATGGCGGACTTGCGCACATGCTCGGCGGTTGATTTGAATAATCGCGATTCGCGCAGCTTAGGATTGGTTTCAACGGGGATGCTGGTGATATGGAGACCCTTGTTGCTGGCCTGGATGATGGTTTCGGTGCAGTAGCTGAAGCGGGTGATGGTGTTCAGGCGCAGCAGGGATTCGCGGCTGTAGGCGCGGAAACCGCTGGCCGCATCCGGCAAACGCGTACCGGCCGCCCAGCTGACTACGGCACTGCCGAGGCGCTGCAGCAGCTTCTTGGTGGCCGAGAAGTGCTCAATGGTGTGCGTTTGGCGATCGGCAATCACAATGTCGGCTTCGCCGCGCAGAATAGGCTGTACTAGGTCGCCAATCCGATCCTGCGGGTATTGGTTGTCGCCATCGGTATTAACAACGATGTCCGCGCCCAGCTCGAGCGCGTACAGCGTACCGTCGTGAAATGAGCGCCCCAAACCCTGGTTCCGGACATGGTGCACGAAGTGGCGAACGCCGTGATGCTTGGCCACGGCTATGGTTTGATCCGTTGAGCCGTCATCAATGACGAGGATCACAATCTCGTCAACGCCGGCGATTTTCTTGGGTATGCTCTGCAGTACCAGCGGCAGGGTGGCTTCTTCGTTTAGGCAGGGGATTTGGACGACTAATTTCATATATTAAAACTTGCTAGTAGTATACGCTACAGGGGTACTAAATAGTAGCCCGTCCGGTTGCTCTAACCATAGAATTATCAGTTTGCTTTCAGCTCAGCTGTCTATGGTATACAATCTGCTCGGCGTGAATACTGTCAACTATCCAGACCAAAAACGTTAGCGCCACAGGCAGTAAACCGCTATAATGAAGTACACTCTCAATGCCACAAACACCTCATCGCCCCTCTCGCTCCGCACTGTCCGCCAAAGCTCGGCCTGGCCAGGATATTGTCATGGTCAAACAGCAAGCCAGCCAGTTTCCCAGCGTCGGTATGACGCTCCATAGTTACAAATATGATCCGCGAGATCGCCAGCGACGCGCTCCAGGTCAGAGTGTGGTGGTCAAGGGTGGCCGTTGGCGGCGTTTCGCTAGCAAGTCAGTGCTCAAGCGAGCACTGATTACTATTCTGGTTGTTGGGTTCTGTATTGGCGGCTGGCTGGGGCTGAAGTTTGCCTACAACGCGCATAAGATATTCGGTGGCAGCATTCTGGGCGTACTCTCAAGCACGCGGCTGAAGGGCGAGAACAGCGGTCGGGTCAACATCCTGCTGGCCGGTAACTCGTCAGATGATCCCGGGCATAATGGCGCCAATCTGACAGACTCCATCATGATTATTAGTATTGATACCAAGCACAATACGGCATTTCTGCTCAGTGTCCCGCGCGATCTGTGGGTGGATATTCCGGGCGGCGGCCATCAAAAGATAAATGCTGCCTACGTCGTCGGTCAGACCGATCACTTCAGCGCCTCAGGCTACCCGAACGGCGGCATGGGTCTACTCGAGAAGGTCGTTTCCCAAAACTTTGACATACCGATAGACTACTACGCCCTGGTCAACTACACCGCCTTGCGCGATGCCGTGAATGCCGTCGGCGGTATCACCGTCAACGTTCACAGCAGCGACCCGCGTGGCCTGTACGATCCAAGCATCGATTTCGTTACGCATGGGCCGCTGGTCAAACTGAGCAATGGGCCGCATCTGCTAAAAGGGGAGCAGGCGCTGGATCTAGCTCGTGCACGCGGTGACGCCTATGGTTCATACGGATTCGCCCAGAGCGACTTTGAGCGAACACAGAATCAGCGCGAAATGCTAGTAGCCATCAAAACCAAGGCCGTCAGCGCCGGCGTCCTGACAAACCCGTCCAAGCTCAGCAGCCTATCCGACGCAATCGGCAGCAATGTCAGCACCGATATGAAGCTCAGTGAAGTCCGCCGGCTCTACGACCTGACCAAACCTATCAAATCGAGCGCCATCCAGTCGCTCAGCCTCAACAGTGCCAACGGCAAGGACTTACTCACCAGTTACAACACCGCCGATGGCGAAGAAGCGCTGATACCAGCCCAGGGCGTCGATGATTTCAGCGCCATTCAAGCATATATAAGACAGCAAACCTCGACCAATCCCGTAACCCGCGAAAACGCCGATATCGTTCTGCTCAACGCCACGGGCACCTCTGGCCTGGCTTCACAGCAGCGAACGGCCTTAACTTCTATGGGGCTCAACATTAGCACTATTGGCGACGCGTTGACTGATCAAGCGACCACAGCCATCATCGATAACTCCAACGGCAAGAAAGCAGCCACCAGGACACTGCTCGTCAAGCGTTTCGGCAACAACGTAACCACCACCAACCCCTATGTCAATATGTACCAGGCAGACTTCATCGTGGTACTGGGCGGCGATCAGGCCACGGCGGCCAGCACGGCCAACTAATTCCTTGCGTACGGCGACCATCCCGGCATCATGTAGGGTCAAGCGTAGTGCAACCGGAACAGCGTCAACAGTCCCGCGCATGACGCACTATGTGGGGACAGGGTATGATTGCCGTCACTAAGCCTGTTCAGGCAGTCGTTACGATGGTACTATAGCTAGACCTATGGCCAGCCCCACCGATCCTCTCCACACGTTTCTCAAGCGTCATGTCCTCCGGACGTTTAAGAAAGGTGAGATTATCATCTTCCAAGGTGAGGCGCCGCGGAATGCCTTTGTGGTCAAGAGCGGCATCGTCAAAGCCTATAATTTGAGCGTTGGCGGCGACGAGAAACCGATCGCCTTCTATTCGGCCGATGCGGCTTTTCCCGGTGCTTGGATATACGGCAAACTAGCCAATGCCATCTACTACTATGAGGCTTTCTCGTCAGAGGTTAGCGCTTATATGGTCGACCGGGCTGAATATCTAGCCTTTGTCAAAAGCAAGCCAGAGCTGCTCTATCAAGAGCTTCAACGCTATCTAACAGATCAGTTGGGCGCCTCCATGCGTCTCAACGCCCTCCAGCACTCGCGAGCCAGCGACAAGCTACTGTACACGCTCCACTATCTGGCACTCAGCCATGGCACCTCGCTCGGGCCGCAAGAAGTTGAAATTACCTTAGACCTGACGCATCAGGACTTCGCCAACCTAACCGGCCTCACTCGCGAAACAGCAGCCACAGAGCTCAATAAGCTGAAGCGCCGTGGCGTCATCAGTTACGACAAAGGCAAGCGCTACCGCTTGCATCTCGGCGTCTTGATGCGCCTGCTCAACGATCAATATATCGAAGACCTCCAGATCAAGCTGTAGCAGCCGCCGCCGGAGCCTGCAGGGCCTCGGTAACGACCCGTGCTAGATTGTGAGGCGCAGTCCAGGACTTGATAATACAGCGGTAGGCACCGAGCTTGTAGGCTTGCGTGACCTCCGGCGAGTTCTCCATATTAGTGAAGATTAACACCTTGACGTTCTTGCGTATCTTCGGTCGATTATAGTGCTGCAAAAACTCCAGACCGCCCATAATCGGCATCAACAAATCGAGCAATATAAGATCCGGCGAAAAATTCTGAACCTTCTTCAGCGCTTCCTGGCCATTAAAAGCCAGCGCAACTTCATGCCCCTCATTCTTAAGAATGATGCAATAGGCATTATTGAGATCTCGGTCGTCTTCGACAATGAGTATGCGAGCCACCGCGCTTCCTTTCAAATAATATGCTTACATTTATATCATACGCTGAACTGCAAATGTGTCGAATTTCTTACAATTAATTCGACTCGTTAGTAGTTTGCTTGGAAACCGTTGGTCGGCGACGGCGTGGCCGCACGGCCTGCTTGGTTTTGCGGGGAATGGTGAAATAGAAGTTTGTGCCCGTCGCTTCATCACTTTTGAACCAGATAGTGCCCTCGAGGGCATCAACCAGGCCTTTGACGAGATACAGCCCCAGGCCGGTGCCGGTAGTCTCACGCTTAACGATGTTCTGCGCCCGGAAGAACTTACTGAAGATCTGATCCTGAGCATACTTGGGAATACCCCAACCGGTGTCGTTGACCTGCATCAGGACATCCTTGGCGCGCGGCCGCACCGTCACGGTAACTTTGCCGTTCTCTGGTGTGTACTTGATGGCGTTAGACACGAGATTAGTCACTATTTCTTTGAAGATGAGCGAATCGGTCTTGATAGTAGCTCGACTCTTGTCGCGGCAGCGGAGTGACAATGTGATGGCTTTGTCGGCGGCTGGCAGGGACAGCTCTTTGAGCACTTCTTCGGCAGCTTTGTAGAGCTGCACCTGCTTGGGAGTCACCGCGATAGTCCCACTCTCGATACGCGTGATATTGAGCAAGGTACTGACCAATTCATTCATGCGGTCGGCGGCACCGATAATGGTGCGCAGTGACTGCTTCTGGGTGGCGGTTAGTTTGCCCATATAGCCGTCAACCAGCATATGGGAATAGGTCTTGATGGCCGAGAGCGGTGTCCGAAGCTGGTGCGAGGCCAGGGAGATAAATTCACTCTTCATGCGGTCTATTTCTTCTTGGAGCGTAATGTCACGGAACACTTCGATAGCACCGAGTGGTTTGTTATCGACTAGAATAGGCGAAACACTGATGGCGACGGGGATTATGCGGCCATCCTTGTGGCGGTAATGCATTTTTTCTGAGATTGAGTGACCGGTAAGGAAGGCTTTGCTAATCGGGCGATCGATGAGATTAACGACGGTGTCATCAGGAGTTACGGCAATGATTTTCTTGGGGAACCACCCGCCGAGCAACTCATCTTCGCGGTAGCCTAAGATGCGCTGAGCAACGGGGTTGATGCGGGTAATCCGGCCGAAAGCATCAGTCGAGATAGCGCCATCACCAATACTGGTGAACAGTGCCTCCGCCTCAGCCCGTTGCTCGGATGGTAGATGATCGGGAGCGATTGCGTGGCTCTCAGGCATAATTATCCCTAGCGAGACTTCTTGGATGTGCCATCAGATTGGGCTAACTTGCTTAGTTGGGCAGCGTACTCTTCGACAATTTCGCTATCTTCGGTCAGTAGCGAAACAGCTACCTGTATCCAGTCAATCAGCCGGCGTAAGTCCTCCTTGGAGAGTTGATCAGGCGGCTTGTTGAGGTGGTTCTGCACCTGTCGGGCAATGAAGCGATCAGCGGCCGGCCCGAGGTAGACATGCGTTACCCGGACAAGCTGGTCATATAGCGAAGTGGAGTTTGACGCTGGCATGACTTAGACTTCCTCGATCTTTTTTAGACGGCGGGCACCGACAGCAATCAACGCAAAGCCCAAGCCACCCGCTATGCGGAAAGCTAGGGTGAGTAGTAGTTTGAGATTCAAAACCAGATGACCCACCCGCGGCTCGACAGCGTTAATATACTCCAGAACGATTGAGCTGACTACGACCATCACCAAACCCCCGACCAGCATCTGTAGTGGCTGACGGTACAGTAGCCCACGCACCTGCTTACTGTAGACAGTAATCTCGTACGCTGCCAACAATCCGACAAACCACGCGTACAGGTACGGTATGATAATTGTCAGCACGGCCAACCAGACCGGCAAGTGATAGGGGTTATGGGTTGTGCCCAAACTGCCTAAATCCAGATGCCTAAATGACAGGTAGCAGTACAGCACACCAACGGTTACGAAGAAGAGCACTACGGCGCGGATACTACTGGGTTTGAAGTGTACCTTGGCGCGCCCCACGAGGCTGCGTGCAGCACCCCCGATCAAACTGAAACCAATCAGGGGCATCAGCAGACTGACGTAATTCACAACGATAATAGCCGTCCCCCGGAATCCTTGATGGGTATTGGCCACTGCAAAAAGTAACAACGAGATGATCGCCGGTGCCGGTAAGCTCCAGGCTAACCAAGTACAGCCATCGGCCAGACGCTTGAAGTCGCTGCCCTCAGGCGCTTTTGGAATCGAGCGAGCATACTGGTACAACTTGGAATAACTATAAAACGCCGTAAACCACACCGCCAAAGAGGGCAGTACTACCGCGAATAGCAGCACATGGTACTCCAGCCCGCTCAGATGATACTGGCGTGTCACCTGGCTGTTGGCTGGCAATGCGAAGATCAATATGACATAGGTGAAAACCAGTATACCCAGCGCCCGCATAGCATGCCTGGTCGGGTACGAGCTCCACTTGTCAGTCTTCATACAGCAAAACCCTTTAAGTAAGTTTAGCAATAGTATACAAACTACCGCTGTATAACACCATTAAAACACGTTGCTCTCTATTCGTTCGTAAGAAATGTAACAGCTGACTGAGCTCTGTTAATCGTGTGCCCAAATTAGTCTAAAGAAAAGGCTAGGCCGACGCTTCGTCAACAGATGGGGGTGCTGCCGACTCTTGGCGGCGCCTTGCTTGTTGCGCTCGTAATCTTTTATTCCGCCTAACTCGTCTAATCCCTTCCAGCAATAAGCCCGAGAACAAGCCAAGTTCTGCGCCGAGACCGGTAGCGGCGATAGTGTTTGCGGTAGAGCCGCTCACATCCTTAGCTTTAGCGTATTCCTTACGGGCATCAGCTTGCAGGCTACGGATACTGGGCAGCTGAACCTGCAGGGATGAGGCAACGATAGATGTTGCAAGCCCCGTGTTTGTATCACTACTCATGTCCGATATCCAGTTTGCGAAGCAGGTGGTTCGCTGCGCGCTCGTCAAAGTATTGAATCGGACAACAGCAGTATCTGCCCCGGGCTTAGCCTGCTTCTGGACAAAAGCGATACAGTTTTGATCCTCTCGGGCAAGCCTTATATGCTGTGCACGCTCGGTACGCTCTGAGTGCGCGGTTGACCTATCATTCAAGTCATAACCAACGTATCCTCCACCGACAGTCAGTAGACCCATCGCGCATAGAACTGCGAGGCGGCCATGTCTTGCCGACGGTGGCACGGACGCTTCAGGTTGGATTTCAGGCGTGATCTCTGGTGTGCTCATAAGTAGTTATCCCTGACTAGATTTTTATGAAATCAAGTGTAGCGCAAGGCTACGCCATCTCCAAGCATGAGCAGTAACCTGATAAACCGCCCGGGCAACTCCTTTATATCTAATCTGAGGCTCATCTGCTGTTGTGATAATTTGTACGATTGTGAAACCGTGCAGAAGGTGCTTGTGTTAAGAGGCCGGCTTGACGATAATAGACTGGATGAACGACTCAACCGAGCCGGAACTCAAAACCGCCCCCAATCGTCGGCAATGGCTATGGCTATTGGCGCTGGTGATTGGTTTGTATGTAGTGCTGCCGCAGTTGGGCAGTTTTCGGCACAGCCTGAATGCTATGCGGCACGCTAATCTGGCAGACTTGACGGTAGCTGTCATCTTCACAGCTTTGACATACTGCTGCGCAGCGGCTACCTATTGTTTGCTGGCCAGTAAACGCCTGCCGTACGCCCGGACAGTACTGGTGCAGCTGGCGATCACTTTCATCAATCGTTTATTGCCGGCCGGCATTGGCGGCATTGGCGCTAATTTTGCCTATTTGCGCCGGGCAGGGCATACCTCTGGGGCAGCAGGCAGTGTGGTAGCGGTCAATAATCTGCTAGGCATAGTCGGACACGCTTCGCTGGTTATCTTGGCGCTAAGTGTCTGGGGCGGCCATTTGCCACCGCTACATACGCCGTCAGGCTGGATCCATCATTGGCTAGCCCCGATTGCCGTAGTGCTCTGCGGAGGGCTAGTGGCGGCGCTAATTTTCCTGCGTAAACACATACCGACCGCCATCGCCCAAGCCGGCCATCAGTTACGTTACTATCGCCGCCGGCCCAAGCGGGTCGTGGCAGCGCTAGCAACATCCATGACTTTGACGCTGGTGACGGTCAGCAGTCTTTGGTGGTGCACACAGGCGCTCCATGGCAATGTTTCATTTATAGCGGTGTTGCTGGTATTCAGCTTCGGCCAAGTAGTGGGCACGGCCACACCAACTCCAGGTGGCTTAGGCGGTATAGAAGCTGGCCTGGTTGCGGGGCTGGTAGCCTATCACATGCCCAGCGCCAGCGCCCTAGCGGCCGTACTGGCTTACCGCTTCGCCAGCTACTGGCTGGCTCTCGCTGCCGGCGCCATAGCCTTCAACATCGTCCAACGCCGCGGCTATTTGTAAATGAATCATGCCCCGCCAGGGGCATTCCTCTGACCCCGCATTAAAGACAAACTGATTAACAACTAACTGATTCATAGGCCGCGTGATGAGGACTGTTTGAGCCCGTTAGGGCGAGTTCCGCAAGAACCGGATATGAATCAGTTAGTTGTTAGTAACGTTTGTCGCCCATGCGGTGGCTTTTTCGGTTCCTTTTTGCCACCAAAAAGGAATAGCAGGAGCGAGAGAAAGACAATCGATTTAGGCTTTAAGATTTGGTGATGTCTCTAGGAGACAAACAAAAAACTCACCCCAACCCTACAGCTATTTCTCATCCAACCCCCTATAATAGAATGTGATGAGAATACTCGTTATCGAAGACGAACCCAAGATAGCCCAAGCCGTCAAACGCGGCCTGGAGCTAAAAGGCTTCGCTGTCGATATGGTGCACGATGCTGACAGCGGCCTAACCTATGGCACTGATCCAGGCTATGATGCCATTGTGCTGGACCGCATGCTACCTGGCAGCATGGACGGTGTCGCCCTTTGCCAAACCTTGCGCGCAGAAGGCATACACACCCCAATCATTATGTTGACCGCTCGCGGCACCATCGGCGACAGAGTAGACGGCCTAAACAGCGGCGCTGACGACTATCTGGTCAAACCCTTTTCCTTCGAAGAGCTGACCGCTCGTGTCCGCGCCTTGTTGCGACGCCCGCAAGCCCAGGTCGGCACCCAGCTACAGGTCGATGATCTCCAGCTCGACACCGCCAACTACGAAGTTACGCGCGGCGAGCACGTCGTCAAACTATCCCATAAAGAATTTGCATTGTTGGAGTACCTGATGCACCACCCGGGCCAAGTTATTACCAAAGATATGATCATCAACCATGTCTGGGACGAAGACGCCGACATTCTGCCCAACACCATCGAAGTCTACATTGGCTATCTCCGCAACAAGATTGACCGGCCATTTCCAGATGCTAAGCCGCTGCTGCAGACCATGCGGGGCTTCGGCTATAAATTAAGTGCCTAAGGAGCGCTAGACTTACCCTATGTTCCGTTCTGCCACCTTCAAACTCACCATGTGGTATCTCGCGCTGGTTATGGCAATCAGCTTGATATTCAGCCTTGTCCTGTACCACGTGACAACCGGTGAACTGTCGCGAAGTCTGCATCGTGAGACGGAGCGTATTTTTACCCAGTTTCCCGTCTTCCAGGATGATCCGTTCTTGAAGTCCAGCCCGGACTACAGCAATGGCGCCCACCGTATCCTGCTACGTTTGGTTGGATTCAATATCGTCGTACTATTCGGTGCCGGCTTCTCCAGCTACTGGCTGGCTCGGCGCACGCTAGAGCCGATTGAAGCCGCGCATGAACAACAGAAGCGCTTCACCGCCGATGTCAGTCACGAGCTGCGTACCCCTTTAACTGCCCTCAGAATGGAGAGCGAAGTCGCGCTCCTCAATCGGCAGACCAGTAAGCAGGAATTGCGCCAAACCCTCACTAGCAACCTCGAAGAAGTAACCAAGCTAGAAGCCCTCGTCAACAATCTATTACGCTTAACTCAATTAGAGGCCGACACACTGCAGCAGTACTTTAGTTCACTCGAAGCGGATGCTATCGCCCAAGAAGCCCTTGACCAGGTACAAAAAGTCGCCCAGCTCCGCAACATCACGCTCAAGAATAGCGTCCACAGCGCCCCAGTAGAAGGCGACCATGACAGCCTCGTGCAATTACTAATTATCCTGCTCGATAACGCCATCAAGTACAGCCCCGAAGGCGCCACGATTACGCTAACCAGCCGTCGTGACGGCGACCATATCAAGCTAAGCGTCCAAGACCATGGTGTCGGCATTGAACGCGCAGCTCTGGAACACGTGTTTGACCGCTTCTACCGCGCCGACGGCTCCCGTAACAAGGCTATTAACACCGAGGGCTTCGGTCTCGGCCTGAGCATCGCCAAGATGATTACCGACGTCCACCACGGCAGCATCACCGTCGCCAGCCGCCCCGGCCACGGCACTACCGCCACCGTTTCGCTCCCAGCATCTGAGGCAGCAGCTTAGCTTACGGCAGTAGCGAACTAGTAGATAGCATGAGCGACAATCCCAAAATAACAATCAGCGAGAAGCGAAATATTTGGCGCGCCCAGCGTGCGTTATCAACGCTTCTAGGGCCGCCCACGGCCAGCCACAGCCAAGCAGCACCCAGCCCCAGCATTACCACCAAATACACAAAGCCTATATAGCCAAAAACAGTCAGCAGGGCACTGGCAGCAATAAAGGCAACAATGTACAGCCGTATCTGTAATTTAGCATTTTTCATACCGTGCTTAACGGTCAAAACCGGCAGTCCGGCAGCCTCGTAATCATCGAATCGATACATGGCGATAGCGTAGAAATGCGGCATTTGCCACAGCACCAAGATCAGGAACAAGA
>Ga0208355_1001330_pt1 | contig 10828 bp, 7 predicted proteins | sample NGESurdeep072012_6_FD_184458 | JGI IMG/M metagenome (GOLD analysis project Ga0208355, IMG submission 184458) | Arctic peat soil microbial communities from Barrow, Alaska - NGEE Surface sample 210-3 deep-072012 (SPAdes) | ecosystem: Environmental > Terrestrial > Soil > Wetlands > Peat ... | reverse complement strand
TCTGGAACGAGCGATTATTCCCATTCTTGCCCGCAAAGGCCAGCGCGCCAAGATGTCCGCCTGCGCCAGGATTCGGCACGGTGGGATCGAAGCTGGTCAGATAGTTATGGGTCTCATACATCGGCGGCATGTAGTCCCAGCGCAGTCCGTAAGAAATGGTCAGCTTGCCCGTTGCCTTCCATTCATCCTGTGCAAACAGGCCATACTTGGCGAAGCGAAGATCGGTCTTGAGCGGGATATACGCTTGCGCCGTGGTGACCGCACCGAGCAGGAAGGACGCGAACGCGCTGCCCGCGTTCGGATCAGCTGGCGTCGCGGTTGCGGTATTCGAGAATGTGAACGTTCCAGAGGCGCCACCATACTTGCGGTCCTCCAGGTTGCGCCCCCACTCTCCGCCGAACTTGAACGTGTGCTTACCGTGAATCCAGGTGAGGTTTTCGTTGATGAAGAAACGCTTTTCGCGCCAGTCTTCGTCGTAGGAACGTCCGAAGGCCGTCGGCGCGCCAATTCCACCCGAGAAATTAATGGCCGGGAACGAGCCGTCATCCGCCGGGATTCCGGTGATACCGAGCTGCGCATCCCAATCCTGACCAGCGGTCTTGTTCGCGCCACGGTTGGTGTAGCTGTCAACCGAGAAGGTTACGTGGTTGATGAGCGTTGCACTGATGAGATAGTCATGGTTAAACCGCAGCTTCCAGTTGTTAGCGATCTGGTCGGTTGTGTGGTCGATCGGGTTGGTCTGCACGATGCCCCAAGTCGGGGTCGGGATACGTCCCCCTTCCCAAATCACGCGGTGCTTGATTCCATTCTGATATGTAACCGAAACCTTTTGCTTGTTGGAAAGGCTGTGATCCACCTTTACCACGGTGGTGTACGAATTCAGCCACGGCCAGTTTGGCGCAGCAGTACTGTGGTAGTTATTGCTCAGACCCGGCAAATCCGGATTTGGGATGAACGGCAGAATCTTCAACGCTGCCGGGCTGACGCGATTATGCGGAATGATGTTGCCGGGGAACGGCTGACCGGTCGTAGGATCGTAGATCGGAACGCCGAGTTGCGAGAAATCGAAATTCCCCGCGGAATTCGTCCGGCCGAGCATCTGCGTCGTCGGAACCGTGATCAGAGATGCGCCAGCTCCAACTCGCGAACGGAACAGATTCAGGCTACCGAAGAAAAACGTCTTGTCCCTGCCGTTGTAGACGTGAGGAATCACAACCGGGCCGCCGAGCCTGAATCCGCCTTCGTTCTGCTTGAATGGCGTGACACCTTTTGCGAAGTATTCTTTCGCGTTGAACGCGTCATTGCTGAGGTGGTCCCATACGGAACCATGAAGATGGCTTGTCCCTGACTTGATCGTCACGTTAACGACCGAGTTTCCGAAGCCGCCGAACTCAGCGTTGAATCCGTTTGAAGAAACGCTGAATTCGCCGACCTGTTCGATGGCCGGCGAAACTTCCGAGAAGCCGCCGCGCGCGATACCCCATTCGCTGGCCGGTGCGCCGTCCATGAAGATCTCAAGTGCTCCTGACTGCCCGCCGTTCAGGCTGGTAACGAAATCGCCCGAGTTGGTTGAGCCGGGCAAGTTGTTGAGCAATTGCGTGATGGAACGCTGGTATGCCGGATTGATAACCGGTAGATCGCTGATGAGCTTTTCTTCCAAACCCGCCGTATTGCTGGTCGTGGAAACGTCGAGCAACGGCGCTTGCGAGCTTACCGTGACTTCCTGTTGCACCGCCCCCGGCGTTAGGGCCATGTCCACGCGAACCCTGATGTTCGGACGAATCTCTACGGGCTCGCGAGCGAGCGTCCCAAACCCTTCCTTCTTGACGACAACGCGGTAGGTGCCTAATGGGAGGTTTGGCGCCGTGTAGAGTCCTTCGTTGTTCGTGGTGAAATCTCGAGCGGTGCCAGTCTGGATCTGGATGATCTGGACTGACGCACCCGGAACCACGGCACCACTTTGGTCCGAAACAAGTCCCTCGATCGTGCCGCGATCGGTTTGTGCCATAACCGGAGACGCGACGGCGAGAAGCATCGCCACGATGGCAATACCTGCGAGGGTACGACCGCGGAGCCGGGCAGCGACTCTCGTCGTGCGTGACGCTGTTGATGGGATGGCAGGGACATTGCGCAGAACTCTATTCATCTCTGACTCCTTCAAACGTGGAAGGCGAAAGTTGGGTTCACTCATTGCTTGCTTTCAGCTCGCCTTCATGGACCTGAAGCAGTGCACACATTCGCGGTGGGCCACCGGAGGTTGATCTACTTCCAAACCGCGATCGAATGCACTTTTAGTCTTGCTGCTCCAAAGTTGTCAACTCATTTGGTATACCAATGTCGAAAAGTTCCCTATACATCTGAGAACTACGCGCGAATATCAGCAGGGCGGGATTCGCAAAAAGCGGGCTGTGTAGAGCTTGGGCTGCATCGTGCCTGCCGACGTCAGGCAGCGCCTGAAGAACTGGTCGCTGCCTGCCCGTAGCGTCGACGTTACCGCCCCATATTTGTTGCACGCGCGACAGGCAGTGATGTTCTAACAAATGCCGACAGGCAACTTAGCCACGGGCTTCGATGCATACTGTCACAAACGCGCGAAGCCCCGCAGTGGCGGAGCTTCCGCAGACGTGGAGATTGCCGCGTTACGATCTGCTTCCAATACGCCGTTCATGAAGATTAGCAGCGATCACTTCTTGGCTGCTGCAGCTGATTTGGGGCGGAGTTCTGAAAGGTCCATGGCATCAACCATTGCCCTGTAGCCCATGGCACTCGGATGGAGGAAATCGCCCGAGTGGTACCCATCGCGGAAGCGACTTGGCTGCTTAGGATCCCTAACGGCTGCGTCGAAATCAAAAACGCCATCGAATGCTCGGCTTGTTCGGATCCAGTTGTTCACAGCCTGCCGCGTCTCTTCCCCATCTGGAGTGTAATAATCGGCGCCTTCGTAAGGTGTGAGAGTCGCTCCGAATACTCTGATTCCATGCTGATGGGCACGGTCAATAAGTTGGCGTAGACCCCTGATAATATCGTCGGCGCTTACCAATTGGCGGGCAAACGGCGTTTCTTTTATCGGCTCGCCATTGGGGGTGCGCGGCTTCATGTGAGGCCAGCCGATGTCGTTGATTCCTTCCATCACGATCAGGTTAGCGACACCAGGTTGCGCCAGCACGTCGCGGTCAAATCGCGCAAGAGCGCTCACACCTGCGCCATCGTGCAGTACGCGATTTCCGCCAATGCCCTCGTTGACGACAGCGAGCGGCGGCAAGTTCTTCTGCGCGGCCAAGCGGTTCGCCAACAGGTCGGGCCAATCGTTGTAATCACCCTGCTTCGCGCCCACTCCATCGGTGATCGAGTCCCCGAGAGCAACGATTGCTGCCGTCTGATCGGACGCCCAAACTTCTACATCCGCGAGCCAGTACCAGGAGGTTTTCGTCGTCGCGTTCGGTATGTCCGCCTTGGACGTGAAATCACCGGGACCGGAAACGTACGTTTCGTGTTGTCCCCAAAAGTGGACAGAGCCAGAGGGCGTGTTAGCCGGAAGAAAAATGGTCACCGCAACTTCGGTGAACGGAGCAAATTTCAGGTCAATGGGATCGCTTAAGACCGGCGCATCAAGCGGAATAGTTATCGACGTTCTGCCTCCGAACGTGAGCGCGCGATCCGATTCTGGAACAATTTTCGCCCCCTGTGCCGCCAACGCCACGTGAGCTGCTCCAATGGAAACGGCATTCGCCCCGAATGCGTTCGAAAGTCGTATCCGAACGCGTTCACCACCGATGGTCGGCCTCACGACCATCCGAATCGTCTGGTTTTCGAACACTGGCGAAGGAGGCAGTCCCGGGAACGCGAGCGGTGCGTGGACCGCGGTGCTCCATGCGCTCACCCAATGTCCCGCGGCAACGGCGTTCTTATCTGCTGCCTGAAGACTAAGCGCGGCGACGATGAAGAACAATGCATTGCATAGAAATCTTCTTTTCACCACTGTCTCTCCTTTGCGAGTACTGCCATCCACCTAGGCCGGGATCCAGAACGGGTCTCCAGATGGAATGAATTGAATTGGAGCTTCATTAACAAATGTCTTCAGCCATTCAGCGCAATAACGCATGCCGGCTTCTTCGCCACCTTCGTGCGGAAGCTGGATGAGCGCCTTCTTCTGGCCAGCCGCGATTGCATCTCGCACGTATTCGGCGGCCTCCCACTCCCGGGATTCACCGACGATCAACAGATCCACCTTCGGCAGCGTCGCCATACATTGAGCGATGTAGTGTCCACCATGACCGACGCGAGTGATACGGAGGTTCGGATCTCCGACAATTCGCATGCTGTGCACGTTCAGCTTGGATTGCATATCGAGCGCTAATTGTCGAAGGCTGGTCTCCGGTATCTCGTAGGCGATGGAAAACGGATCCGGTCCGTATCGGACGCACCTCTCCCAGCCCATGGCTCGGTTCCAACCGATGAAGATTCCATCCGGACGATGAGCATGCCAGTGGTCGTGAAATCTGAACACCACCATTTTGTTCTTCTCTATGAAGTCCACCTTATGGTGATAAAGAGGATCGTCCCTCAAGGCGGAAACCACGTCGGCGGCGCTCCAGAACGTTGGCTCATGGCTGATGACGAAATTGTTTCCTGCGGCAGCAGAGCGCTGGAGCAGGTCGAGGGTTGACATGAATGTAGTCGTGATCCCGGTGATCGGAGCGTCTGGGTCTCCAATCTTGAATTCGTCCGACGTCGGAGTGTGCCACGGTACTCCGACGTTTCGTTTGATTCGCGTCACAACTTCGCGCGCCGAGATACGGCCCGGAGCTTGAGCTCGCATCAGAGTCGGTCCGAACACGACGCTGCTGGCCGCCAATTGACAAAAGCAGCGTCGCGAAATCGTTGTTTCTCCCACTGTCATCTGCTCGCCTCACTCAGCGTCCAAAATGGCTCTCCGGCAGGAATCCATTCGATTGGGACCTCATTCACAATAAGTTTCAGCCATGTTGCGAGTTCACCACAGCCCGCTTCTTCCGAAGCTTCCTGTCCGAGGAGAATCAGCCCCTTAACCATTCTTGCGGTAACCAGATCCTGGAAATACGGACCGCCCTCCCACTCAACCGTGTCTCCGGCAACCATCACATCCACACCAGGTTGTCGCAGGATTTGCTCCGCATCCGGCACCAGCAGAAGCCCGTGCGTGAGCGCAACTTTGCTGACGGCAGCTGCTCGATCACCGACAACACGAATCGCATGAATTTTCAGTTTGTCCTTTAGTTCTTCAGCCAGACGGCCCACCGTTGTGTTCGGCATGTCGAAGTAGACGTTGCGGGGATCGTATTCGTCGGTACCGTTCCGTGTGGCTGTGTGGTAGTGGCCCCAGTCGAACGAGCGTGCCAATCCTTGAAGTTGGCCATCGGTCGTACGTGCGTCCCAATTCTCTGTCAGCCGAATAATCACGACTTTGTTGTGTTCGATGAACTCTTTCTTGGCTAGGTGGATGGCGTCCTTTTCAAGCAGGTCTTTCGCAGGTGCCGGCCCGTTGCGCCAGCCGACTGGCGCTCGTTCACCGCGACTATAGAAGGGAGCTTCGCGACAGATAATCGTGTTCTTGCCCGAATCAACAGCTCGCCGCAATACATCAAACGTGGGCGTGAAGGTGGTTACAATGCCAGTCACCGATGTATCAGGATCTCCCGCAAGGATTCCGTCGGAATATCCGTCTCCCCGCTGGCTTTGCCACGGAACGCCCACACTCTTCTGAATCCGATTCATCAAATCCTGGCAGTTAATCACGGAGATCGCCCCGCACCGCGTCGATCTGAGCGCATGCAAATTCAGCGCTCAAGAAAATCAGGGAATACAGGAATCCCAGAAGAGACGCACGACGCATATTCATGTCACCTCTCGATTTGGCGCGTATAACGCGGATACCCACCGGGCGGCGAGTTTACCGACTGGCACGCGATGCACCGCATCAATGTGACCGTGCCGACAATGCGCAGTTTTGGAATCCGCACGTTCGGATGCTCTTGTAGTATTCGCGGTTTGGCGTTGTCAACACAATTGGTATACCGATTGTTAAAAGTTGCCTAGACCGGCCGCGCAAAGATTAAGCCATCAACTCCAGGCGGGTATTCTTAATTGCTTACGCTCGCTCCGCTCCGCATGACTTCCGCACAACAAGGCCGCACCCCACTAGCACATCGCGTGGCGGCAAGTCAGGATTCGCGATTCTGTCCAACATCACAGTCATCGCAATTCTGCCAATGTCACGGCACGGTTGGTGCAATGTCGTAAGCGGCACTGGTAGCAAGCGCGCGTATTTGACATCGTCAATTCCCACAATACGAATATCCTCGGGGATCCCGCGCCCGAGAGCAATCAAGGTGTGCATCAAACGTCCCGCGGTAAGGTCATTGGCGCAGACGAACGCGTCTGGTCGAAGCCGCTTCAATACTGACTTGATGAACTTCGGGTCTGACACATCTCCAATCGCAACCATGTCCGTCTTCAGTTTCTCGCCTTTGAGCAATAGAGCCTCGCGGTAACCGGCGATGCGAGCATCGACGGTGGGTGCCGAATTGGGACGCGCGACAAATACAATTCGTTTAGCCCCAGCTTTTATCAGGTGTTCTGTGACGAGGTAACCTGCCCGCCGATTATCGATCCCGACCAGATCGTACTTGCTTCGCTGTGGAAATGGCTCAAGACACCGGTCGAGAAGCACCACAGGAATGCGGGCGCGGTCGAGAGCAGCGACGATGCGATGATTGGCTTGGATTCGGTTCGTGCTGAATTCGACGGGAGCAAAGAAAACGCCTGACACTTTGCTCACTATGTAATGCTCGCAAAGTTGCTCGGCCGCTCGCTCTTTGTCCTGCTCGTTCGAGACCGCATTGCCCCAAAGCAAAGAATGATGCATTGCTTCTTGTGCTTCCATCATCCCCTTACAGATGGCCTCGAAAATTTCGGTCTGACCCAACTCAGGGATGAGCAGGCCGAAAATGTGACTTCCCGACCTAGAGTTCGAGGTTGTGGACGCAAAAGTTCCGGACCCGACACGCCGGGTCACGAGGCCCAATGCTTGTAGTTCCCGCATCGCTCTGAAGACCGTCATCCGTGATACATGGAATCGACGTACGAGTTCGGCTTCACTTGGCAAGCGTTTGCCGGGCTGATACACACCAGACGAAATGTCCTTTTGCAGCTTCTCGAAGATTTGTCGATATTTGTGGTTCGCCATTTGCAGCCTTTGTGCCGCGTAGCCGTTTTCACCGGCCGTACGCAAAGCAATCCTGTTCGGCATTACCATATACAACTTAGCGAAAGTTATCTACAAATTTCCTTGACACTCCACCGCATATGCCACAACAGTGTTCTTGTATATCATTCGCGATCTGACGCTATGCAGATGGACTCGCAACTCACGTGCGCCGTACCCCGGAGTTGGCCCAATCCGTCCGAGAAACCGCGGCGGCGGGATGCCGCCAGCAGAAGTTCCTGGCGTAATCACTAGTTCGGCGGGACAATCGTGAAAAATCAAGTTCAACTTATTACATACGTGGATCGCTTGGCTGGTGACCTTGGTCAACTGAAGGGTCTCTTGAAAACAGAACTGCCGGGGATCTTCGCCGGCGTGCATCTGCTCCCGTTCTTCACGCCTATCGACGGAGCAGACGCAGGCTTCGATCCGATCGATCACACGCAGGTTGATCAAAGGATCGGCGACTGGAACGATGTGCGCGCACTTGGAGAGGACTTTGAACTTATAGCCGATTTGATCGTCAATCACGTGTCCGCATTATCTCCGCAGTTCGAAGATTTCTCTGCAAGAGGGGAGAACTCAAAATTCGCCGGAATGTTCCTCACCTTTGACCGAGTATTCCCCGGCGGTGCGCACGAGGATGAACTCCTAAAGATCTATCGACCGCGTCCGGGACTTCCATTCACGACGATGCGGATCAAAAACGGCCAACAGCGGCTGGTCTGGACCACCTTTACCCCGCAACAGATCGACATTGACGTGGAAAGTGCCCAGGGAGCGGTATACATCGCGGCCATCCTGAAGGAATTCCAGCGCGCTGGCGTTCGCTTGATCAGATTGGACGCCGTCGGTTACGCCATCAAGCGCCCGGGAACCAGTTGCTTCATGATCCCCGAGACGTTCCGTTACATCTCCCAACTTACCGAGCAGGCCCATGCACTTGGCATAGAAGTTCTCGTTGAAATTCACAGCTATTTCCGTGATCAGGTGGAAATCGCGCGACGCGTCGACAGGGTCTATGACTTCGCGCTACCCCCGCTAGTGCTTCACACGCTATTTCAGCGCGACGCGCGGGCATTGAAGCAGTGGCTATCTATAAGTCCGCGGAACGCGATCACCGTTCTTGATACCCATGACGGCATCGGAGTCATCGACGTGGGCGCCGATGCCCGAGATCCTGAGAATCGCCCTGGTTTGCTTGAGCCCTCTGCTATTGACGGTTTGATTGAGGGTATTCACGAGCGCAGCCAGGGCCAGAGCCGAAAAGCTACAGGCGCCGCGGCGAGCAATCTTGATCTTTATCAGGTCAACTGCACGTTTTATGACGCCCTCGGCCATCGCGACGGTGAATACCTGCTTGCACGTGCTATTCAGTTCTTTGCCCCGGGATTCCCGCAGGTGTATTACGTCGGTCTGCTGGCCGGTTCGAACGACATGGAACTCCTCACGCGCACCGGCGTGGGACGCGACATCAACCGACACTACTACACGGCAGACGAGATTCGCGTCCAACTGGGGCGGCCGGTTGTGCGCGCCCTCCTCGATCTAATCAGATTTCGAAACCGGCACGCAGCCTTTTGCGGTGAGTTCCGGATGCCCGAGTGCTCCGACGACAAACTCGTCATGGAATGGAGAGCAGCCCAAGAGTTTGCCCGTCTGGAAGTTGACTTGGTGAAGCTCGAATCCGTCATCGTGTACACCGCAAACGGCGGTCAGGTGTTGACCCAACCGGTCGCTGTTTCAGAACAGAGCTCAATCAATCCAAATTAGCGACACTGACGTTAGAAGGACCTGTATGCCAATCGAGACGCACCGTGAACCGCACGTCGAAAGTAGGCGCAACCTTGGCACCATAAAGGCACTCACGTTTGTCATGTTCATGATGTTTGCCATGACGACGGATTCCGTCGGGGTGATCATTCCCGAGATCGTCAAGCAGTTCTCGTTGAGCATGACTGCGGCGAGTGCGTTCCAGTACGCCACCATGGGTGGCATCGCGATCGCAGGCTTCTTTCTCGGCTTTCTGGCGGACCGTGCCGGACGAAAAGCCACGATCATACTTGGCTTGGCCACGTTTGCAGCGGACGCATACCTCTTCGCTTTTGGTAACTCGTTTGCATTTTTTGTTGTGCTGTTGACGATCTCCGGCCTCTCCATTGGCGTGTTCAAAACCGGCGCACTGGCGTTGATAGGTGACATCTCCCGATCCACCACCGAGCACACCTCGGTAATGAATCTGGTGGAAGGATTCTTCGGCATTGGGTCCATCCTCGGTCCGGCCCTGCTGGCTAGACTGCTGCTGCTCGGTGTGCACTGGAAGTGGCTGTATGTCATCGCGGGAACGATGTGCGTTCTGCTGGTCGCCATGGCCCTCATGGTCCGGTATCCAACAACCATCCGCGCTACCGATGAACCGATGAACCTGGGTCGTACCATGGCTATGATGAAAGATCCCTACGCGCTTGGATTCTCGCTGGGTGAGTTTCTCTATGTGGCCACGGAATGCGCAATCTACGTTTGGATGCCCACGCTCCTGCTGGGAAAGACCGGATTCTTTGCCGTGTACAGCATCTCGATATTCTTCTTGCTGCGTGCCGGCGGTCGCTTCATCGGTGCATGGCTCCTGAACCGCTTCTCCTGGACAGCGGCCCTCGGGCTGTTGAGTGCAGCGATCTTCCTCTGCTTCGTGGGCAGCGTGCTGGGAGGTCCGGACATTGCGGTTTATCTCCTGCCGTTCTCTGGGCTGTTCATGTCTGTCATCTACCCGACGATTAATTCCAAGGGGATCAGCTGTTTCCCGAAAACAGAACATGGTGCCGTGTCAGGGGTGATCTTGTTTTTCACCTGCGTATCTGCAGCCGTGGGACCTCTCGCAATGGGTGCGGTAAGCGACGCAATGGGCGGAGCGCGATACGGATTCATCCTCGCCACCCTGTTCGCCGGCCTGCTTTTCGCCGCATGCTTGCTGAACTGGATTTTCAACCCGACGCGTGACCGACTCAAACTGCTTGATGCAACTCAGTACGAACACGCAGGCACAAACTAGACTCGGAGCTGCTTTGCACACGCGTGAGTTCATGCAGAAAGATCGTCGTCCACCAATCGAACTCGCATTATCGCCGGAACTCGCATTACCACCGGAAGATGTCGGCAGGGACGTTCGTCGGAAGTTCGCGGTTGACGGCGACAAGCTGACGATCACGTTTGACTACATGGACACCTGATGGCCCGCTCGCGACGCCCGCGCTATCTGGAACGTGTGAAATGAACTGGTGCAAGGTTCGGTGCGTTAGCACCTGAGTTATTCGGGTGGATGCCGTCATTGGCCGGTCGCAGGAGAACCATCCGGAGCTGATGACAAAAACTGCCAGCTGGAGTGCGTACTGACGGGATGCTGGTGTTACACGCGCATGCCGGCGACAATTTTCGGTACAACTCGGTACAATTGAGGCGAGAAAAAGGTTGGCTTTCTGGGCCCTAAGCGACGCCAGATGAAGCACTTAGAGTTTGACCTGCTCTTGGTTCGGTACCAGGGGGTCGGAGGTTCAAATCCTCTCTCCCCGACCATTTCTTGTTGATTCG
>Ga0208355_1001328_pt1 | contig 10835 bp, 9 predicted proteins | sample NGESurdeep072012_6_FD_184458 | JGI IMG/M metagenome (GOLD analysis project Ga0208355, IMG submission 184458) | Arctic peat soil microbial communities from Barrow, Alaska - NGEE Surface sample 210-3 deep-072012 (SPAdes) | ecosystem: Environmental > Terrestrial > Soil > Wetlands > Peat ... | reverse complement strand
CTCGGAGGTGAAGGATCAGCGGGAACGCGGCGCTGAAGCGCCGCTCTACCCGTGCTCGCTCGACTACAGTAATTCTTAAACTGCTCTAGGATTTCGAAAAACGGGCATCCTCATTCCACAGCAACTTATTGATCTCCAGCGGGTTACGAAAAATATTGCGAACCTTTACGGGGATGTCGCGTCTAAGCGGAAGGCTGGAGGTTACCAAAGGGCTAATGGGGGAAGATTTTCCTTGACGGATGAGGTTCGGGCGATTACCTTACTGTTTTCACGTAAGGCGTCATTCCTTAGGTACCAGTCCAAGGCGTCCTGCCCCGAAAACGGCTACACACTGAACGCCATTACCAGGCAATCAGGAATTCACATTCCGGCAAGAGCATTGTGCTGAGCTATGACGCGACTTACGTAAGTAATTGTTTCAGAAGGGTTTGCAGTTCCGAAAAGGGCGGATGGAAAAGGCGAAAAAATGAGTAACCGAATCGGCGACTGCGGCATCAAAGGTTTAGCTCCTGTCACGGGCTGTCGCAATCGGTGACCCTTACCGCCCATTTTTCATATGCAGGAGCAGTGGTTCTATTCTGGCCGGGCTCCGGGAACATTCATTCATAGACACATAGACACATAGACACGAAGACACGAGGAGAACAAATGATGCGGTCTGACCTAGTATTTGAAGCTGTCCACACACTGCGCAACCGCTACACGCTGTGTCAGCTTGCTTCCAAAGCAACGCGCAAGTTCCACAAACCCAACACGCGGATTCAGGACACTACCAATGACGTGTTGAACCTAATCGCCGATTCGGAACGGCAGGACGTACTTATTGAACCGGAGACGGCTTCCGAAGCGCAGCGGCGCGCAGCATAACGCGCCGCGCCCTTCGGCGCATTCCCGCAGTTCCTCCGAGCCCGCCTTTCTGCACATTCCCCGTAGGTGAACATGACAATCTCAGAGTTAAAAGAAAAAAACATCACCGAGCTGACCAAAATTGCTCGGACCCTCGAGCTGCCCGGCGCCAGTGGCCTGCGCAAGCAGGACCTCATCTTCAAGATCCTCCAGGCCCAAAGCGAAAAAGAAGGCCATATTTTTGCCGAGGGCGTGCTGGAAATCCTGCCCGATGGCTACGGTTTTCTGCGCTCACCCGATTACAACTACCTGCCCGGTCCGGATGACATTTACGTTTCTCCCTCGCAGATCCGCAAGTTTGACCTGAAAACCGGCGACACCATCAGCGGCCAGGTGCGGCCTCCGCACGAAGGCGAGAAGTATTTCGCGCTGGTCAAGATCGAGGCCGTCAACTTTGAGTCTCCCGAGGAAGCGCGCAACAAGATCCTGTTCGACAACCTGACGCCTTTGTATCCGCAGGAGCGGATCAAGCTGGAGACGGTGCGCGAGAACATCAGCGCTCGCGTCATGGATCTGCTGACGCCGGTGGGAAAAGGACAGCGCGGATTGATCGTCGCGCCTCCTCGCACCGGCAAGACCATGCTCCTGCAAAACCTGGCCAACTCGGTTACCACCAATCATCCGGAAGTTGTACTGATTGTTCTGTTGATCGACGAGCGCCCGGAAGAAGTGACGGACATGCAGCGCTCGGTCAAAGGCGAGGTCATCTCTTCAACATTTGACGAGCCGGCAGCCCGCCACGTTCAGGTGGCCGAGATGGTCATCGAGAAGGCCAAGCGTCTGGTCGAGCACAAGCGCGATGTCGTCATCCTGCTCGACTCGATTACCCGCCTGGCTCGCGCCTACAACACCATTGTTCCGCCCTCCGGCAAAGTGCTCTCCGGCGGCGTCGATTCCAACGCGTTGCAGCGGCCGAAGCGGTTCTTCGGCGCCGCCCGCAACATCGAAGAAGGCGGTTCGCTGACCATTATTGCGACGGCCCTCATCGAGACTGGTTCGCGCATGGACGACGTCATCTTCGAAGAGTTCAAGGGCACCGGCAACATGGAAATCATTCTCGACCGTAAGCTGGTCGATAAGCGCACCTTCCCGGCCATCGACATTCAGCGCTCAGGTACGCGTAAGGAAGAACTGCTGATTCCCAAGGAAGACCTGGCGCGTGTCTGGGTGCTGCGCAAGGTGTTGAACCCGCTGTCTCCAGTGGAAGCCATGGAGCTGCTGATCGACAAGCTCGGCAAAACGCGCTCCAACGGCGAGTTCCTGTCCAACATGAGTGCGTTGTAGGAAAGCCGTCAGCTGTCAGCTTTCAGCCATGGACCGACAGTGGCTGAGCCGCGACCTCGTATCGACTTGCCACGGGGGAAGGTAGCACACAAAAACCAGCCCCGAATGGGGCGAAAGAGCTTAGCCCAGCGCTTCAGCGCTGGGTAGGTTGGGAAATGAGACAGAGTCCCGTAGGGACGGCAGAGATCGCGACATGATCTCTTCAGCCGTCAGCCCACCCATAGGCCGACAGTGGCTGAGCGGCTTAACAATAATTTGGATCGAGGTGATGAGCGCGGAACCCTTACGTTTCCGCGCCTATTTTGTTTGGGTACGAGCCGGCCGTGGCGAACCTCCTTGGGCGGTTTCCTGGTAGCTAACCACTCGCCAGCAACCCCGCTCGGTTCTGGGGATTGCTAGTGTAATGGCGATTTCTCGACAACTATGTTTTCCGAGATAATATTAGACATGATCGCAAGCCACGAAAACATTATCGCAAGCCTTGATCTGCACGATGGCAGCTTCGACGGACTTCTGATTTCAGAGGACAAGTCTGTACGTCTCTTCGTGCGAAGAGAGACCGGAGAACGCTCGACTATTGTGCTGGAACATGTGGAGGTGCTGAGCGTGGCAAACTTCCGACAAGGCAATATAATCTTCGATTTTGTATTCGTTGACTCAAGCAAGCTGACCCATGCCAGTATCGAACGGGTTTATCAGTTAAGCGAGGCGGAATTAGATCTCGCCCAACGGATGCTGGTGAAGGCAAAGGAGCGGTGTCTTTCCGTGCTGGAAATCAACCCATCCTACGGGGCTGAGTGTTCTTTTCTCTTTAAGACAATTGCTGTCGTGCCGGATTATGTCCTTAGTGCGTCGAAGTGAAGTGGGGAAATAGATCCGAGTCCCTTCAGGGACGGCACACTTCACACACACTTGTCAGCCCTCAGTCATGGGCCAACAGCGGCTGGGCCGCTCAACAATAATTTGGACCGAGGTGATGGGCGCGGAAGCCGGATGGCTTCCGCGCCTTTTCGGTGTGTACAAGCCAGCCGCAGCGAACCTCTTTGGTCAATTTCCCCGGTAGCCGACCATCCGGGACATATTCGTGCTTAACCCGGACTACCCAACCGGCACAAAAAGTAGAGGCGGAGCCGAAGCCCCGCCCATCCATTGGTCAGCGACTGAACGCTGTGGATCGTCGCTACTTCTTCTGTTGTTCGGGTGCAGGCCGCTGGGGAGCAGGCTTAGCCTGCTGCTGTGGCTTTTGCTGGGGAGCGGGCCTAGCCTGCTGCTGTGGCTTTTGCTGGGGAGCTGGCTTAGCCTGCTGCTGTGGCTTTTGCTGGGGAGCAGGCTTAGCCTGCTGCTGTGGCTTTTGCTGTGGAGCAGGCCTAGCCTGCTGCTGTGGCTTTTGCTGGGGAGCGGGCCTAGCCTGCTGTTGTGGCTTTTGCTGGGGAGCGGGCCGAGCCTGCTGCTGTGGCTTTTGCTGTGGAGCAGGCTTAACCTGCTGCTGTGGGTTTTGCTGAGCAGGACGCTGCTGAGGAGCAGGCCTAGCCTGCTGCTGTGGCTTTTGCTGGGGAGTAGGCCTAGCCTGCTGCTGTGGGTTTTGCTGAGCAGGACGCTGCTGCGGAGCAGGCTTAGCCCGCTGCTGTGGGTTTTGCTGAGCAGGACGCTGCTGCGGAGCAGGCTTAGCCTGCTGTTGTGGCCGTTGCTGAGGAGCAGGGCGAGCAGGAATTACCGGAGCGATCGGTTTGCCTGCCGGGATGGGCTTGGCCGCTGCAACAACGGCTGGACGCCCGTGATTGACCGAGTCAAACTGCTGGCGGTTCTGTGCTGCCGCCCGCTGGTGCTGCACCTGCGTGGTCATCGGCGGAATGCGCTGCTCACGCATTGCGGCGGTTTCCGCCGGCAAAGGCCGGCGAGTGACGCCTCCCGGCCCGTTGTAACTGGCGCGGTTTATCGTGGTGTTGTTGATGGTGGTGTTGTTGATGACCGTATTCGTTACCGTACGGTTGTACACGTTAACGTTGGTGATGTTCACGTTATTGACGGCACGGTTATAGTTGAAACGATCTCCGTTCCAGTAGCCGCCTTGGTAGCCAACGCCGACGTAGCCGAATCCATAGTTGACGCCGCCATAGTAGCCGATATGTCGGCCCCAAAAGCCGTAGTTGTAGCGATATAGGCCGCCGATGAATCCCCAATATCCGGGCGTCCACAGGAAGCCCACTTGAGGCGGCTGCGCCCAGACGCCGGGCACCCAATAGTAGCCCTGAGGAGTATAGCTCCAATATCCGGGCGTCCACAGATAGCCATTGCCGGGGCATTCAGGCTGCGAATATTCCGGCAGCGGCGGCGGGGGTTGTCGTGCCTGGAGCACCGGCTGGCCGTAGGTCGTCTCCTGATAGCCGGCGTCGTAATCGTTATTGTAGTAGTTCTGGTCTTGCGCGGGCGCAGGCTGCTGATAGGTCTGCTGCGCCGGCTGGCTGGCGGGCTGCTGCTGATTGGTACCGGTCGCCTGGGTCCCGTCCGTGGGGGCAAGGTTGGCCGCAGCTGCTGGATCCTGCGACTGATCGGTCTGCGCCGGCTGATTCTGGTTCTGGGCAGTATTGTCCTGACTACCCTTCTTGCATCCCGCGAGTCCGAACGTCAGCGCGATGGATGCGGTTGCCAGAACGATAAGAGAAGATACTTTGCTCGACATATTCCCTCCTGAGGCAGATACCGGGAGAACAACTCCACCCGATCACTCTCTCATCCTAGCCCCTTCGGGACTGTGCAAAAGCGGACACTTCCACGCAACATGCCTTTCGAGAATCTCCAGTCCCATTTTGGAACGGCAACCGATGACTTGCGGCTGAGAGGAACCAGGACGAAAACAGAATACTTTCAGATGTCTGCTTATCCGTACGATAAATGCGAGGGTCCACGATCCAACCCTTGTCCGTGCTGTGTCCCACTTGTGACTTTGGTCAGTTTCCTGGTAGTAACCCTCGCCAGCAACTCGGCTCGGTTCTGGGGATTGCTAGTGATATGGGGATTTCTCGTCAGTTACGCCCGAGCAGGTACCCTCTCGGCCAACAGCTGCTGTAGGGAGCTGATGTCATCCGCCGAAAGTGCTCGCTTCGGGATTGTGTAAAACAGGACGCCGGATTCCACAACGACGACGAATAGCATGTCCGTTTCGATAACGCTAGCGATTCCCGGCCAGTCCAGACGCGACTCCGCGTTTGGCATCCCGCACCGAAAGCCCCTCTCGTCGAACTCGTACCAAATCTCCGTACCTTGCATCCGTGCGAATTGAAGATTTACTCCGGCTCTCTGTGCGATCTGACCTGTGAAGAATACTAGCCAGACTAGGACGACAACGATTAGAGAAACGGGTTGCAGTTCGCCGCCCGGCCTGAACGCCACCCCAGTCAACATCAAGGCGAACAGTAGTCCGCATTGCGCCCATCCAGCCCATTTAATCTTTGTCGGCAGATTTCGAACGGCGAGCCTTTTCGCTTTGACAAACTCATCGCGTTGCAGAACAAAGTGAGTGCTTATCAGCCTCTGTGGTGGCATGCGTCAGAGATTACCATTCGGGAGCAGAATGTCCGGCATAAATGTTGATAACAGGTCAGCATGACGGTGCCCGTCACAACTAAGCATGAAAAGGCCACCCAAGATTAGAGGCTCTTTTCCAACAAGTTGTGGCTCTTTTCAAGGGAGCCCATTTCACAAGCAACCAGGTTTGCGCCTGCGAGGCCACACGCCTGCCCACCTGGATCTGTTCGCAGGCGTGGCCATTCCCTGAGGCTTATGCGATTGGCCCCGAGTCACGGCCGCCCGAAAGAAATAACTTCACGGTGGAACGGGCATATCCAGGCTGGCCCAACACTCACCTCTGGCTTCGCTTTGCACATCGCAATCGCTGCCAGTAGAATCGAGGTTTGATGGCAGTCGATTGAAACTCCATGTCCCTGAAGCAGTCGGAAGCGATCGTGTTGCGAACTTATCCGCTGCGCGAGGCTGATCTGCTGGTGACGCTGTTCACCCGGGCCGAGGGCAAGGTCAAAGGCATCGCGCGCGCGGCCAAGAAGTCGAAGCGGCGTTTTGGTGGAGCGCTCGAGCCGCTAACCTGGGTGCGAGCGTATTACGAAGACCGCGAGGGACAGGAACTGGCGCGGCTCGATTCGTGCGACATCTTGGAGTCGCCGCTGTCGGCAACGGTGGACTACCCGCGGGTTGTTGCCCTCGAACACGTCGCGGAAATGCTTGATGAGTTGCTGCCGGACCGGGAAGCGAACGACGCGATCTTTCGTCTGGCGGTTTCCGTGTTGCACCAGTTGCGCTCAGGTTCGATCTGGATGCCGCTGACTTACTTCCAGCTCTGGCTGGTGCGGCTGGTTGGATTTTTGCCGGAACTGAGCGAGTGCAGTGCTTGCGGACAGGCGCTCAATGGCAGTCGGGCCTTTTATCATGCGCTGGCCGACGGCCTGATGTGCGTGCAACACAAGCGGGTGGCATCGTCGGAACTTACGGTGGAATCGCGAGGGCTGGCGGCTCAGATGTTTCGCGCTCCAGTAGACACGTTTGCGGAGGAACCTTGGGCGGTAGGTCAGGGCGCCGATCTACGACGGTTTCTGGTGCAGATACTTGAGCGCCACATCGAAAAGAAGCTGGTAACCGCCAGCATGCTCGCGAAGCTGTGAATGGGTGGAGCGGGCCGTTAGAGTGTGTGTGAACCAAACTTGGTGTTTGCCAGCGGAATTTGCTAGCTGGAAATTCAGCGCCGTAGGCGCGGCTCGGTTTAGCCCAACACGGAGCCGCAGGCGGAGTGCTGGGTAGGGTGGGAAACAGATCCGAGTCCCTTTAAAGGGACGGCACAGTTTTAGTCCATTCAAACATCGCTTAACCAGGAAATCCTCTTGACCTCCTCGCAAAATCCGCTGGCCTTTCAGCAACTGGTGCTGCGCCTGCAGAATTTCTGGGCCGACCACGGTTGCGTGCTTCAGCAACCCTATGACGTCGAAGTCGGCGCCGGAACCATGGCGCCCGAGACCTTTCTTCGCGTGCTGGGTCCCAAGCCTTATCGTGTGGGCTACGTGCAGCCATCGCGCCGTCCTGCCGATGGCCGTTACGGCGAGAACCCGAACCGTCTGTTCAAGCACCTGCAATTTCAGGTGATCCTGAAGCCGCCGCCGGTCAATGTGCAGGAGCTTTACCTGGAGTCGTTGACTGCGATCGGCATCGACCTCCGCAAGCACGACATCAAGTTCGAAGAAGACAACTGGGAGTCGCCAACGCTGGGCGCCTGGGGCATTGGCTGGCAGGTGATGCTCGACGGTCTGGAGATCACGCAGTTCACTTACTTCCAACAGTGCGGCGGCATCGATCTCGATCCCATCTCCGCTGAGCTGACCTATGGGCTGGAGCGCATTGCAGCGTTTCTACAGGACGTGGACAGCATTTACGACATTACGTGGGTCGTCGGTCCGGATGGACGGCCGGTGAAGTACGGAGAAATACGACTGCAGGACGAATTGCAGTTCTCCGTCTACAACTTTGAGCGTGCCGATGTCGAGAAAGCGTGGAAGCACCTTGCACTTTACGAGTCGGAGTGCCAGGCGCTGCTCAACGAGTACGCCGCTGGCACGGCGAAACCGAAGCGCGCCAAGGAAGCGATTCCCACCCTTTCGCCAAAGACAGGTGAAAGGATGGGGCACCCGGCTTCCGAGAAATCCGACAATTCTGGCGAAGAGCGAAAAGCGAACAGCGAAGAGCGAACAGCGGATCGTCGCCGTTTTCCCGTGCTCGCCGCCTTCGATTTGTGCCTGAAGTGTTCACACTTGTTCAATATTCTCGATGCTCGAGGAGCGATCAGCGTGACCGAGCGAGTTGGCGTGATCGCGCGCATCCGGGCGCTGGCGGTCGGCGTAGCGAAAGCGTACGTCGACCAGCAGAAGGCCGCCGAAGACAGCGCTCCTGCGTCGGAGGAAAACGGTTCTGCGAAAGCGGAGCAGTTGTCGGCGGCCCGCTCGTAGGTTGGTTTCATCGTTGGTCTCCCACCCTTTCGCCGAAGACAGGCGAAAGGATGGGGCACCCAGTCCGGTCGTCCTCTTGTGACTCGAATCACATAAGTATTTTCGGCGGTTCGTCAAAATGGTTGTTTTTTTTGTTTTGCTAACAGCTAATGGCTAATTGCTAATTGCTCCTTATGCCTGACTTCCTGCTCGAGATCGGTACCGAAGAAATTCCCGCGCGGATGATCGATAGCGCTCGCGACGAATTGGCTCGCCGCGTGGGCGACCTCTTGCAGCGCGAGAGGCTTGTCGACACTCCAACGCTGCAAACGTATTCCACTCCGCGCCGCCTTGCCGTACTCGCAGCCGGAGTATCCCCCGCACAGCCGGACATAACTGAGCAAGTCACCGGGCCTTCGCTGAAGGTCGCCTATAAAGACGGAGCGCCAACTCCCGCTGCCGAAGCGTTCGCGCGAAAGCTAAACGTACCTGTCGATGCGCTTGAGAAGATCACGACTCCGAAAGGTGAGTACCTGGGCGCCACGGTGCAGAAGAAAGGGCGTCCGGCGGCGGAGATCCTTGCCGAGTCGCTGCCTAAAGAAATCGCCGGTATTTACTGGGCGAAGAGTATGTATTGGCGCGGCAAATCGGCGGAGCGATTTGTGCGTCCGGTGCGCTGGCTGGTTTCGCTGCTCGACGCTGAAGTTGTGCCGCTGGAGTTTGCCGGCATTCGCGCCGGCCACGCCAGCGAAGGCCATCGCATTCTGTCGTCGGGACCGCTGGCGATTGATCGCCCGTCGGAGTACGCTTCGACGTTAGCGAAGGCTTCGGTTGTAGTCAGTGCCGCCGAACGCGAGCAACGTATCCGCAAGGCGCTCGACGCGGCCACGCGAACGATTCCTGGCGCGCGCTGGCGTGAAGACAAATCTTTGCTCGACACGGTTGTGAATCTCACTGAGTTTCCATCCGTAGTGCTCGGCAACTTCGATCCGGAGTTCCTCGCGCTCGCCGACGAAGTTCTGGTCACGGTGATGCGCGACCATCAGAAGTATTTCGCTCTGGAGGATGCCAACGGCAAACTCCTGCCTCATTTCCTGGCGGTCCTGAACACCGACGGCGATCCGGATGGACTGATTCGCCACGGCAATGAGCGCGTGCTGCGCGCTCGTTTCAACGACGCGCGCTTCTTCTGGCAGACCGACCAGAAGATTCCGCTGCGCCAGCGCGTGGACATGCTGAAGGCGGTGACGTTCCAGAAAGATCTGGGCAGCTACTTCGACAAGACCATGCGGGTGCAGAAGCTGGGCAGCCTGATTTCCCAGGCGCTGCGCAGCGCTGGCTCGTCGGTTCGGCCCGGCGTCGTGTACAAGGCCGCTCTGCTTGCCAAGACAGACCTTACCACCGAGTTGGTGAAAGAGTTCACCGAGTTGCAGGGCATCGTCGGCGGTTTGTACGCCAAGGCCCAGCAACTCGATCCGATCCTTCCTGCCCCCACCGCGGAAGCGATAGGCGACGCCATCTACGATCAGTACAAGCCGGAGTCGATGGACGACAGCGTTCCGCGTTCTGTCGAAGGAGCTGTCCTCGCGATCGCCGATAAGGCGGATAGCATTGCAGGAATGTTTGCGCTTGGTCTGCAGCCGACGGGCTCGAAAGATCCTTTCGCGTTGCGCCGCGCGGCGAATGGCATCGTAAAGATCATCGCGGAGCATAAGTTGCCGTTGCCGGTTGAGAAGCTTTTCTCGGATGCTCGGGCAGAATACGCAGGCTCGGAAGCCGAAAGACGGTTTTCCAAAGAGATTAAGTTCGACGAGGCCATTGCGAACTTCATGCGTGAGCGGCTGGAGTTTTACCTGCGCGAGGCCCGCGGCTTTGCCTACGACGTAGTGAAGGCCGTGCTCGCCGCCGGCAGCGACGACATTGTGGACGCGATACAGCGGTCGGAGGCGCTTACCAACGCCAGAAAGTCGGACCGGGCAAGGGATCTAGAAGCTGTTTGTATCTCGTTCAAGAGAATCAAAAATATCTTAAAGCAGGCCGAGGAAAGGAAGATATCCATTCCAGAGCGTCCCGAAGAAGCTCTAATGGGGAAGATGGGCTCTGCTGAGACAAACCTGTGGTTGAGTGGCGCGGTCAACCTCTGGGCCCAATACGAGGTTTGGCGTGAAGATGGTGCTTATGACTTGGCCATTTCCCATACTGCATCCTTGCGCCCAATGTTGGACAGATTCTTTGACGAGGTGATGGTGATGACGGACGACGAAAACGTTAGGGCAAATCGGTTGGCAATTTTACAAAAGCTCTACAGAGATTTTTCCACCATCGCCGATTTCAGCGAGATCGTCACCGAGAGCACGAAAGCGAGCCCCGAAAGGGGCGAAAGAGCTTAGCCCAGGGCGGGAGCCCTGGGTAGGCGTCATAAAACAACCCGAGTCCCTTTAGGGACGGCAGAGGCTCTTCTCCAATTTTTCTAAAAGCAAAGGACATCATCATGAGCACTCCTACAACCGAGATTGAAACCGCGGCGGCCGCAAACACCAAAGCAGTCAAATACGTTTACTTTTTCGGCGATGGACACGCCGAAGGCCACGGAAAAATGAAGGAAGAGCTAGGCGGCAAAGGCGCCGGATTGGCCGAGATGACCAACGCCGGACTCCCTGT
>Ga0208355_1001327_pt1 | contig 10837 bp, 8 predicted proteins | sample NGESurdeep072012_6_FD_184458 | JGI IMG/M metagenome (GOLD analysis project Ga0208355, IMG submission 184458) | Arctic peat soil microbial communities from Barrow, Alaska - NGEE Surface sample 210-3 deep-072012 (SPAdes) | ecosystem: Environmental > Terrestrial > Soil > Wetlands > Peat ... | reverse complement strand
GCGTACCAACTGAGTCCCAAGACCGTCATTCGCGCGTCGTCGGGCATCATCTATGCGAATAGCGGAAACCAGGTCCCATTTACGACCACCGGCGCGGACGGCTACACAGCGTTGCCGACGTTTAACTCTCCCGACGGCTACACGCCAGTGATGTATTTGGGTACGCAGTCATTCCCGCAGAACTTCCAGAAACCGCCTATGATTGATCCGACTGCCGTCAATGGTCAGGCGATCACTTACATCCCGCGGAACGGCGATCGCCTTCCGCAGATTGTGAACTGGAACCTAGCTGTTCAGCGTGAACTCGTTCGCGACCTCGTTGTGGAAGTTGCGTACCAAGGTTCGCGTTCGACGCACCTGAGCCTGGGCAGCGGAGCATCGCAGATCAACTATGTTCCGGCGAGCGACTTGGGTTTGGGCTTTCTACTCCTTCAGCCGATCAACTCGCCCGCCGTCGTCGCTGCCGGCTACACTGCCCCCTATCCCGGATTCACTGGGACTCTGGCTCAGGCGCTGAAGCCGTATCCTCAGTACTCGTTTGTTCGCAGCGACGTGGTATTCAAGCCTGAGGGCAAGGCCAGCTTCCACTCGCTGCAAGTGAAGGCTACGCAGCGCAATCGCCATGGTCTTGCTGGGCAGTTCTATTTCACCTGGATGAAGAGCATTACGAATGCGATTGGCGGCACCACGACTTACGCTAATTTCATCGAAGGCTTTCTCCAGTATCCAGGCTCAAACCCGACCTCCATTGATCCGGGGACGCCGAAGTTCGTGTTTGGGGCGAGCTACTCGTACGATCTCCCGTTCGGGCGAGGTAAGCGCTTCATGAAGGATGCGCCACGAGCAGTAGACGCGGTGCTGGGTGGTTGGACTCTCAGCGGCAGTCTGCGTTATCAGTCCGGCGCACCTTTGCAGATTTGGGCGATCAATCCCTTCGCGGGGGCGGTTCTCGGATATTCGGAGTACGCGCCCGGAGTGTACGCGAACTGGAATGGTCAGAACCCGTACGGACACACGGATTTGAGCTCGTTCAATCCGGCGACTGACAGGTACCTCAATCCCGCTGCGTTTAGCAGCCCAGGCCTGTTTACCTTTGGCAATACACCGCGCTATATGGGCGGAGTGACGGCACCGTGGCTGAAGCAAGAATCTCTTTCGTTGCGGAAAGCCTTCAAGCTTACCGAGCGGTTGAAGGTCGAACTCGGCGCGGATGCTGTAAACCCGTTCAACATCGTGCGATGGGGTAGTCCTTCGACCCTTGTCGTCGATCCCACGTCGTTCGGCAAGATCACTTCGACGCAGGGTGCTCGTCAGATGCAGATCAACATGAGAGTGGCCTTTTAACCGGGAGTCGCCAGCCACTGGAGATGCTGCGTGACCCTTTTGGGTCCGCAGCATCGCCAGCCTACAAACGGAGCTCGTCAACGTTATTGAATGACCGTCCTTTATCGATGGGCGCTCTGCACGGCAAGCCCGAACAAATGGAGTTCAAATGAGGAACTGCTTCAAAGTACTCGCAATCGTGGTATTTCTTGTGTTTGGAGCGGCCCTTTGGTCGCAAACTGTTCCGTCGGGTGTTCTGCGTGTTGGCGCAGCCAAGGTGGACATCACTCCGGCGGAAAACGAGTTGCCCAAGCAATACCTCGGTATCCTAGACCATGTGTGGTCTCGCGCGATCTTTATTGACAACGGTAAAGCAAGCGCAGTACTCATTAGCCTCGATGCAGGGGGCCTGCCGACTCAGGTCGCGAAGACGATTCGAGATCGTGTGGAGAAGGAGTTCGGAGTTCCTGCCGTTAATGTCCTGATATCGGGCACCCACACCCATAGTGCGCCTTTTATTGGTTTCGCGTTTGGACCGAATCACGAAAACGCGCCCAGCACCAAACCCTACGAAGACAAGGTGATTGCCACCGTAAAGGCGGCTAAGGACGCTCTTCAGCCTGCACACGTCAAGTATGGGACGGGCGTTTCGTATCTGAATATTCAGCGCGATCGAATCGATCCGGTCACACATAAATGGTGGGAGGGTGCGAATTACGACGGACTGTCGGACAAGACTGTTGCGGTGATTAAGTTCGAATCAGTGAATGGTGAACCCATCGCCGTTTATTACAACTACGCGATGCATGCGGTGATTACCGGCAACCTTGATCTCGTCAGTGGAGATTTTCCCGGAGCAGCATCGAGATACATCGAACGGGCTCTTGGGGATAAAGCTGTGGCCCTGTTTGCAAGCGGCGCGGCGGGGGATCAGAATCCAATCTACTTTCAACAGACCTACGACTTGCGCGAGATAAGAACCAAGGATTACGCCAAGCGCGGGATCGACATCAGCAATTCAATGCCTCCGGGTGGTCAGGGTCTCGACCGCAATAACCCGGAAGTGGCTCGGTTGATGACGGAGCAGAAAGAAATGTCGAACTCGATGGGTCAGTTGTTGGGAGAGGAAGTTCTACATGCCATTCGAGAGGCGAAACCCGGTGACGCTGAAGCCCGGATCTTTGGAAAAGAAACCACAATTACTTGCCCAGGTCGCGAGCGCACGAATGAAGGGCGTGGCGGTATTTCAGGAACGTACAAAGATGGACCACCTGTGCAGATTCAACTTGGCTTGTTGATGATCAACGACATCGCAATCGGTGCGGTAAATGGTGAGGTCTACAACGAAATCGCGCAAAGGCTGAAGAAGGAGTCTCCGTTTGTCAGGACTTTCATGATCACCGTGACGAACGGGTTTGCAAACTCAGGATACATCCCCGACGACGCATCCTTCGGACATAATACGTTTGAGGTTTTGTCGTCGCGGCTGCAGCCGGGATGTGCGGAAACCGGAATCGTTGAAGGGATCATCGGCATGATGCCGAAAATTGTGTACTGATATTCAGCTGATCCTGGGAACGAGGACTCCATCGCACTGCAAGATTTGCGCTTCCCGGTTCAGTTTGCAGGAGAGTTCTGGGTGAAAATCAGAGCCGCTGTGCTCGTATTGCTCGTAGGCTTACTGTGCGCATCATGTTGGGCGCAGGGGTTCAAAGCCCAGCCGGCGCCGACAAACGTTCCCGGTGCCGACTTCCCGCGGTTGAACAGCGATATGAGCGCTACGTTCCGCGTTCAAGCCGAACGTGCGCAAAAGGTTCAACTTTTGTTGGGATTGACTCCGTACGACATGGTCAAGGGACCCGACGGTGTTTGGGAAGTCACAACTAAGCCCCTTTCTCCGGGCTTCTACTACTATGAAATTTCCGTCGATGGCTTCAATTCCAATGATCCCGGCAGCAGGGTCTTCTTTGCCGCTAAGAAGGAAGTCAGCGGGTTAGAAGTTCCCGGAGCCGAGTCGGATTTCTTTGCCATAAAGGATGTCCCGCACGGCACAGTGCGCACGATGTGGTATCCGTCCAAGACTACCGGCGAGACTCGACGCATTTTCGTATACACGCCGCCCGGATACGACCAGACCACTTCCCGGTATCCGGTCCTCTATCTTCAGCACGGCTTCGGTGAAGACGAAGCGGGTTGGAGCGACCAAGGTCATGAAAACTTCATCCTTGATAATTTGATCGCCGCCGGCAAGGCGAAGCCGATGATTATCGTCAACGAGAACGGTCTTCCTGGACGCGATTTCCAGTCGCCGTCACCCCCCAAACCAGGAACGAACGAGAGAAGGGATTTCGTTCGCGACGTCGCACGTTACTTCATGAACGATCCGTATACATCGTTCGACAAAATCGTTTCGCGTGATCTGATCCCGTTCATCGATGCGAATCTCCGTACCATTCCGGACCGCGAGCACAGGGCGTTCGCCGGCCTGTCGATGGGCGGAGCCCAGACGTTCCGCATCGGCTTTAATCACCTGGATCAGTTTGCCTATCTCGGCGCTTTCAGTCCTGCGATCGATATCAGCGATATTTCCAAGGACTACAACGGAATGCTCGCGAATGCTGAGAACATCAACAAGGAACTTCGCTTGTTGTGGTTGGGGATCGGTACGGAGGACTTCCTATTTGGCCCCGTCAAGGAGTCTCACGAGACATTGCAGAAAGCTGGTATAAAACACGTGTGGGTTGAAAGTTCGGGGGCGCACGTTTGGACAGTGTGGCGCAAGTATCTCGCCGATTTTGCACCCGGACTTTTTCAGTAACGCGCCTAGACAGTTGAGAGCATTCCATGGCTGAACCAGCACTGGTTATAGGGTTAGGAGAGGTCCTTTGGGACATGTTGCCTTCCGGCAAGGTATTGGGAGGCGCCCCTGCGAATTTCGCTTACATGGCAAATGTCCTCGGAGATAAGGGCATCATAGCCAGTCGCGTCGGAACGGATTCATTGGGAGTTGAGGCTTGCACGGCGATTCAAGACCTCGGCCTCGACATTTTGTATATACAGCGAGACGAAGCTCACGACACTGGGGCGGCCAAGGTCACCATCGATTCTTCGGGACAGCCGAACTTCACCATTGAACAAGCTGTCGCTTGGGATTACCTGCAATGGAGCCCCGAGTGGGAGGAATTATCGGCCCGGGCCGATGTCATCTGCTTCGGCTCGCTGGCTCAGCGTTCGCCGGTTTCTGCCGCGACTATCGACCGGTTCCTGGCGAACACGCGCGAAGATGCCCTCCGAGTATTTGACGCCAACCTGCGGCAGTCTTTCTACACGCGAGACGCGCTCTGCCAGTCCTTTCAAAACGCCGACATCGTAAAGATCAATGACATCGAGCTGTTGCAGCTCTCACGGCTGTTCAACCTGGGGACCGGCAGCAACGAAAGTCTCGCGCGAACGCTACTGGAAGACTTTGATTTGAAACTCGTGTGTCTGACTCGCGGCGCCCGGGGAAGTCTGCTGGTATCGAAGAACCAAGCTGCGGAGCATCCGGGTTTCCGGGTCAAGGTTGCGGATGCTGTCGGCGCAGGCGATGCGTTCACTGCCTGTCTTGTTCATCACTACATTCGCGGTTACTCGCTTCAGGAGATCAGTGATTTCGCGAACCGCTTTGCATCCTGGGTCGCAACTCAAACAGGCGCGACGCCTCCCGTGAGCTCGGGCCAGCTGCGACAAATTCTAGCCACGGTTCCTGACATCGGAGGAGAACGTTAATTCGTACAACCGTGACGAGTCGGTGTGCCGCGGGGCCGATAGATCTTGTTCTTGTTCGAGGAAGGTTTATGAAGAAAATTACAGTTCGGCTGTTGCTTCTCGTAGCAATCAGTTTTCCTCTTGTTAGCTCGAAAGCGGCGCAGCACCCTGCAACGGGCGGTCATTGGGTGAGTGCATGGGCAACCTCGGTGCTCGTTCCAATCCACTTTCCAGGGATGCCACCCGACCCTCCGATCTCGAACCAGACTATTCGAATGGTCGTCCGACCTACTTTGGGCGGTCAGAGGTTTCGGGTACGATTATCAAACGAGTTTGGCACCTCGCCCTTAGCAATCGGCGCAGCTCATATCGCTCTGACTGATGAAGGCTCAAAGATAAAGGCTGACACTGATCGCGCGTTGACTTTCGGAGGAAAGCCAAAGGTCACGATTCCCGCCGGTGCCCCACTGCTTAGCGATCCGATTGATCTTCCGGTGGAAGCATTTTCCGAGGTTTCGATCAGTATCTATCTGCCCTCGAGTACGCCTCTCAGCACCTCGCACTTCCAGGCGCAGCATGATGCGTACGTCGCCGGTCCGGGTGACCTTACTGGCAAACCCGAATTGTCTGACCCAACTCCGAAGACAGCTTGGTACTTCCTTTCCAGAGTTGAAGTCTGGGCTCCCATCTCAGCAACAACCATTGTGGCGCTGGGAGATTCGATCACGCAGGGAACCAGCAATAAGCCGGGAACTTCCTATACCGACTGGCCTTACAAGTTGGCTCAGCGTCTTGCCGCCCGAAAGGGTACCGCACCTGTTTCCGTCGTGAACGAAGGCATTGGCGGCAATAGAATTCTTCATGACGCTGCTGGCGTCAGCGCACTAGCACGTTTCGACAGAGACGTTCTCTCGCACCCAAGCGCGACCACGCTGATTGTTCTCGAGGGGATCAACGACATAGGGTTCCCACGGATCAGAATGGCAGAGTTCAAGAACCCCGCGCTGAAAGAAAGTCCATTCGCCAACCAGCGTGTTTCGGCAGACGAAATGATCGCGGGACTTCAGCAGATCATCGCTCGCGCTCGCGAACATGGAATGAAGGTGTTTGGCGCCACCCTGTCGCCTTTTGAAGGCACGAATTCATATGACGAGGACGGAGAATCCGTTCGTCAGGCGGTAAACACATGGATTCGTTCAACAGATGCCTACGACGGAATATTCGATTTCGATGCCCTGTTGAGGGATCCGGCTCATCCTTCGAAACTCCGCGCCGAATTCGATTCCGGAGATCACATCCATCCGAGCCCGGCCGGGTACAAGGCAATGGCGGATTCGATTCCCCTTGCACCGCTCACGGGGAATACGGTCCCGCTTCGCAAGTGATCGAGGTTTGATCTCGGCTCAGTCCATCTTCAGGCCAACCGGGAGGATTTCAACTTTCATGAATGACAAAGCAAGACTGGTTGTCGTTGTAGTCGTTGTTCTACTGATTTCTAGTGTTGCTGCACAAACGGTCCCGAGTACCCAGGGCCATTCGCAGAACGACACTGCGCCAAAAAGCGTTTCTGACGAGTTTCTTCTGCTCGGGGACGTGAACCGCGGAGCTGGCGAGCCCATCATCTTCGTTAATCCGAAAGATCCCAATAACATCATCGTCACCGCGATGGCCACGTTGAACCGGTTGCCGACCGGCGAAGTGCCGATTCAAAGATTCAATCCAGGTGGTCCACCCAAGATCAACCCGGCCGCTACTCAATTGCGGATCAAAGAACTTTCTACGCCCGACGGTTCTCGCACGGACATAGCGATCTCGAACGACGGCGGTAAGACCTGGACCTTCAGCGAAGACAACTTTCGCAAGTTCTTCAACAAGAACCGATGCAGCGATTCCTTCTCCGGAGCCGGACCGGACGGAACGCTGTATATGGGCTGTTTGGCATATCTGAACCGCGGCGCGGCAGACTACGAAGACGGCTATGCGCCAAACGGAGAAGCCCGGACCTATCACGGAGGATCAGCGATCGCCTGGTCAACCGATAAAGGCAAAACATGGAGCAATCCAGTCTGGGTTCATCCGGCCGATTCTCCGCAGCTTTACGCACCTACAGTGAAACCAGTTTTGGAGCAGGCCTCACCGTGGGACCGACCGTTCTTTGTCGCCGACTCTTCGACCGGTACTATCTACGTCAGCGGTAGCGGACTCGCTTATACGGTGGATCCGGCCACGGTGCCGCGGCCGAAGATCGACCCAAGTCTTCCGGGCAAAGGGTACACGGGCTATCCTCCGACTGCCGTCACTCGATATCGCACATTTTTACGCGCGTCGCACGATAAGGGCAAGACGTGGGGAGTGATTTATCCGATCGACAGCGACGACTTTCCCGGCATGGCGGGCAGTTTCAGCGCCGCCCACGGACGTCTGGTAGTGGCGTACACTGCGACCAAAGTCCCGGCCAACGTGAACGCAACTTGTCCGTGCACGATATTTGGCACGAGCACCGATGACGGCAAGACGTTCGTGTATTCAGTCGTGCCGCCGTTACCACCCGATCCCAAAACAAGTGGCCGTCCGTTCTTCGGGTTCGGCGGTGTGATGATCGCTGCCGATCCGTCGAAAGAAGGCCGATACGCGATTGCGCGGCCATCAGGCAATCGAATCATGATCACCCTCACCGAAGATGGGGGAAAGACCTGGCTGGCCCCCGTTCTAGCTGCCGAAGTACCCGAGGGCGAGAGAGTCGGACAACGCTCGATGAAGTACTCACCGACAGGCACCCTTGGCCTAATCTGGAAAGATATGCGTGAAGACAAGACGTTCGACCTGTGGTCGGCGGCATCACGCGATGGCGGACACACCTTTAAGACGGTTCGCGTCAGCCATGCAGTGTCTCCCGATTACATTCTGGAACGAGGGAACTTCCTGTTCGGTGACGATCTCTCGACCGTCGACCTCGACGATCAGAACCTCTATGCAGTCTGGGGAGATAACCGCGCCAGCTTCGAGGGAACGTGGTATGGGAAAGTACGACTGACTGCTTATTGATCAGCAATGGTCGAGATCAGGTTGGATCTGTTCAAAACGAGCACGTCGGATGGCAGTTCCTTCCATAAGTACGAAGTACGTCACCGCCAGCGGATTGAGCCAGCACGCCAACGCCCAGTCCGCCCGCGACTGCGGTCACGATCAAGTTGCCGCGCGAGGCGCTTCTCAAGCCTGAACTCGTGACTTTTCCCTCATCGAGCAAGACAAAAGTTAGAGTCTTACTCATCGTTCGCAAATGCTCCCGCTGATTAATGAATTTTTGGCGCCATACCCGACCGCCGGCAGACAGATCCCGGTCCCCATCGGGCCGATTGTGAGAGGGTGCTACTACGCTTGACGTGTCGAGCATGACATCCTCCTCTTGCGGAAAGTGCTGGGGTCTAAGAACTCCCGACCTAGCAGTAGCTCTTACTGCTTCTGCTTCGCTGAACTGTGGGCGGCAGAAGGCGCTGCGCTCTGGTCGGTCGATTGCTGGACCTCGCCGGAACGCCGCCAGGCAAAATAGTCATCGAGCACCTTCAGTCCCTCCTCATTCACGACAGGGCCCATCTGCGTGCTGTCGAACGTGAAATGCAGCGTTTGGGCATTCTTAAGATCGTAGGCGGCCCATTTCGGCACTCCGGGGCCATTAGGGTCGCCAGTCTTTCCAAAGTTAGTCCAATAGGTCCGCATCATTTCCGCGATTGTCTTATCTGCGGGAATGATCGGCGCCGGGTGGTTCGGGCCCGAGAGGTCATGGAATATGTACGGGAGCTCCGACGCGTGCGGGGAACCGAACCCCGCCTTCGGTGAGTCGGCGGGATAATCGGGGTGCACGTCAAAGAAGTAGTAGAAAACCTTAGATTTTCCGGTTTGAGTCTGCAGGCGAACCCACGACCAGCTGTGTGAACCGAAGGATGAATCTCGCATCAGATTGCGAGCCGTTCTCTTCTCCGATGGTGTTTCTCCACCCGGATAGACGCGAAGGATCTTTTCTGCAAAGGGGCCGTAGCGGCTGCGGACACTTTCTACGTAGGCCTGATGGGACGTGGCCCCCCCGAAAGTGGCGCCTTCGTCGGAGTTGTAACCAACCATGACCGGAATGTCGTTATACGAACCGGTCTGATAGAGTTTGTACTGGTCGCCGGGTGCGACCCACCCGTCCACATTCGGACCAATGATCCCTGGTCGACGCAGACTCGCGGCCTGGAGCTTGTCGGCCGGAAGCTTGCGCAACTCCGTGATGCTCGTCGCGCCCTGTTGTTTTGCCCATTCTGCGCCTACTTTCTCGGCAGAGGACAGCGGATTCACGCCATCACCGGGGCCTGTGCTGCCGGCACGAACCGGCGCGAAAAAGGCGCCGCTTTCTGCAATGGCGCCGTGGAAGAGGCCTTTGGCAAGCGGAGAGGCGCACAGGATGCTCACGGCGGCTGCCCCAGCTGACTCGCCGAATAGAGTTACCCGGTTGGGGTTGCCGCCGAATGCTGAGATGTTTTTCTGGACCCACTTTAGGCCTGCGATCATATCGAGTAGACCGTAGTTGCCCGATACATGCTTGTCGCTTTCAGCGCTCAATTCGGGGTGCGCCAGAAATCCCATGACTCCCAAACGGTAGCCGATCGACACAACGACTACGCCGTTCTTGGCGAGCCATTCGCCGTCATACGTCTTTTCCGCAGGCGTGCCCGCCACGAACCCGCCACCGTGAATCCAAACCATGACCGGCAGCTTCTCGCTTGCCCTCTTGGCGGGTGTCCAGACGTTGAGGTAGAGGCAGTCCTCGCTTGGCGCGGGGAGGTTTGCGATAGCCGCATTCGTCTGGATACAGGCGCGGCCATACTGGTCGGCCGGCCGAACACCCTGCCACTTCGCCGCTGGCTGCGGAGGCTGCCACCGGAGATCTCCCAGCGGCGGAGCTGCGTAAGGGATACCTCGATAAATTGTGAGGCCATCTTCAACACTGCCTTGGAGCAGCCCGCCCTCAACCTTAATGGGTTTAGTCGTCTGTGCGAACGCAACACCCACCAACAGCAACGCCGTAACGGATGAGATCACCAATCTTGTAAGGCCTTTATCAACAGAACGGCTTCGCATGAGGGATTCCTTTCAGTACGGTGTTTCAACGCAACGGTCAGGATGGAAGATCAAGCAATCGAGGCAAACGTTTACAGCTTGGCAACCACAGCTGTCAACTAAAAGGTCTGATAAATCATAAAAAGCCGTCTATTCAACTCTCCGCTGTAAGCGCCGGAGCAAGAATAGACCTGTGCTCCGCAAAAACCTCGTCTGGCACAGATCCGCCAAACTTTTCGTCGCGTTTCGTAGCCTCACAGATCGTTATCGGTCAGGAATCGGCCGTAACCGTTCGTTTCCAACCAGTGGTAGAGGTGAATTTGGTAGAGGTACGAGGCGACGACTTCCTCGCCTAACTCATGGGTCTCGGTGCAGAGAAAGGGCACCCCTGTTCCTGCCAGCACTGCGATCAGCGACTGCAGGATGCGGTTGGGGTCAACCGCCGAAATTGCATACGGCGGTTTCACTTGGCTGAGGGCGGCCGTAATCACCAGGAGCCGGTGTGGATAGCCGCCCACACTCGACTTCGCGAGAATTCGAAACCAGCCGTATCTGCTTGAAAAGATTGGTCGGGGAGAGGGGATTTGAACCTCCGACCCCCTGGTCCCGAACCAAGAGCAGGACAAAATCTAAGTACTTCATCTGGCGTCGCTTAGGAGTCAGAAAGCCA
>Ga0208355_1001326_pt1 | contig 10837 bp, 3 predicted proteins | sample NGESurdeep072012_6_FD_184458 | JGI IMG/M metagenome (GOLD analysis project Ga0208355, IMG submission 184458) | Arctic peat soil microbial communities from Barrow, Alaska - NGEE Surface sample 210-3 deep-072012 (SPAdes) | ecosystem: Environmental > Terrestrial > Soil > Wetlands > Peat ... | reverse complement strand
TACCGGGCTTCGTTCGTCGGTCTCTCAGCTAGGGAGCAAACAGCGGCAAAGGGAGTCCCAGCTATCACGTGCCAGTTAGACCCAACTATGTCTTGCGGCGGGAGGGCGAGAGCGACGCATGGCGCGAAAGCGTCTATGCCTTCCGACCGATCTCCGATCCGGATCGACCGGGCCAATACGTGCGCGTCAGCGGCGCCGGCTCCGAACGCGAGCGACAGCACTCCCTTCGGTTGCTGACCGACCACTTCTTCTCTGGTGCTGACCCACTCGTTCGACAGTTGCGCGAAGATCAGTTTGACCCCGGCCGCCGGACCGGCATCGTGGTGAACTCCTACGAACAGGTGGCTTTTATCAAAGCTTACCTAAGGCGAACCTCTTCGTCGGCGCATCGCGTCATGGGCGTCACGTCGGACATCAGAAAAATACCTTCCTCGGAACGATCGGAGTGGGTCTCCGCGAGCCAGGTGGAATTGCTCGGGACGCGCGACGATTGGGATGCCATAGTCTTTCCGATGAAAGCAATCGGACGAGGCGTTAACATCGTCTTCGCCGATGGTCCCCGCGTCCGAGACGCCATACTTGGCACAGTCGCATTCTTCGTCCGGCCCCACCCCACAGCGGACAGCCTGGCGTTCACCGGCGGGCTCGCGGGCCAATTGGCTTTGCGGTTCGACCGGCGGAGTATCCCCGCAGATGCCGATATTCCGGGGCTCATCAAGGAATGGCGCGGAGCTCGAGATGAGGCGTTGGATTCGCTGCGATGGCTGCTGCGACGTCCGCAGCAAATTAGCCGCCTGGGCCGGATGATGCAGCCGTTCGTCGCCGACGGCATGGTCGATCTCCTTCAAACGATCGGGCGGGCCATGCGGAACGGGTGCAAGACGCGTGTCTATTTCGTCGACGCGTCTTTCGCGCCAAATTCGGCCAAGAATAAACGGGACGATCACCGGAGCAGCATGATCGTCGCGATGCGCGATGTGTTGGAGGGACTGCTTTCGTCGGACGATCCCGTGGAAAGAGAAATCTATCGGTTGCTCTACGAGCCATTCCTCCATCCGTTGCGCGCCTGTGCCGGAGTCAATTTTCCGGAAAGGCGGCGCCAATGAACGACGAAGATCTTTTCGTCAGTTCGAGCGGCGTGCAACACACGTTGGAATGCGCCCTCGTTTGGCGCGGGATCCCAGCGTCGATGCAGCCGCCAGTGCCGCTTTCCCGCTTCGGTTGGACCGAGGCGGGAAAGGCCCTGTTAGTTCGGATCCGCCGGAATGCCAAGGAAACCGGGCGCGCAGAGGGAAACGATCTCCCGTATGCGGACCTTCGGGCGTCGCTCCAAGCTCGTGTGTCCGGATTGGTACTGCTCGACAACCGCATCCTCCAGTACGAAGACGAAAGCCCGTTTTTCGCCGCGAATGGTCCAACGGCCGATATCAAGACGGCCGCAAATAAAGCGGTCTCTGTCTGGTGCCAGCTCACGTTGCGTCCCTGGAGCGAGAAGCTGTGCATCGACTGCGGCGACGTGGACGCGCTCGAGTCGAGGGCGCAGCGTAACGAGCTTTTCCAGGACAAGGTGTCGCCGAGCCCGCCGCTGGAGGGGCAGGTCCCAGACGCCCTACGATCCGATTTCCACGACTATGCGGATATCATCTTGGCGATCGCAACGCCCGCGTTGGAGGGCGCGGAATTGTTTCCGGGGCTCGGTCCCGTCCATCGCGTCGTCGATCGCGAGTTCGGCAACGCGATCTCGTTCGAGACATGGCCTTCGGCGCTGTCTGGTGGTGAAGACCTTTTCTCGATGGTCGCTGAGCTTTCGGTCGAGACAAGGCCCTCGTCCCGACTTCCCTTTCTAGTCGTGAGGGCCGCTAAACGGATCTGGTGCAGGGAGTTTCCGGCTCCCGGCCAATTGTTTGGACGCCGTCGGATATCGGCTCGGGTGCTGCTGCGAGAACCAGGCGTTCGCGCGATCAACCTGTCCGTCGGCCTGGACAAGGGCGTTCCGGCCGTCCGCGTGGACTCGCTTCTGTACCAGGCGGCACGCGCGACCGGAGAGTCGTTCACCGAGGATCTGACGGAACTCGTGAGAGCACGGGGGCGGATGCCTGGACTGTTCGTCGGCGTCCCATTCCGATACGGATATCGTCCGGTGCCCCGGATCGAAGCCGGGGTCACGCTACAAGATCAGGTTGACCTGTTGCGCGCCGTAAAGGAGCGCATTTCTGCATTCGGTTTCGAAGATTCCAAGCTGAGGATCCTGGAATCCGCCACCGAGCGACCAAAGGAGTTTCATCAGCAGGCAAATCTCCATAACCTGATCACGCATCACTTCGGTCGTATCCCGAGCGACGACGAGCTTCCCCAACGCGTCGAGGAGCTGTTCGGCTCAGTGGAAAACAAGCCACGGGGCCGTCCGCGGCCGGTGAAGACGGTCGATCTCGAGCCCCTGTTGCTGGCGAACAAGGAACGTCTGGACAAAGCTTTCGGAGCGGGCGTCGGAGTGGACCTCGTCTTAGTGTGCCGGCGTGAGAGTGAAGAACGCATCTTCCGTTCGGTCGTGTCGCTATTGTTCGGCGGCCGGATCAACGTAGTGCGCTACGCGCTGCCCGAAGGCGTTCACGGAACGAAGAAAGCCCTAGACGGAGACGCCAGACGGAGCAGGCTACAACGGGCCGCATCGAGAAAGGAAGCGTGGGCGGATTTCGCCGGGCAACTCCGGCAAGAACATCCCAACTCGCCGGTGATCGTGCAAGCGGCCCGCGAATACGGCGGACTGGAAGAGGACGGCGTCAACAAGGACGTGGGACGAAACACGCTTGTGACGGTCGCCGGCTGCAGCGTGCAGTATCTCCTGCCTCCTGGCGACGGCAAGGCCGCCGAATACATGCACCGCGTACAAGCCGCCTTGTACGACCTCCTTTATGCTCATTCCGGATTGGGACCGGTACCGGCCTCCTTGGTGGCTTCGACGTTCGCGCCGGCCAGCCGACCGCGCACGATCGTAGGCATATCGGTCGTCTCCCAAGCCTCCAGCCGAACCGGACGTGTGGAGGGCGCCGCGCTGGCGGTCGCGATGAAGGTCGATGTCGCCACCGGGCGCGTGTCCGGAAGGATCGGTAGCCTCATGGACGGCCGGTTCGATACGGGCAAATTCCAGGCTCTATCGAGAACTCTTGTCGACGTCGCTTCCGCGGGCCTGACATCGCTTGGCGAAAAGCAACAGGACCGCAGGAAGAATTTCATATCGTTCGTCCGCGGAGTAGTCGACGAGATCGCCAGCGAGGATCCGAACGCGCTCGTTCTACTGGAGTCCACGACATCGAGGTCGCTCTGGTCATGGCTTTCCGATGAAAACATTTCTTCGGAAATCTACTTGGAAGATCACGCGGCGCTGCCGCCGAGCTCTTGGAAAAGCCTACGGTTCGTACGCGTCAGGGAACGATCCGCAGGTCGGCTGGGCGTCCAAAGGCAGAGGAATTGGATTCCCGTCACGCGGCTGGGTGAGCCACGCCAAGCTGCTGTCGTCGAGGAGATCTACGCGACCGCCATCGAGCGCCTGGCCGAAAGTCTGCCCGAAGGAAACGCACGGGCGAGGCATTATCTTTGCGCGCACGGCTTTGGTATCCGCAATCGTGGCGCCCGCGGACAGTCGGCGTATCGTCAGAGACCTGGTTTCAACAAGGTGGGCGCCAAGACGCCGAAGGGCTCGAAGTACGCCAACAAGGTCCTATCGAGTCCCGGCGCCAACCCGCCGTGGGATCAGCCATCACGTCTCCCGACCACGCTCGAGATTACTGTGTTGCCGTCCCAACTCGGAGACGACGAGGATGCGATCGCGACACTCGTGGCGTGTCTCCGGAACGGATATTCGCACACCGTGGATGGAACGTTCCTGCCATCTCCGCTGTCGTTCAAGTCAAAGATCCTCGACTATATGGATCGATATGGGACCGGAAGGGACGTCGAGGATCAGGAAGCGGGGACCGGCGACGAAGAAACCGATCAGTCCGAGGACGTCGACGCGCTAGAGTCCCGCGCGGCCGACGCGATCGGTTACGGCGAAATCCGACGGTGGTTCGAGGGCACTTCGGACCCCACCGAAAAAGACATGCCCGAGTTCGACGATGAGGAGTTTAGGGACGACGGCGCAACCCCGGATCATGCGGGGGTGCCGCGGCCGAACCCCGTCGTAGAGAATGACGCTAACCGCGACGACCTGGATCCTGTCCCGACGGTACCTTCCGCCGCACAAGACGAAAGCACGACCATGGCCACATCTCAAAGCAAGCCTTCATCCGTCGACCTCGATCAAGGTTTTCCGTCGGACGAGGCGGCCGGTATAGAAGCTCTTGTCGCGAGACTCAGAAGTCCTTCCGCTCCACTTCCATCTTTCGTCACCGAGGAATTCCTCGCTTCGGCGATGCATGTCGTTAATTCCGATGCGAGACATATGCACGAGGACCGCGAGTGGATTCGCACAGTGACCGGCTTTCCCTGGCCCGAGGAAAAGCCCGCCACGTACGATCTTCCGACCCTCTATGTCGACGCGCTTCGGTACCCGGCGTTCGCCATTGTCGTTCAGCACCAGTTCTTTCCGGAAGACAACTCGAGAGGTCTGCCGAAGAACCAGATTCAATTGAGGAATAGCGATTTCATGCGACGTCTGCGCAGGGAAAAGCCGCTTCCGAAGAGCGAGCCCAACCTCAGCATCGTCCGTGCGCTACACGCCGCGGACAATGGCGGGGACAAAGAGGGATTGCTCGCGGAGGTCCTCGGTCTGCCCGGCCATGCGGCCTGGAACACGAAGTGTTCCTTGGCGAGCGCCGGAATCGATCGCCTCGAGGCGCGGGAAGGCGAGTGGGGCGAGCTTGGCAGATATTTGAGGGCGGTCGTCGGCCCGTTCAGTCCGTTGGGGGACGGGCAGACTATCGGCGAAGTGATGGAGGAGGTCGTGATTCCGCACGCGATGCGGCAGGCGGAGGGGGCCACGGTGCATGCGATGACTGTTCCGCATTCCGGCGAGTCGGTCGAAGAGCCGCACGCTCCGGAAGAGGACAAGATCGGTCCCGAAGAGGACAGGCCTCTCGCCCGTGAGAGCAGCCTTGCGGAATTGGAGCGGGCATGGCGCTTTCATTGCGAGCGGATCGAAACGCTCGCCCGCAGCGCGGGCGCGGCCGGACCGACGGATGGCGACGTTTCCGAAATCCGCGACAGCCTTTCGGCCCTGTTGGAGGTTCAGGACCAGGCGGTCAAGCTCGTCCCCGCAAAGGTCTCGACCGCCGAACTGCGCGAGGCGCTTCGCGTTATCGCCGCGAGCGCGGCAGACGCGTTGTCGTCCCTGATCGGGGATGGTTTGACCGCTCCACAAATTCTGGCGAGATTGTTCGACATGCCCGGAGAAGCCGCGGCGGTTGAGCTCAATTCCGCGAACGCGTTAAGGGTGGAAGCGGAAGCCTCGATGGCGGAGGCCGATAAGCTCGGTGCCGATATCGTCCGCATCGAGGGAACGCTTCCTATCAAGCAGGCGAGACAGCAGACGGCTCCGTTGATCGAAGCTCGCGAACAGGCGCTTCGACGAAGTTTGGAGCACGCGGAGAGCGCGCAAAACGCTCTATCCGCCGCAACGCCGCCGCCCGCTTCTCCGGTTGACGGGATCGATCGAAAGCGAGAGCTAGAGGAGGCCGAACTTCGCGAAGCGCCTGTTCCGGCGTCTCACGCCGCTGCGATGGAGGTTGTGGACGAGGTCCTGGATTTGCCCGTCGACGAGGAGCCTCTCGAAGAGAGCGCCTCAGATCGAACCGATCGTAGCACCCGAACCGAGCGCTCAAGACGAGGTGGTCGATCCGCTGCGGGGCGAAGTGACCGCGAGACTGGACAGCCTCTTCCGTCTCGGCGAGTTCGGACTCGCGTTTCACCTGAGGGATGCCGCGGCATCGGTCGTCCCGCAGCTTGGCGACGTGTATTCTGCGACGGAGTTCAGGCTCGCATCTGCCGCCGGGCGCGCGGTCGGACTGTCTGGTCAGGACCTACAGTCGCTGAGCGATCTCCGAAGCGGGGCGATTGACCTCGCGGAGGAGCTTTCTCATCGAGACGACGATCGTTCGATTGCCCGATTGACACTTCTCGTCGCCGGCGCCGTCTCAGCCGCCATTTTTCGGTCGGACGACGCTTCGGCCTTCTATCTGGTGGAAAAGATCGCCGGCTTGCCGGGTTTCGATCAATACCGAAAGCTGGCCTCAGCGGCCGACGAAAACAGGAAACTGGGTTTTCCCCTGACGCCGGCCAATCTGATGGCTGCGGAAGTTCACTCTCGGGGGGACACCTTCGTCGTGGACGCGGTGGCCGCGATCAAGGAAACGATTTCCGGATTCAAGTCTTCGAGATTCCGTTTCCAGCTTGGCGAACGTGTCAGGGTTGCGCTGACCCAACCGCAAGGACTCCTGGGAAGGTTGGCTTTGCAGTTGAGCGAGACGGATCAGGAGATCGCGCGCGAAGCCGTCGGGCAATTGCGCGGGCGCGGAAAGATACTGGGCTTCGTCGCGAAGATCGTCGAGGAGGTCGATGCGGTTCAGGAGATCGACGGGCCCGCGCGCGAGCGCATTTTGGCGGTGCTGTCGCGCATCGGGCAGCAGTGCGCCGATCTGATCCAAGCCATCGACGGCCTCGACACCCTGCGCAGATCGAGCGGCCGGATGGACGCGGTCAAGAGATTGCGGGATATGGCCCTCGCGGGTGTCGAGGACGTGCTGGCTCACTCGCTATCCCTCCAGTCCGACACGCTTACCGCGGCCGCGGCGAGGCAGGCCGAAGTCATGATGCGATCGATGCAGGGCATCCTGAAAGGGCAGGCGACGCCGGACCGGGACGTTCCGCCGCTCGCGGTAGGTTTGCACAGTCCGCTGCTCTGGCTTCCGAACATGACTTGGACGGGGGGCTGGACCCCGTCTCCTTACAATCCGGAACTGATCCTACAAGAGGCGTTGAACGTACCGGTCCCGCTCATCGCAGAGAATCCGGCTTCCTCGATCGAGGTCGCATTCGATGCGCGTCGGTCGGAGTCGGCCTTCGTTCCGGCCTACATGCTGTTGAACATCGCCCATTGGTTCGGAGTGGGCTCCGACAGGACCGGGCCGCTGCGGGCGAAACTCGATGCGGACAAGGAAGTCAAGAAGAACCAGGTCAAGCTGCGGCTGCGCGAGGCCGATCGCACCATCGACCGCATGCGCCGAATGGCCGTCGGCTCATTGGATCAGTCCGCACGGCTGAAGGAAACGTTGTCCTCGATCAATCCAGATAACCTTCCGGTGGAATTGTCTCCGACCTTCCTTCCCGAGGCGTTGGAAGGCGACCGGATCGAGGATTTTAATTCTGCCTTCGTGAGAATCCGGGACGTCGAAACCGAGGCGAAACGCGAGTTCGACAAGGCGACGACCGACTATTCCGCGCAGATCCAGAAGCTGGATCCGGAAGGCAAGCTGGATCCGGAAACCGGCTCGGAGTTGCGCAATCTCCTCGAGCGCCGCGAATTCACGACCTTGGCGGATTGGCTCAACATGTTGCGCAAGGGTGTCAGAAAACCTTTGCTGCCGAGCGGCCCGCTGAACCGTCGCCTGGTCGACTTCAAATCGTTGCTGCCTCAATTGAATTCGGTGGATGTGCTGCAAGTTGCGCGCGCGATCGACGCTGGCAAGGCGTTCGGGCCACTGGATTTCGGGCATCTCGAGCCGGACCAGCGGCAGCAAGCCGCTGGAATCGCACGCAGCTTTCCGGCGTTGAAGCGCGCGATAAAGAGCTCCTCAACGTCCCAGGTAAAGAGCGCCGTCGTCGAAATCGTTTCCCAACTCCTTTACGAAGTGGGCCGCTGCGAGGAAGACGAGGTGCTGACGCGGATCCGCCAGCAGGTGTACGTCTTCGATGCCAAGGTGTCGATGCCGCCGACGGACCCTGCCTCGCTTCTGCTTCCGGAATTCGGGAGTCTGACCCAAGGGTCTTGGCGCATTTGCGTGGTTACGTCGACGGTACCGCAACAAACCCTGCTAGACCTCGCGGAGGGAGCCGGGTCGCGCGGCGTTCTGGTCCTGTATCTCGGCGTTCTGAACGCCGAGCGGAGGCATCAGCTAAGGCTCGATCTGATCAAGCGCAAACGTGCGATGCTCGTCGTGGACGAGGCTCTCGTCGCCGTCGCTCTCGCCGACAGGGACGATCGGCGACAGGCAATCCTGGATATCGCGCAAGGCTATTCGAGCGCCGATCCCTACAAGGATCATGGCCGTTCTGCCGTTCCCGCCGAAATGTTCAAGGGGCGGAGCCTAGAACGGAGCGCGATAGTCGACCAGTTCGGGTCCTACATCGTTTTCGGAGGCAGACGCCTCGGGAAGACGGCGCTGTTGCAGCAAATCCATGCGAACCCGCCCGCGCATGCCCTTTTTGCGTACATTGATCTCGACATGGTTACCGACGCGTCGGATACCTTCGAGCAGATGTCTCGGCGGATTGAGATCTTCAAGTCGACGGTCCGTACCGGTGAGGAGTTCACCTCCGAGGTGATGTCATGGTTGGACGGGGACGACAGACGCCGACTTCTGCTGCTGATCGACGAAGCCGACAACTTCGTGCGCCAGGAGGCCGAAACGGGCTTCCGTTGCATTCGCAGCCTGCTTCAGTTGATGGCGGACTCGAAGAACCGCTTCAAGTTCGTCCTTGCGGGATTGCACAACGTGTCTCGCATCGTGAGAGCGGAAAACTCGCCGCTCGTCCAGATCTCCAACAACCCGCTTCAGATCGGACCTCTGCTGAACAGGGACGTCGATGACGCCGAATTCCTCGTCCGGGGGCCGTCGGCCGCGATGGGCTTCGAATTTGAGAAGCGAGAGGATGTCTGGAGGATCCTGAGTTTCACCAACTACTACCCAGTCTTGATCCAGGTGTTCTGCCAAGAGCTTTTGCGGCTCATCCACGACCAGGCTCAACAGACGGGACGATTGCCGTCGGTCATCTCCACTGTGCTGGTTGAACACGCCGTCAATTCGTCCGACGTCAGGAAAAAACTGTTCGAGACCTTCCAAAAGACGATCGTGTCTATCGAAGGCCGGTACGAACTTCTCACAGACATTCTGGCCGTGAGGGAGCTTGTCGAGCGCGACTCTGGCATGACCGCCGAGGGAATGAGCGCGGCCGAGGTGGCCGAACGCGCCATGGAATATTGGCCGGCGGCGTTCCCGCGCGGCAGCGATCCCACAACCCTCGAATATCTCCTCGAGGAAATGGAAGGGTTCGGGATCGCGAGGCGTACTCTCTCGGGCAACTTCGCCCTTCGTTCCAGGAGTCTGCTTGAATTGATGGCTGTCGGCGAAGCCGACCTCACCAGAAAGCTCGACAGTTATCGGACCGCGAAGGCACCCCCGAAAGCCTTCGATCCGAAAAACTTCCGGCGTCCGCTCGGCAAACCGCTGCAGACTGTTCCAAGCGAAGGACATATATCCCCGCTCACAGATGGTCAGGAGGCGGACCTGCTCGCACCGTTCGTCGCTCTTGGCGACACGGTGGGCGTCTCCTCCGGTCTCTCGCGTTCCTCGGGCATCGGAGTAGTCTTCGGCACCGAATGTGCCGGCATCCGTTTCGTGGAAGCGGCTCTCATGGATGCAAGCCGTGCGAAGAATAAGATCGTCGAGCTTGATCTCCGGACGTACGAGAGCAAGAAGGAAATGCTCGAGGACGCCAAACGATCTGTCAAACCTGGATGTCCGCGGGTGATTGTGGTCTCGTCGAAAACGCATTGGCGGCCCGATTGGGTCGTAGAGGCCGAGCGGGTGGGACGCGTGCGTAAGGGCGACGTCAGGCTCGTATTCGTCGGCGATCCCAAACACGCCAGCGAGTGGTCAAGGGATCTGACGGTACTCAAGCGAGTGCTGCCCCAGATCAAGATCGTTAAGCTGCGCCCCTTGAGCCGCTCCTACCTGGGGACACGTATAGAATCCTTTCAGCTTCCTGGCGAGTTCGTCGATCGCATCCTGCTCGCCACCGGTGGGTGGTCAGAAACCGTCGGCCCCCTGCTGACGCGCATTTCCGAGATGCCCGGAGATGCGTCCACGCTCGTTGAAGCGGCAGCGAAGAGCCTGCCCGTTTCTCCCGACCTGTTTGGGAATCTCGGCATTCCGCCCGAGCCCGATCTGATCGGGTTCTTCCGCGAGCTTGCAGCCTACGCGGACGGGTCGACGATCACCTTCACGGACTTCCAGTATCTGTGCACGGCGGACAATCGGAAGATTTCTCCGCGGTCCATCGGAATCTACAGCGACTTGCTGGGGATCGTGTCATTCCCGCCTGATCCGTCAGGAATCCAGGGCAACCGCAAAGTGGACCTGAACCCGCTTGTTCACGCCGCGCTGCTTCGCCCGGAGTAGGCCATGGAACGCGAACAAATCTGGTGGGAGCAGCCCGGGCCGGCCAACGTAGTTGACAGGGTCGTAAAGGCGGTTGCAGACAGACGGCGCGCGTTGTGCATCGCGGCCCCCGATCCGAGGCCATCCGGCCTCTGCGCAGCCATCGAACGAAAGCTCAGGGCCGATCTTTCTCTCGATTGCGCGACGCTCGACGTCGCCGGCGAAGATCAATCTCAATCTATTCCGCATCTGCTGGTCGGATTCCTGAGCGTTCCGGCAGTTGAGATAGGGTCCGTCTCCGACTTCGCCTCACATCCGAGCCTAGTGGACCAGGTGGTGGTCGTCGACGGGCTCGACCGCCGACATCTCCGGCGATGGAGCCTTTTCCTCCGTCAGTTGACCTCCGAACCCGTAGGGGAGGCTATCGTCGGCCCGGTAGTTATCCTCTTGTTGCCCGTCGGCTT
>Ga0208355_1001324_pt1 | contig 10849 bp, 8 predicted proteins | sample NGESurdeep072012_6_FD_184458 | JGI IMG/M metagenome (GOLD analysis project Ga0208355, IMG submission 184458) | Arctic peat soil microbial communities from Barrow, Alaska - NGEE Surface sample 210-3 deep-072012 (SPAdes) | ecosystem: Environmental > Terrestrial > Soil > Wetlands > Peat ... | reverse complement strand
TCCGAGCGCATGGGCGCTCCCGTCGTCTCCTTCTGTCGGATCGATACGAAGGAAATCCGGTTGCGTGAGCCTATCGTCGTGCCGGATGCGTTGATCGTCCAGGACGTGACGCTGTTCAAGGCGGTTGACGTTTTCCAAGGCCTTAAGGACACCGGCTATCTCCTCGTCAATACCAATCAGAGCTTTGGCGATCTCCACCTTGACGCGGTCGTAGCCAAGCTCCCGGCCGGCCATGCCGTCACGGTGCCGGCGACCGAACTAGCGCTTAAGCATATTGGCCGACCGGTGCCGAACGCGGCACTACTCGGCGCATTTGCGGCATTGACCGGAATGGTTCGTCTCGATTCGGTCGCCAAGGCCATCCGTGAAGAGTTCCCTGGAAAGATCGGCGACGCCAACATTGCCGCCGCCACCGAGGCGCATGATGCCGTTGCCGCCCGCATCAGGACGGCGGCGTGAGGAAGATCCGATGTTGAAGCAGACCGAAGGTTCCTACGCCACCGCCGAGGCAATTGCCTTGTGCCGCCCCGAAGTCGTCTGCGCTTATCCGATCACGCCACAGACCCATATTGTCGAAGGGCTCGGCGAGATGGTGCGATCGGGTGATCTGAAGAATTGCGAATTCATCAATGTGGAATCGGAATTCGCGGCCCTCTCGGTTGCAATCGGCGCGTCGGCGGCTGGCGCGCGCGCCTATACCGCGACCGCGAGCCAGGGCCTGCTGTTCATGGCCGAGGCGGTCTACAACGCCGCAGGCCTCGGCCTGCCGATCGTGATGACGCTCGGCAATCGGGCCATCGGCGCGCCGATCAACATCTGGAACGATCATTCCGATGCGATGTCGATGCGCGACGCCGGCTGGTTGCAGTTGTTTGCGGAATCCAATCAAGATTCGATCGATCTGCACATTCAGGCGTTCCGGCTGGCCGAGGAATTGTCGATGCCGGTGATGGTCTGCGTTGACGGCTTCATCCTCACGCATGCCGTCGAGCGCGTGGACATGCCCGATCAGGCCGATGTCGACGCCTTCCTGCCGCCTTATGAGCCGGTGCAGGTGCTCGATCCGGCCAACCCGATTTCCATCGGCGCCATGGTGGGGCCGGATGCGTTCACCGAGGTGCGCTTCCTGCAACACTATAAGGAGACCCTGGCGCTGCGGCTGATACCTGAATTCGCGGCAGAATTCAAAACGCGGTTCGGGCGCGATACCGGGGGCCTGCTGCGCACCTATCGCGCAGACGATGCGGAAATGCTGGTGGTTGCCATGGGTTCGATCAACGGCACCATCAAGGACACCATCGATGAGATGCGTGCCGATGGTTTTAGCATCGGGCTTGTGACCATCGTGTCATTCCGGCCGTTCCCGACCGCGGCGTTGCGCGCTCTGCTAGCTGGCAGAAAACATGTCGTCGTGATCGAAAAGAGCTTCGCGGTTGGAATGGGCGGCCAGCTCGCCAACAATGTCGATCTGGCCTTGCGCAATACGCCGGCCGCGCCGCAGGTCCATTCGGTGGTCGCCGGACTGGGCGGGCGGTCCATCACGCGGGCGTCCTTGCATCGCGTCTTCCGCCGCGCCCTGGCGCAATCCTGGGAGGGCGCACATTTCCTCGACCTCAATGAGGATATCATCGGCAAGGAACTGCACCACGTGCGCAAAGTGCGCCGCTCCGGACCGACAGCCGAGAATCTGCTGCGCCGGCTCGAGCAAGCCGCGCAGTCTCCGGCTGTAGAATAAAGGTACGCCCGATGACCGATCCGACCGCAACCGCCGCCGCTACCCAGAAACTCCACTTCTACCAGAAGGGAACCTTTACCGTCGGCAACCGGCTGGTATCGGACGGCGAGCGATCGGTGCAGGCTTCGATCGATCGGTCGAACGCGCTGACCTGCGGGCATCGCGCTTGCCAGGGATGTGGCGAGGCGCTGGGCGCGCGTTACGCCATGGATGCGGCGATGCGTGCAACCGGCGGCAATCTGATCGCGGTCAACGCGACCGGATGCTTGGAAGTTTTCACTACGCCCTATCCGGAAACCTCATGGCAGATCCCCTGGCTGCACTCGCTGTTCGGCAATGCCGCGGCGGTCGCCACCGGAGTCGCCGCCGCCATGCGGGTGAAGGGACGTCCGGAAGTGCGCGCGATCGCCCAGGGCGGCGATGGCGGCACCACCGATATCGGATTTGGCTGCCTGTCCGGAATGTTCGAGCGCAACGACGACGTGCTTTACATTTGCTACGACAACGAAGGCTATATGAACACCGGCGTGCAGCGTTCCTCGGCGACGCCGCCGACCGCGCGCACGGCGACGACGCCGGCAATCGGTCCAGAGCCCGGCAACGTCTTCGGCACCGGCAAGAATTTACCCAAGATTGCCGTTGCCCACGGCATTCCCTATGTCGCGACCGCAACCGTCGCGGACCTGCATGACCTCGAGCGCAAGGTGATGAAGGCGATGGGGATTCACGGCGCGCGCTATATCCACATTCATGTGCCGTGTCCGCTCGGCTGGGGTTCGGCCTCGCACGACACAGTCCGTCTGGCGCGGCTGGCTGTCGAATCCGGGCTGTTCCCCGTTTTTGAAGCCGAGTATGGCATTGTCACCAGCAGCCGAAAAATTCGCCGCCCGGTCCCGGTGGCCGAGTATCTCAAACCGCAGCGGCGCTTCGCGCATTTGTTCAAGGATGCCGCCGGTTCGCAGCGGCTCGCCCGGCTACAGGCCATCGCCGACCGTAACATTACCGAATTCAAGCTGCTCGAGCCTGAGGAGGAGGCGGGATGAAGCACCCGTTCGCCGTCACGCTCGATAGCGGCAGCAGCCTCGCCAATCTCACCGGCTCCTGGCGCACCATGCGTCCGGTCTATGTGGACCGCTTGCCGCCGTGCAATCATGCCTGTCCGGCCGGCGAAAACATCCAGGCGTGGCTTTACCACGCGGAATCGGGCGACTACGAAAGTGCCTGGCACGTGCTCACGAAGGACAACCCGATGCCCGCCGTGATGGGGCGGGTCTGCTATCACCCCTGCGAGGGCGCCTGCAATCGGGCGCAGGTCGACGAAACTGTTGGGATCAATTCGGTCGAGCGTTTCCTCGGCGACGAGGCGATTAAGCGCAACTGGCGCTTTACGCCGCCCGAGGCAGAAAGCGGAAAGCGCGTGCTGGTGGTCGGCGCGGGACCGTCCGGTCTTTCTGCGGCCTATCATCTGCGACGCATGGGGCATGGCGTTGCGATACACGATGCCGGGCCCGCGGCCGGCGGGATGATGCGCTTTGGCATCCCCAAGTACCGATTGCCGCGCGATGTGCTCGATGCGGAAATAAAGCGGATTCTCGATCTTGGCGTTGAGCTCAAGCTCAATGCCAAGGTCGACAACATTCTCGAAACGATGAAGGCCGGTCGGTTCAACGCGGCATTCCTCGCCGTCGGCGCCCATATCGGCAAGCGCTCCTATATTCCCGCCGGTTCCGCTGCAAAGGTCCTCGACGCCGTCACTCTGCTGCGCTCGATGGAAGGCGAGGACAAGCCGCTGCTCGGACGCCGCGTCGTTGTCTACGGCGGCGGCAACACCGCCATCGACGCCGCCCGCACCGCCAGGCGCCTTGGCGCGACGGAGGCGATCATCGTCTATCGCCGCACCCGCGATCGCATGCCGGCGCACGACTTCGAGGTCGAGGAGGCGCTCGAGGAAGGCATCATGATGAAATGGCTCTCGACCATCAAACGCATGGACGAGGGCGTGCTCACGGTCGAGAAAATGCAACTCGATGAGAAGGGTTTTCCGCAGCCGACCGGCGAATTCGAGACACTGGAGGCTGAATCGCTGGTGCTCGCGCTCGGTCAGGACGTCGATTTGTCGCTGCTCGATGGCGTGCCCGGATTGCAGATCAAGGATGGCGTGGTGCAGATCGACGCGAACATGATGACCGGGCATACCGGCATCTTCGCCGGCGGCGATATGGTTCCCTCGGAGCGCACCGTCACGGTGGCGGTTGGCCACGGCAAGAAAGCGGCGCTTCATATCGACGCCTGGCTGCGCGGCGCTGCCCATGCGCCGGCGGAAAAGCACGAGCTGGCGAGTTTCGACAAGCTCAATAGCTGGTATTACGCCGATGCACCGAAGACGGTGCGGCCGATGCTCGAAGGCGCCCGCCGGCAAAACACTTTTGAGGAGATACAGGGTGGGCTCGACGAGACCAACGCGCTTTACGAGGCGCGCCGGTGTCTTTCCTGTGGCAATTGCTTCGAGTGCGACAACTGCTACGGCGTCTGCCCGGACAATGCGGTGATCAAACTGGGTCCCGGCAACCGTTTCCGCTTCAATTACGATTATTGCAAGGGCTGCGCGCTTTGCGCCACCGAATGCCCCTGTGGCGCCATCAAAATGGTCCCCGAATCCATCTGACGCGACATCCGGACAAAAGAAAGCGGACCGGCCTAGGTGGCCGGCCCGCGTCGTGTCATCGCTTTTAATTCGAGACGATCTGTTCAAGCGTCGGGCAGGCACGCTGCTCGACCGGCATCTCATAGGGCGTGAAATTGGTCTTATCGATTACGATCGGTTTCAACATGACTTCCTTCGGCGTCGGCTGTTTGTGCAGATTGCGCACGGCGATCTCCGTGCCGATGCAGCCCTGAATGAAGCCATTGAAGTCGCCGCTCGCCAGCAGCTTGCCGGACTTGATCAATTCAACCGCTTCCTTGCTGCCGTTAATCCCAATCACCAGCGCCTTCCGGTTAGCGCCTTCGAGCGCCTCGATCGCGCCGACTGCCATCGGATCGTTCGCCGCCAGCACGCCGTCGATCGACGGAAACGATTGCATCAGGTTTTCCATGACTTGAAGCGCATTCAGCCGCTGAAAGTTCGCTGGCTGCGAGGCAAGCAGTTTGACGTCAGGATTCTCCTTCATCGCATCGTTGAACCCGCGCACACGATTGGTGCTGGTGAGTGAGCCCTTGACGCCCTCAAGGATGATGACGTTGCCCTTGCCGCCGATGGCCTTAAGCAAACGGCGCGCGACGGACAGCCCGATGCTGTAATCGTCGGCGCCGACAAAGGCGACAAAATTGCCACCTGCGGAGCGGTCGGTGATGTTGGTGACCGGAATGCCAGCGGCATTGATTTTCTCAACCGCCGGAACCAGAGCTTTGTAGTCGACCGGGATGAAGACGATCGCGTTCGGCTTCTTGACGATCACGTCCTCGACTTGGCTTAGCTGCTCGGGAATGCTGTCCGGCTTGGTCGGAACATATTGAATGACCTTGACGCCGAGCGCTTTGGCCGCCGTTTCGGTTCCGACACGGACCGCCTGGAAATACGGGTTGGTCTGGTTCTTGGTGAACACCGCGATCGTCTCGCCGTCGGCAAACGCCGGGCCGGAGAACAGCGCCGTCAGCACGGCGGTTACGCTGATTGCCAGATACTTCATCTTGTCTACTCCTCTTTCATTTTCGCTGGGGTGAGCTTTGGGCCTTTGCTGCCTATTCGCCGATTCGACGCGCGCGGGTGTCGATCCAAACCGCGAGCAGAACGATGACGCCGGTGACGAGCGGCTGCCATGACGAATTTATTTGCAGAAGATTCATGCCGTTGAGGACGAGCGTGAGGATGAGCGCGCCGATCAGCGTGCCCGCCACCGTGCCGGAGCCGCCGAACAGCGAAGTTCCGCCGACCAGAACCGCGGCGATGGCGGGCAGCGTCAGGTCCTCGCCAATATCGCCTTGCGCCGAATTGATGCGCGCGAGAATGATCAGCGAGGCGAGCCCCGCCATCGCGCCGCTCACGGCGTAGACCAGCACAAGGCGCCGCTCGACCGGCACGCCGGAAAGGCGCGCGGTGACCGGATTGGCCCCAATGGCATAGATTTGCTGGCCCCAGACGGTGCGCTGCGCGAACAATCCGCCGATCAACAGGAACAGCACCATGACATAGACTGGCATCGGCACGCCGAGCAGATAGCCGCTACCAAGCTGGCGGAACTCCGGCGGGAAGCCGTGAATAGTTTCCCCGGCCATGTAGTAATAAGTGACGCCGGTGAGCATCCACATCATGCCGTAAGTAGCGATGAACGACGGAATCCTCAGCGCCGTCACCAGGATGCCGTTGGCAAGCCCGATCACGGCGCCGCAGCCGATGCCGGTTGCCATCCCAAGCAACGGCGAGCCGGTGATCTTGATCACGCTCGCGGCCAGGCATGCGGAAAGCGCGACGTTTGCGCCAATAGAGAGGTCGAGGCCGGCGGTGAGGATTACCAAGGTGAGGCCGGACGCCATCAGGAACAAAAGCGCCGATTGCCGTAGCACGTTGAGGATGTTGTTCGTGGTCAGGAATACGTCACTGAGCGTCGCCAGCATTGCGCACAGCAGCACCACGCCGAGCAGGCGGTAGAACGCCTGCATGACGTCGCGCGATAACGTGAAGCGCGAGCGGACGTCGGTGCGCGCTGCGGTGTTCATCGCTCGGCCCGCATTCCATCGATGAACAGCGCGACGATCACGAGCGCGCCGATGCAGGCGACCTGCACCGATGACGGCACCGCGAGCAGATTGAGGCCATTGCGCAGCACGCCCACGGCGATGACGCCAAGCAGCGTGCCGAGCAGCCAGCCATTGCCGCGCTCGAACGAAGTGCCGCCCACCGCGACGGCGGCAATGGCATCGAACTCCATGCCGATCCCGGCGGTCGGATGCGCCGAATTGAGCCGCGCCGTCATCAACAGCGCCGCAAAGCCGGCCATCAACCCGCCGAATACATAGACTCTGATCAGCATGCCGCGCACCGAAATGCCGGCGACTCGCAAGGCCTCCCGATTGCCGCCCAGCGCGAAGACATAAGTGCCAAAGCGTGTGTGGTAGAGCAGCGCATGGGTGATGAAATAGGCAAGCGCCGCAATGATGATCGGAAATGGAATGCCGGCCGCGGTCCCGGAATAGATCTGCTCGATGGAGCGCGGAATACCGACGACACTTTGCCCGTCGGTCACCAGCAGCGACAGGCCTTGCGCAATACCAAGCGTGCCAAGCGTGGTGATGAATGGCGGGATGTCGAACACCGCGATCAGCACGCCATTGCCCAAACCGAAGCACAATCCGACGCCGAGCGCCGCCAAAAAGGCAAGCGTAGGTGAGCCGGTCGCTATCACGGTGACCGCCAGCACGATGGAAGCGAAGGTGAGCACCGCTCCGATCGACAGGTCGAGGCCCTCGGTCATGATGATGACTGTCATCGGCAGCGCGAGCAGCAACAGGATCGTCGATTGCGTGAGAATGTTCGCGATATTTGCAGGTGTAGCAAATCCCGGGCTCGTCACGCCAAAACCTGCACACAGCACGACGAGCACGATCGCTACTCCCGGCACGCGCGCGACCGGTAGAACTGCCAGGCTGAATCCGCGCGTGCTCATTGGTGTATCCCGAGGCGAACGATATTGGCTTCGGTGAGTTCATGATGTGCGAGTTCGCCGACGATACGCCCGCTGCGCATCACATAGGCACGATCGCAGATATGCACGATCTCGATCTGCTCGGAGCTGATCATCAGGATGGCGGCGCCATTGTGAACCAGACCATCGAGCAGCCGGAATATTTCGGCCTTGGCGCCGACGTCGATACCGCGTGTCGGCTCGTCAAAAATATAAAATCGCGCATCGGCGTTGAGCCATTTGCCGACGACGACTTTCTGCTGGTTGCCGCCGGACAAGGTGGCGACGGGTCGGCGCAGCGTTGGTGTGGCAATTCGCAGCTTCTCGATAATCGCGCGTGCCGCCTTCATTGCTCGCCCCGGAAAGAAAAATCCCGATGGGAACAATTTGCGCAGTCCGGCAAGCACGATGTTGTCGCCCACCGAGCGAGCCAGCGCGAGGCCTTGGGTTTTACGATTCTCCGGGATCAAGGCCATGCCGCGCAGCGCGGATATTTCTGTCGATCCGCCGATCGGCTCGCCGAACAGCCTGATCTCGCCGGCCGTCACGCGGTCGGCGCCGAAGATTGCGCGTGCGACCTCGGTGCGACCGGAGCCGACCAACCCGCTTAAGCCGACGATTTCGCCGGCGCGTACGGTCAGATTGATGTCTGAAAACCCGCTCGGGCCGGAGAGATTCTTGACGTCAAGTACCACCGCGCCGGGGGTCGGGCGCGAGGGTCGGGTGTAGGTCGTATCCACCGGCCGGCCGACCATGAGAGTCACGAGTTGATCGGGCGTGGTCTCGGCCGGCAGCAACGAGGCGATATTGCGCCCGTCACGAAGGACCGTGATTCGATCCCCGAGCGCAAACACCTCGGATAGACGATGCGATATGTAAATGATCGCAACGCCATTCTTCTTCAATCGCGCGATCATTGCGAACAATAGTTCGGTCTCGCGGTCGGAAAGCGCCGCCGTCGGCTCATCCATGACCAAAATGCGGGCGTCCTGCGAGAGCGCTTTGGCAATTTCGACCATCTGCTGCTGCGCGACACCCAGACCATGGACCGGCATGCGCGGATCGATATCGAAGCCGATCATGTCGAGAACGCGTTTTGCTTCGGCATGAATACGGCGCCGGTCGATGAAACCGGGCAGCCGGCTCGAGAATTCGCGGCCGAGGAATATGTTCTGCGCGATGTCGAGATAGGGCACGAGCGTGAAGTCTTGGAAAATGACAGCAATGCCGAATTTGCGGGCGGCGGTTGAATCATGAATCGTAACCGGCTCGCCGTTGTTAAAAAACGAACCCCGGTCGGCGCGATAGGCGCCGCACAGAATTTTCATCAGGGTTGACTTGCCGGCGCCGTTCTCGCCGACGAGCATATGCACTTCGCCCGCGCGAATTTCGAACGACACGTCGTCGAGCGCCTTGACGCCGGGGAATTCCTTGGAAATCCCGCGCAATTCGAACAAAGGAACGACTGTCACGCGCCACCTATTCGCTCAGGATCAAATTCGACGCGATAATCCTTTGCCGACTTTTTATGTCACCGGCGATTTTGAAGAATACGAGGCGCGAACGACGCTCTGCTTGATTTAAGTCAATGCTCCCGCGCGACCTCGCACGCGACACTTGATTATGGGCCGGACTGCCGGTCCGCGGCGCTTGCTCGTATGAGAGTGATGCAATTCAAGCTTGCGGAACTCCCGCTTCGGCCGTCGAAGGGCTGCCAGCGTGGAGGGCGATCGGCGTTAGCCGTGGTCGTCATGCAAGGCGGGACAGCCGGCCGGCCTGCAATCGAACAATGATGCAATCCAGAACGAGAGGGAGGAATTCCGTGAAATCGATGCACCTAATTCTAGCGACAGCCGTTGCGATCGGATCGGGCGTGGGCCTTGCTCGCGCTGACGGCGAGACGATCGCCGTCTTCACCAAGAACCAGACCAATCCATTTTTCCAAAACGTCCGCGTCGGTGCCGAAAATGCGGCCAAGCAACTCGGCGCCAAAGTCATCCAATACGTGCCGACCAAGCCCGATAGCATTCCTGAGCAGATGAGCCAGGTCGAGGACGTCATCGTCAAGAAACCGAATGCGATCGTGTTCACGCCGGTCGACTATAAGGCATTGATACCGAGTGTCGAGAAGATGAATGCCGCCGGGATTCCCGTCGTCAACATCACCGACCACATGGCGGGGGGCAAGATTGTCTCGTTCGTCGGCATCGATGATTACAAGGTCGGCATGGCGACCGGGCAAGCGCTGATGAAGGCGCTCGGCGGCAAAGGCAATGTCGTCATCATCGAAGGCGTGAAAGGATCGCTTTCCAATCAGGATCGCACCCGCGGCCTCACCGACGCGGTCAAAGCCAATCCGAACGTGAAACTGCTCGCCACGCAGGCCGGCAATTTCCAGCGGTTGAACGCGCTGCAGGTGATGGAAAACCTGATGCAGTCGTTCCCGCAGATCGACGGCGTGATGGCCGCCAACGATGCGATGGCGATCGGTGCGATCGAGGCACTCGAGGCCGCCAACCGCAAGGCGATCGTGGTGGGGATCAACGGCACCAAGGAGGCGGTCGATGCGGTGAAGGTAGGCAAGCTGCTGGCCAGCGGGCAAGCCGATCCGTTCATGCAGGGTTGTCTCGGGACAATCATCGCGATCCGCACTCTGCGCAAGCAAGCCGTGCCGACGGAGATGTTTTTGAAGCCGTCGGTGATCGACGCCAGCAACTTCAAGGAATTCGACAAACCGGTCGAGGCGCGCGCCTGCCCGAAATGGGAAGACATGGCGACCAACTGAGGGCGTTGACGAAGTTTTCGTATTGATGACGCGGGGGACCGCCGGCTCGCTTCTAAGCCGGAGCGTCCCCCGTCATCATTCTTGCGGCCTGTCGCTCCCGGACGCGCGCATACAAATCAGCCGATAAGCACCGAGATCGCTGAAGCCGCCGTCGATCGTAAGACCGAGGTCGGCTGGATCGTTCATTTTTTCACCTGCCAAAAAGTTGCAGCAAGACGCCATTTGGCGGCGTCTTGACGGTTGGCCGCACGCGGAACAAGGTGCAGGCAGACACTATAGAAAGCGTGACGGGAGTGTATCGTGAAGCCTGTGCGTACCGCGCTGTTTGCTCCGGGGATCAAGGAGCGGGTGATGACCAAAGCGCTGGAGAGCGGCGCCGATGCAGTCATTCTCGACCTCGAGGATTCGGTGCCGGTCGCGTCCAAGGCCGAGGCCCGCGCCCTGGTTGCCAAGAGCATCGATGCCGCGGCCGGATCTTTATCGCGGCCGTTGATTTATGTCCGCGTGAACGGCGCGGCCACCGGCCTGCTCACCGACGACCTGAATGCGGTGGTGCGTCCCGGCCTCGACGCGATCCTGCTGTCCAAGGCGGAAAACGTCGAGGACGTGCAGAAAACCGCAGCGGCGCTCGAACGCAATGAATCGCAG
>Ga0208355_1001314_pt1 | contig 10911 bp, 8 predicted proteins | sample NGESurdeep072012_6_FD_184458 | JGI IMG/M metagenome (GOLD analysis project Ga0208355, IMG submission 184458) | Arctic peat soil microbial communities from Barrow, Alaska - NGEE Surface sample 210-3 deep-072012 (SPAdes) | ecosystem: Environmental > Terrestrial > Soil > Wetlands > Peat ... | reverse complement strand
CGGTCGTTCACACACCGCCGCCGGTCGTGCACGCACCGCCGCCGCCCGTCGTGCATGCACCGTCGCCACCGCCGCCACCTCCGCCGGTCGTGCACGCGCCGCCGCCGGTTGTGCATGCACCTCCGCCGCCAGTCGTGCACGCGCCACCGCCGCCACCGCCTCCAGCCGTGCGCGCGCCACCGCCGCCAGCGGCGCAGCAGAAGGCTCCTCCTCCGAAGCCGGGCGATAAGAAGCCGGACGAGCCGAAATAGCGCTCATCCAGCAGCGCCAAAAACAAAACAGGCGGCCACATGGGCCGCCCGTTGCATGTCCGGTGACTGGCGCCGCCGGCTAGGCGGCGAGCGCAGGCTCGGTCGGTGCGATCACATAGGACTTGAGCGGCGGGTAGCCGTTGAAGCCGACCGAGGAGTAGGTCGAGGTATAGGCGCCGGTCGCCTCGATCAGCACCTTGTCGCCGATGGCGAGTGAAACCGGCAGCGGGTAGGGCGTCTTCTCGTACAGCACGTCCACCGAGTCGCAGGTGGGGCCGGCCACGATGCAGGGCCCGCTCTCGTCGCGATCCCTGCGGGTGCGGATCGGATAGCGAATCGATTCGCCGATCGTCTCCGCCAGCCCGTGGAATTTGCCGATGTCGAGATAGACCCAGCGGGTGTCCTCCTCCGGGCTGCGCTTGGCGATCAGTACCACCTCGGCCTCGATCACGCCGGCATTGCCGACCATGCCGCGGCCGGGCTCGATGATGGTTTCCGGGATGCGGTTGCCGAAATGGCGGCGCAACGAGCGGAAGATCGCCTTGCCGTAGGATTCCAGCTTCGGCGTCTTGCGCACATATTTGGCCGGGAAGCCGCCGCCCAGATTGACGGTGGAAAGCATAATGCCGCGCTCGGCGCAGGTGCGGAACACCGCCGCGGTGGAGGCCAGCGCGCGGTCCCAGGCTTCCACATTGTGCTGCTGCGAGCCGACATGGAACGAGATGCCATGGGCGGTGAGGCCCGCCTTATGGGCACGTTCCAGGATGTCGGCGGCGAATTCCGGCTCGCAGCCGAACTTGCGCGACAGCGGCCATTCGGCGCCGGTGCCGTCGCAATGGATGCGGCAGATCACGCGGGCACCCGGGGCGGCGCGAGCGACCTTGTCCACCTCCGCCTCGCAGTCGACCGCGAACAAAGTGACGCCGAGCTTGAAGGCGGTCGCGATCTCGCTCTCTTTCTTGATCGTGTTGCCGTAGGAGATGCGGTCCGGCGTGCAGCCGGTAGCGAGCACGGCTAACGTCTCCGGCACTGAGGCCACGTCGAAGGACGCGCCGAGCTTGTTCAGCAGGCTCAGGATCTCCGGATGCGGGTTGGCCTTGACGGCGTAGTAGACCTTGGTGTCGGGCAGGGTCCTGGCGAAGGCGCCGTAGTTGTCGCGCACGACGTCGAGGTCGAGCACCAGGCAGGGCCCTTCCTCTTTGCGGTTCTTAAGGAACTCGCGGATGCGATCGGTCATTGCTCAAGTATCCCCTCAGGTCAAAGCGCCAATGGCTGCGAGCATTCCGGGACAGCGAGATACGCCGCTGTGACCCGGACGATTGCAGCCGTCTGCTGCCATGGTCTGGATTGGGGATGTGCCCCGCTCCGCACCTAGGCAAGATGGACAAGCCTCTTCGGACATCCGGCATGCACGCCGGTTACCAAAAAAGCCCGATCCGTCGTTGCTTTAAGCCGCGTACCCCGTTGAGCGCGGGGATCGCCGGTTTCGCTTCCGGCTGCCGATCGCATGAGCAAGAAAGTGAGCTCACTTTCTTAGGCGGCTGTCCGGCCTCTTGTCCGGATGCCCACCGATCGACACACGGCCACAGGCACGTGCGAAAAAGGGCAATTACCGGAATAATCTAACTGCGACGAGAGTCAATAATTTTTCTCGCGCGAACGCGCCGCATCCACCGCGTGGTGAATGTCGCGCGTTAACTTTTTGGTTTTTATGTGTCGCGTGCGCGCCGTGCGCGGCGCCGGACCGCTCAGCGCACCAGCACGTTCTTGAACTGCCAGGGGTCGCGTCTGTCGATCTCTTCGGGGAACAAGCCGGGCCGGCCGGCGAGCGGCGTCCAGTCGGTGTAGGCGCCGATCACCGGGCCGAGATAGGGCATCTGCACCTCGAGGCAGCGCCGGTAGTCCATCTCGTCGGCCTCGACGATCCCGGCGTTCGGGTTCTCCAACGCCCACACCATGCCGGCCAGCACGGCGGAGGTCACCTGCAGGCCGGTGGCATTCTGGTAGGGCGCGACGTCGCGGGTCTCGTCGATCGAGAGCTGCGAGCCATACCAATAGGCGTTCTTCTTGTGGCCGTAGAGCAGCACGCCGAGCTCGTCGATGCCGTCGGCGATCTCGTTTTCGTCGAGGATGTGGAGGTCCTTCTGCCGCTTGCCGGCCTGGCCGAAAATCTCGTGCAGCGAGAGCACGGCGTCGTTGCAAGGGTGGTAGGCGTAGTGGCAGGTCGGCCGGTAGACGGTCTTGCGGCCCGCCCGCAGCGTGAAATAGTCGGCGATCGAAATCGATTCGTTGTGGGTGACCAGGAAGCCGTATTGCGCCTGCGCGGTCGGCGTCCACGACCGCACGCGGGTGTTGGCGCCGGGCTGGAGCATGTAGATCGCCGCGCCGCAGCCGGTCTTGTGCTTGCGGCCGTTGAACGGCATCCACTTCTCATGGGTGCCCCAGCCGAGCTCGGACGGCTGCATGCCCTCGGAGATGAAGCCCTCGACCGACCAGGTGTTGACGAAGGTGTCCATCGGCTTGGGCTGCTTGGCGCGCTGGGTGTCGCGCTCGGCGATATGGATGCCCTTGATGCCGGCCTTCTTGGCGAGCCGGCCCCATTCCTCACGCGTCTTCGGCTCCTTGAATTTGAGCCCGATGTCGGTCGCGACATTGAGCACCGCCTGCTTGACGAACCAGGACACCATGCCCGGATTGGCGCCGCAGCAGCTCACCGCGGTGGGGCCGCCCGGCTTCTTGCGGCGCGCGGCGAGCACGGTTTCGCGCAGCGCATAGTTCGAGCGCGCCTCCGGCCCGAGCTTGGGATCGAAGTAGAAGCCGATCCAGGGCTCGATCACGGTGTCGATGTAGAGCGCGCCGATCTCGCGGCAGAGCTCCATGATGTCGAGCGAGGAGGTATCGACCGAAACGTTCACGCAAAAGCCCTGGCCGCCGCCGGCGGTGAGCAGCGGCGTCAGCAGGTGCCGGTAATTTTCCTTGGTGACGGCCTGATGGATGAAGCGGATGCCGCGCTCGTCCAGCATGTGGCGGTCCTTGTCCTCGGGGTCGATGACCACGAAGCGGGACTTGTCGTAGCTGAAATGACGCTCGATCAGCGGCAGCGTGCCTTTGCCGATCGAGCCGAAGCCGATCAATACGATGGGGCCCGTGATGCGGGCGTGAACGGGCCAACTCGTCATTTTTCGAAGCCTCCAGCGACCTTTGGGTGATATCCGTCGCGGCGCGCAAACGGAAGGGCGACGCCACTCGATTCAGGCGGGCGTCCACGAAAATCTGACTGTTTTTGCTTAAGCGGCGCGGGCTTGCGACTTGTGTGGCAGGCGGCCGGTCGCACGCAGCAGCCCGCCGGCGCCGTCGAGCGCGCCAGTGGTGAGCTCGAGTGCGAGCAGCCGGTGGCGCTCGAACGGACCTGGCAGCTTCAGGCCGGCGGCCTTCTCGCCCGCGAAGCCGAAGCGGCTGTAATAGGGCGCATCGCCGACCAGGATGACCGCGCCATGGCCGAGCCGGCGCGCTTCGCGCAAGCTCCGGCGCACCAAGGTGGCGCCGATGCCGCGGTTGCGGCAGGAGGATTCGACCGCCACCGGGCCCAGCAGCAAGGCCGGCTGGCCGGTGCCGCAGACCACGCTCCAGAGCCGCGCAGTGCCGATTACACGCCCGCCGTCTACGGCGATAAGGCTAAGTCCCTCGGCCGGCAGGCGGCTCTCGCGCAGCCGCTGCGACGTCTTTCGATAGCGGGTGTCGCCGAAGGCCTGGTCGAGCAGCGCCTCGCGCGCTTCGACGTCGGCCGGCCGCTCTTGACGCAACGTGATCATCTCTAGGTCCTTCCCGGCGTCCTCGCGCGCGCATGCGCGCACACGGACGCTGTCAGCTCGAAATAGAGGGAAGGGGAGGCGGGCGCTCGCCGCCTCCCGTCGATGTCAGATGTGGTAGGTCTTCAGCGGCGCGAAGCCGTTGAAGGCCACCGACGAGTAGGTCGCCGTGTAGGCGCCGGTGCCCTCGATCAGCACCTTGTCGCCGATCTCCAGACTCACCGGCAGCGGGTACGGCTGCTTCTCGTACAGCACGTCGGCCGAGTCGCAGGTCGGGCCGGCCAGCACGCAAGGGCCCATGGTGTCGGCGTCCCGCGTCGTGCGGATCGGGTAGCGGATCGACTCGTCCATGGTCTCGGCCAAGCCGCCGAACTTGCCGATATCGAGATAGACCCAGCGCACATCGTCTTCCTCGCTCTTCTTGGAGACGAGCACGACCTCGCTTTCGATCACGCCGGCATTGCCGACCATGCCGCGGCCCGGCTCGATGATGGTCTCCGGGATGCGGTTGCCGAAGTGCTTGCGCAGCGCCTTGAAGATCGCCGTGCCGTAGGTTTTCACCGACGGTACGTTCTTCAGGTACTTGGTCGGGAAGCCGCCGCCCAGATTGACCATGCTGAGCGCCATGCCGCGCTCGCCGCACTCCTTGAACACGGCCGCCGCCGAAGCGAGCGCACGGTCCCAGGCATGCTGATTGCGCTGCTGGGAGCCGACATGGAACGACACCCCGTGCGGCTCCAGCCCAAGCTTGAGGGCGTGCTCCAGCACGTCCACGGCCATGCCCGGCTCGCAGCCGAACTTGCGCGACAGCGGCCAATCCGCCCCGACGCAGTCGGACAGGATGCGGCAGAATACGCGCGAGCCGGGCGCCGCGCGGGCGATCTTCTCCACCTCGGCCTTGCAGTCGACCGCGTAGAGGCGGACGCCGAGCGCGAAGGCGCGCGCGATGTCGCGCTCCTTCTTGATCGTGTTGCCGTAGCTGATGCGGTCGGGCGTGGCGCCGGCGGCGAGCACCATCTCGGTCTCGGGGATCGAGGCGGTGTCGAAGCAGGAGCCGAGCTTGGCCAATAGCGACAACACCTCCGGCGCCGGGTTGGCCTTCACGGCGTAGAACACGCGCGTGTCGGGCAACGCCTTGGCGAAGGCATTGTAGTTGTCTTTCACGACGTCAAGGTCGACGACCAGGCAGGGCCCTTCGTCGTTGCGTTTACGTAGAAACTCGCGGATGCGCTCAGTCATGGCGCTCTCCCCACTCAAGGGGGCGGTTTAACGCCCCCGATGATGCGGATTTCCAAGCATGCCGCCTGCGCGCGATGGGGACGCGCGAGCGCTTCCGCTCTTGATCCGCTCATATCGCCTTGGATTGGAAAGGGGAGACCCCCGTCCGCACGGCCGGCAAAGATGAACAAGCCTCTTCGGTGACCCGCGCCGGTGGTGGAGGCCGGCAGAGACCAGAGAAGCCCGATCGTCGTTGCTTCAAGCCGCGTCCCCTGCTGAGAGCAGAGTTTGCCGGTTTCGCCTCCGGCTGCCGGTCAGATTTCTTGGAGAGCTTTGGCTTCTCTCTCCAGGCGGCTGGCGGGCCTCTTGTCCCGCTACCTACCGACCGACACACGGCCACAGGCACGTGCGAATTTGGGCACCGTTGAAATAACAAATTTTTCGCGCGATGCAAGAGAAATAGTTCTCAGCGCGCGAAAACTTTCTTAACGATTTGTTTCGACGGAGGCGCGCCGCGCTCAACTGCGCGCGGTGAACGGCTCGATGCGGTGTGCGGCGCGGATGAACTGCGCCATGATGGCGATGCCGCACAGCACGAACACGCCGTCGAGGATGCGCTGCCCGATGCCGCCGAGGTCGAACAGCGTGGCGAGCGCCCACGAGCCGGCGAAGGCGGCGCCGAACACCTCGGCGCCGATCAGGATGGCGGCGCTGATGACGGTGACGACATTGAGCCAGACGATGCGGCGGTTGGCAGTGGCCATGGAGGCCTCCTCGTGGAGCCTGCGCATGATCTGGTCCGAAAACCGGTTTCCACTTTTCGGGATCATGCGCTGGTGGCGGCAATCAACCTGAATTCGGCCGCCGGATCAAGTCCATAGCGAAGCTGCCGGGATTGATCTTGGTCATGGTCACGGCTGGCCGAAGCGGCGATGTTGCGGCCATGTCGATCGCCAGCACGCTCAAAGTCGCCCGGCAGTTCCTCGCCGCGCTCGTGGCCCTCGGCCTCGCCGCCGGCTTCGCCGCCAGGCTCGCCGGGCTTGGCGCCTGGTCGCCGGCCATCTGGGCCGCCGTCACCGTGCCGGTGCTGCTGGCCCTGCTGGCGGAGATCGTCACCAGCCTGCGCCGCGGCGATCTCGGGCTCGACATCGTCGCCGCGCTGTCGATGACGGCGGCGCTGCTCGTCGGGGAGAACCTCGCCGCCGCGATCGTCGCGCTGATGTATGCGGGCGGCCAGTACCTGGAGAGCTATGCCGAGCGGGCGGCCCGGCGCGAGATGACCGCCCTGTTGTCGCGGGTGCCGCGCACCGCCATGCGGCACCGGGACGGACGACTGGAGGAGGTCGCGCTCGACCTGGTCGTGCCCGGCGACCGGCTGCTGGTCCGGCAGGGCGACGTGGTGCCGGTCGACGGCACGGTGGTCGAGGGCGTGGCGGTGCTCGACCAGTCGGCGCTCACCGGCGAGTCGCTGCCGGCGCAGCAGCGCACCGGCGAATCGGTGCTGAGCGGCTCGACCAATGTCGGCGATGCCTTCGATCTCAAGGCCACGCGGCTGGCCGCGGAAAGCACCTATGCCGGCGTCATCCGTCTGGTGGAGGCCGCCCAGCGCTCGCGCGCCCCGATGTCGCGGATGGCCGACCGCTACGCGATCATATTCCTGGCGGTGACCGCGGCACTGGCTGCTGTTGCCTGGGCGCTCACCGGTGACCCGATCCGGGCGGTGGCCGTGCTGGTGGTGGCGACGCCCTGTCCGCTCATCCTGGCGGTGCCGGTGGCCATCGTCGCCGGATTGTCGCGCGCCGCCAAGCTCGGCATCCTGATCAAAGGCGGCAAGGCGATCGAGACGCTGGCGCAGGTGCGCGCGCTGGTCATCGACAAGACCGGGACGCTGACCCACGGCCAGGCCAAGATCGTTTCCATCCGGGTGACCGACAGTATCACGCCCGACGGGCTGCTGCTGATCGCCGCCTCGCTCGACCAGGCCTCCAAGCACATCATCGCGCAGACCATCGTCGCCGAGGCGCGCGGCAAGGGTCTGGCGCTGGCGATCCCGACCGACGTGGTGGAAACGCCCGGCGAGGGCATTACGGGACGCGTCGACGGCCGCCTCGTCATGGTCGGGGGCGCGCACTTCATCGCCGGCAAGGTCGCAGACTCCGGCCTCGCCACGCTGGGACGCGACCGGCCGTCCGGCGCGCTCGCGGTCGCCGTCGCGATTGACGGCAAGCTCGCCGGCCTGATGATCCTGTCCGACGAGCTGCGCGCCGGCACACAAACGATGCTGGATGAGCTGCGCGCGCTGGGCATCGAGCGCATCGTGCTGGCGACCGGCGACCGCCACGAGGTCGCGGAAGCGGTCGTCGCCGGCCTGTCGATCGACCTGGTGCGCTCGGAGCTCACGCCCGACCAGAAAATCCTGGTGGTGCTCTCGGAGCGCAAGAACGGCCCGGTGATGATGATCGGCGACGGCGTCAACGACGCGCCGGCTTTGGCGGCGGCCGATATCGGGCTGGCAATGGGCGCCAAAGGGGCGGCGGCCTCGGCCGAGGCGGCCGACGTGGTGCTGCTGGTCGATCAGCTCGACCGCGTGCTTCCGGCCATTAGAATTGCGCGGCGCTCGCGCTTCATCGCCTTGCAAAGTGTGATCGCCGGCATGGGGCTCTCCATCCTCGCCATGATCGCGGCGGCGCTCGGCTACATCGTGCCGGTCGAGGGCGCCCTGCTGCAGGAGGTGATCGACGTGGCGGTCATCTTCAACGCGCTGCGGGCGCTGCGCGGGTGAGGCCGCTCGCCAGTCCGCTCATCTGTGAGAAGCAGGCATAAATAATAAGTCATGCCGGTTAGCGGAATAACTGCGGCACCGGTGGGGCGCCGGTGCCGCCATTCAATTGGGCCTGAAATGATCGATTAGGCCGACTTGCGCCAGGGCACCAGCATCGAGACGCGTTCGCGGTAACGACGATATTCGTCGCCGAACATCTCGATCAGGTCGTGCTCTTCCAGCAGAGTGCCGACGATGATGTAGGCCGTCGTCACCGCCGCGAACAGCAGGTGGCCGATGGTCATCGTGGGCGCCGCCCAGAAGGCGACGATGAAGCCGAGATAGATCGGGTGTCGCACCAGCTTGTAGAACAAGGGCGTGCGAAAGCGCGGCGCCGGCATCGGGCGGCCGGCGAGATTGTTGGCGACCTGATGCAGCCCGAACAGCTCGAAATGGTTGATCAGGAATGTGCTGGTCAGCACGATGAACCAGCCGACGAACGACAGGCCCGTGATCGCCATGGCGATCTGCGGATCAGCGACTTGCCACAGCACGGTCGGGATCGGACGCCACTGCCAGAGCAGCAAAGCGAGCGCGAGGCTGGCGAACAATACATAGGTGCTACGCTCGACCGATTTCGGTACGTATTGCGTCCACCATTGCTTGAATTGCCGGCGCGCCATCACGCTGTGCTGAACGGCGAATAGCGACAACAAGAGAAGGTTGACGATGAGCGCTTCCGCGATCGGCACGACCGTGCCGGTGTCGATGGTCTGGGGCACCACCAGGTCTGCGACGAAGCCGATGGCGTAGAGAAACGCGGCAAAGAACACGGCGTAGGCCACCAGCCCATAGAGAAATGCGGCAACCCGGCCCACGACTCCCCCGCTCTCGGCGAGGAAGGGGCGATGTTTGGTGTCTCGCGCCTGTGCGGCGTGTAAGTGGGTCATGGTATCCTCCATCAAGTCTTGATCGGGCTTTTCGCGATCAACCGGGCGGACCATGCCGTTGCCGCCGCCAGAACGCTTTGACAGCGGCTTGATTTGCCCTTGAGACAAGCTTGATTTATGGCTTGGCACCTGTTTGTCTTGTGGGGCCGCAAGCGTGCAATTTCTCTTTGACGATCATGTACTTGATGTCGCCCGGCGGGAGCTGAGACGAGGCGTTGAGCCAATCGCCGTGGAACCGCAGGTGTTCGACCTGCTGGTCTATCTGGTGGAGAACCGCGACCGCGTCGTCAGCAAGGACGATCTCATCGCTTCAGTCTGGGGTGGCCGGATCGTGTCGGATTCGACCCTGACCAGCCGCATCAATGCCGCGCGAACGGCGGTCGGCGACAGCGGCGAGGACCAGAAGGTGATACGTACCATCGCCCGCAAGGGGCTGCGCTTCGTCGGAGAGGTGCGGGCGCAGCCGAACGGCGCCGTACCGGCGCATGCTGCTGCTTCGGCGCCGGATGAAATTCGCGAGCCGTCGCGTCCCGCCCTGCCGCTGCCCGACCGGCCCGCCATCGCCGTGCTTCCCTTCATCAACATGAGCGGCGATCCGGAGCAGGAGTATTTCTCCGACGGCATCAGCGAGGACATCATCACCGCGCTGTCCAAGCTGCGCTGGTTCTTCGTGATCGCGCGCAACTCGTCCTTCATCTACAAGGGCAAGGCTGTCCATATGAAGCAGATCGCCGAGGAACTCGGCGTCGGCTATGTGGTCGAAGGCAGCGTGCGCAAGAGCGGCGACCGCGTGCGCATCACGGTGCAGCTCAACGACGCCGCCACCGGCAGCCACCTTTGGGCGGAGCGTTACGACCGGGGCCTCGCCGACGTGTTCGCGGTGCAGGACGAGATCACCGAAGCCATCGTCGCCGCCATCGAACCGCAGCTCTACGCCGCCGAAAACTTCCACGCCCAGCGCAAGCCGCCGGGCAGCATGGACGCCTGGGATCTGGTGATGCGGGCGCTGTCGCATTACTGGCGCGTGACGCGGCAGGACAATGTCGTCGCGCAGGCGCTGTTGGAAAAGGCGATCAGCATCGACCCGAATTACGGCCAGGCGCTGGGCGTGCTCGCCGCCAGCCATACGTTCAGCGCCCACATGGGTTGGGCGGACATGGCGACGGCGGCGCCGATCGCCGAGCGCGCGGCGTTGGCGGCGATCCTGGCCGACAGCGAGGACGCGTGGGCTCACCACGCGTTGGGCTGCGTTTATTTGCACACGCGGCGCTTCGACGACTCGCTGGCCGAATTCGAACTGGCGCTGCGCCTCAATCCGAATTTCTCGCTGGCCCAGGGTTATTACGGCCTGGCGCTGTCTTATTGCGGGCGCTGGGAAGAAGCCGACGTGGCCGCGCGCCGTGCGTTGCGGCTGAGCCCGCGCGATCCGTTCTCGGCGGTCTATTACGGCATCGCGGCCTTCGCCCAGTTCATCGGGCGCAACTACGCCGAGGCGATGCGGCTGGCGCGCGAAGGTCTCCGCCAGCGCGGCGATTTCGTCGGCGCCCACCGGGTGCTGACGGCCGCCGCCGGCATGGCCAGCGAGGCCGACGTCGCCAAGGCCGCATTGCAGGAGCTTCGCCGCGCACAACCTAATATTTCGCTGGCCTGGATCGCAAACCAAATGCCGATCAAGCAGGACGCCGAACGGGAGCATTATTTGGAAGCCTTCCGCCGCGCGGGCTTGGACTAGCTTTGGCCTCAGATGAGCTTCGATTAGCGGGCTATAGCTTGGCGTTTGGGTGTCCACGCTCTAGATAGGCCGCATGACCAAGCCGCAATCGTTCCCCGACGCGCAAAATCCTCTGCTGACCGACTGGACCGGCCCGTTCGGCCTGCCGCCGCTGCCTGCGATCAAACCGGAGCATTTCCGCCCCGCCTTC
>Ga0208355_1001313_pt1 | contig 10928 bp, 6 predicted proteins | sample NGESurdeep072012_6_FD_184458 | JGI IMG/M metagenome (GOLD analysis project Ga0208355, IMG submission 184458) | Arctic peat soil microbial communities from Barrow, Alaska - NGEE Surface sample 210-3 deep-072012 (SPAdes) | ecosystem: Environmental > Terrestrial > Soil > Wetlands > Peat ... | reverse complement strand
ATTGGCGCGCTCGCGCCATTTGCGTTATCCCCTGCGGGCAAGTGGGGCCGATTCGTCGAGGACCTGCGCATGGCAGACAAGCGCACAACACCGGAAGCGTCCCAAGGTCCGCGCCGCAAGAAGCGCGCGGCGCCGACCATCGATCTTACCGCTACCGAAGTGCAGCCGGCGGCTGCGGCTGGCGAACCGCCGCCGCCACATTCAGCAGCGGAGCCGCCGCCGTCCGAACCGCCGCCACCTCCCGCGCAGGAGAAGCCTGCGGCCGATCACGAAGTTCCTCCCGTGGCGGGTATGAACGGAACGGCCGACAATTCCCGCAGCGGGCTGAACGCCTATTTCACCGGGCCGACGCTCGCCGCCGGGGCCGCCGGCGCGGCCATGATGGCGCTGGTGCTGTTTGCGCTCTGGCTCACCGGCCTGGTGCCCATCCGCTACGCCGGCTCGACCGCCATGCGCGCGCGCGTCGCGGGGCTGGAAATGCAGATCCACGGCCTGCAGAACCGTCCGGCCGGAGCGGGGGACAGCAAGTCGACAGCCGCGCTCAACGACCGCATCGCCAAGATCGAAGACACGCTCGCCAAACTTGCCATGGGCGATGCCAGCGTGAGCGAACGCATTGCCGCCGCCGACAACGCCATGAAGTCGCTGGGCGTCGCGCTTGCCGCGCTCAACCGCCGCAGCGACGATATCGCCGGCAATGCGGCGAAAGCGCGCGAAAGCGCCGAGGCGGCGGAGAAAGCGGTGACGGACTTGCGGGCGACCATGCAGGACGTTGCGAAAAGTGCCGCCACCGGCATTTTGCCCGCCGAACTCGACGCGCTGCAAAAGCGCATCGCCGCGCTCGAACAATCCGCCAAGGCCGCGCGTGAGGACATTGCCAAGACGGCGGCCACCGACACCGCCGCGCGGTTGGCCTTGAGCGCGGCGGCGCTGCGTAACGCGGCGTTGAGCGGCGCGCCGTTCGCGGCCGAGCTTGCCCAAGCAAAATCGCTCGGCGCCGTTGAGAAGACTTTGGCGCCGCTCGAGCCGTTCGCGGCCTCTGGTGTGCCGACACAAGCAGCGCTGGCGCAGGAGCTGCGCGCCCTGGTGCCGAGCATGCTGAAAGCGTCCGGCGCGCAGGCGCCGGCCGGCGGCTTCCTCGAACGGCTGCAGGCCAATGCCGGAAAGCTCGTGCGCATCCGCCCGGTGGACGCGCCGCCGGGCGACGAGCCTTCCGCGGTGTTGGCGCGCGTCGAGATCGCGGCGGCCCATGCCGACGTCGCCGCTGCGCTCACCGATCTCGGCAAGCTAGCGATTGCCACGCGCGCGCCCGCGCAAGACTGGATCGCGAAGGCGCAGGCGCGCCAGGCCGCGCTCGCGGCCGCGCGGCAGTTCGCTGTTGAAACCGCGCGCGCGCTCGGCCAGCGGTGAGGGCGCGATGATCCGGGTCATCCTGTTCCTGGTGTCGGTCGCGATCATCGCGGCGGGCTTTGTCTGGGTCGCCGACCGGCCGGGCGACGTCGCCATCACCTGGATGGGCTACCGGATCGAGGCCTCGCTGATGGTGGCCGCTCTCGCGGTGGCTGCGCTCATCCTTATCGCCATTCTGCTGTGGTCGGTTGTGCGCGGCATTCTGCGCTCGCCCGAGCAGGTGTCGCTGTTCTTCCGGCATCGCCGCGCGATGAAAGGCTATCTCGCGATCTCGCGCGGGTTGATCGCGGTCGGCGCCGGCGACTTGCGCATCGCGCGCAAAGCGGCCGATGAGGCGGCGCGGCTGTCGGGCGGCGATCCGCTGACGCTGCTGCTCAGCGCGCAATCGGCGCAGATGGCCGGCGACCGCGGTGGCGCCGAGCGCGCCTTCCGCGCCATGGCCGAACGCGACGACACCAAGCTGCTGGGCCTGCGCGGGCTTTATATCGAAGCGCAGCGCCGCGACGATGCGCAGGCCGCGCGGCTGGTCGCCGAACAGGCGGCGAAGGCGCAGCCTTCGCTGGCCTGGGCCGGGCAGGCGGTGCTTGATTATCGCTGCGCCGCCGCCGACTGGGCCGGCGCGCTTTCAGCGCTCGATCACATGAAGGGCGCGCTCGAGAAGGCCGATTATCGCCGTAAGCGCGCGGTGCTGCTCACCGCCCGCGCGCTGGCGCTGGAAGACATCGACCGCGATGCCGCGCGCGCGCTGGTGCTGGAGGCGGTCAAGCTCGCGCCCGATCTGGTGCCGGCGGCGGCGCTGGCCGGGCGGCGGCTGGCGGAGTCGGGCGAGCATCGCAAGGCTCGAAAAATCCTGGAAGCGGCGTGGACGATCAATCCGCATCCTGACATTGCGGACGCTTACGCCAATCTTCGCCTCGGCGATTCCGCGCGCGAGCGGCTGGCGCGCATGCAGAAGCTTGCCGACAAGGTGCGGGGCCAGCTGGAAGGCGCGATTGCCGTGGCGCGCGCCGCGCTCGATGCGCGCGAGTTCAGAATCGCGCGGGCGGCGCTGGCGCCCTATCTGTCGGTGCCGATCCGGCGTGTCGCCACCGTGATGGCGGAGATCGAGGAGACCGAGCACGGTGACGAAGGCCGCGTGCGCGAATGGATGGGCCGCGCGATGCGCGCCTCCGGCGATCCGCTGTGGACGGCGGACGGCGTGGTGTCCGATCGCTGGCTGCCGGTGTCGCCCAACGGGCGGCTCGATGGCTTCGAATGGAAACTGCCGCTGGCCGAAATCGGCGTCAGCCGTCCGGTGATCGAGGTCGCAGCCCCGCCCGCCGCGGAGCTTGGCGAGGTCTCGGTGCCCGATCTGAAGACTCAGCCGGCGCCCGAATTGCAGAGCAAGCCCGAGCCGCTGGAAAAGCCCGCGCGCAAGTCAACGAAATCCGCGGCCAAATTCGCGGGCAAGGCGGCGGCGAAAGCAAAACCGGTCGAACCGGTGATCCCGCTGGTGCACGCGCCGGACGATCCGGGCCCCGATTCCGGCCTGGACGGCGATCCGGTGCCGGAGCCGTCATCGCCGCCGGCCAGAGATGCCTGGCAGCGCATCATGCAATTGTTTCGCTAAGCCGCGAAAACGGCGGTTTAGGGCCGTTTTGCCCCATAAAATGTGGGTTGCAGGTTGCTTGCCAAGGAGGTCCGGCGCCGATATCAGTGGCGCTGACTTTTGAGCCGGCGTAGCTCAGCGGTAGAGCATCCGCTTCGTAAGCGGGTGGTCGGGGGTTCAAATCCCTCCGCCGGCACCAACCTTCTAACAACCGAGAATTGGTCTAGAGCGTACCGAAGCGCACTCCCGTGCAATCGGGAGACGCAGGGAGAGCTGTTTTGAATGTCGCCGAGCTGACGTCGGAAGCCGTGGTTACCTCGTGGTTACAAGTGCAATCCAACCTGGTCGTGTATCCAGTGCTGAACAGGCGGCCAATTCTGTGCCGCCTCGTTGATCGGCTCTATATAGCGTTAACGCTATAATAACCCTCACGCTATATAGCGTCGACGCTATGTTCTACAGCGCTGACCCCCAAACATGACTAAAGGCGAACGATTAGTGTCCAAGGTGCTGCATAGTGACGTGGCGCAGGTAATTATGGCGGCACGTACAAGTGCTGGAGTTACCCAAGTTGAACTCGCAAAGCGAATGAAAACAACACAGACGGCAATCGCTCGATTGGAGAGTGGACGTGTGGCGCCAAAGACTTCGACCTTGCAACGCTTCGCCAAAGCGATTGAGCGACAGTTAGTAATCAATTTTATAAAGTCCGAGCACAAGAGCCGAGCAACGAAAGGTAGACCTCATGACTGAAGTCAACGCCGATCTGCTTGGGTTCGTTGGGTCACAGCGCTTTTCAACGGTACTTGCGGATCCTCCCTGGCAATTTGCTAACCGCACAGGAAAGATGGCGCCAGAACATCGGCGTTTGTCTCGCTACAGCACCCTGACGCTCAATCAGATCATGGAGCTTTCGGTTGGAGAGATTGCGGCACCTACCGCGCATCTCTATCTTTGGTGTCCAAACGCATTGCTTCCGGAAGGCATCGCGGTGATGAAGGCGTGGGGGTTCAACTACAAGAGCAACCTAGTCTGGCATAAAGTACGCAAGGATGGTGGCCCCGACGGGCGCGGTGTCGGATTTTATTTTCGTAACGTGACCGAGCTGGTTCTATTTGGCGTGCGGGGTAAAAATGCGCGGACACTTGCGCCGGGGCGGCGTCAGGTGAATTTTCTTGCAACACGAAAGCGCGAGCATTCGCGGAAGCCTGATGAGCAATATGACATCATCGAAGCTTGCAGCCCCGGCCCCTATCTGGAGCTATTCGCTCGGGGAACTCGCAGAGGTTGGACGGCATGGGGCAATCAGGCAAACCTAGAATATAGGCCTACTTGGAAGACCTATACGTACCAGTTGCCCCCTGAGCCGGCTTTAGCAAGTGGCTGATTACAGTAGGCATAAGCGCACTCACCACCTACAATGCAATCCTAGGGAGTAGAAATCCTAAAGGACAGGGAGGGGGTTGTGTTAGCCAACGTTATGGCCGCGGACCAATTGCGGGGTCTTGCAAGTAGAAAAACGAAAAGCGACGAATTTAAAAGCGTTCGGCATCCGCTTGTCGAGGAAGAGATTGCGAACGGCTGGCTTGTCCAGAAGCGCAACAAATCCAGCACCCGATTACGGAAACCCAAAACGCACGATAGGCATTTTGAGGATCGTGTTTGGGCGCTGATGTACAGGATGGGCTTCAAGAATCTGTCGGGCCAAGGCGGCGCCTATCTCCTTGTTAATTCGGATGAGCCAAAGGGCCCAGACAATCAAATTGATGTTGTAGCGATTGATGACGAGGTAGCTTTTGCGATTGAATGCAAATCGAGCGAGAAGCCAAGAAAATTTGCCGATTTTTCAAAGGATCTAGCAAAGCACGTTGCCCTACGTGACCGATTTACGATTGCTGTGCGCAATCAATTTAATTCTGAGAACAAGCGTCCTTCAATATTTGCTTTTTGGACATCAGGCATAAGTGCATCAGACAATGACAGAACTCGTGCCGAGGCGGAACGCGTCCCTATCTTGGATGGAAAGGACCTTGAATATTATGAACAGCTCGCCAACCAAATTGGCCCAGCTGCCAGATTTCAATTTCTCGCGGATCTATTAGGGGGGCGGTCAGTTCCGGGACTTGAGATTACCGTGCCGGCAATTCGATCGAGAATGGCTGGCGGTAATGCATATACATTTTGTGTTTCACCAGAATATTTACTAAAAATCGCATTCGTATCACACAGAGCCAAAGGTAAGCCTTCTGATATAGACGCCTATCAAAGACTTTTGAAGAGATCACGACTGAAATCAATTCGACAATACATTACGGACGGTGGAATTTTTCCGACTAACATTGTTGTCAACATTGCGGAGCGTCGCTGGTTGACGTTTGAGCGAGGAAAGCAGGAAACGGACAGCAAAGAATCAATTTTTGGGTGGCTCAAAATTCGCCCCGCCTACCGTGTTGCTTGGATCATTGACGGACAGCATCGATTGTTTGCGTATGCAAATCATCCGCTTGCGCGGAAGAGTTTGGTTTCTGTAATGGCATTCGTTGGCCTTGAGCCAAGCGAACAGGCGCGACTGTTCGTAGACATCAATGCGCAGCAACGGAAGGTGAAACAGAGCCTGTTACAGGAGCTTTATGCTGAACTTCATTGGGACGCAGAGGAGCCAGAAGTAAGGGTTCAGGCAATTTTATCAAAAGTTATTCAAGCTCTTGATACGGAGGTCATCTCCCCTTTTCATGGGCGGGTTCTCAAAGCCGATGATACCCGAAGCGATGTACGATGTGTTTCTCTCACAAGCGTCTTTCACGCAATGGAGAGAGGAAACTTTTTCATTGCGCGCATGAGGAAAGGCGAGGTGATCGAGTATGGCCCGCTTTGGGCTGTCGATAGTCAAGCAACTTTAAAGCGTACCATCGCGCTTCTTGTCGGCTACTTCGAAATTATTCGCTCCGAAGCTTCAGATTTGTGGACCAAAGGATCCGGTGAGGGCGGTGGGCTCGCAATGAATGACGGTGTTACGGTCTGCGTCAATGTGCTTCGAAGCATTTTTCATCATCTTCAAACGGTCAAAGGCATTCATCTCATTGACCTCGACGATAAAGAGTTGGTCGAAGTAATAGAACCGTGGGCGATGGCAATTGGCAGGCATTTCGCCTCATTGTCGGCAGAACAAGTAGTTCAGTTTCGGGCGCTTCGCGGAGTGCAAGGCCAAACGACTGGTACGCGTCGGTTAGAGGAGGCGCTTCGACAGGCTCACCCAACATTCGATCCACCGGGGTTAAAAGAGTTTCTCGATCGTGAAAAAGCGCAAACCACAACGCGTGCGTTTGAGGAAATTCAAGCCATCGAACAAATTCTTCAAACGACAGTGCTAAGCGAATTAAAAAGCGAATTTGGGACGGACGAAAATGACTGGTGGTTTGGTGGCGTTCCAAAGGGTGTCAGAAAGAAGGTAGATGATCGAGTTAATGAAGAGGCCGGAAAAAAGGGCGGCAGAGAGCAGAACTTTGACCTAATCGACTATCGAGAAATTATCCAAGCGAATTGGCTGCTATTTGAGCCTGCATTTACGCGGGGAAAGGGCTCGAAAGACGCAAAGACCAAATGGATCGTAGAAGTGAACGATCTAAGAAAACCAGTTATGCACGCATCTCGTGGCCAAAGTTTACCGATTACTGAAGAGCAACTTGCCTTGCTTGAAGAGATTCATGAATGGCTAGAGACTCAAGTTGGCCAGACGCTCGACGAATAAAGTTATATCTCTTTGTTATCTGCAAAGCCAATTATCGGGATATTTCACCACTACTGATTACCCTCGAGTAACTTCCCCCGCGCGTCCTATATGTTATAGCGAATCACGGAATTTCTCCGGTGCGCTCTACCCGCGCCCATCTATTCGTTTTAAATTCCGAGACTAGTTGCGCCAGAAACCGGAATACGGCTTACTGAAGCAGCAGCCTACGGCTTAAAAGTAGATTCTGGAAAGCCGTAAAAAGGGACGTTTATAAGTTTTTGCTGATGCAGCAATCTCTCGTCCGCTAGTACAAATAATCCGTTAAGCAAAGCGATCTTGCTTATGTGCGCACGACGACGACAAACCCTACGATTTACGACGTAGATAGAAGGCGACAGCGTCCCGACAAGTCATATAACCGCTACTAGAAATCGGACATTGCTATGGTTCAGGACGTCAAAACAATTGTCGAGGAGCGGTTGGATGACGGCAATCCTGCCGGCGTAGAAATCGAACCAGAAGATTCATCGGTCAGCATTAAAGAACCGTTTGATCCCGAGCGCATAAAGGTAAGGACCGATAAGAAAACAATAGACCTTCTTGTCAAACGAATCGGTCACGGCGAAATTGATCTAGCGCCAGAATTTCAACGACGCGCGAGGATCTGGGATCAGGGACGAAAGGGAAGGCTAATTGAGTCAATATTGCTTCGTATACCACTGCCGGTTTTTTACGTAGCAGCCGATGGAAAAGACAAGTGGTCCGTTGTAGACGGGTTACAAAGACTAACAACGATTTCAGACTTTATGAGCACCGATATGTCTTTTGGTCTATCGGGCCTCGAGTATTTAAAGAATCTCGAAGGTCTCAATTTTGCACAATTAAAACGACCAATGCAGAGACGGATTGAAGAAACCGAACTTGTCATAAACGTCATCGAAGCCGGCACTCCCGACGAAGTGATGATTAACATCTTCAAGCGAATTAATACGGAGGGGGTGCGGTTAAACGGTCAAGAAATTCGTCACGCACTCCATAAAGGACCGGCGCGCAAGTTTCTTCAAACAATTGCAGAATCCGATACGTTCCGTGAGGCAACTTCCCATTCCGTACGAGATGATCGGATGGCCGCGCGAGAATGCGTTCTTCGTTTTTCAGCTTTTTGGCTCACACCATGGGAAAAATACTCTTCGAGCGACCTCGATGGCTTTTTGTCAGATGCGATGCGCAAGTTAAACAGAATGTCCGATCAGCAGCGCGATACTCTCGCTGCGGACTTTAAACGCGCGATGGTAGCTGCGAAAAAAATATTTCGAGATGATGCATTTCGAAAACGTTACGACACTTATTCTGGCCGTAACCCAGTGAGCAAGGCGCTTTTTGAAAGCTGGAGCGTAAATCTTGCCAGACTTGAAGAGGCATCTCTTACAAAACTTGTCGGCCTACGTGAGCGAGTAATTCATTCGTTTATAGACCTTATGAAAGACGACAGATCTTTTGATGTCTCAATTTCCTATAGCACTGGCGATCCTAAACGAGTGTCTAAGCGGTTTGGTGCAATTCAAGCCCTTATAAAACAGGTGCTTTCATGAGCGGAATTATCACAGGGCTTGGATTGCGAAACTTTAAATGCTTTCGCAGTCTCGATCTGCAGCTCGCGCGTTTCACGCTCTTGGCCGGTCTTAATAGTATGGGCAAAAGTAGCGTAATTCAGAGCCTATTGTTGCTACGTCAATCGCGTCAAAGCGGAGCGTTGGCGGCGGGTCGATTGGATCTATCGGGAGATTATCTCGAGCTCGGAACCGGAATTGATGTTTTATCCGATGGTGCTGAAAAAGATGAAATTGGAATAGCAATACAAAATGAGGATGCCGGAAATAACTACCTTTGGCCGCTTGTATTCTCATATGATCGCGATGGTGATCGCCTAGAAATGACCGAGAATACTCTTTTTGACGTAAGTGGCGTTAACGCTCCGCAATTTGAACCGAATGACCTCAATTTCTTACCATTCGAGGGCGATTTTCACTACATTTCCGCCGACAGATTTGGACCGAAAAAGACATCGCCTCTCTCAGAGAGCCGAGTGCAGAGCCGAGACTTTGGCATTCGCGGCGAGTACGTCCTTCATTTCATTCTGTCTCACGGGACCGATTTGCTTGCAGAAGGCGATCCTCGTGCAGTCGGAACAGAAACGCTTTCAATGTCTTCTGTCACCGACATGTGGCTACAAGATATAAGTCCCGGTTCGCATCTATCAATTGCAATGATTCGAGAAGCCGATGCAGCAATTCCTAGTTTTCAATTCAACAGGCCCGGCGACGTTGCCACTAGGGCATTTCGGCCTTCAAATGTGGGCTTCGGATTAAGCTACGTATTGCCAGTCATTGTGTCTTTAGTCGCCGCAAGACCATATTCGTTAGTCATGATTGAGAACCCAGAAGCGCACCTTCATCCAAAAGGGCAAACCCGATTGGGCCAGCTGGCAGTTCGGGCGGCTGCGGCAGGTGTTCAGGTTATTATTGAAACGCATAGCGATCATTTTATGGACGGGGCGAGAATTGAAATCCGCAATAAGACGCTATCACCATCTCGCGCGGTTTTTCATTATTTTCAAAAGACGGATGGAGAGGCGACCGCTGTTACTCCGTCCATTGACAGTGAAGGTCGACTTTCAGATTGGCCTTCTGGCTTTTTCGACCAACATCGGCAAAACACTTCTGCATTAATAAAGCCTCAGCGCTCGTGACAAGTCATGCAAGATTTAATTTTTAATCGGGCATCTCTTACGCCCCTCTACACAGAAAGAAATACAGCTATCAATCACATAACGATATTGATGAAAGCTGTGGCGGTGCTTGACAGCCACCAGATGTGTAGTGGTGTATTCCGGCTTCCCGATAATCCGTATCTAATTCCTCTGGTTGAACGCGGGGCCAATCAAGCGCCCGAGTCAGTTGGTGAACTTATTACGTCTCTGTATTTCCAATCTGAAACTCACGATATTGCAACCTTGTTTGATGCGTTTGCTCGAACGTTTCCATCCGATTCCGGTTTATCTGACGACGTGATCTCGGCGCTCTTACGCTTGAAAATTGAGAGCAATTTAGAAGGTCATAGTTGTCCGGTTGAAGTGGCCCGGGCAGCAGGCGTTGAAGGTTTGATGTGCGCAATATGCGGTTCAGTATTAACTAGTTTGCTTCGAAGTGGGGAATGGGACAGGGACCAGATAGCCTTTTCTGGCAAGTTGGAGGCGAATCAGCAAGCTGAAAAGTTTGTCTACGATCATGTTGCTACCGAGTCGCATTCAGACGCGCTCTACGCTCGATATATTGTAGCGGCTCGCGAACAACTAACTCAGCAATCGTTTTGGGACCACCGAGAGATATTATTTACAAACCTACAGTTTGGTTGCGACGTAGAAGATCAATTTTATTCGCTCGGGCCCTCTATTGTTTCGCCCGCATTTGAGCGTTTTGCAAAACTTGATCGGATGGTTTTAGATTGGCGCCGCGATATGGGTGACTTGCCCCCCCGGTATGTTGATATGGATCACGAATCAACAACTTCGCTCACTAAGTACAAGGCGTCGCGAACTTATAAAGATCGCAATGGAAATTCGCGAGTGTATGATTGGCACGTACGCTTAAATTCTGGTCATCGGATTAATATCGCGTTAGATGGAAATACTCGCTCGATAGAAGTTGGTTATGTTGGCAACCATTTACCGACTAAGAAATATTGATTTTGCATGTGTGGCTTTGTGTTCCAAGAACCTAATGCAGCGGTGATTTCGGTCCAAACAGTGGCGCCTCTTGCAGGCTCGCAGTATCGACAGTTGCCGCGTGCAAGATAATTGCAACTGTAAGATCAGGTATTGTCCGTCGTCACGCCATTTATGAGGTCAAAAACAATTTATTTGCCGATTGAATAAGTTCGCATTCCGCCGCTAACGATTAAAGTGGAGATGAAATTGCGACAGACCGCCCCGCAAGCGACTAGAGGGTCGCAATACACCAGCTATGGTGACTAAAAGTGACTGATTGGCTATAGTTGCTAGAGCTATTGGTGGACCGGACTTCCAAAAAGGGTGCGCGATGGCTGAGAACGCCACAGCAATAATCCCTCAGTGAGGCGGCCGGATATTCTGGGCGCGCAGCCGGAGTAAAAATCCGGCAACAGATAGCCCTTTGCATCGGA
>Ga0208355_1001312_pt1 | contig 10938 bp, 12 predicted proteins | sample NGESurdeep072012_6_FD_184458 | JGI IMG/M metagenome (GOLD analysis project Ga0208355, IMG submission 184458) | Arctic peat soil microbial communities from Barrow, Alaska - NGEE Surface sample 210-3 deep-072012 (SPAdes) | ecosystem: Environmental > Terrestrial > Soil > Wetlands > Peat ... | reverse complement strand
CCAACTCGAAACGGGCCCATGGCCGAGTTTCGTCACCGGCCTCAAGCGTCTGGCTAAAGACAAAGACTCCGTAGCCGACCTCCTTGGCCACCTGGAGCATTCCTACGAAACCAGGAAGGGCTACTGGAAAGGCGGCACGCTCGGCGTCTACGGTTACGGCGGCGGCGTCATCCCGCGCTTTACCGAGATCAAGGACGAGAACGGGAAGCCGGTGTACCCCGGCGCGGCCGAATTCCATACGCTGCGTGTCATGCCGCCTGCGGGCATGCATTACACCACCGAGATCCTGCGCAAGCTGTGCGACATCTGGGAACGGCACGGTTCCGGCCTGATCGCCTTACACGGCCAGTCGGGCGACATCATGTTTCAGGGCGCGACCAGCGAGAACGTACAGAAGGCCTTCGACGAGATCAACGAGGCTGGTTTTGACATGGGCGGGGCCGGGCCCGCGTTGCGCACCTCCATGTCCTGCGTCGGTGCGGCGCGCTGCGAACAGTCCTGCTACGACGAGGGCAAGGCGCACCGGATGGTGATCAACAATTTCCTCGACGAGATGCACCGCCCGGCGCTGCCGTACAAGTTCAAGTTCAAGTTCTCGGGCTGCCCGAACGACTGCATGAACTCGATCCAGCGCTCGGACCTGGCGGTCATCGGCACCTGGCGCGACAACATACGCACCGACGAGGCCCTGGCGAAGAAGTGGTACGCCAAGCACGGCATGAACGAACTGGTGAACAATGTCGTCGCACGCTGCCCGACCAAGGCGATCCAGTTGAAAGAAATCAAGGACGTGCGCAAGGGCGAGGCCATCTCCGCGGTCGCGCTGAACGACACGCACGCCCTGGAGATCGACAACCGCGACTGCGTGCGCTGCATGCACTGCATCAATGTGATGACCGGTGCCCTGGCCCCGGGCAAGGACAAGGGCGCCACCATCCTCTGCGGCGGCAAGCGCACGCTGAAAATCGGCGATCAGATGGGCACCGTGGTGGTGCCGTTCCAGCGGCTGCAGAGCGAGGAAGACTATGAGCAGATTGTCGAGCTGGGGCAAAAGATCATCGACTTCTTCGCCGAGAACGCACTCGAGCACGAGCGCACCGGCGAGATGATCGAGCGCATCGGCCTGGTCAACTTCCTCGAAGGCATCGGCCTCGACGTGGACGCCAACATGGTGGCGGCGCCGCGCGCCAACCCCTACGTCCGCATGGACGGCTGGGACGAGGAAGTGGCCAAGATCAAGGCCAAGAAGGCAGCCGCCTGAAGCGGCCCCGACGATATGAAGAATCTGACTTGGGGGATATGCAAGGGGGCCTAGCCCCCTTGTTCCCTCTTGTAACGCCTGGAGACAAATCAATGGCTCAACCACAGCAGCAGATGCGCAAGCCCAAGGAAACCGGGGTTCCGGACAACAAGCAATACATGCACCCGACCCTGCTCGCGAATTACGGCAACTGGAAATACCATGACCGGCCACGCCCCGGCGTGCTGCACCACGTGTCGCACTCGGGAGACGAAGTGTGGACGGTGCGCGCCGGCACCCAGCGCCAGATGGACGTGCACAGCATCAGGAAGCTGTGCGACATCGGCGATCAGTTCGCAGACGGCCATGTCCGTTTTACGATCCGCTCCAACATCGAGTACATGGTTGCCGACCAGAAAAAAGTCGCGCCCTTGATCGAAGCGCTGGAGAAGAACGGCTTTCCGGTGGGCGGCACCGGCAACTCGGTGTCGATGATGGCTCACACGCAGGGCTGGCTGCACTGCGATATCCCCGGCACCGACGCCTCGGGCGTGGTGAAGGCGCTGATGGACGAGCTGTACTACGAGTTCAGGCACGAGGAGATGCCCAACCGGGTGCACATGTCCACTTCCTGCTGCGAGATCAACTGCGGCGGGCAGGCCGACATAGCCATCATCGTGCAGTACACCAAACCGCCCAAGATCAACCATGATCTCGTCGCGAACGTGTGCGAGCGGCCGGCGGTGGTGGCGCGCTGCCCGGTGGCGGCCATCCGGCCGGCGCTCGTGAACGGCAAGCCCTCGCTCGAAATCGACGAGAAGAAATGCATGTGCTGCGGCGCCTGCTACCCGCCGTGCCCGCCGATGCAGATCAACGATCCCGAGCACACCAAGCTCGCGATCTGGGTGGGCGGCAAAAACTCGAATGCCCGCGCCAAGCCGACTTTCATGAAAATGGTCGCTGCGGGACTGCCCAACAACCCGCCGCGCTGGGTCGAGGTGGCCGCGGTGGTGAAGAAGATCCTGCATGTCTACAAGGAGGACGCGCGGCCGTGGGAGCGTCTGTCCGACTGGGTCGAGCGCATCGGCTGGCCGCGCTTTTTCGAGAAGACCGGACTGACCTTCACCAAGTACCTGATCGACGATTGGCGCGGCAGCCGCGCCAATCTCAACGCGTCGACACACATCCGGTTCTAGGCATGAATTTCGGCATCCTGGTCAACGAAGGCCCGTACACGCACGAGGCGTCCGACAGCGCCTACCAATTTTGCAGGGCGGCGCTGGCGGCCGGGCACCAGATTCACCGCGTGTTTTTCTATCACGACGGCGTGAACAACGCGACCCGGCTCACCGAGCCACCGCAGGACGATCGCAACATCGTCAACCGCTGGTCGAAGCTCGCGGCGGAACACAAGATCGACCTGGTGGTATGTGTGGCGGCGGCGCTGCGGCGCGGCATCAAGGACGAGAACCTGGCGACGGGCTTTCGCATTTCCGGCCTGGGCCAGCTGATCGAATCCAGCATCCAGGCCGACCGGATGGTGACCTTCGGCGACTGATCGACCTGGGAGGCGAACCGCAATGAGCGAGGGAACGGTAAAAAAGATCATGTACGTGAACCGCAAGGCGCCGTACGGAACGATCTACGCGCTGGAGTCGCTCGAGGTGGTGCTGATCGCGGCCGCTTTCGACCAGGACGTGAGCATGGTGTTCATGGACGACGGCGTGTACCAACTGAAGAAAGGTCACCAGACCAAGGGCATCGAGATGAAAAATTTCCAGCCCACCTACCGCGCGCTCGACGACTACGACGTCAACAAGCTGTACGTGGAAAAGGAGGCGCTGGAAGCGCGCGGGCTGAGCGCAGAGGACATGTGCGTGCCGGTGGAGGTGCTCACCGCGGCCGAGATCGGCAAACTGATGGAAGAGCAGGACGTGATGTTCAGCTTCTAAAAAGATCAAGGGCAAAACATGCTGCATATCGTCAACAAGTCGCCGCTGGAGCGCAGCACTCTCGATAGCTGCCTCGCGGCCGCGCAGCCGGGTGCCGCGGTGCTGCTGATCGAGGACGGCGTGTATGCCGCGACCCGCGGCAACGCCGCAGAGGCGAAGCTGTGCGCGGCGCTGGCAAATCTCGAAATCTACGTCCTCGCTCCCGATCTGGAGGCGCGCGGCATGGCGCAGGCGCTCACCGCGGGCGTGAAGCTCGTCGATTACGCCGGATTTGTCGAACTGGTGGCGCAGCACAAGAACTGCCAATCCTGGCTTTAGTTAGGACCCGTCGCAAAATGAAACCCATCACCAGTGTCATCCTGAGTCCCCCTACGGGGATAAACTTCGCGAAGGATCTGCTTTTGAATCAATCGAAAAGCAGATTCTTCGGGCTGCGCCCCGAAGGAAGTCCCCTTGGGGGGCGCCCTCAGAATGACATCTTATTTTGAAACGGACACCAAGGAGCGCATATGGCTATCGAAGTAAACGGCAAAACGTACGAAACCGACGAGGAAGGCTATCTGGTCAACCTCGCCGAATGGAATGAAGACATCGCCAAGGTCCTCGCCCAGCAGGAGAAGGTCGACATGACGCCCAACCACTGGGAAGTCGTCAATTTTCTGCGCGAGTATTACAACGAGTTTCAGATCGCCCCGGCAGTGCGCGTGCTCACCAAGTCGATCGGCAAGAAGCTCGGGCCGGAAAAAGGGAACAGCCAGTACTTGTACGAGCTGTTTCCCTACGGCCCGGCGAAGCAGGCGTGCAAAATCGCCGGCCTGCCTAAGCCGACGGGGTGCATCTGAGGTTTCATCGCCAAGGACGCCAGGGAGAATCGGGTTGCTTTTCCTTTGCCCAATATCGTCTCGCGTTGAGATGAGTGTTTGATGAACGCGGCGACAGTGGTTTTTGCGCTGCTGTTCTACGCCGCCACGCTGCTCGGCGTGGCCGGGCTTGCATGGCGCATCCGGGACTACGCCCGGACGCCGGCGCCGCTCAAAATCCCGACCACGCCGGCGCCGACGACTACGGGCGGCGTGGTGCTGCGCATGCTGCGCGAGGTGGCGCTGTTCGAGAGCCTGTTCAAGGCCAATCTTTGGATCTGGCTGTTCGGCTGGATGTTCCATGTCGCGCTCGCGCTGGTGCTGGCGCGCCATCTGCGCTATTTCACCGAGCCGGTGTGGTTCTGGGTGGTCTGGATCCAGCCGTTCGGCATCTACGGCGGGCTGGCCATGGCGGCCGGGCTCGCCGGCCTGTGGGCGCGGCGTTTTCTCGTGCCCCGCATCCGCTACATTTCCACACCCTCGGACCACTTGATGCTGGCGCTGCTCCTCGGCATAGTCTTCTCGGGCCTGTCGATGAAGTTTATGAGCCACACCGACATCGTTGCAGTGAAGGCCTTCGCCCTCGGCCTGATGTTGTTCGACTGGCAGCCACTACCCACGCACCCGGGCCTGTTGGTGCACCTGTTTCTGGTCATCCTGCTGATCGCGATCTTTCCCTACTCGAAGCTGCTGCATGCGCCAGGCGTGTTTTTCAGCCCGGGCCGGAACCAGGCCGACAACCCGCGCGAGCAGCGCCACCTCGCCGCCTGGGCGGCCAAGCTGGAAAAAGCGAAGGTCTGACATGGCCACCATCCAGGTTACCGCGCCGCCACTGAAACCCTACCCGGTCATCCCGATCCTCGAGGTCGGGGCGATGGCGAAGAGCAAGCCTTTTGTCGCCAACGCCCAGATGCAGCAGGCGCTCGGTTTCCCCGGCGAACTGGTCGAGGGCTGGCAGGACAAGGCGATTGCCAAGCTGGGCGAACTGCTCGGAAAATACCGCTCGCTCAAAGTCTATCTGGACGCCTGCGTGCACTGCGGCGCCTGCACCGACAAGTGCCACTACTTCCTCGGCACAGGCGACCCGAAGAACATGCCGGTCGCGCGCCAGGACCTGCTGCGCAAGGTCTACCGCCGCTATTTCACCTGGTCGGGGAAATGGTTTCCTAAGCTGGTCGGCGCCGAAGACCTCACCAAAGAGGTGCTCGACGACTGGTACTCCTACTTCAATCAGTGCTCGGAATGCCGCCGCTGCTCGGTGTTCTGCCCCTACGGCATCGACACCGCCGAGATCACCATGGCCGCGCGGGAGATCATGGACTCGATCGGCCTGGGGCCGAAATACACCAACGAGATCATCGGCAAGGTGCACCGCATCGGCAACAATCTGGGGCTGCCCGGACCGGCGCTTCAGGACACGCTATCCAGCATGGAGGAAGATCTGAAGGAAGAAACGGGCCTGGACATACGCCTTCCGCTCAACGAGAAAGGCGCCGAAGTGCTGCTGATCACGCCCTCGGCCGATTTTTTCGCCGAGCCGCACGTCTACAGCCTGATGGGCTACGCCAAAGTGTTCCACGCAGCGGGCATTCCCTGGACGCTCTCCACCCACGCCTCGGAGGCGGGCAACTTCGGCCTGTTCATCGGCAACTACGGCCAGATGCAGAAAATCGCCATGCGCGTACGCGAGGCCGCCTTGGACCTGGGCGTGAAGCGGCTCGTCGTGGGCGAGTGCGGCCACGCCTGGCGCGTCGCCTACAGCTTCTGGAACACGCTGATCGGCCCGTTCGATTTTCTCGACCCTGCCTATCCGGTGCCGCAGCACATCTGCGAACTCACCTACGACCTGATCCAGCGCGGCGCGCTCACGTTCGACAAAAGCGCAAACGACCGCTACGTGGTCACCTTCCACGACTCGTGCAACGTCGCGCGCGCCTCGCGCATGGGCGGCATACCGGGCGGCCAGTTCGAGATCCCGCGCGCCATCGTCCGCGCCGTCGCCAACAAGTTCGTCGAAATGGACCCGGACTCGATCCGCGAGAAGACCTTCTGTTGCGGCGGCGGCGGCGGCCTGCTCTCCGACGAGTTGCTCGATCTGCGCGTGAAGGGCGCGCTGCCGCGCATGGAGGCGCTGCAGGCAGTCGTCGATTCGGACGGGGTGAACTTCATGGCGACCATCTGCGCCATCTGCAAGGCGCAGTTCAGCAAGGTTCTGCCCTATTACAAATTCAACATGAGCATGGTGGGCGGGGTGCACCAGTTGGTGAGCAACGCAATCCGGCTCGGACCCAGGTAAAGCACCTTCGAGGAGACGGAAAGTGTCGAGCACAATTGAGCAGTCCAGCACCAGTCTTAACTTCCGCCGCTACCGCGAAGGCGACGAAAAATGGAAGCGCTGGCAGGACAAGATTTTCGACGGCGATACCTCGCATCAGTGTCCGACCTATGTGCAGGCGACGCCGCCGTGCCAGGGGAGTTGCCCGGCCGGCGAGGACATCCGCAGTTGGCTCAACATTGTCCGCGGCATCGAAAAGCCACCGGTCGGCACCGACGGCAAGCCGACCATGCCGTGGCAGGAATATGCCTGGCGCCGCCTGACTGACTGCAATCCCTTTCCGGCCATCATGGGCCGCGTCTGCCCGGCACCGTGCCAGGACGGTTGCAACCGCGCCAAGGTGGAGGATTACGTCGGCATCAACTCGGTCGAGCAGTTTCTCGGCAACTACGCGCTTGAAAAGGGTCTTAGTTTCGCCAAGCCCGAAAAGGAGACCGGCAAGCGCGTCGCCATCATCGGCGGCGGCGTCGGCGGCCTGGCCTGCGCTTACCAGCTGCGCAAGAAGGGCCATGCCTGCGTCATTTTCGAGGATTACAGCAAGCTCGGCGGCATGCTGGCATTCGGTCTGCCGTCCTACCGTGCCGACCACGCCATCGTCGATATCGAGGTCAAGCGCATCATTGACATGGGCGTCGAAGTTCGCCTCAACACGCGCGTCGGCAGGGATGTCAGCTTCGAGGATCTGAAACGCGATTTCGATGCCATTTTCATCGCGATCGGCGCGCAAAAAGGCAACCGCCTCGATATTCCGGGGGCCGACGCCCCGAACTGCATCGACGGCCTCAAGTTCCTACGCGATTTCAACGAGGACAAGCTGACCAAATTCAACCAGCGCGTCATCGTCATCGGCGGCGGCAACACGGCGATGGACGTCGCCTCCGTGGCGCTGCGCACCGGCACCCTCAACGCCCAGGGCCAGCGCGAGAACGCCAAGGTACTGATTGCCTATCGCCGCACCATCGAGGAAATGCCGGCTGACGAGATTGAAATCAACGCCGTTGTCCGGGAGGGCGGCGAAATACAGATTCACGTGATCCCTGTCTCCGTAGTCAAAGGCGCTGACGGCAGGGCGACCGCGTTGCGCGTGGCCAAGGTGGAGTGGGTCAACAAGAAAATGGTCATCAAGGAGGGTTCCGAGTACGACATTCCCTGCGGCCTCATCATTGCGGCTATGGGGCAGTCGGTCGAGTGGAACGACATGGCCGGCCTCAAGAACGCGAAGAATCTCGCCAATATCGACAAGGCGTTCCAGGCCACCGGGACTCCCGGCGTGTTCGTCGGCGGCGACGTCGTCTATCCCGATCTCCTCACCACGGCCATCGGTCACGCCCGCATCGCCGCCGAAGGCATCGACGACACTATCTCGGGCAGGCCCGTCGAGAAGCGTCCCAAGGTCGACAAGAAGCTGTTCGACCTGCCGCGCAAGATGGCCGAAAGAGGCATCAAAATCGAAGAATCGTGTGAGCCGTTGCGGGGCACCGATGTTTCCAACATCGCCATCCACAACTACGACAACCGCTCGGACCGCGCTGTGGTCAAACCCGAGGAACTGTTCCTGGGCCACTTCACCTATACGCCGCGCAAGGTGCGCGAGATGAAGAAGATCGACACCTCCAATGTGCTCGGCAACAACGAGGAACGCGTGATCGCGCTGACCGAAGCCCAGGCGCAAACCGAGGCCAAGCGCTGCATGAGCTGCGGGCAGTGCTTCGAGTGCGACAACTGCATAGTTTACTGTCCACAGACCGCGGTGAAGAAGGTGCCCAAGGCGCAGGCGACCATCGGCCGCTACGTCTACACCGACTACGACCGCTGCATCGGCTGCCAGATCTGCATGGATGTGTGCCCCTCGGGCTACATCAAGATGGGGCTAGGTGAATAAGAGGCCATTTCAGAATTGCCGAAATGGCCCCTGACTTAGGGGAGCATGAGGGGAGGCGCCCCGAAGGAAGTCCCCGTAGGGGATATCCCCTCATATTCAGAAAAGGTCTAAGGAGCGAGAAGTGAAGTGTAAGGGGATTGGAGCGTTGACCGGCCGTATCGCGCGCGCGATCTGCCTGCTCGCGCTGCTGCTGCCCGTCCTCGCATTTGCCTCCGACCGGGTGCCCAAGCCGGTCATCGACATCGACAAGCCGGGCAAGTGCGTGGAAGACACGGCGACCATGCGGCGGGAGCACCCGGACATGCTCAAGCACCAGCGCGACCTGACGGTGCACGAGGGCATACGCACGCGCGCACACAGCCTGAAAGAGTGCGTCAGCTGCCACGCGAGCAAGACGACCGGCAGCGTGCTCGGGGAAAAGGGCTTCTGCCAGAGCTGCCACGATTATGCGAGCGTCAAGCTCGATTGCTTTGGCTGCCACGCCTCCAAACCGAAGCTCGCCAGCGGAGCGAAGCCGTGAGCGCGGACGCGAACGACGGCCTCAGCCGGCGCGGGTTTCTCGCCATCTCCGCAGCCACCCTGGGCGGGGTGATGCTCGCGCCGGGGATCCGCTTGATCGAGATCGCCGGTGCGCGCGCGCCCGATCAGCCGGTGTCCAGGCAGGTCCGCTGGGGCCTGTTGATCGACACCAGCAAGTGCCTCCCCGGCTGCGACGATTGTGTCAAAGCCTGCGCCACCGAGAACGGCATCAAGGACACCGGGCATCCGCGCACCGACGCACAGTGGATACGCAAGGTCGAATTGAAGGATATGCGCAGCGGCCACACCAATTCCGTGCCGGTGATGTGCCAGCATTGCGAGTATCCGCCCTGCGTCGACGTCTGCCCCACCGGCGCCTCGTTCAAACGCGCCGACGGCATCGTGCTGGTCGACCGGCATATCTGCATCGGCTGCCGTTATTGCATGATGGCCTGTCCCTACAAAGCGCGTTCGATCGTGTTTCAGAACATTACCGGCCAGAACCCGGATGTGCCGCGCGGCAATGGCTGCGCCGAGGGCTGCACGCTGTGCGTGCACCGCATCGATCATGGCCGGCAGCCCGCCTGCGTGGAGGCCTGCACCAAGGCGGGGCACAATGCCATGATCTTCGGCGATCTGAACGATCCGCAAAGCGAGATCGCGCAGCGCGTCGCCAAATACGCCAGCACGCAGATCCGCGCCGACCTGAGCCTCAATCCCGGCGTGCGCTATCAGGGACTGTGACATGGCCGAATCCTTAATCTATCGCGAACTAGGCGGTACCAGCCGCCGCTACTGGAGACTGCTGGCGCTGCTCGCTGTTCCGCTCGCGCTGGGGGCGGTTTCCTACTTCTACATCGAGCATTACGGCCATATCGTGACCGGCATGGACAACCAGATCGTCTGGGGCATGCCGCATGTGTTCGCGGTTTTTCTCGTCATCGCCGCGACCGGCGCGCTCAATGTCGCCATGGCGGCTTCGGTTTTCGGCAAGACGGTCTATAGGCCGGTGGCACCGCTCTCGGCGCTGGTCTCCCTGGCGCTGCTCGCCGGCGGCCTCGCAGTGCTGATGCTCGATCTCGGCCGCTCCGACCGCATGATCGTGGCGATAACGCGTTTGAATTCTCAATCGATCTTCGCCCTCAGGGTCATTCTCTACGACGGCTTTATGGCAAGTGTGGGGGTTTATTTGTGGTTCCTGCTCGAGCGGCGCATGAACCGCTATATCAAGCCGGCGGCCATCCTGGCCTTCCTGTGGCAACTGTTGCTGATCACCGGCACGGGCCTGGAGTTTGGCTTCAATATCGGCCGCGAAGTCTACGATTCTGTGCTGTACGCGCCGATGTTCATCGCGTTTTCTTCGGCTTACGGCACCGCGGTTTTGATCCTGATCCTGCTTGCCGTTTGCAGCTGGGAGGATCGGCCAGTTTCCGACGAGTTGTTGCGCCGACTCAAGAACCTGCTCGGCATTTTCGTCGGCGCTTCCCTGTTTTTCGCAGTGCTGTTCCTGTCTTCCAAACACGAACTTGCGCGTTCCCGCGACGTTGCGCGGTTTCTGCTTTTCGACGGCGGCGTGTACACGGCGCTGCTCTGGCTTGGCCAGATTGCGATCGGCGGTATCGTGCCGCTCGCACTGCTGTTGCGATCGCAGGTCTCGCGCGCCGCCATCGCCGCGGCCTGCGCTCTGGTGGTACTGGGGGGGCTGGCGCAGATGTACGTCACCCTCATCGGCGGGCAGGCGTATCCGCAGATCCTGTTTCCGGGAATGGTCGAATCGAGCAGCTTCTTCGACGGCGAAATCCATCCCTACACGCCGAGCGTGCCGGAGGTGCTGCTCGGCCTGGGCGGGGTGGGGCTCGCCGCGGCGATCGTCGCCGTCGCGCTGCGCGCCCTCGCGCTCTTGCCCGAGCGGCTCGACCAGACGGCCGGGCCGCAGGCCTGAGGCCGCGGCGGCCCTCGAGCTTGGAGCGACGCATGCACCGGTTCCTCGTTTCCGCCGCACACAAGTCTTCGGGCAAGACCACCGTCAGCGTCGGTCTGGCGGCGGAGCTGTCCCGGCGCGGCCTCGCCGTGCAGGCGTTCAAGAAGGGTCCGGATTACATCGATCCGATGTGGCTTGCGGCCGCGACCGGGCGCAGCTGCCGCAACCT
>Ga0208355_1001310_pt1 | contig 10946 bp, 6 predicted proteins | sample NGESurdeep072012_6_FD_184458 | JGI IMG/M metagenome (GOLD analysis project Ga0208355, IMG submission 184458) | Arctic peat soil microbial communities from Barrow, Alaska - NGEE Surface sample 210-3 deep-072012 (SPAdes) | ecosystem: Environmental > Terrestrial > Soil > Wetlands > Peat ... | reverse complement strand
CAAGGGCTATGGCGATACTTATGCGCGCGGGCTTGCCAACTACCGCAGCATCGAGGCGCGCGTGATCCGCCCGGCGCTGGCGGGCCAAATCCCCTTGGGGCGCGCCGCCGATGCCGTCGCCAGCGCGCGCACCGCCGCCCTGGTCGATCCGGAGGGCGAAAGCCTGGCCAAATGCCTGGCCGAGATCGATGGGCAGGCCAGTTTCCGCGTTGCGGCGGAATAGCCCTAGCGTTGTCATGCTTACGCCGGTCGCGTAAAACCCTCACCGAGGAACGTGACGCATGGCCGTATCACCGACTGGGCGCGAACGGCCGGCAATCGCCGCCGAGGCGTTCCTGCGCGCCCTCGCCGACCACGGCGTCGATTATTTCTTCTGCAATACCGGCACCGATTTTCCGCCGATCGTGGAAGCGTTCGCTCGCGCCAAGAAAACCAACGCCAAGGTTCCCAAGCCGATCCTGATTCCGCACGAGAACCTGGCGGTCGGCATGGCGCACGGCGCCTATCTGATGACCGGCCGCCCGCAGGCGGTGATGGTTCACACCACGGTCGGCACCGCCAATACCATCAACAACCTCATCAACCTGTCGCGCGACCGCGTACCGCTGGTTCTCGCGGCCGGGCGCACGCCGATCACCGAAAAGGGATCCTTCGGCTCGCGCAACCGCCCGATCCAATGGGGCCAGGAAATGTTCGACCAGGCCGGCATGGTGCGCGAACTGGTGAAGTGGGACTACGAGTTGCGCGTGCCGGCCCAGGTCGGCGACATGGTCGCGCGCGGCGTGGAGGTCGCGATGGCGCATCCGCGCGGGCCGGTCTATCTGATGCTGCCGCGCGAGCCGCTGTCGGCGCCGCTGTCGGAGCCGATCGCACCGATGAAGCCGCGCGCGCAGGCGGCGCCGGTGTATCCCGATCCGAAAGCGATCGCGACGCTGGCGGAGTGGATCGTGGCGGCCGAACGGCCTTTGATCATCGCCTCCGCGCTGCCCGCAGCCGCGGTGCCGGCGCTCGCCCATCTGGCGGAGCGCTGCGCAATCCCGGTGGTGAGCCACAATTCGCGCACGGTCTGCCTGCCCTCGAGTCACACGATGCATTTCGGTTTCGAGCCGGGCGCGCTGCTCGCCGATGCCGATCTGGTGATTTCGCTTGAATCCGACGTGCCGTGGCTTCCAAGCCTGCAGCATCCACCGGCCGGCTGCCGCGTCGCCCATGTGGGCGAGGAACCATTCTACGTGCGCTACCCGATGCGCAGCTTCCCGAGCGATCTCGTCGTGCAGGCCGGCGCCGTCAACGCGTTGCAGGCGCTGATCGAGGCGGTGGAAGCGCGCCTGCAAATGGCGGAAGCGCGCATCGCCGCCCGGCGCGCGCGGCTGATCGAGCGCATGCGCACACGGCGCGCGCAGCTCGCCAAGGATTCAGGCGTGGCCGCGCACATCACGCCGGAATATCTATCGCGCGTGATCGGCGAAACGATCGGGCCGGACGCGATCATCGTCAACGAATATCCGCTGCGGCCGGACCATTGCGCACGCGAGAAGCCGGGCACTTTCTACGCGCTCGGCCCCGCCGGCGGGCTCGGCTGGGGCTTCGGCGCCGCGCTCGGCATCAAGCTCGCCGCGCCCGACGCGTTCGTGGTCGCGACGCTCGGCGACGGCGCCTACATGTTCTCCAACCCGATGGTCGGGCACTGGATCGCCGCCGCCCATGCGCTGCCGATCCTCACCGTGGTGTTCAACAACAGCCGCTACGGCGCGGTGCGCCGCGCCACGCTATCGATGTTCAAGGATGGCGTCGCCGGCGAGAACGACGGCCGCACCCTCGCCGATCTCGACCCGTCGCCGGCCTATGAGGTGATGGCGCAAGCGCAAGGCGCTTATGCCGAGCGCGTGGAGAAGCCGGCCGACCTGCCCGACGCAGTAACGCGCGCCCGCGAGGCCGTCGTCAACGGGCGCCGGCAGGCGCTGCTCAACGTCATTACGCCCTATTGAACCGAGGAAATTTCATGCACGTCGATGCCTATACCCATTTCATCCCGGAGTGATTTTTCAACAAAATCGTGAAAAGCGACCACACCGATATCGGCAAGCGCGTGCGCGAAATTTCCTGCATTCACGACCTCGAGGTGCGCCGAAAGGTGGTCGATCAGTTCGACGACTATGCGCAGATCCTGTCTTATCCGATGCCGCCGCTCGAGCTGCTGGCCAAGGGCGAGCAGGTAGAAAAATACGCCAAGCTGGTGAACGACGGCTTTGCCGATATTTGCGAGAAATATCCCGATTACTTCCCCGGCTGGGTGGCGCAAGCGCCATTGACCGCGCCCGATGCCGGCGTGCGCGAAGTGACGCGCGCGATCAAGAACGGCGCGCTCGGTGTGCAGATCAACACCAATGCCGCTGGAATGCCGCTCGACCATCCGGCCTTCGAGCCGTTCTTCGCCGCCATGGACAAGCTCAACAAGCCGATCTGGCTGCATCCGGCGCGCGCCGCCAATTTCCCCGATTATCTCAGCGAGAAGAAATCGAAATACGAAATCTGGTGGACCTTGGGCTGGTCCTACGAGACCACGGCGGCGATGGCGCGGCTGGTGTTCTCCGGCATGCTCGACAAATATCCCAAGCTGAAGATCATCATCCATCATTCCGGCGGCATCGCGCCGATGCTGGAGGGGCGCATTGGCCCGGGCTGGGACCAGCTCGGCGCGCGCACCTCGGACGAGGACTTGAGCAAGGTTCTCAAGAGCCTAAAGAAGCGCCCGCTCGATTATTTCAAGCACTCATTCTACGCGGACACCGCGGTGTTCGGCGGCGTGCCGGCGACCCATGCCGGGCTTGCCTTCTACGACCTCGACAAGATCGTGTTCGCATCCGACTGCCCGTTCGATCCGGAGAGGGGCACCATGTACACCCGCGAGACGCTGCGCATTCTCGAAGGCGTCGACCTGCCGAAGGCCGACAAGGAGAAGATCTGGCACGGCAATCTGGAGGCGATTACGGGGGTGAAGTTTCCAAGCTAATTCCTCTTTAGGGCACTGCCGCGCCACGATCACGCTTCACCTCTCCCATAGGGAGAGGTCGGACCGCAAAGCGGTCCGGGTGAGGGGTTTCGACCTATCGAGAATCCTAGACCCCCTCACCCCAACCCTCTCCCCAACGGGGAGAGGGGGTCATGCCGCATTCGTGGCACCCCTTTTGGCCTTCTGCTAACCTCTTGACCCATGGCGCTCACGCACCCCATCGGCCTGTCCGAACCCGAGCCGCCGCCGCCAGGCGACGGCAACGGCCGCGTCACCCCGATGATGGAGCAGTATATCGAGATCAAGGCCGCCAATCCGGACTGCCTGCTGTTCTACCGGATGGGCGATTTCTACGAGATGTTCTTCGACGACGCCGAGACCGCCTCGCGTGCGCTCGGCATCATGCTCACCAAGCGCGGCAAGCATATGGGCGCCGACATCCCGATGTGCGGCGTTCCGGTCGAGCGCGCCGACGATTATCTGCACCGTCTGATCGCGCTCGGCCACCGCGTCGCGGTCTGCGAGCAGCTCGAGGACCCGGCCGAGGCGCGCAAACGCGGCAATAAGAGTGTAGTGCGGCGCGACGTGGTGCGTCTGGTCACGCCCGGCACGCTCACCGAAGACACTTTGCTTGACGCCAAGCGCAACAACTATTTGCTGGCCGTCGCGCGCGCGCGGCCGTCGTCGGCCGGCGAGGACGCCCGCTTCGCGCTGGGCTGGATCGACATCTCCACCGGCGAATTCCGCATCACCGAATGCGACCGCCTGTCGTTGCCGGCCGAGATCGCGCGGCTGGAGCCGAGCGAGATCATCGTCTCCGACGCGCTGTTCGCCGACGCCGACCTGGTGCCCTATTGGCGCACGCTGCCGGCGGTGACGCCGCTCACCCGCGACGTGTTCGACAGCGCCAGTGCCGAGCGGCGGCTGACGTCGTTCTTTGCGGTGGCGACCAGCGAGGCTTTCGGCACCTTGTCGCGGCTGGAACTGACCGCGGCCGCCGCTTGCGTCACTTACGTCGAGCGCACGCAGATCGGCAAGCGCCCGCCGCTGTCGCCGCCGTTGCGCGAAGCGGCCTCCGCCACCATGGCGATCGACCAGGCCACGCGTGGCAATCTCGAATTGATGCGCACGCTATCCGGCGAGCGGCGCGGCTCACTGCTCGAATCAATTGACCGCAGCGTCACCTCGGCCGGCTCACGCCTGCTGGCACAACGATTGTCGGCGCCGCTCACCGATCCCAAGGCGATCGCGCGGCGGCTCGACGCGGTAGCGAGCTTTGTCGAGCATGGCCCGGCGCGCGCCGATACGCGCTCGCGGCTGCAGGCGGCGCCCGATCTTGCGCGTGCGCTGGCGCGATTGGCCGTCGGGCGCGGCGGCCCGCGCGATCTCGCCGCCATCCGCGACGGCGTGCTGGCGGCCGCCGAGCTTACCCGCGCGCTGGTATCGCTCAAAGACACGCCGGTGGAAATCGCCGACGCGCTGCAATCCTGCCGCCGCCCGGACGGCATGCTCGCCGCCGAGCTTTCCGCCGCGCTCGCCGCCGAGCTCCCCGCGTTTAAGCGCGACGGCGGTTTCGTACGCGAAGGCTACGACGCGAGCCTCGACGAGACGCGCGGCTTGCGCGATGAATCCCGCCGCGTGGTCGCCGCCTTGCAGGCGCGCTATTCGGAAGAGACCGGAATCCGCGCACTCAAGATCCGCCACAACAACGTGCTCGGCTATTTCGTCGAGGTCACCGCCCAGCACGGCGACAAGCTGCTGGCCGCGCCGCTCAATGCCACCTTCATCCACCGCCAGACGCTGGCCGGCCAGGTGCGTTTTACCACCACCGAGCTGGGCGCGCTGGAGGCCAAGATCGCCAGCGCCGCCGAGCACGCGCTCGGGCTCGAGCTGGACATCTTCGAGCGGCTGGTCACCGGCGTGATCGCGCAAAGCGCGCCGATCAAGGAATGCGCGGAAGCGCTCGGCAGCCTCGACGTGGCGAGTGCGCTGGCCCATCTCGCCGCCGAACGCGACTATGCGCGTCCGCAAGTGGACGACAGCCACGACTTTGTTATCGCCGGCGGCCGCCATCCGGTGGTGGAGCAGGCGCTGGCGCGCGACGGCACGCCGTTTGTCGCCAATGATTGCGATCTGTCGCCGCCGAAAGACGCCGAATCTGGGCGCATCTGGCTGATCACCGGCCCCAACATGGCGGGCAAGTCCACCTTCCTGCGGCAGAACGCGCTGATCGCGATCCTGGCGCAGATGGGCTCATTCGTGCCGGCGAAGCAGGCGCAGATCGGCGTCGTGGACCGGCTATTCTCGCGCGTCGGCGCCGCCGACGATCTGGCGCGCGGCCGCTCGACCTTCATGGTCGAGATGGTGGAGACCGCGGCCATCCTCAATCAGGCGGGCGCGCGCTCGCTGGTGATCCTGGACGAAATCGGCCGCGGCACCGCCACCTTCGACGGACTGTCGATCGCCTGGGCCACGGTCGAGCATCTGCACGACGTCAACAAATGCCGCGCGCTGTTCGCCACCCACTTCCACGAACTGACCGCGCTCGCCGCCCGGCTCGACCGGTTACACAACGCCACGGTGCGGGTGAAGGAATGGCAGGGCGACGTGGTGTTCCTGCACGAGGTCATTGCGGGCTCGGCCGACCACTCCTACGGCATCCAGGTGGCGAAATTAGCCGGCCTGCCGGCGCGCGTGATCGAGCGCGCCAGACTGGTGCTGGCCAAGCTCGAGCAGGAGGACCGCGCAGCGCCGAAGGGTTTCGAGGACTTGCCGCTGTTCGCAGCGCCCTACAAACCCTCGCAGCAGCCGCAGGACGACGCGCTCGCGCTGGTGGTCGCCGCGCTCAACCCGGATGAGATGTCGCCGCGCCAGGCGATGGAAGCGCTTTATATGCTGAAGGCGAAGCTCGCCGAAACCGAGAAGAAGTGACGCCTCAAGTCGCCCGCCGGCGCCACTGCCGCAATCCCCACAGCAGCGCGTTCCAGCCGATACCGACGCTCAAGCCCAGCGCGTAGGACCACCACACCCCGATCGGCTCGGCCAGCAGATGCACGACCAGCAGACTCAAGCCGAGCCCGATCAGCGGGGTGAGCACATGCGCCGCCACGCTGGCCGCGGCCGGACCTCCGAGCCGCGAATGCAAAATGACGAAGAACGATCCCATTGCGATCGGAAAGAATGCGAACAGCCCGGACGCGAAAGAGCCGATCGCGGTGCTCGCGGCGGTGACGATAATGACGCAGAGCGTGACGACGCCGGCGCGCCAGGCAAGATCGATGGCGGTCATCTTGACGCGCGCTCTCACCGTTTCGTTGCCGCGGAACCGCGTGCCGGCAAGGATAGTGGCCGGGTAGACGGCGACATTCAACAAGACGGCGGTCGCGGCACTCCAATCTACCAGGCGCGACAGAGCGGCGGCGCAAAACCACAGCAGGAAGGCCCCGCCGAGGCTGACCGGCAACGAACGCCGTTGCGCCAGCGCGGCATAAGAGAGCGCGAAGATCGCGCACACCGCATTGGAGACGAGGCTGCCGACGGCGCTGGCGGCGATGAATTCCGGCGGATGCTCCCAGGCCAGGATGATCATGGCCGCGCCGCCCGCAGTCGGCAGCGAGGCGATCAGCGAACCGGTGAACGGCCCGCTACGCTCGACCACCACCGAGGCCGCCACCACAATAGTCACGGTCATCGCGATCTTGAGCAGCAGGCCGATCAGCAGCATCGTCATGGCTTTTTCCTGTGCATGAGCTATTCCGAAAACCGGTCCCCATTTTTCGGGATCATGCACTACACCTCAATGCCGTGGCGGCGCGCGGTGAGCACGGCCAGGCTCCAGCCGATCGACGTTGCCAGCGCCAGTGCCAGCGCGAGCGCCACGCCGAGCGGCGCGGCGGAAAAATTCAGCACCGCGCAAGCCAAGGCGAAACCGACGAGGCCGAGCGGCGCGTTGGCGAGCACGGTGGCCGCGGGCTTACCGCCGACGCGGTTGTGCAGAATGAGCATGATGCTGATCAGCACAACCGGGAACACGGCGAGGATGCCGCTGCCGCCTGGGCCGATGCGGAAGCTCAAGCCGACCGTCACGCCGACCAGCAGCGCGACCAGCACCGCGCGCATCGGCAGGTCGAACCAGCGCCGATGCACCGGCGGCATGGTCACGTGACGCAGCGGGCGCACCAGCCACAGGCATACGCCCAGCACCACGATGTTCATGGCCAGCGCCGTGAACACCGTCCATTGCACCCAATGAATGACCAGCGTCAGCGCGGTCCACACCGCCAGGGCGGCCGCCAGGCTGAGGAGAAGCGAGCGCTTCTGCGCCAGCAGCACATAGACCGTCGCGAACACCACGTTCACCGCGTTGATGGTGAGGCTCGCCACCGCGCTTTGCGCGATGAATTGCACGTCATGGTCGAGCGCCAGGAATACATAGACCGGGCCGGCGCCGATCGGCAGCGTCGCCACCAGTCCGCCGACCAGCGGGCCGGCGCGCTCGGCGGTCACCGTCGCCGCCAGCACGAAGCCGGCGGTGATGGCCATTTTGACGATGAGCGTCAGCGCGAAGGCGAAGTCGGCGGGCATTACAATGTCTTCCTAGACCCGCGCCGATCTCACATCAATCGGCCGCCGGAGTGAGCACCGTGCGGCCGATCACCTTGCCGGCCTTGATGTCGGCAATCACGTGCTGCGCGCAGTCGAGCGCGGTGGTCTTGGTCGGCACCAGCGGCAGCGGCCGGTTGCGCACCAGCTTGATCAGCTCGTTGAGCTCTTTGAGGCTGCCGGTGTACGAGCCCTGGATCGTCATGGCGCGGATCGGAATCAGGGGCAGCGACAGCGTGATGTCGCCGCCGAACAGGCCGACCACGATCAGCTTGCCGCCCTTGATCAGGCTGTCGACGGCGAGCTGCGCGGTCTGCGAATTGCCGACGAAGTCGATCGCCGCCCATACCGGTCCCTTGGCGGCGGCCTGCAATTGAGCGACCGCGTCGGGCGCATTGGGATCCACCGTGGCGAACGCGCCCGCGCGCTTGGCGGCCTCGCGCTTGACCGGATCGATATCGACCGCGATCGCGCCCTTGCCTTTCATCGCCTTGATGATCGCAATGCAGATGAGGCCGAGGCCGCCGGCGCCGATCACCACCACCAGCTCGCTCTTCACCAGGGATCCTAGTTTTTTCAGCGCGCCATAGGCGGTGACGCCCGAGCAGGCCAAGGGCGCGGCCTGCTCCGGCTTCATCCTGCTGCCGTAGTTCAGCAGATAGCGCGGATGCGGCACCAGCAGATGCGTGGCATAGCCGCCGTCGCGATAGACGCCGAGGAAACGCGGCGAGGTGCAGAGCTGCTCGTCGCCGCGCTTGCACACCATGCAGGTGCCGCAACCGATCCACGGATAGACCAGCCGCTTGTCGCCGACCTTGACGCCGCGCGCCCTGGGGCCGACCGCCACTACTTCGCCGACATTCTCATGCCCCATCGTAAGCGGCAGCTTTACGCCGCGCTCCTGCAGCAGCAGCTTCTTTCCGCCGCCGAGATCGTAGAAGCCTTCCCAGATGTGCAGGTCGCTGTGACAGACACCGGCCGCCAGCACCTTCAGCAGCACTTCGTGGCCCACCGGCTTGGGATCGATCCGCTCGGCGAACTGCATCGGCTCGCCGCAACGGCAGACCTGGAAACTACGCATTTAATTTTTTCCCGCCTCGATTTTGTGTCATCGCCGGGCTCATTCCGGCCATGACAAGGAACCACAGTCGGCGCCCATCGTCACCACGTCCAAACCGCGCGATTTTTGTGCTAAATGGCCGGTAAAATCGCTGCCCAACGGCCGGTCGCGTAAAATCTTTGCCGGCAAGCGGTGACTTGAAGCCCCCGCTCCGCTATCCCGGTGCCCGCCATGGCCTCCCTCGCCCTCGATCAGACACCCCGCGCGCGCTCCGAAAGCCTGTTCCGGGGCTCGGTCGAATTGATCGATGTCCGCGCCGTCGCCGCCGACCTGGAAAGCCTCGCCAAGACCCATAGCGGCGGCGAGCGCGAATTGCGCACAGCGCTGGCGCAGCGGCTGAAGACCGCGCTCAACGACGGCCGCGCCAAGGCCGAACAGCTGCTGCTGAAAGATCGTCACGGACGGCGCTGCGCCGAGCGGCTGTGCCGGCTGGAAGACGAGATCATCCGTCTGCTGTTCGAATTCGCGCGCAAGCATCTTTATCGGTCGCAAAATCCCTCCGAGGCCGAGCACATGGCGGTGATCGCCACCGGCGGCTACGGCCGCGGGTTGCAGGCGCCCGGCTCCGACATCGATCTGCTGTTTTTGCTGCCCTACAAGCAGACCGCCTGGGGCGAGCAGGTCGCGGAAGCGATCCTGTATTGCCTGTGGGACACCGGACTGAAGGTCGGCCACGCCACCCGCTCGGTGGACGAATGCATCCGCCAGGCCAAGGCGGACATGACCATCCGCACCGCCATTCTGGAAGCGCGCTTCCTGCTCGGCGACCAAAAGCTGTTCGACGAACTGGTGAAACGCTTCGACAACGAGGTGGTGCGCAATACCGCCTCACAATTCGTCGCCGCCAAGCTGGCCGAGCGCGAGGATCGCGTTCGCCGCTCGGGACAATCGCGCTACCTGGTCGAGCCGAATGTGAAGGACGGCAAGGGCGGCTTGCGCGATCTGCATACACTGTTCTGGATCGCGAAATACGTCTACCGCGTGCGCGAGCCGGACGAGCTGATCAAGCGCGGCGTGTTCGACAAGCAGGAATATCTCTTGTTCCGCCGCTGCGAGGATTTCCTCTGGTCGGTGCGCTGCCACATGCATTTCCTCACCGGCCGCGCCGAGGAGCGGCTGTCGTTCGACATCCAGCGCGAGATCGCGGTGCGGCTCGGCTACACCGAGCATCCGGGCCAGCAGGATGTCGAGCGCTTCATGAAACATTACTTCCTGATCGCCAAGGCGGTCGGCGATCTCACCGCCATTTTGTGCGCGAATCTGGAAGACAGCCACGCCAAGAGCGTGCCGGTGCTCAGCCGCCTGATGGCGAAGTTTCGCCCGGTGAAGCGGCGCAAGCTCGCCGAAAGCGACGATTTCATCGTCGACAAGAACCGCATCACCGTCGTCGGCGGCAATGTTTTCAAGCGCGATCCGGTCAACCTGATCCGCGTCTTCTATCTGGCGCAGAAGCACAATCTCGCCTTCCACCCCGATACCATGCGCGCGATCACCCGCTCGCTCAAGCTGATCGACGCGAAGCTGCGCGGCAACGCGGAAGCCAACCGGCTGTTTTTGGAAATCCTCACCTCCAAGAACGATCCGGAAACCGTGCTGCGGCGGATGAATGAGGCCGGCGTGCTCGGCCACTTCGTGCGGGCCTTCGGCAAGGTCGTGGCAATGATGCAGTTCAACATGTATCACCACTACACCGTGGACGAACACCTGCTGCGCTGTATCGGCGTGCTGGCGGAGATCGAGCACGGGGCTAACCCGGAGACGCCACTCGCCAGCGATTTGATCGGCAAACTCTTGCCCGGCAACCGCACGGTGCTCTACGTCGCGCTGTTCCTGCACGACATCGCCAAGGGCCGCATCGAGGATCATTCGATCGCCGGCGCGCGGGTGGCGCGGCGGCTCTGCCCGCGCCTGGGATTTTCCGCAACCGACACCGAGACCGTCGCCTGGCTGATCGAAAATCATCTGGTGATGTCCAGCGTGGCACAGTCGCGCGATCTGTCCGACCGCAAAACAATTGAAAATTTCGCCGCGGTGGTGCAGTCGGCCGAACGGCTGAAGCTATTGGCCATCCTCACCACCGCCGACATCCGCGCCGTCGGCCCGGGCGTGTGGAACGGCTGGAAGGCGCAACTGCTGCGCACGCTGTATTACGAGACCGAGCCGGTGCTCACCGGCGGCTTCTCGGAAGTCAACCGCGCCCAGCGCGCCGCC
>Ga0208355_1001302_pt1 | contig 10982 bp, 8 predicted proteins | sample NGESurdeep072012_6_FD_184458 | JGI IMG/M metagenome (GOLD analysis project Ga0208355, IMG submission 184458) | Arctic peat soil microbial communities from Barrow, Alaska - NGEE Surface sample 210-3 deep-072012 (SPAdes) | ecosystem: Environmental > Terrestrial > Soil > Wetlands > Peat ... | reverse complement strand
GCTGGAACCTCTCGAATGCCTTGAACGTATGCTCGAGCGGTTCCGACATGCCGACCAGCACCAAGTCGGGACGCATGGATTCGCAAATGGCGTGCGCCTCGGCTTCATTGCCGGTGGATTCGACCTTGTAACCGTTCGTGTGCAGCATGATGGTGTGCATGCTGCGAATGCGGCGATTCGGTTCGAACAGGAGAATGCTCCTGCGATTTGCGGTCGGTTCGACAGGGCGCTTCATGCAGAGGCAACCTGGTCCGCTTCGGCCAGCCGCACGGCGTCGCCGAACGTTGCCGCGGGAGTGTCCTCCACCGCGATGACTCTGGGCAGCGGATCGACCAACCGCGCGGGACGGTGCGATTCCTGCTCCGGCTTCACCGACCGGGCCAGCGCCATGCGCCAGCGCGCTTCCAGGAAACCACCGCGGCGCGGCAAGGCTTCGCAGGCGTTGGTCATGAGCTGCCGGACATTCTCTTCGCAACGGGTGGGCATCTCCTCCACGAATCCTTCTTCGAAGGGCGCGGGCGATGACGCCAGGTACTCAGGCTTGCCGACCAGGAAGGCGATCCTCTGTTTCGGGGCGCGCGAGCGCATCTCGACGCAGAGCTCGGAAGCGTTGGCTTGATCGTTGCGCGCATCGATCAGCACCAAGTCGTAAGTCAGGGGGTGCCAAAGCATGCGCGCGTCCGACACCCGGCTCGCACACACTACTTCCAATCCGTGCTTGCGCAGGACGCTGGCCCGAAGGTTCCGTTTCGACATGTTGGACACGACGAGCAGGACTTTCTTCTTCGCCGGTATTTGAGCATGGCTGGCCATGAAAGTTTCCTCGCCGCTCGGGTGATTCAGCGGCCGTCTTGTGGCGGGGCCTTCGAGTTCAGGTCAAAACGCCTGTTTGGGGCTCATTCGCGAAGGCGCACGGAGGGAAGCTGCGTTGTGTCTTCGGATGTAAGTTACATCCTCAGTATACGCCGGATTTGCTGCCAGCGCGGGAGGCCCCTCGACGTGCCCGCCGCAGCTCCTGTGGTCAATTGCGATGGATTTGAGTATTCCGGCGGATTCGCGCACCCTCGGTTCCGCCTCGCGCGTCTGATAATCTGAGCCTTCGCGTCCATGCAGGAAGAAGAGGTACTTGGAAAAGCGTACGACAGCCGGTTGATGAAGCGGCTGCTGGGATACTTGCGCCCCTACCGGTGGCAGGTAGGAATCACGCTGGTCGCCATCGTCCTGAAGGCCGGCGCCGATGTCCTCGGGCCTTATCTCACCAAGACCGCCATCGACAAATACCTGGCGCACACGGCGGGAACGCACGGCTGGCTCGACCGCTTCCTCAGTGCGGAGCCGCTGCTCGGCATAGCGCAGATTGCCGCGATCTATGTCGGCCTGCTCCTGTTCGGCTTCCTGCTGGATTTCGTGCAGACCTACCTGATGCAGTGGACGGGCCAGAAGGTCATGTTCGACCTGCGCAGCCAGATCTTCCGCCGCCTGCAGCACATGCACATCGGCTTCTTCGACAAGAACCCCGTCGGGCGCCTGGTCACGCGCGTCACCACCGACGTGGACGCGCTCAACGAAATGTTCACCGCCGGCGTGGTCTCGATCTTTGAAGACATCTTCGTGCTCGCCGGGATCGTGATCATCATGCTGCGCATGGATTGGCGCCTGGCGCTGATCACCTTCTCGGTGCTGCCGCTGATCGTCGTCGCCACCCTGATCTTTCGCAAGCACGTGCGCGACAGCTACCGCCGCATCCGCACCGCCATCGCGCGCATCAACGCGTACCTGCAAGAGCACGTCAGCGGCATGGTGGTGCTCCAGCTTTTCAACCGCGAGAAGCGCGCCTACGACAAGTTCCGCGACATCAACGGCAGCCACATGGAGGCCTTTAAGGACGCGATCCTCGCCTACGCCTTCTACTACCCGGTGGTCGAGGTACTGTCGTCGATCGCCATCGCGGGCGTGATCTGGTTCGGCGGCGGGCAGGTGCTCCGCGCCGTCACCACGATCGGTGTGCTGGTGGCGTTCATTCAGTACGCGCAGCGCTTCTTCCGTCCCATCCAGGACCTGAGCGATAAGTACAACATCCTGCAATCGGCGATGGCCTCCAGCGAGCGCATCTTCAAGCTGCTCGACACGGCGAACGAGGTTGTCTCTCCCGAGCAGCCGATGCAGGCGATGGGGCCGGGGCGCATCGAGTTCGACCATGTCTGGTTCGCCTACCGCACGGTGCCGGAGAAGAATGCCGACGGCCAGCCCAACGCCAATGCCGGCGAGATGGACTGGGTGCTGCGCGACGTGAGCTTCGCCGTCGAACCGAACGAGACCGCCGCCATCGTCGGACACACCGGCGCCGGCAAGACCACCATCATTTCGCTGCTGCTGCGCTTCTACGACGTGCAGCAGGGATCGATCACAATCGACGGCGTGGACATCCGCGCGATGGACCTCACCGACCTGCGCCGCCGCTTCGGCGTGGTCCTGCAGGACCCGTTCCTGTTCACCGGCACGATCGAGGAGAACATCCGGCTGGGCACCGAGGGCATCGATCAGCGCCGCATCGAGCGCGCCGCCGAGGACGTGAACGTCGCCGACTTTATCCGTTCGCTGCCCGATGGCTTTCAGTCGGCGGTGCAGGAGCGCGGCAGCACGCTCTCCACCGGGCAGAAGCAGCTCATCTCATTCGCGCGCGCGCTGGCCCACGATCCGAAGATTCTCATCCTGGACGAGGCGACTTCGAGCGTGGATACCGAAACCGAGATGCGGGTGCGCGACGCGCTCACCCGGCTGGTCGAGGGCCGCACCTCGCTGGTGATCGCGCACCGTCTCTCCACCATCCAGCGCGCCGACAAGATCATCGTGCTGCACAAGGGCCGCGTCCGCGAAATGGGCAGCCACCAGCAATTGCTCGCCAATCGAGGAATCTACTGGAAGCTTTACCAGCTCCAGTACAAGGACCAGGAAGTTGCGCCGGCGCAACTCGACGGGCCGACGGTGCAAGTAGGCGCAGACGACTAACGCGGCTCCTACTCAGGTTTGTTTGCGTCTTCTACTCGGCGTAAGCACTGTAATGCGAGGTTGCCCCCTATCGCCTTTAACTGCTTCCGGACTTGCCTCAGATCGGCTTTTGCAATACCGCCACCGTCCGCAAGACCTGCCAATTCGCACAACCTATTTCGCGATTTGGTGCTGAGCGGTCGAATGGTGTCTAGAAACACGTTTGGACTCTTCGTCAGCACGTCGCTAGAGAACGAGCCGAGCATTTCCAAACCGGCGGCCGAGTAACTATCGCTCCCGACTACCAAAAGTGGGCTCAACACTTCGTGATGCCCTCGGTTGTAAAGTTCAATTAGGAACGCAACTGTATCTTCATCGCAGTCGTGCTTGATCGAAGGCGAGTTGCATCCGCGAAGGGATTTGATGAGATAGTCGCGATTTTCGTCATAATTCGAGCCGAATGCCGCGAGCAAAAACGCGACTTCTTGTGCATGCTTCCCTGTAACACGTTTCTGCTCCAAAGAGAGCTCTTTGACAGCTCGAATTCTCCCCGCACCGCTGAGTTTGACAAGCTGTCGGGGATTACGATCTGGCATCAAGGATTCCACCAGATCTTTGTTTTTATTGGGTGCTGTTTGACAGATCGCGACGTTCGAAAAGACAAGGAGAATAATGGCAGCTTTCATTGCGCGAACAGTATGCACCGATAGCTGAGGTCTGCCAACAGACGGGTGCTGCTCAATTCGATTCACTGCAGTTCGTCTGCTATTCTGTCGATTTCTTATGCGCATACTTCTCTCTTCCGGTGAAGCTTCCGGTGACACCTACGGCGCCCAAGTGATCGAGGCGCTCAGACGCAGACAGGCTGATATCGAACTCTTCGGCGCGGGCGGCGAACGCATGCGCGCCGCTGGCTGCGATACTGCCGTCAGCGCGAAGGACATCTCCGTCGTCGGCCTCGCCGAGGTCATCACCCACCTGCCGAAGATCTATGGCAAGTACAAGAAGCTGTTGCGCGAGATTGACCGCCGCCGTCCCGACGCCGCCGTCCTCATCGACTTCCCCGAGTGGAATTTCCGCCTCGCCCAGGAGCTTCACCACCGCAAAATCCCGGTGATCTACTACGTCAGCCCGCAGCTCTGGGCGTGGCGTCCGGGCCGCATCGAGCAGGTAAAGAAGTTCGTTAGCAAGATGCTGGTCATCTTTCCCTTCGAAGAGGCGTGGTATCGCGAGCGCGGCGTCGAGGCCGAGTATGTCGGCCACCCGCTGATCGATGTTCCTCGACCGCAACCGCCCCACCTGCGTTCGCCCCAGATTCCGATTGGCCTCCTTCCCGGGAGCCGGCAAAAAGAAATCAGCATGAACCTGCCGACACTGCTCCAGGCGGCCAAGCAGCTCGGGCGCGACTACCAATTTTTCCTCCCGGTGGCGTCCACCATCAACTCCAGGTGGATCGTCGACTTCATCCACAAAGTTCTCGGCGAAGACCCGGGCGTGAACCTGAAGCTGGAGAGCGACGCGCGCCTGGTTCTGGCGCAATCGCGCGCGGCCATGGTTGCCAGCGGCACCGCGACGGTCGAAGCGGCGCTCATCGGCACGCCCTTCGTCATGGTCTATCGCGTTTCGCCGGTGACGTACAAAGTGGGCCGCGGCATGGTCAAAGTCCCGTTCTTCGCCATGCCCAACCTGATCGCCGGACGCGAAGTGGTGCCGGAGTTGGTGCAAAAAGACTTCACGCCCGAAAACGTCGCCGCTCGCATGCGCGAGATCCTGCCCGACGGTCCCGCGCGCACGCAGATGCTCAGCGGCTTCGCCGAAATCCGGAAGAAGTTGACCGTCTCGTCAGAAGGAACAACCGCCGACCGCGTCGCCAGCAAGGTCTTTGAGTTACTCGGCAATCGCATCCCGACGGCGGCCAGCCGCTAGCCACGCCCTGCTGGGCGCTGTTTCTCGATACTTGGTACTCGTTACTGGCAAGCGCGACGTTTCCTTTCCCGCGGGGTTAAACTAGGAACAGGCCTGCCATCCGGATGTTGATTTCTGCCGTTCAGAATACGTGGATTGCCGTTCGGAGACGCGGCGGCCCTTTGCGCACCGGTTTTAGCGCATCTATTCCGCTCGCCGGTTCATCCAATTTCAGCGGGTACTCCGGAGATTTTTCATGTCAATAGCAGCACTTGCGGGGCGTTCTTTACGCGCGACGCGCGGCGGTCCGTTCCGTCCCCTGGGCCTTGCATGCGCCGTTGTACTGGCGCTCCTGGCCGCGGTCCCCTCCCACGCCGCCGACAAGCAGCGCCTCCAGGTCAATAGCTACGAGATCACGGCCGAACTCCAGCCGCGCACGCACCGGCTGATCGCGCACGCGGTGGTCAAATTTACCGCGCTGGAAGACATCAGCGTCGCCACCTTCGAGCTGCACAATGCGTTGCGCCCCACCAAGGTGGTTGACGCCGCCGGAAGAACGCTTTCAGCCGAACGCATATCGCAGGACAACGCCGTCCGCGTCGCGCTGCCCGACGGCCTCCAGAAGGGCCAGAGCAGCACGCTGACCTTCGACTATGAAGGCACGCTCGCTTCCGCCGACGATAGCCCGGTGCCGGGTCTGAAGCTCGCCTACGTGGGTGAGGACACCAGCTACCTGCTTTACTCCGGCCGCTGGTTCCCGATGGTCGGCTATGGCACCAACCGCTTCACCGCGACCATTCGACTCACGGTCCCGTCCAACTGGCTCGCCATTGGCAGCGGGCTGCAAGGCGGGTCGGCTTCCGCTGCGCTTCGCCCGCGCGGGCTGCCCGAACCCGCGGAGCCGCGATTCGTTCTGGCTTCCTACCAGCAGGACCAGCCGCCCGTACTGAAACGAGGGCGCACTGCAACCGCACCGGCGCCCCGCACGAATGCATCGCGCACCAACGCCGCTTCCGCGGACAAGGCGAAGGCACCCTCCGCGCAGACATCGCCCGCGACGGTTGGCAACACCAAGACCTATACGTTCGTCTGGAATACCGCGAGCTTCCCCGGCACGATTATCGCCGGGCAGTTTGTCGAGACCACCAGCAACGCGGCCGGACTGAACCTGCACCTGTACTTCAAGCCGGCCCACAAGGACCTGGCATCGCAATATACCGATATTGCCGTTAAGGAATTTCAGTACTACGCGGCGCGGCTTGGTCCGCCGCTTTCGAACACACTCCGCATCGTGGAATTGCCGGACGACACCCTTCCCACGGCATGGGCGCCGGAAGTGGCCGCCCTGGCCGGGCACGCGCTGCTCGGCAAGGCGAACTACCGCCTGCTCGCCAACACCGTCGCGCACCAGTGGTATGGCGTAACGCTCAGCCCGGCCAGCAAGGGCGACTGGTGGATCAGCGACGGCTTCGCCCGTTACGAAGAGGCGCGCTACGTGGAGTATGCCGCCGGTCAGACCGCCTTCGAGGACGTGGTGAAAGACATGGAAGTGGGCGCGCTCGCCTACGATACGGTCCCGCTCTCCAGCGCCGGACGCCTCGACACTTTCGCCCCCGAGTTCCAGGCGCTTACCACCGACAAGGGCGCGATCATCCTCAACATGCTGCGCTGGGTCATCGGCGACGCCGCCTTCGACAAGAGCGTGCAGCAGTTCGTGAAGGAATACCGCGGCAAGTCGGTCACCGTCGACGACCTGCGCAAGATTGCCGAAGCCAACTATGGCGACACGCTCACCTGGTTCTTCGCCCAGTGGCTGGATTCCACCGGTGCGCCCGAATTCAAAAGCAAGTACACGGTGTATCGCGTGGCCAAGGGCTTCCGCGTGGTTGGTGAAATCGCGCAGGACCTCGACCTGTTCCGCATGCCGGTCGAACTGAAGATTGAAACCGACGGACAGACCGAAACCAAGCGCGTCGAAGTAGTCGGCACCAACAGCGCCTTCACTGTCGAAACCTTCGGGCGCCCGCGGCGCATCGTGGTCGATCCCGGCAATCGCGTGCTCAAGAATTCGGCGGAGTTGCGCGTGCGCGCATCGATCCTGCGCGGCCAGGGACTGGTGGAGCAGGGCGACCTCGCCGGCGCGTTGCAGGAATTCCAGAAATCGCTGGAGAACAACAAGAACTCGTCACTCGCGCACTACCGCATCGCCGAGGTCTTCTTCCTCCAGCATAATTACCAGGCGGCGGCCAACTCGTACCGCGAGTGCCTGAACGGTGACGGCGAACCGCGCTGGACCGAAGTCTGGAGCCACATTCAACTGGGCAAGATCTTCGATATTACCGGGCAGCGCGAGCGCGCCACCAACGAATACAGGCAGGCGCTTCAGACCAACGACAACACGCAGGGCGCAATGGACGAGGCGCGCAAGTATCTCCAGTCGCCCTACGCGCGCGATGCGGGCAGCTCGAACGGATATTAGCGCGACGGAATCTCGCGCGCGAACTTCAGGCCGTCCAACCGGGCGGCCTTTTCTTTTTGCACTCCGCGCGACAGCACCAGGACGTGAAAGATATCGCCCATGCCCACGGGCGTCGCCAGGTGCTTGAGTTGCAGCGCGACCTTCGCCTGCTCCTGCGGGAGCTTGCACTCTTCGAAAGCGTCGGCGAACTGCGTCTCCTCGCCAATTCCGAGCAGAAACTGCGATTGGGTTACGAGAGGGAATGCGTCGAGTCCGCAATCGTGCGCGATGCCGGACAGCGCCGTGAAGTTCACGTGCGCCGTGATGTCCTGTTCTCCCGGCGCGGCATACGGATCGGCGCTGGCGGCGTGCTGGCGGTAGGTCATCAGCGTGTCCAGATGACGCCCCTGCAACTGCTCGTCGCGCGTGTAGCCGTAATCGATGAAGACGAAGAACCCGCGTTGCACCGCCGCGGCGATCTGCTCCAGCATCGGCTTCGCCGCAAGGCAGGCTTCCACGCGCTCGCCCTCGTGCGGATGAACGGAGTAGCGGTCGAGGTAATCGCTCACTTCCGAAGCCGGCGGCTGAAACGTTTCCACGAACCGCCCATTCCCGACCGTGACATAAACCTGTCCACGATCGGATACGACCTCCACCGGCAGCGCGTCGAACAACTCGTTGGCAAAGACGATCGCGTTCTCATACGTTCCTTTCGCTTCTGCCAGGCTGCCCAGCACCTGAACGATCCCGTGCTGCGCGAACCGCTCTTCCAATCGCTGCCGCAGTCCCGCCGACGCCTCCACCAGCGTGTAACGCAGCGCGCGGTGGAACTCGGGAAACTTCTTCGCCGTCCACTCCAAAACATCCTGCGCGAACAGCCCACGTCCCGGGCCTGGTTCGATCAGGTCGATTCGATCCGGCGAACCCTGCGCGCGCCACATCTGCTCGAACTGCCGCGAGAGCAGCCGCCCGAAGACCGCGTGCACGTCGCTCGAGGTATAAAAATCTCCCGCCTTTCCGAACTGCTGGCGCGGACCCGAGTAGTAGCCGGGGACCTCGTCCGCACCGTATAGACATAGCTCCATGTAGCGCGCAAATCGCATCGGCCCGCGCGCCCGAATTTCATCTTCAATAAATTGCCGGAGAGACGGCATGGCAGCAGTGTAACTGGCGACGGGCTACTGGCGACCGGCGACTGATTGCGGCGTGCGCGTGAACATCTCCACCAGGTAATCGTGCAGGCAGTCGTAGAGCTGTCGCTGAAACGTCCACTCGAATTGAGCGTTCTCCAGGTCGCGCGGGTGCAGCTCAAAATAATAGGTGTGCACCGGGACGATGGGACTGCGGAACTCGATGATTACCTCGACACCCTTGCCATTCTCGCGCGCGTCGAACGTGACCAGCGGGTGCTCGTATTTCGCGAGTTCAGCCTTCACGCGCTCCAGCCCGGTCATGACCCGAATTCTATCTGACTGTCATCCTGAGCGAGGATGCGGCAGGAAACCAGCGCCCGGGTTTGGCGCGGGTTGCCGCATCCGAGTCGAAGGACCTTTTGTTTTTGTTGGGCGCTACAATGACTTTCCTTCAAGGAGCGCCCTCATGAGTACCGCGCCATCTCCCACGCGCACACCCGACCAGGACTGGGCCGCCTACGTCGCCGACTTCCGCCGCGCCGCGCACCAGGCGGTGGACTGGGCCGCCGAGTACCTGGAGCACGTCCGCGATTATCCCGTCGTGCCGCGCCTGAATCCCGGCGACCTGACTGACTCCCTGCCGTCCTCCGCGCCCGACCGCGGCGAGAGCTTCGACGACATCCTGCGCGACTTCGACAGCAAGATCCTTCCCGCCGTCACGCACTGGAACCACCCGCGCTTCATGGCCTATTTCGCCTGCACGGGCTCGACGCCGGCCATCATCGCGGAGATGCTTTCGGCCACGCTGAACACCAATGGCCTGCATTGGAAGACCTCGCCCGCCGTCGCCGAGCTGGAGCAAGTGGCGCTCGGCTGGCTGCGCCAGTGGATGGGCCTGCCTGACGACTACTTCGGCATCATCTACGACACCGCTTCCGTCAGCAGCCTGCACGCCATTGCCTGTGCCCGTGAAATGGCGGACCCTGATGCGCGCGTGAATGGCAGCACGCCGAACCTGGTGCTCTACACCTCGCAGGAATCGCATTCGTCGATTGAGAAGGCCGCCATCTGCCTGGGCATCGGGCAAAAGAACGTGCGCAAAGTGCCGTCCGACGCCGAATTCCGCATGCGCGTCGACGCCCTCGATCAGCTAATCCAAAAAGACCTTGCTGCCGGATTGCGCCCGTTCTGCGTGGTGGCGACCGTGGGCACAACGTCATCCACCAGCGTCGATCCCGTCGCGCCGATCGCCGACGTGGCCGCGCGCCACAATCTCTGGCTGCACATTGACGCCGCTTACGCCGGCATCGCTGCTATCCTCCCCGAGCACCAGCACATCCTCGCCGGCGCAGAACGCGCGCACTCGCTGGTGGTCAATCCGCACAAATGGATGTTTACTCCGGTGGATCTGAGCGCCTTCTACACGCGCTATCCGGACATACTCCGCCGTGCGTTTTCGCTCACCGCGGAGTATCTCTACACCGCCGACAACACGCGCCAACTCAACCTGATGGACTACGGCGTGCCGCTGGGCCGGCGTTTCCGCTCGCTCAAGCTGTGGTTCCTGATGCGTTATTTCGGACGCGAGTGCATCCAGCAGGTGCTGCGCAATCACATCGCCTGGGCCGACCGGCTGGCGAAACAGATTGAAGCCGATTCGCGCTTCGAGCTTTCCGCGCCGCATCCGTTCTCCGTCGTCTGCTTCCGCTACAAGGGAACGGACGCAGAGAACAAGGCAATCCTCGAAGCGGCGAACGCAACCGGCGAAGTCTTCCTGTCGAGCACGGTTCTGAATGGAAAAGTGGTATTGCGGGTCGCGATCGGAAACCTGGGAACAACCTGGGACGACGTGAACCGCGCGTGGGAACTGGTGAAGCAAGCCGCTGATCACCGGCAATAACGACGTGCTACCTGCATTCGTGCGAAGGCGCTACTGCGCCGAACACGTCTGCAACGTAGCAGCGTTTAAACTCCGCGGTGGGTGGCGAATCGGAATGGCCGGAAATTTCGAACAGAACGTGTGCGGGATCCACCCACTTTAGACCGCGGACGTAAATATGTGCCTCCCCGCGCCGCTCCTTCGACGCACGATGCCGACTCGTGGCTCTGTATAGATCGATCTTCGTACGCCCATTTGAAATCGTGAACACAAAGGTGGTCGCGAAGTCGCTGGATTCCGGCGCGTAGACGAAGAATGCGTGCGAATCGCTCGACCAACTCGCAGCCGGAGCTGTTCGCAGGCGCAGCAGCAGCGTGTGTCCGGAGCCCTCGCTGCTCAGAGACAGAGAGCCGTTGCCCGAGTGCCAACTTAACGTATGACTACCATCGGGCGAATGAAGCGCGTTTGATCGTTGTGAAAACTGAAAGGGCCGTTCTTGGGCGGCGAGCGCCAATGGAACGACCAACGCAACCAACAGCGTGAGCTTCATTTTGTTTCTTCCGCGGCGGCGCTCCTCTTCTGTTCTTCGTACGAATACACCCCGCGGCCCGACTTCTTT
>Ga0208355_1001297_pt1 | contig 11020 bp, 9 predicted proteins | sample NGESurdeep072012_6_FD_184458 | JGI IMG/M metagenome (GOLD analysis project Ga0208355, IMG submission 184458) | Arctic peat soil microbial communities from Barrow, Alaska - NGEE Surface sample 210-3 deep-072012 (SPAdes) | ecosystem: Environmental > Terrestrial > Soil > Wetlands > Peat ... | reverse complement strand
GTGGCCACGTAGATCCCTTTGTGTCGGGGACGCAGGAAGTCGAGGAGCTCGTCCAGGGCGACGGTGGTGACGGTGGCAACGTTGGACATGCCCGCGATAATAGCCTCCACGCTGGCCCGACCCGCGCCAGAAGAAGCCTTGGTCCCTCATCGCCGCATGCCTCGACGCCGGGGTCCTCGGTGGTTCCTGTGGGTCAGTACCCTGGCTTGTATGCGCACACGTGAACTGGGCAGGACCGGTCGTCAGGTATCAATCGTCGGTATGGGGTGCTGGCAGCTCGGTAGCGACTGGGGCCGTGTGGACGAGGCTGACGCGATGGAGGTGCTGCACGCGGCGGTCGACGCTGGGGTGAGGTTCTTTGATACTGCGGACGTCTACGGTGACGGCCGCAGCGAGGTTCTCATCGGGCGGCTCCTGAGCGAGCGGCCCGACGCGGCCCTCACCGTAGCCACGAAGATGGGCCGACGGGCTGACCCACATGTTCCCGAGGCGTTCACTCTGGCGGCTTTCCGCAACTGGGCGGACCGGAGCAGGGCCAACCTTGGCGTCGAGGTGCTCGACCTCGTTCAGCTGCACTGCCCGCCGACGCCGGTGTTCTCTGACGACCGCGTCTTTGATGCCCTCGACACTCTGGTGGCCGAGCAGCGCATCGCTGCCTACGGTGTTTCGGTGGAGACGTGTGATGAGGCGCTGACTGCTATCGCCCGCCCCCACATCGCCACCGTTCAGCTCATCCTCAACGTGTTCCGACGCAAACCACTGGAGCAGGTACTGCCGGCCGCCCTTCAGGCCGGGGTCGGCGTCATCGCCCGGGTGCCCCTGGCCAGCGGGCTCCTGTCCGGCAAGTACGACGAGTCCACCACCTTCGCCCCGGAGGACCATCGGACCTACAACCGTCAAGGCGAGGCCTTCGACATCGGGGAGACCTTCAGCGGCGTGCCGTTCGAGATCGGTGTTCGCGCGGCGCGCAGCGTGGCCGCTCAGGCCAAAGAGGGCACTACGGCCCAGCTGGCACTTCGGTGGATTCTCGACCAGCCCGGCGTCAGCGTCGTGATCCCAGGTGCGCGTAACGCGTCTCAGGTGAAGAGCAACGCCGCCGCCGGCGACCTACAGCCGGTGTCGGGCGATGTCCTGGACTCTCTGCGCGAAATCTATGACACCCAGATCCGCGAGCATGTCCATGGCCGCTGGTAACGGGCGGAAGTAGAGGGCCCCGGCCGGTTAGCTGACGTGGCGGCAGCCGACTGACGGACTGGCAGGTAGTTGACCTGCACGCCGACGTCGCGAACGCCCATGACTTCCAATGCTACTGAGCCGAGGATGACGTGAGGTTGTTGCACGGCTGAGATACTCGAGAATGTCCCTTCGCTCAGATGTTTGGCTGGACGCAGGCCGCTCGACGCGCCGGAGCTTGGGCTTGGCTGGTAGTCCGCGACAACCGCGTTTAGCGGCGCGGCAGGAGTATCTGAAAGGTTGATCCCGCCCCAGTCCCAGGGCTGGTCACGGTGAGCTGACCGCCTTGCGCCTCAACGAGGGCCTTGGCGATGGCCAGGCCGATGCCGGACCCTCCGTGCGCCCGGTCCCGCGCAGTGTCGACTCGATAGAAGCGTTCGAACACGTGCTGCAGGTGCTCGGCCGGAATCCCGTCACCGGTGTCCGCGACGGACAGCTCGGCGCCTCCGGTACCCGCAGATGCGGTGGCCGAGATCGTGACGGTTCCACCCGCGGGGGTATGCCGCAGCGCGTTGTCCAGCAGGTTGCCGAGGACCTGCCCGATCCGTTCGGGATCCAGGGACAGCTCTGGCAGCCCGGCAGTTATGTCGGTGACCAGTCGAACACCCTTCGTCTGGTAGGCCTCAGAGACGGAGCCGACCGCTGCGGTGATCACTGGCTGTGGATGCACGGTCCGCACATCCAGCCGCACCTGTCCCTCCTCGGTACGGGAGACGGTGCCGATGTCCTCGGACAGCCGCGCAAGTCGCCCGGTCTGGGCGCGCAGCAGCTCTGCGGTCCCGGGGTCCAACGTCACGACACCGTCCTCCAGCGCCTCGAGGTAGGCCTCCAACGTCGCCACCGGGGTGCGCATCTCATGCCCGAGGTCGGCCAGCAGCCTGCGGCGGGTCCGCTCAACCGAACCCAGACGGTCAGCCATCTGATTGAACGCTGAGGCGAGGGCGTCGAACTCAGGGCCAAGGCCCGGCCCGGGAACTCTGATGTCGTAGTGGCCGCTAGCAACGTTGCTGGCCGCGTTGGCGATGGTGGCCACGGATCTGCCGATCCGACGGGTCTGGTACACGCTTATTCCCAACGCCGCCACGAGTGCGACCAGCAGTGCCAGTGAGAGCGAGATGGCGTTGGCGCTCTGGTAGGCCATCTCGGTATGGGCGATCTGGGTCGGCGTGGATCCGACGTTGGCCCTGGCCAGGTGCTCGTGGAACAACGAGGGGCCGACGTTGGCAGCAATCAGCCACGCGGTGAGGCCTCCCGTCAGAAGGACCAGTGTCTGGGCCACCAGGAGTCGACCGGCCAGACCAGCACCTCGAGGTGTTGGCTCGTTAGCCGGAGGGTTCATCTGCCGTCGCCCATCCCGTAGCCGATGCCGCGGACCGTACGCACATACCGCGGTGTGCTGGGGTCGTCGCCGAGCTTCCTGCGCAGGTGTCCAACGTGGACATCAACCAGGTGCTCGTCGCCGACCCAGGTCTGGTCCCAGACGGCGTCGATGAGCTGCCGGCGGGAGAAAACTAGCTTGGGTCGGGCCGACAACGCCTCCAGCACGTCAAACTCGGTGCGGGTCAGCACCACTGACTCATCGTCAAGGTGGACCTCGCGCGCGGCCACGTCGATGCTTAGCGCCCCGAACGAACGCGGCGGCTCTTCCCTGGTGGGGTGCGCACTGGCGGTGGTTGTTCGGGGACGGCGCAGCATCGCGTGGATCCGGGCGAGCAGTTCTCGGGGACTGAAGGGCTTGGTCAGGTAGTCGTCCGCGCCGACAGAGAGTCCGATGAGCTTGTCGATCTCATCCGTACGGGCGGTGAGCATGACGATGTAACAGTCTGAGAACGTCCGCACCGCCCGGCATACCTCCACGCCATCGACCACGGGCAGGCCCAGGTCCAGTACCATCACGTCCGGATCGACCTGGTGTGCCTGGTCGATCGCCTGCTGCCCGTCACGCGCCATCGAGACCTCAAAGCCATCACGGGTCAGGTAGCTGGCAACGAGGTCGGCCAGCGCGTGCTCGTCGTCCACGACAAGCACGCGGTAACCCTTGGCAGGCTGTTCTGGGCCTGCGTTACCCGTCGGTTGGCTCATGCCCCCAGTGTGGGCGATTGCCTTACCGGCTCAAGCATGGGGCCGGCACTCCACATGGACCGGCACAGCGATCGTCTGCCCGTGTGACGCAACTGAATACTGATGCCACGCAACTCTTACGTTGATAGGCTTCCCCGGGCACGGTGTACGGCGGGAGCCGGTAGGGTCGAAATCCTGATGCTCAGAGCAAAGCGATTCTGATCGGGGAGACAGGGTGGCTGGGGGCCAGGTCACATCCGGTGGGCCATGGGGTACATGAACATGACCACGTTCAGTGCTGTCAGGATCCCGATCAGGACGGCGAAGGGGACCATGGTGAAGCGCCGGCGGGCTGGGGTGAGGTACCTGCGGTGGGTGATCGCCCGGAGGGTGTACAGGGATCCGGCCAGCCCGAGGGCCAGGAAGGTGTACTGCAGTACCTGGATCGGTCCGTTGCCGACAAGCATCGTGGTGCCGGTGTACTTGCCGCCGAACAGCGCGCCGACGGTGGAGATCACCGAGCCGCCCTCAGCCAGCAGGTGGAACATGTTGTGCGCCAGGTGCGCGGCGACGTCCAGGGGGATCAGCGCGTAGCCGAACCTGGCGAAGTTCTTGAAGGTGTTCTCCAGGTTCCCGGATGAGGCGATCTTGGCTGCCAGGGTGAGCAGGGCGACCGGGATGGACACCCCTACGGCGAACACGACGGTGAAGATGACCGGGTAGCTGGTGATACCGGTGGTCCGGTTCACCCAGGCGAGGGCGTCGCCCCACCCGGGCAGCATGGTCACGTTCTGGATGATGACGATGCCCATGATCGCCATCGCCAGGAACGACTCTTCGATCTTGGGGTTGCGCAGGAACCACAGCTCATGGGTGGGCGGCCGCACGGTGATGCTGATCGCGTCGTTGGGGCAGGCCTTGATGCAGTTGCCGCACAGGTTGCAGTTGGCGCTGGAGTCCATGGTGCGGGGGAAGGAGAACAGCGGGCATGCGGCGACGGTGTCGGTGCCGTTGTAGCAGGCGGCCTTGGAGGTGCACGTGGCGCAGGTCTCGGGGTTGGCGCGCAGGGCGAGCATCCCGGTTCGGGAGTAGTTGCCGGACAGCCCGCCCAGGAAGCACAGGTACCGGCAGAAGGTGCGTCGCTGGAAGAATGCTCCGGACACGATGACGGCGAAGGTCAGCATGAGCAGCAGGATCCCCGAGCCCCAGGGGGACTCGATGATCCCGAACACGTGGTCTGCCCAGGTGATGGCCAGGAACGTGGCGTCGATAACCCAGATGCCGTACTTCTTCAGGAAGGGCGGCACGGGCCGATTAGCGCCGACCAGCTTCTGGACGAAGTCAGAGAGCGCAGCGAACGGGCACACCGCGCACCACAGGCGCCCGAAGAGCACGTACAGCAGCGGCAGCAGCGGCCACCACAGCACCCACATGAGGGCTGTGCCGGCGTTGTCGTGGGCGTCGGGGGGCCCGGCCAGCAGCTCGTAGGCGACCAGACCGAAGGCGGCCGCGATCGGGATCTGGAACGCGCCGGGGTACCACCGGCTGCGCATCACGGCAGAGACGAACCGGTTCTTGAGGATGTCGCGCCCCAGCGGTTCGCCGGGCTGCCGCTCGAACCGTGCGTCGTCGGCGTCCGTCCTGGCCTTCACGGCGCGATCCAGGCGCGGCGAGCTCTTCGGCCGCGCCGGGCCCTTGGGCCGGGCCTGCAGGCCCTGGCTCACTTCTTGGCCCTAAACGTGATCCGAGCGGCTTTCTTGGCGAGGTCGGCGGCCAGATCCTTGCGGCGCATCGTGCCGGCTGCGAGCAGCACCACCGCGGTGGCTGCACCAAAGGTGCCCAGCACCGGCGCGAGCGGCCGGCTCGCACCGGTTCCTGTCGAGCTCCCAGACATGTCCATGCCCGGCATATCTGGCGCCATGGCGGGGGCACTGGGTGTCGGTGAGCTCCCGGACATGTCCATCCCGGGCATATCCGCTGGCATGCTGGCCGTGGGTGTGGGGGTGCTTCCGGACATGTCCATCCCCGGCATATCAGCAGGCATGCCGGCCGTGCTGGCAGGTGTCGGCGAACTGCCGGACCCGACGGTCACCGGAACCGCTGCAGCGCTGGTCAGAGTCGCGGCTGACGACTCCTGGTGTGAGGTGAGCGTCAATGACCCCAGGACGGCGATCGCGGCAGCAGCGGTGCCTACCGACACGACACGGATCCGGCGCCACCATCCAGGGGCTTCAGATGTGCGACGACGGTAGTTGGTTTCGGTGCTTGGATCCCGGGTGCTGCTCATGGTGATGTCGGTCCAACCTTCGCGGTGTCATGACGCGGGCTTGGGCCGTGATCACGGTCCAAGGCTTTGTCGTCACTATCAGCTCCGCACCCCACATTTTCCCTGGTGGTTTTGATGAAGGTTCCATGAAGTCCTTCAGGTGTCCTGATTGTCCCGGCAGCCTTCGGCGAGACGCGAGACACGAGACGGTGACGAGCAGCTCCCATCCGGGGGTCAAATCTGCGTCACGCTGAGGTCGCAAATCGTGGCCCACTGACGTTGGGGCACGCAGAAGTACCCTTCCCCGACAACACACCGACATCGGAGTCCTTCCGGCCAGCCGTGGCGCCTTAGTCCGGAGGCAACCACCGCATTCAGGGGCAACCGCCCTTGACTAACATCGTTGGACTCAGTCACCACAGCCTCACAGACCAACCACAAGACCCTGAACAGCTACGCCGGACCAGCGCGCCGTGTCGTCAGCGGACGCTCCGAGGGCAGGCAGGCGGGTGCAGACCTGCCTGGCTCGCGATGGCGGGAGACCGGGTGGGCGCCGAGTCCTGGAGTGGAAAAGAATCCGACCTGAACTAGCCCGGGACGCCCACCAGGTGAGGGCTCTCGTCCAACGGCTGGACCTGCGGGTCGCCTTCTTCGGCGAAGTAGTCGCCTTTGATTGTGGCGTCCGTGCCCGCAGGGGTCTTCATCGCCCGGAGCACGAGAGTCAGCACCACGGCCAGGATCACGTTGATCTCGAAAGCAATCAGGGCGATGTAGCCCATCTGCGCCAGACCGGGAATCATCGCCACCGAGCCAGCGAAGTGCTGTGAGCCGCCACCCGGTGCGGGCTTCACGACGTTGTATGCCGCGACGGTGCCGTAGATCATGCCTATCGCCCAGCCGGCGATCAGGGCCCAGCGGTGGAACCAGCGGGTGTATAGCCCGAAAACGATGGCGGGGAACGTCTGCAGGATCCAGATGCCGCCGAGGAGCTGGAAGTTGATGGCGTTCTGCTTGTCCATGGTCAGGACGAAGACGAGTGCCATGAACTTGACCACGAGCGAGACGATCTTGCCAACCTTGGCCTCCTGAGCCGGCGTTGCGGACGGCCGATACCACTCCCGGTAGATGTTGCGGGTGAACAGGTTGGCGGCCGAGATCGCCATGATGGCTGCAGGCACTAGGGCGCCGATGGCAATGGCCGCGAAGGCAACCCCGGCGAACCAGGACGGGAACATGTCTTCGAACAGCTGTGGGACGACCAGTTGCGGGTTGACCTTGCCGTCCAGACCGATCGGCTTAGTGCCTGCGGCGATGGCCACCCATCCCAGCAGTGCCAATAGACCGAGTACAAAGCTGTAGGCCGGCAAGATGGCGGAGTTACGACGGATCGTGTTGCGCGACTTGGAGGACAAGGTTGCGGTGATCGAGTGCGGGTACATGAACAGCGCGAGCGCCGACCCCAGGGCCAGAGTGGCATAGGCCCAGTATTGGGTAGCTGGCGGGATATATGCACCGGGCACTTTGCCGGTCACCTTGCTAGGTGTGATCATCTTGTGCTGGGCCGCCGCGAAGATGTGGTCCCAACCGCCGACCTTGCTGGGAATGTAGATCACGGCCACGATGATGACCAGGTAGATCAGGGCGTCTTTGACGAACGCGATGACTGCCGGTGCGCGCAGACCGGACGAGTATGTATATGCGGCAAGGACGGCGAACGCGATGAACAGGGGAAGGTCCTGGGCGATGACTCCGGAGCCGCCGACGCCGGCGACTTCCAGGACCGCCTGAATGCCAACGAGCTGAAGGGCGATGTACGGCATCGTCGCCAGGATGCCGGTAACGGCGATGACCAGGGACAGCCCACGCGAGCCGTAGCGGCCGCCCACGAAGTCCGCGGTCGTGACGAACCCGTGACGGTGGCTGACTGACCACAGGCGAGACATGAAGATGAAGATGATCGGGTAGAGCACGATCGTATAGGGGACCGCGAAAAACCCGTTGACTGAGCCGAGGGCGAACATCGCCGCCGGGACGGCAATAAACGTGTACGCCGTGTAGAGGTCACCGCCCAGCAGGAACCAGGTGACCCAGGTGCCGAAGCTGCGACCACCCAGACCCCATTCGTCCAGGCTCTCCATGCTGGTGCCGCGTCGCCATCTCGAGGCCATGAAACCCATGACCGTGACGAGCAGGAAGAGGGCGATCAGCACGGCCAGCGCGACACCGTTGACTCCCTTGGGGTTTCCCGCCGTTGCAAGGGCGTTCATCGACCTACCCGCCCATCAGGGCTGACGCTGCTGGTCATCGGCCGGTGCGGCCGCGCCTTCACGACGAGCCGGTATGAGGCATACGTGCAGGCGGAGCACAGGAATACCCACAGGAACTGGTACCAGATGAAGAATGGGAAGCCGCCGAGTTTGGGCTCAACCCTGGCATAGCTACCGACCCACATCAGGGCGACGATCGGTAGCAGCAGCAGGACGCCGGCGGCTGCCTGCATCCCCCGGTTGGCCGGGGGAGTGGTGTCATGATCCGTAGCGACAGGCGGTTCGTATCCTTCGCGATCAGGCATGAGATACCTCTGTGTGTGAGGTGGGTCACAACGTTGTAACCCATCCTGGGAGGGTACGAGCCAACCTCACGGCCTTTCGGGCGGGGTGCGCGGTGGCGTAGGGGCGCGATCATTGGCCGCGGGCCCATTGGCGAATTTGATGCGTTGCTGGCGTTGGACTTGGGCGACCACCACACCAGGGCCATTGCGTGGTTCGGGACCGTCCGGATTCTCGCTGAAGGTCTTGCGTCGCGGCCATAGTCAAACGACTTGCCGCACGCCTGTGTCGAGGCAGGGCGTTGAGACCGGAGCGAACAACGGGCGTCGCGAAGGGGACTCGGTTGCTTGACGCGCTGTGGCTGCTGTGCCTGACGGGGCGGGTGCAGTCTGAACCTGGACCTGTCGACTTGCGCGGCAACGGACCCCTGCTGGGTGCCCGACAAGACAACGACGCAATCCTGACCGAATCCGAACACGACGGATGCGTGATTGATATCGGCGCAAAAGTAAAGTCGGGCTGTGTCCCTTGCATCCTTTGTGATTCTGCCTGCGGAAGTGCCACCGAGCGGGCTTCCGACAGCGCCCGTGGACTCATCATGGTGGTCGAGGACGAATCCGCGATCGCCGACGTCATCAGGCTGAACCTGGCCAAAGCCGGTTACGGGGTACACATCGAGCGAGATGGGACATCCGGGCTCGCCGCGATCCGGACGCTGAGGCCCGCCGCGGTGATCCTCGATATCGGACTTCCGGGACTGGACGGAATTGAAGTATGCCGCCGACTCCGATCTGAGAACGACTGGACTCCGGTGCTGTTCGTGACCGCACGTGACGACGAGATCGATCGGATTGTCGGGCTCGAGCTGGGTACCGATCACTATGTGACCAAACCCTTTTCACCTCGTGAGCTGGTGGCCAGGGTGACCAGTGTGCTGCGTCGCTCACAGGGCAGCCCGGACAATCCACCCAGCCTTGTGGTGGGCAACGTCCGGCTAGACCCGGCCGAACGGCGAATCTTTGTCGGTGACAACGAGGTCGAGCTGACTGCCACTGAGTTCGACCTGCTCGGCTATTTGATGCGCCGGCCGGGACGAGTTTTCAGCCGCGAGCAGCTCATCAGCGATGTGTGGGGCTACTCCGCAACCGGGAGCGTCCGCACGGTAGACGTCCATATCGCCCAGGTGCGGGCCAAGCTCGGTGACGCAAGCCCGATCCGCACAGTGCGCGGAGTCGGCTACGCGGTGGACAACCCTGCCCAGAGCAGGGGTCACGCGTGGGATGGACAGCCGTGATCCGCCGGGGCACCTTAGCTCAGCGTATCTCGCTACTGGCTTCCGCGGTTGCCGTCATTACGGCGCTCTTGGCCGGTGGTCTTGCGATCGGACTCATCACAAAAAGCAATTCTGACAACGCGCGGAGCACGCTGTCCCAGTTGGCGAATGCGGCTCAGGCCACCGCCGACCTCGGCGTGAGCGCGGAAGCGTCTCAGCGCCGGGCCCGCCGAATCCTGGAGGCGCTCAAGGTCCAGTCCGTGACCGTGTCGGCCAACGGCAGCCTCGTCGGGGCCACCGCGCTGGGCCGGGCGAGCATCAGTCGAGCGAGCATCAGCCAACTTCTCAGGGGCGGCGCGGTCTCCACGCAAGGGACGGTGCTCGGGCAGCGGGTGCTCATTGAGGGACGTCCTACCCGCGTGGGGGGGATAGTGCTGCTGCAGCGCCGAGCCGACGCGACCGCTTTTGGCGACGCGGTCATCGGGCGGGTGCTGATCGCACTGCTCATTGGAGTTCTCATCGCGATTGGGCTCGGGGTACTGGTCGCCCAGCGGATCTCGCGTCCACTGCGGCGCACCGCTCGGGCCGCGCATGCGCTGGCCGAAGGCCACCGTGATGTCGCTGTCACCCCCGAGGGTCCGGCCGAGGTGGCCGAGGTTGGCTCGGCGGTCAATACCCTTGCCTCCGCCCTGTCTCGTTCCGAGGCTCGGCAGCGGGAGTTCTTGGTGTCGGTATCGCATGATCTGCGCACTCCACTGACCGCGATCGCGGGCTATGCGGAGTCCTTGGCCGACGGGGTGGTGCCACCTGAGCAGGCGTCTTCGGTCGGCGCGGTCATGCTGACCGAGGCGCATCGGCTGAACCGCATGGTCGCCGATCTGCTCGATCTGGCACGGTTGGGCGCCGAAGAGTTCCGGATCGGTCTTGCCTCCGTAGAAGTGATCGAACTGGCGCGGGCTGCCGGCGAGGTGTGGCGGAACCGCTGCCGGGCGGCGGACGTCGCGTTTCGGCTGGAGGCTCCCTCGACGCCTATCTGGTGCCATACAGATCCGTCCCGCGTGCGGCAGATCCTGGACGGACTGTTCGAGAACGCCCTGCGGGTGACGCCAGCCGGGGCTCCGATCATCCTGTCGGTGCGGGCCGAAGCGGATCGACAGATCGTGCTGCTAGAGGTGCGCGACGGCGGCCCGGGTCTGACTGACGCAGATCTGCCTGTGGCATTCGAGCGGTCCGTGCTGTATGAGCGTTACCGGGGAATCCGTCAGGTCGGCACCGGTTTGGGGCTGGCGATCGTCGACGGACTAGCCCGTCGCCTTGGTGGCACTGTGGAAGCGGGCCACTCCGCGGAGGGAGGGGCCCGCTTCACCGTTCGTTTGCCAGCCAGCGGACCGGCCGCCAGCTGAGCCGGACTACTACTTCTTTGTGTCCACGACCCGGAGTGCGGTCAGCGTGGTTGTTCCGGTACCCCCGACGAATACCGGATCCCCGGTCTTGACATCAGCGATCGACGCCGCGCTCTTAAGAGGGCCTCCCGGCATGAATGTGGGTCGATTTCAGGGATCGGGTCCTCGTTCGTGTGGGAGGACGTGGTTGATGGGTCCGAGGGTGACCATGATCAGGGCGAGGGCGGCGCCGGCG